>Ga0209467_1001215_pt1 | contig 23927 bp, 22 predicted proteins | sample Higcelwee11metaG_FD_187175 | JGI IMG/M metagenome (GOLD analysis project Ga0209467, IMG submission 187175) | Freshwater pond sediment microbial communities from the University of Edinburgh, under environmental carbon perturbations - High... | ecosystem: Environmental > Aquatic > Freshwater >... | reverse complement strand
GTACGATAGTTGATGGTTTCGGGCTTCTTGACTTCACCATAACTCCAGCTCCTGATCATGTCAGGGCTGGCGAGGCGGACCATTATGCTGTCAAAATCCTGAATGTCTCTCATGCAGTCTCCCCCTTGAAAGCGGGCCATGTACGGAAAATGCCAAACACAGAGACACAGAGTGTGCCCCTGTGTCTCTGCGGTCAAAAACTCCTAGAAATTCGAACCTTGCTTGTTGATCAGGTCCTCGTCACGCTCGGTCAGCGGGATCTGCTTGCCCTTTGCGTCGAAAATCCGCATGTCAAGGCCAAGACCGCGCAATTCCTGAACCATCACATTGAAGGCTTCCGGGATGCCGGCCGCGGTGTGCGGCTCTCCCTTGACTATGGCCTCGTAAACCTTGGCGCGCCCGGTCATGTCGTCCGACTTGATGGTCAGCAATTCCTGCAGGGTATTGGCGGCACCGTACGCTTCAAGAGCCCAGACTTCCATTTCTCCAAGGCGCTGGCCACCAAACTGGGCCTTGCCGCCGAGCGGCTGCTGGGTAACCAGCGAGTACGGGCCAGTCGAGCGGGCGTGCATCTTGTCGTCGACCAGATGGTGCAACTTCATGAAGTAGATGATGCCGACCGTGACGGAGTTCTGGAAATGCTCGCCCGTTCGTCCATCCCTGAGCGGGGTCTTGCACGCGGCGGGCAGGCCGGCTTCCTTGAGCTTGCTTTCTATCTGTTCCTGGTCAGGTGACTGGAACACCGGCGAGCTGAACCAGTCGTTCAGCGTCGATGCGGCCCAGCCAAGCTCGGTCTCCATCAGCTGGCCGATGTTCATGCGGCTCGGTACGCCCAGCGGGTTCAGGCAGATATCGAGCGGCGTACCGTCATCGAGGTACGGCATGTCCTCCACGGGCAGCACGCGGGCGACGATGCCCTTGTTGCCGTGACGGCCAGCCATCTTGTCGCCTTCCTTGAGCTTGCGCTTGGCTGCGATAAGCACCTTGACAACTTCTTCAACGCCGGGCGACAGGTCGTCGTTCGCGGAGCGCTTCAGGCGCTGTACGTCGATGATCGTGCCCTCAATGCCGTGCGGCACGCGGAGCGACGTATCCCTGACATCCTTGGCCTTCTCGCCGAATATGGAGTTGAGAAGCTTGAATTCCGGAGTCGTCTCGGTCTCGCTCTTCGGAGTCACCTTGCCGACCAGAATGTCTCCTGACTTGACCTTCGCGCCAGTGCGGATGATACCCTCGGCGTCCAGGTTGTCCAGGCTCTTCTCGCTGGTGTTCGGTATGTCGCGCGTAATGCGCTCGGGACCGAGCTTGGTCTCGCGGACCTCCGTCTGGAATTCCTTGATGTGCACCGAGGTAAACAGGTCTTCCTTGACGACGCGCTCCGAAATCAGGATGGCGTCTTCGTAGTTGTACCCATTCCACGGCACGAAGCCAGCCAGGATGTTCCGTCCCAGCGCCAGCTCGCCGTCCTTGGTGGCCGGTCCGTCCGCTATGACCTGGCCCTTGAGTATCTTCTCGCCGTACTTGACGATGGGGCGCTGGTTGTAGCAGGTATCCTGGTTGGTCCGCTGGTACTTGATAAGCAGGTACTCGTCCTTCGCGTTGGCATCCTCGTCCGGCTGTATCACGACGCGGAGCGCATCGACCCAAGCAACAACGCCAGCGCGTTTCGCCTTGATCAGCACGCCGGAGTCGTAGGCGCACTTCTTCTCCATGCCGGTACCCACGCGCGGCGGATCGGTAAAGAGCAGGGGCACGGCCTGGCGTTGCATGTTCGAACCCATCAACGCTCGGTTGGCGTCGTCGTGCTCGAGGAACGGTATCAACGCCGCAGATACGGATATGATCTGCTTGGGCGAAACGTCCATGTACTGCAACTCATTGGCAGGCCGCGTCGTGTAGTCGCCTTGGTGCCTGCAGGAAATCGATTCCTCCAGGAAGTTGCCGGCGTTGTCTATCTTGGCGCTCGCCTGCGCGACGTAGTACTTGTCCTCATCCATCGCAGAGAGGAACTCGATGTCGTCCGTCACCTTGCCGTCGCGAACCTTGCGGTATGGTGTCTCGAGGAAACCATATTCGTTGACCGTGGTATACGTGGCCAGCGATACGATCAGGCCGATGTTCGGACCTTCGGGAGTCTCGATCGGGCACATGCGGCCATAGTGTGTATAGTGCACATCGCGCACCTCGAAGCCGGCGCGATCACGCGACAGACCACCGGGGCCAAGCGCATTGAGGCGGCGCTTGTGCGTCAGCTCGGCAAGCGGGTTTACCTGATCCATGAACTGCGACAGCTGGCTGGAGCCGAAGAATTCCTTGATCGCAGCGACGACTGGCTTGATCGAAATCAGGTCCTGCGGCCTGATCGTGTCGGTTTCCTTGAGCGACATGCGCTCCTTGGCAATCCGCTCCATGCGGCTGAAGGCGCTCTTCATCACGTTGGCGAGGAGTTCTCCGACCGACCTGACACGGCGGTTGCCGAGGTGGTCGATATCGTCCAGGTTGTTCTCGCCATAGTAGACGGTCATCAGGTATTTCATCGTCGCGATGATGTCTTCGCGCGTCAGTGTATAGTCCTTGACCGGAACCAAATAGTCGAATTTCTTGTTGAGCTTGTAGCGGCCCACACGGCCCAGATCGTACCGCCGGCTCGTAAAGAACAGCGAATGCAGATCGCGCTCGGCGTTCTCTACCGTGATCGGCTCGCCCGGCATCAGGGTCGAATAGACGGCAGCCAAGGCGTCGGCCTTGGTCGGCTCATCCTGGCTTGGATCGTCCTTGACCAGCTTGATGTCTTCGCGCTCGAGGCAGTTCAGGATCATATTCCAGTGGAGACCTTCCTCGCTCTCGAAGTCCACCACTTCTATCTCGGTAACGCCCTGCGCCACAAGATCGTCCACATCGTGCAGGTGAATCTTCTCGCCTGCGCGGTAGAGACGTTTCATCTCGCCTTCCTGTTCCACCGAAATGGAGCGGGCAAGCACATGGTTGACGGCGCCGTCGCGATCCTGCCGGGATGCGGAGATGGCCAGCGACTTCGTCTTGTAGAACGCCGTGATGATGTCTTCACGGGTCTCGAGGCCAATGGCGCGCAGGAACATCGTTCCAAGGATCCGCTTCTTGCGGTCAATCTTGGCGTATATCAGTTCCTTTTTCTGATCAATCTCAAACTCGAGCCATGAACCGCGATACGGTATGATTCGAGCGCTGTATATGCCTTTTTCATGGCAGAAGATCACACCAGGCGAACGGTGGATCTGCGAAACCACGACGCGCTCGGCGCCGTTGATGATGAAGGTTCCGCGATCGGTCATCAGTGGAATGTCGCCGAGGTAGATGTCCTTCTGGCGAATCTCGCCGGTCTTCTGGAATACGAGGTTTATTCGAGCCTTGAGGGGGACCGCGTAGGTAAGGCCTTTCTGCTTGCACTCGTACTCGGAATACTTCATCGCGTCATGGTCAAGCGTATAGTGCTCATACTCAAGGAGCATGTCACCATTGGGGCTCTCTATCGGAAATGTATTCCTGAAAACCTCTTCGAGGCCCTGCTCATCCGGCAGTTGTCCCTTGACCACCTTGTCGCGTTGCAGAAAACGCTCGTAGCTGGACAGCTGAATGTCTATCAAATCAGGGAGCTCTATCGCCTCCCTGTAGTCCTTGCCGATGTAGGTACGGGAGATCTTGTTCTCGGTGTAGGCCATCGTTACCCCCTCTCGTAGTTACTATGCACGTTTTGAACTGAATCTATGGTAAACGCCACGAACGGCCCAAAGCCGCGGGCGATCGCTCGCAAAGCCAGCTGCGTCTGTGTAAAGGCGCGAAAAGGTACCGGACGCACGGGGCGCCCGGTACCTCAAACCGCGACACGATGCCGCGGCGGGAGTAGCGTTGATTCGACGCTTGCTTCAAGGTCCTTACTTAATCTCGACGGCACCGCCGGCTTCGGCGATCGCTTTCTTGATTTTCTCGGCTTCATCCTTGGACACGCCCTCCTTGAGAGCCTTGTCACCGGCTTCGACGAGATCCTTCGCTTCCTTGAGGCCCAGACCGGTGATGGTGCGGACTTCCTTGATGATGGAGATCTTCTTGTCGGCGGGAACGTTGCCCTTGAGGATCACGGTGAACTCAGTCTGCTCTTCGACGGGGGCGGCCGCAGCTGCTCCGCCGGCTACCATCGCGACAGGGGCCGCGGCGGTAACGCCAAACTTCTCTTCCATGGCCTTGACGAGGGCTGAAACTTCGAGGACGGTCATCCCGGCAATGGCGTCCAGGATCTGATCTGTGGTAAGCGCTGCCATATTATCTTCTCCTTATGGCTAAAAACGATTGCCATCCTATGGATGGCGCCTCCCCTACAGGGAGAACTATCAAGGCGAACAGGTACGGCAGCTACCGAAGCCTGAACGCCGCGAATGACTTACTGGGCACTCTTCTGGTCTGCGACGGCCTGCAGGGTTCGCACGAGCTTGGTCGGCACGCCATTGAGCGCGTAGACCAGGTTCTGGAGCGGAGCATTCATCGCGCTCATCAGCATGGAAATCAGCTGGTTGCGACCGGGCAGCTTGGAGAAGGTCTCCATCTGCTTGGGATCGTAGAAAGCCCTGTCAACGAGTCCACCCTTGAGCTTGACCGGCGCTTCCTTGCCAAACTCCAGAAGGATCTTGGCAACTTCGTTTGAATCGGCCTGGGTAAACGCGACAGCCGTTGGTCCGACCAGAAGGGAGCTGACATCGGGGTACTGCTTCTGCTCGAAGGCTATCCGGGCGAAGTTGTTCTTGACGATGTGGTACTCGGCGTTCTTGGCGCGAAGCTGATCACGCAGATTGGTGATCTGCTCAACGGTAAGGCCGCGATAATCGGTAAAGATGAAGTCGCTCGAGGCGGCAATCTTCGCGCCGACGGCGGCTATCGCCTCGGTCTTGCCTGGCTGGGTCTTCTTTGCTCGTAAGGCCATATCTTACCTCTCTACCTTCGCCATCGCGACCCTGACGCTCGGGGTCATCGTTCCGGCCAGATAGACTGACTGCACGAATTCGCCTTTGACATCCGAGGGGCGTTTGCGGTTGATCTCACCAAGGAGCGTTTCCAGATTGGCGGCGATCTGATTGGACTCCATCGATATCCTGCCGACGGCCAGATGTATGATGTTTGACTTGTCCGACCTGAACTCGGTGCGACCCTTCTTGAGCTCGCTGATGGCGGCCTTTATGTCGAAGGTCACGGTGCCCGTCTTGGGGTTTGGCATCAGGCCCTTGCGGCCGAGCACCATACCCAGCTTGCCTACATCCTTCATCATGTCCGGGGTGGCAACGGCTATGTCGAAGTCAAGCCAGCCACCCTTTATCTTCTCTATGAGGGCATCGCTGCCTACAAAGGCCGCTCCGGCATCGAGGGCTTCCTGCTCCTTCTCGGGCTTGCAGAAAACCAGCACCTTCTTCTCGGCGCGGAACTGATGCGGCAGAACAACCGTGTCGCGGACAGACTGGCTCTTCTTGAGGTTGAGCCTGACATGCACCTCGACGGTCTCATCGAACTTGGCGACCTTGAGTTCCTTGAGCAGCGCACAGGCTTCCGGAATCTCGTAAGACTTCTCGGCGTCTACCTTCTTGGCTACTTCTCTGTATTTCTTACCGTGCTTCATCGCTTACCACTCCACTTCGACGCCCATGGCGCGGGCGGTACCAGCTATGATGCGTTCGGCGGCCTCGATATCGTTGGCCGACAAATCCTTGAACTTGAGTTTGGCGATTTCGGTCAGCTTGGCATGGGAAATCTTGCCAACCTTCTGCTTGCTGGAAAGCGCGGAACCCTTGTCCAGACCGATCGACTTCTTGATCAGCACCGATGCTGGCGGGGTCTTTGTGATGAAGGTAAAGGTCTTGTCCTTATATACCGTGATGACACACGGTATGGTAAGCCCAGCCTCCATCGACTTGGTACGATCATTGAACTGCTGGCAGAATTGCGGCGCGCTGACGCCGTGCGGACCGAGTGCCGGCCCTACGGGCGGCGCCGGTGTCGCTTTTCCTGCCGGGCACTGCAACTTGATGATTGCGGTGACCACTTTCTTGGCCATGATTGACTCCTTTCGTGGTATCCCGTGCCGCCCCTTGCGGCCCCCGGGCCCTGGTCCATCCCACGAGGGGATTGTTGCCAGGGTTAGCGCCTGCCATTACGACAGGCTCCCAACTTGCGGATAGTGAAAGAACGCTTCGACTACAGCTTCTCTACCTGAAGCATATCGACCTCTACCGGTGTAGCCCGACCGAATATCCCGACCATGACCCGCAACTTGCTCTTGTCGTTGCTGACCTCTTCGATAGTGCCGGTAAACGAATCGAACGGACCCTCTATGATCTTGACCTGCTCGCCCACGGAAAAGTTCTGCCTGGACTTGGCCGGCCTGTCGCCCTTGATCTCGCCTGCCCGTTGCAGGATGTGCCGGGCTTCCTCGCCCGATATCGGCGCCGGCTTGTGGTGCATAGTTGCGCCAACAAAACCGGTAACGCCGGTGATCTTCCTGATGGTGGAGCAACTGGCCTTCCAGCTGTCCTCCGGAAGATCCATTTCTATAAGGATATAGCCAGGCAGCATCTTGCGCGATGACGTCCTGCGCTTGCCATCCTTGACATCGACGACTTCTTCGCTCGGGATCTTGATATCCGTCACAATGGCGGGGTCAAGATCGCCGTTGGCAAGGAGCATGCGGATAGTCCGCTCTATCTTTGCCTCATAGCCGGAGTAGACGTGCAGGACGTACCAGGATTTGGCCATTCGCTACGACCGTCTTAAAAGAACAGGTCGATGCCGCGGACAAGCAAGAAGTCCACGACACCCAGGAATAATGCCACGGCGATGGTTGAGAACAACACCACCTTGGTAGAGGCTATGACGCTGTCGCGGGAGGGCCAGATGACCTTCTTCAGCTCACCGTAACTATCTTTGAAAAACTGGATTACCTTGTTCATGCAGGCTCCTTGAGGGCGGCATCCTCGTCATCGCGTCATTCGACACGACATTGTGTGCGACCGGGCGCCGGTCGCTACCATCATACAGGCCAGGAAGGACTCGAACCCTCAACATCCGGTTTTGGAGACCGGCGCTCTACCATTAGAGCTACTGGCCTAAACGCGAACCGATCAGGCTCGTTGAACCTGATCGGTTCGCGGCGCGCCATGCTTGCAGGCACGGCACGCTCTGTCATCACACGACACGCGATCCAGAGATCACTTAACCTTTGTTTCCTTGTGCAGGGTGTGCTTGTGGTCCCATTTGCAGTACTTCATCAGCTCCAGCTTTTCCTGCTTCGTCTTCCTGTTCTTCGTGGTCGTATAATTGCGGCGCTTGCATTCGCTGCAGGCAAGGGCAATAATCTCTGTAGTCTGCTTCTTTCCAGCCATAATCCGATCCTTCCAGGAAGATTGGCGTACGCCTCTTGACGCGACGCCGAAAAAAAAGGAGCCCCGAACGGCCGGCCACGGCGCCTAACGCCGACAGCGCCGAACAGCCTCCACGTCATGTATCCAGAGCCTTCGATCGGACAGCGCGGAGCGATGACCGACTTGCACGCCAGATCCACCAGTGGTGGATAAAGAGCCCTCGATCGGAATCGAACCGATGACCTCATCCTTACCATGGATGTGCTCTGCCAACTGAGCTACAAGGGCTTTACAAGCGCCGGTACAATACCAACGAGCGTCACCTTTGTCAATAGCAATTGAAGCTCTGACCGTTAGTTGGAACGGCTCTTGCTAGTCCGTCTAAAGGATGAAACGAGGAACGCTGCGGCAGGATCCCTGGTTACAGCGAGCAGACCCGCTCCAAGCGCACCAAAAACGATGGCAGACAGCGCGAATGGCACGCCATACCGTACGAGCCCCGAGTGAAACCCGCCAAAGGTGTTTCGAAGCGGCCCGCGCAACAGGAGCACCGGAGCGGTGGCGATGGCTGAATAGACCAGAAGCCTGCCCACGTACAACGCCACGGAGGCAAGAGCCTTGCCCAGGCCTTCGATACCCACCCTGGACAGCATGGCGACGAGAATCGCCGTGTTGACTGCACTTGCCAGCGATAGCGCCAAGGCGATGCCCGGCGCTCCCATCAGGGGCTGCAGTGCAAACACTGCCGTTATGTTGATGATGACGGCGGCGATACCGGCCCATGCCGGCGTCCTGGTATCGCTGCGCGCATAGAAGGCCGGAGCCAGTATCCTGTTGGCCCCGATGAACGGCAGGCCAATCATATGGAAGAAAAAGACGCTGGCCGTCAGAGCGACAGAGGTGTCGTCAAACTCCATCGTCTTGAAGAGGACAGCAACGATGTCTATCCGCTCCGATATCGAGAAGACGGCGACCGGCACGGTTATCAGGGCTATGACCTCAAGCGCACGGATCAGGCGCTCCCGGTAGGGCTTCCACTGGCTGGTGGCGGCGAGCGCCGAAAGGTCGGGTAGCAGCACCGTGCCGACAGACACGACAAAAACACCCAGCACCAATTCCTGGAGCCGGAGCGAGAAGGTCAGGGCCGTGGCGGCTCCGACGCCCGCGTGGGTCGCCAGCGACGTCGATACGAGGCCATTGACCTCGTAGGCGGCCATACCGAGTATCGTGGGCGCTATCAGCGACATGACCCTGCGCATGCCCGGATTGGAGAACGCCTTGCGCGGCGATATGAACCGGAAGCGGGCACCCAGCCGTATCACGTACGGCAGCTGGCTGATGGCCTGAAGAAAACCGCCCACCAGCACGCCGACGGCCATGGCCCGCGCCGGGTTGGCCGAGAATCCGCCTATGGCCATCGGCACCAGGATGAAGCTCAGGTTGAACCATATCGGGGCAAAGCCTGATGGACCGAACGATCCCAACGCGTTCAGGATGCCCTGAAAGAAGGCAGCGATAGACACCAGTGCCAGGAACGGGAACATCACCCGCATCAGCAGGGCGGTTTCAACCGGCTCGGATGCGAACAGGGTAACCAGCAAAGGCGTCGCCGCGATGCCAAAGGCAACGACAACGCCTACCACTATAGAGAGCGCCGTGAACGTCGCCGACAGAAACTCCTCGGTCTTGTCGCGATCGTCTTCGGACAGGTACATCTTGACCGTCGGGATGAACGCTACCGCCATAGAGCCTTCCGCAAACAGCCTGCGGAACAGGTTGGGCACGCTGAAGGCCACCGTAAAGGCATCGGCGAGTGACCCGGTGCCCATCAGCGCGCCACGCGTCCTGTCGCGTATCAGCCCGAGTATGCGTGAAATCATCGTCAGCACGGAGAGCTTGCCACTCTCCCTGACGAGGCGTCCATTCGCCTCGGATTCGTCGCTCATGGGTTCAGGGTAGCCCGGAACCGGGGCTGCGAACAAGCCATCACCGGCGTCATGAGGCATGCGGATGTTGTGCCTGCACGATATGGCATGGTATAAGGACGCTCATGCCTGTACAGCTGATAGCGATCGACCTCGATGACACCCTCCTGACACCGGAATTGACCATACACCCGGCGAACCTCCTGTCTGTCCGCCATGCCCTGGCGATGGGCATCGATGTGATACTGGCCTCCGGCCGCACCATAGAGTCGATGGCCGGTTTTGCCGACGAACTCGGATTGCGCGGCCGCGGCCTGCCGATGATATGCGTCAATGGCTCGGAAATACGGGACGTCGACTCCGGAGCCATCATTCGCAGGATGACGCTTTCACGAGAGGCATGTCTGGCAGCGATACGCGAACTGGAAAGCGACGGCTTGCCCGTCCAGGCCTACGATGACGATGGCATCATCGCGTCGCGGCGCAATGCCTGGACGGATCGCGACTGCCAGATTACCGGCCTGCTGGCACGGATCGCCAACAGCCCCGAGGAAATCGCGTCGGAACCCAGAAGCAAGCTCCTGTCGGCCGGTACGCCGGAACAGGTGGCCAGGTTCGCGCCACTGCTGCGGAAGAGACTGGCCGGCATCGCCGAGATTCTGATTTCAAAGCCGTACTTCATAGAAATATTGCCACCCGGAGCCGACAAGGGCGAAGCGCTCGCCTGGGTGGCCGGGACCCGCGGCATCCCCAGGCAGCATGTGATGGCTATCGGCGATTCGGGCAACGATATCGGCATGGTAACCTGGGCGGGACTCGGGTGCGCCCCTGCCGACGCCAGGCCGGAGGTGATTGCCGCCGCCCGCCATGTCTCATCACTGCCGCACGACAAGGGCGCCGTGGCGGAATTGATCGACACCTACGCATTCTAGCAGGCCGTTGAAATGCTCGATGCATTTCAACAGCCCGCTAAACAGGAACAACGCTTTAGTCGCCAATCCCGAAAACCTATGATAGACTCCTGTCGATGCTTGGACATCGTCAAGCACCTGAAAGGAGAAAAAATGTCGCAGGAACTGAAGGAAAGTGGAAGCAAGCACTGCTACGCCTGCATACAGTGGGATGGACAGAGGACATTTTATCCGGACAAGAAGCAGATCAAGGTTGATGCGGGTATTGAGGGTGTCTGCCGTATAACCCATCAGAAGACTCGGGGAAACGGTCGCTGCGACCAGTTCTTTCCTCTTCGCTAGGTATCGATTCGCGGCCCCTATCGCGTTCGGCAAAAATGGCCGAAAATGGATCGAAGGGGTATGTAATGACCAACCTACGCTTCCGGATCCTGATTCTATGCACAATGGCCGTCGCGCTGGCTACAGACGTGATGGCCGATATCGAATTTGTCAGCCCCGATGTGTCCGCCAACGACAGGATACTCTTCAGCGCCCGCGTCGAGGTGCCCGGAGAGCCTGGCTACGATACGCTCTTCTCGGCCGACGCGAAGACCGGCGAACTGGTCCAGCTGACCTTCTATCCGGAATCGATAGCCATCGTCGACGATGGGCGGCGCCTGCAGATCCGCAACCGGTTTGGCGTGTTCATGACGGAACGCGGCTTTACCGGTCTGGCGCCGCTGGCAGGCATCCCTTCGTTTGCCCGCGGTTCGACCGTACAGCAGGGACGCCTCATAGAATCGAGACCATCGCCGGACGGCACCATGCTGCTCTACCTATCGCCTACGAGCCCGGCCCGCGGCGATCTGATACTCTTCGATTTCACCAGCAAGACCGAGACAACCGTCGCACGGAGCATCGAATACTCGGCCGACAGTTTCCCGGCCTCGTGGTCACCTGATTCCCGGTATTTTATCTACGGCAAGTCAGACGAGCTGTACTATTTCTCCGCCGAGCAGGCACGGAGTGGCCGGATACCGGACGAAAGCTGGCGCACGGTCGGCTCGGGCCGCGTGTCGCAGGCACGATGGAGCGCCAACGGCAGCCTGTACCTGCTTCGAGATCGATCGATGTACCGCATCATGCCACAGGAATTCTTTACGCAGGCGATATATTCGGGCATCGTGCAGCCAGGCGTGCTGGTAGGCAAGGCGCCCTTCCCGTACGATCCCAACTTCGACTCGTTCTGGATATCGCCTGATGGCTCCAAGGTGCTGCTCTGCAAGGACGGACGCAACATCTTCCTGTATCGGCTTGATCCCGATGATTTCGGGCGCCAGGCCGCCGTCAGCGCGATGCCCTACCTGTTCCTGCAGGGCAATACCATAGTCGACAAGGTACTCTGGCCATCGAATGACGAGGTGACGGTATTCACCGCCTCGCTGAAAGACGGCAAGCGCGTCAGCGGGGCCTATCGCGTCAAGGCGCCGGTGCAAGGCGCCGACGGGCTCTCTGCCGGCTTCCAGTCGCTCGACGTCAAAGGAGCCACGAGCCTGTCGCTGTCTCCCGATGAGAGCCGCGTCGCCATCGTGACGTCCAGCGGCGTCGTCGTGCGGCGGTATTCTAACTGGGCCGTGGAACGGGAGCTGCCGTCACCCGGAGCCTTGCATGCGGTATGGGTATCACAGGACAAACTCGTGCTCGCCTCATCGGGAGCCATCGAGATCGTCGGCCTGGCTGACGGAGCCCGATCGCTTGTGGCACTCGGCCAAGCGGGCAGGTACGGATGGTCATCGACCATTCCCGGAGCGGTAGTGGTCGAAGCGGGTGGCGCGTCATATACGACGGCTCCGACCGGTCCAGCCTGGTCCAAGGCGCCCGCCTTTGACGCGTTGCCCCCCTCGACCAGCTCGCCGAATTACCGGGTGTACCTCGACGACATAGCCGCGGGCTCGTATCGCAACACGATTATGATCAGGTCCGCGAAGGGACTTGGAACGAGGAGCCTCCTGCCTGCGGTCGCGCGCGCCTACGAGCCGTTCCCCGACCGCGATGAGCCGCGCGACCCGCTCGTATTCGACCATGGCTCAAGGATCAGGCGGCGCGAAGTCTCGCTCGTCTTCAACGCCTATGATGGCGCCGAAGGACTGGTGGGCATCCTCGACACGCTCCGGGAATTCGGCGTCCGCGCGACATTCTTTGTCAACGGCGAGTTCATACGGCGCAACCCCGGCGCGACCCGGCTGATAGCCGAGAGCGGCCACGAGGTCGGCAACATGTTCTTCAGCGTATTCGACGCGACCGATGCCAGGTACCGTGCCGACGCGGAGTTCCTGAAACGGGGACTCGCCCGCACCGAGGATGAGTATTTCTCGGCCACCGGCTCGGAACTGTCGTTGCTTTGGCACGCGCCGAACTACTCCACCAACAGCACGCTGCTGGAAGCGGCTGCCGAAATGAACTATGCCTATGTCGGACGCGATGTCGACCCGCTCGACTGGGTGGGCAGATTCCAGGGCTCCCTGACACAGGGCCTGTATGCAGGAGCCCATACCATAGTCGAGAGGACGGCGGCGGCGGTGAAGCCAGGCTCCATCGTCCCGATTCGCATCGGCGTGCCGGATGGGGGCAGGGATGACTATTTCTACAATGAGCTGCCTCTGCTTATCAACGCCTTGATGGCGGAGGGCTATGATATCGTACCCGTCTCGATGTTGCTGAAACATGCGGAATAGTCGCGACGGTAGTCACGTCGCGACAGTAGTCACGTCGCGACAGTAATCACGGAGGAACCATGCGCGCCGATCGATTCAGGCTCGACAAAGATAGCCTGGACTATACCATATCGAACCTGGACATAGAGCGACTGAGTGGCGGAGCCTGGGGCGATTCGGTCATAGGACAGCCACGCGCGCTTGAGGCGCTCGCAATAGGAACCGCGATACGCGCCAAGGGTTATAATATTTTTGTCACCGGCGTGCCGGGGACAGGCCGCAGGACCACCGTGATGAAGGCCCTGTCAGCGTGTCGCCCGCGCAGGCTCGACCTGCGCGATTATGCCTATGTGTATGGGTTCAAGACGCCGCTCGCGCCACGCGCACTCTACTTCAAGGCGGGCGAGGCGGTTGCCTTCAAGAAGGATGTCCATACCTTTGTCGAGAACATAAAGAAACTCGTAGCCCTGCACACCGAGAGTGGCGAAGGCCGGAAACGGCAGGAAGAACTCGAGGCTGACTGGCAACGGACAGAAAACGAGCGGCTGGCGGCGTTCGAGGCGGAACTCGCCAAGGACGGATTCCGCGTCGTGCAGGTCCAGGGCGACGAAGGCCAGTCGTCAACCGACATACTGCCGCTCAAGAACGGCGAGCCCGTGCCATTCGACGAATTTCAGCTGGCGGCGGAGTCGGGCTCGATGCCGCAGGCCGAGTTCACGTCGCTGCGCGAGCGGTACTTCAGCCACATGGATCAGATGCGGCTGCTGTTCATAGACCTTCGGAAGGGACGGGCCAGCCTTGAAGATACGCTGAACCAGCTCCGGACCCAGGCCTTGCAGCCGCTCGTCAGCGCCGAGGCATCGATACTGGCAGCGCGCTACGACGATGAGCGGACCCGCGAGTGGATACGCGACCTCGAGCACGATGCCATGACGCACCTGTACCTGTTCCAGAGCGCGGCCCAGGAGCGCGCTCTGGATCGCGCGCAAGAGCGCGCGCAAGAGCGCAGGCAGCGAGCGCCCCTTGCCAGGTATGGCGTCAATGTCCTGTGCAATCGCGGTGACGCGACCTCCCTGCCCGTCGTCTTCGAGGCGAACCCCACATACTCCAACCTCTTTGGCAGCGTCGAACATGGCCCCGACGGCCAGCTCGAAGGCAGAAGCGCCTATCTCAGAATCAGGACAGGCTCGCTCGTCAAGGCAGCCGGAGGCTTTCTGGTCATGCAGGCAGAAGACGTGCTCGCGGACGAAGAGGCGTGGTCTGCGATCAAACGCGTCATGCGGTCGGGCCATCTCGAAATTCAGGCGCAGACGGGCCCGATGGGCCAGATTCTGGCGATGAAGCCGGAGGCCCTCGAGGTCGACGTGAAGATCGTGCTGATAGGCGGCGAGATGACGTACGACGCGCTGTACAATGCCGATGCCGACTTTCAGAAGCTGTTCAAGATTTGCGCCGAGTTCGATTCGACGATGCCCTGCAACGACGATGCCCTGCGCGAATACATAGCGTTTGCGCGGAAGATAAGCCTGGAAGATGGCCTGCTGGAACCTTCCCCGGCGGGACTCGCCGCGATAGCGGCCTATGGCATCAGACTGTCCGGCTATCGCGACCGCCTGTCCACCAGGTTCTCCAGAATAGCCGACCTGGTTCGAGAGGCCGATTACCGCGCCGCTCTGGCCGGCAAAGACCATATCGACGACGAATCGGTTATCGAGGCCGAGCGCATCCGCTCGTGGCTGGCGGACCTGCCCGAAGAGAAATTCGCCGAGATGATCGTGTCCGGCGAGATAATCCTGGAGGCTGATGGCGAACGGATCGGACGGGTGAACGGACTCGCGGTCCATGACCGCGGCTACTACGCCTTTGGTCTGCCGATGGTCATATCTGCACAGGTTTCGCCCGGAGAGTCCGGCGTCATCAATATCGAGGGCGAATCTGGCCTGTCCGGCGAGATCTATGACAAGGCTGTGTTGATAGTAGAAGGCTTCCTGCGCAGCAGGTACGCACGCGAATTCCCGTTGTCCGTCTCGGCCAGCATATGCTTCGAGCAATCCTATACCGCAATAGAAGGCGACTCCGCCTCCTCTACCGCCGTGTACGCCCTGCTTTCGGCAATAGCCGGTGTGCCGCTCAGACAGGACATAGCCGTGACCGGCTCATTGAACCAGATGGGCCAGATCCAGCCGGTCGGCGGTGTCGCTGAAAAGGTTGAAGGCTTCTTCAGTGTCTGCCAGCGCGCCGGGCTGACCGGCCGACAGGGCGTGATGGTGCCACGACAGAACATAGTCAACCTGACGCTGTCCCATGCCGTGCTGGAGGCGATAGCCGCCGGCACCTTTGCCATCTATGCGGTGTCGACCATCGACGAGGGCATAGAGGTCCTGACAAACCGGGTTCCCGGCGAGCCGGACTCCAAGGGCCGCTTTCCGCCTGGCAGTTTCAACGCACTGGTTTCCGACGAGTTGCGCAGGATGGCCGAGACGATCAAGGAATACAGGGAATGAGGACAACAATGAAACGAACCATGCGATCGACATCATCGATAGCGCTTGTGCTGATACTGGCCATGACCGGACTGGCCACTTCGTGCGGCGGCGGAAAGCCACCGGAGGCTCCGGCCTCCAACACTCAAACCACGACGACGGGCACGCAGCCCGATTCAGGCACGGCGCCAGATGCGACGACGCCAGCGCCGTCTCCGTCATCACCGTCGGCGGCGCCAGCCAGCGGAACTATCGTCGGCAACCCTGGTTCCACAAGCACTCCGGCTACGGCGCCGGCCTCAGGGCCTGCCCCTGGGGCGGCCCCAGGGACGGCCCCAGGGGCGGCCCCAGGGGCGGCATCGGTACCAGCGCACAAATTGGGAGAGATTGTCTTTGCCGATGGGTCGGTGACATTGCACCGGGCCGGAGGCACACCCCAGAAGGCGGATATCGGTACGGTCGTCAACGCATACGACGTGCTGATAACCGGCCCCAGGAGCCGTGCCGAGGTTGACCTGGGTGCCGGCAGCGCCGGCGGAGCCTCGGTCAAACTGGCCGAGAACACCGCCTTCTATTTTGACACGAAGGAACTCAGTGATGCCCAGCGAAAGACCGTGCTGCAACTCTTGTCGGGCGCCGTAGCCATCAAGGTCGACAAGCTGGCCAACGGCTCGTTCCAGGTGGGCACCGACCAGGCCGTGCTGGGCGTACGCGGCACGGTATTCATCGTCGACACGGTGCCGGATGGTTCACTCCTCGTCACCTGCGAATCGGGAGCCGTAGCCGTCAGCGCCGATGGCACGACGACAACGGCCAAACCGGGCGCCGCCGTGCAGAAGACAGAGTCCGGCGCACTCGACACCGTCGCCGTGGAACCGTCGAGTCTCGGCGCCTACCGGGGCACCTGGAGGACCGATGCCTACGCCTCGTTCGCCACCCACGCCCTGGCCTACACCTCGGCCTATGCGAACGCTCTGGACGCGGGAACTCCGGCCTTCAACGCGGCGCTGATCAAACTGCAGAGGCAGAAGGCCACGCTTGATGCCTGGCGCACCGCCAAGGCGGCAGGCAAGGAACCGCGCTTCACCGACTGGATAGCCGAGAAGAAGGCCGTCTCCGGCGTACTGTTCGACTGCCTCAAGTCCTTGTTCGCCCTGGAGCGACCATACTACCGCCTTGTTGAACTGAAGACCCTCCATGACGCCGGCACCGGAGTCGGCACGCTGAAGGATGGCCGATCTACCGCGACATACTTCAAGGGCTTCGATTCCGCGACAAAGAACGTGGCTTCGGGCATGGCCCAGGTGCGCGAGGCCTTGCTGCTGTTCTCCTGGGCTTCTGCGGGCAGCCCGATGGGCGAATTCTTTGGATCAAAGGCCCAGGACCTGGGCTCGGGCTCGCTTCTCCTGGAGGAGTAGCCGCAAGTACTTGCCGGAGCCGGGCAGTTGGCATATCGTGTGGCTATGCCACACAATATTGACGACAGCTCCGGCAAACTCAAGATCGGTGACCATTGGAACGCCATAACCATAATCGCGCTGTCCCAGAACAACCCGCTCAAGGCCATTGCAGAGTTCGTTGAGAACTCGATAGACGCAGGCGCCAGGAACGTTACCATCGTCAGGGGCAAGCACAAGAATGACCAGTACCTCAAGATAGTCGATGATGGCAGCGGCATAAAGGATTTTCGCTATGTGGCGACGCACATAGGCGACTCGATAAAGCGCGAACTCAAGCGCAAGGGCGAAAAGGGCCTGCAAGGCGAGTTCGGCATAGGCTTGCTCTCGTTTTGGACCGTCGGCGAGACATGCACGCTCACATCGACGGGCGAGGACGGAGTCGCGCGGAGCATGAGGCTGGTCAAGGGCAATCCGTCCTATGCCATTTCTGACGCGGGAGCCTTGTTCGGCCGTGTCGGTACGGAACTCCTGATCAGCCCCATACTGGCCGGCGTGCGTGCCCTTTCCGGAGACAAGATACAGAACTTCCTTGCGTCCGAACTGCGCGACCGCATATCCAGGAGCGGTGTGCGCATCCGCATACTCGACCACGCATCGCGGCGGGAACTGATAGTCGAACCTAGAAAGTTCAAGGGCCGTCTCATACACCAGCTGCCCGAAATCCGCTGCCCGTTCGGCGATGCGTACCTTGAACTGTACTTCGCGGAGCCATCACAGGAATCGAACATCAGCCTCTTCAAGCAAGGGACGCGCGTGTTGCCCGACATATCGCGCCTTGACCACTTTTCGGGCCCGCCCTGGAACTCCCACTCCATCGAGGGAATCATCGATGTCCCGTTTCTGCAACTTACGCCGGGTACCCGGGATGGCATCGTGCTCGACGAACCGTACGAATCCTTGTGCGTGGCACTTGAACCGCTTGAGGCCGTGCTTTCAGAGCTTCTTGATGAGAAGCGCCGCGCCGAAGATGAGGAAGCCAGCAAGCAGATCCTTGGTCGTGTGACACGCGCCTTTCGGGAGGCGTTCCTGCACCTGCCAAGCGAAGAGTATGGCTGGCTGGCTACCAAGACCCATGATCCACGCCGCCAGTCCAGCCAGACCGGAACCGGCGAGCCTGGTCTGGCTGATGCGCACGATGATATGGGAGCGAGTGACGACGCCAGTTTCGGTGAATACCTGCCAGAGCCGCCTGAACCGGCCGAAGCACAGAAGAGCTTCTTCGATTATGCGGGCCCCATGCACAAGCTGATGATATCACCGGCCTCATCGGTAATAGGCGTTGGCGAACGAAAAAGGCTTAAAGCGGTGGCGCGCGACCGTTCGGGCCGCATGATCGAGACCGGGCTTTCATATCGGTGGAAAATTGCCGATGGCGGCGGAACGATAGACGGCATCGATGCTGCATACGCCGAGTATGTCGCTCCGGAAGAGCCGGTAGTTGCGACTGTCGAACTCACGGCAATCCAGGGTGATGAGCAGCGCGTTGCCAATGCTCTGGTAACGGTGACAGCCGAGCTTCTGAAGCGCCAAGGCGGGGCGGGCGGTGTCACGCGGCGTGGACTGCCCGGCTATACCTACCGCAAGGCACCAGGCGAGCTCTGGCGATCAACCTATGACACGGAGCAATCGATCATCTTCATCAACAATGCCCATGCCGATTTCATTTACGCTTCACGCCAGCCCATGACCAAACTCAGGTACATCATGCGGCTCTTTGCCAAGGAACTGGTGCTGGCAAACTTCCCGGAGGCCAACCGCGACGAACTGCTGGAACGCATGGTCGAGTTGACTCTGTACACGGAAGAGAATCTCAGGTAACGGATCTCGAGTCGATATTGTAGAATTCCCGCCGGCGCCATCACGGCGAGCCAGTGCCGGGAGTGTGGAGGAAACCTTGTCCACCTACTTCCATATCGCCAGTATTCCTCCGTACACCGCGTAGGTAAGCAGGAACAAGCCATTGTTTATGACGAGCACGATGGTCTTGCGGCCCTCCCAGAGGGTGTTCATGCTGTGCGTCAGCGCGAAGCCCGCCCACACGACGAGCCCGACGACAGCGCCTTGTGCAAAGCCCGATGCCCCTACGCTGTTGACGAGCACCATCATGCCATAGACGACAACAGCCGATGCAGCGAGGCCACTGAGGAACAGAAAGGGCATCTGCTTCTTCTCCGCCTCGCTCATCTGCCGCTCTGGATCGAAGCCGAGCGCCTTCATCCAAGGCTTCGCGAACAGCAGGGGCGAGTACCACAGCCAGCTCAGGATGAAATTGCCCACGGACAGAACCACAAGCGGCAACCAGGATACATGAAAATCAAGCATATATGCCTCCATGCATGAGAAACCGTGTCATCCCCTGTATGCGCGTTCGAGCGCACCGATGTCGAACTTCTTCATCGCCAGGAAAGCCTGAGTCACTCTGGCGATAGCATCGGGACTGCCCTTGGCCATCATCTCGTCCATCGCGGCGGGGATTATCTGCCAGGATAAGCCGTAACGGTCCTTCAGCCAGCCGCACCGCTCTGCCTCCGGATCGGCCGAGAGGGCATTCCAGTAGTGGTCGAGCTCGGTCTGGTCGTCGCACGTGACCATCAGCGACACCGCCTCGTTGAACGTAAAGCCATGCTCATAGGCACTGTCCATGGCCGCGAACGCCTGACCGCCAAGGGTGAACGAGCCGTGTTTGACCGTGCCACTCCTGTCGGGCCCCTCGCCTTCCGCCCAGCGCAATATGGGACCGATGGATGAATAGGGCAGCAGGCCTGTATAGGTGTTGATCGCTTCCTCGGCCTTGCCGGCTTGCGTGCCGGTGAACATCAGGGTGGGGGTGATCCGCTGCGTATGCGTGATGCGGTCGGTGAGCATGATCTGCCATGACAGCCCAAAACGGTCGGTAACCCACGCATAGCGGCCGCTGAACGGATACTCGCCCAAGGGCATCAGATCATTGCCGCCGGAGAGGCCAGCGTGGAGCCTGTCGACCTCCGACGCGGTGTCGCAGGTTACGAGGAAGGATATGGATGGATTGAACTTGAAATAGGGTCCGGCTGACATCATCATCATATCCAGACCTGCCAGGTTGATCCTGAGTATGTCGACCGTGCCCGATGGCGTATCTCCCGTTGTCGACCTGGATAGTATCGACGAGCCCGGGAATAGAGAGAGATACAGCGAGGCGGCTTCCCCCGCTGCCTTGTCATACCACAGATGCGGGATTATCTTTTGCATCGTTCCTCCGTACCGGTCAAAAATACTGGCAGAATCGCTAATAGCATAGCAAATTAGTAATAAATGAAGACGGTCTGGGACTCGGCATCCGAAGGCCGGCCGCACGAATGCCTGCCCACGCACGCGGTCGCCTGAGGCGCACAGCGCTTGGCACATGGTAACAGCAGCCCGCAATCCATGTGCCCCGGTGCCGCCTGGCCCTGGCAACAGGTATGGACGATTTGGGCCAGCGCACTGGAGGTGAATGCCATGGCTTTTGCCAGCATATGTGCGTTGTCATATGTGGATATCGCTTAGAAGAGATAGAAGACAAGCTGATCCAGAAGGTGCGAAGCCTCGATAAACTGGTTGCCGAATTGGCAGTAGGCCAGGAGTTGCCCACCCTGTGATGGCCCTTGAGTCATCTGGATGAATGGCATTGCCGTATATATGACTGTTTTAGTAGTATATATGCAAGGCACGCACCAGCGTGCGGGGAGGTTTTATGCCATTTGTTCTCGATCCACTGCCGTATCCTTTTGACGCTCTCGAACCATATATCGACGCCAGAACCATGGAGATACACCATGACAAGCACCACGGTACCTACGTCGCCAAGCTCAACGCCGCGCTGGAACAGGCGCCAGCCTTGCAAAGCAAGACGCTCGAGGAATTGCTGACATCGCTCGACACGGTACCTGAAGCGATCCGCGGCGCTGTGAGGAACCATGGAGGCGGACACCACAACCACAGCCTCTTCTGGCAAACTCTGTCCGCTTCGGGAGGGGGCGATCCCAAGGGCGCGCTCGCGCACGCCATCGAAGGCGAGTTCGGTTCCATCGCGGCCTTCAAGGATCAGTTTGGAGCCGCGGCGGCCAATATATTCGGTAGCGGCTGGGCCTGGCTGTGCGCTGGCGCGGGCAGGAAGCTCAGCATACTCAGCCTTCCCAACCAGGATTCGCCACTATCCCGCGGCCTGGTCCCGATCCTCGGGCTGGACGTATGGGAGCACGCCTATTACCTGAAGTACCAGAACCGGCGGCCCGACTACATAGCGGCGTTCTGGAACGTCGTGGATTGGAAAGCCGTAGACGGCAACCTCGAGAAGGTCAGTTAGTTCATCGAACCTTGTTGCGGCGCCAGGACACTACCTGAGATGGTAGCCTTGACGGAAAGCAACAAGGTTCAACAGACGGTCGACGACCGAGTCCGGAAATTTCGATTCACCGCGGCTTGTCTTGCGGCCGCATCTCGGGATAGAATCGATACATGGACAAGCGAAGAACCGCGCCCGCGGTCAGCCATTCCCATACCTCCTCATCGGGCTCCTGGTCCTGGCGACCGGCGGTCCGTCCGGCCAGGCGAGCGTAAGCGGCCGCCCTGCCGTCGGGGTCTGGCCTCCCCGATAGACGTCCCGCCATTCGAACGATCCACGCCCAGGCCCCGTACGGGCCGTTGCATACTACCTCTTCACCTTTGGAGACATACATGGAACGCAAGCGAATATTGACGGGTGATCGCCCGACCGGAAAACTGCACCTCGGCCACTATGTGGGCAGCCTGGCCAATCGCGTCAGGCTGCAGGACGAGTACGAGTGCTTCTTTATTATTGCCGACCTGCACACGCTGACGACCAAGCCCGAGAAGGAAAACATCGAGGCCCTGGCCGACAACGTCCGCTCGGCGGCACTCGACTATCTGGCCTGCGGCATCGATCCGAAGCGCAGCGTCATCTACCTGCAGTCGGCTGTGCCCGAGGTGATAGAACTGGCGCTGTTCTTTCAGAACCTGATTACCGTGCCGCGCCTTTCACGCGTGCCAAGCCTCAAGGAGATGGCCCAGGGTGCGGGCATCGAGGAGATGCCGTTCGGGCTCCTCGGCTACCCGGTACTGCAGGCTGCCGACATACTGCTGCCGCGCGCCCACCTCGTGCCGGTCGGCAAGGACAACGTGGCCCACGTCGAAGTGACCAGGGAGATAGCCCGCCGCTTCAATTATCTCTATGGCGACACATTCCCGATTCCCGACGTGCTGGTCTCGGAATACGGATCGCTGGTCGGTACCGATGGCAACGCCAAGATGTCCAAGTCACTGGGCAATGCGATCTTTCTGTCGGATGACGCGAAAACCGTTGAAAAGCGTGTGATGTCGATGTACACCGATCCCAACCGTATCAGTGCCGACATTCCGGGCACGGTGGAAGGCAATCCCGTCTTCCAGTACCACGACGCCTTCAACCCGGACAAGGCGGAGATAGAGGACCTCAAGGCCCGCTACCGCGCAGGCAAGGTCGGCGATGTCGAGGTCAAGCAGAAGCTGGTCAAGGCGCTCAACGCCTTCCTCGATCCAATCCGGGAGCGCCGCGCCCACTACGAGTCGCAATCGGGGCTGGCCGATGAGGTGGTCTACGACGGCACGATGCGCATGCGTGAAGAGGCCAGGTCGACGCTGGCCGCGGCCAAGAAGGCCATGGGCATTTCTGCAGTCTGGAATCGCGTCTCGCGAAAGGCTGAAGACCTGAAGAAGAAGCGCGCCAAGGCCGAGTAGCGACGGCCGCCTACGCCGTCTTGCGGCCTGGCGAGAGGCTGTTCAGCACGAGGCCAAGCACGACGATACCCAGTCCGACGAACCCCGCCGCATCGGGTGGCGTGTCATGGTACACGACCACTCCGCCGAGCAGCGCAAACACCAGTTCGCCAGACTGGGTCGACTCGATCACCGCGAGGTGTCCGGCATCGTCCCGAACCATATCGGTCGCCCGGAAGAACAGGAGCGTAGCTATGACGCCGGCGAATAGCGCCACAACAAGGGTCTGGGCATACTGCGACGCGGCAGGGCGTATGCCCAGGGCCAGACCCGCGACGGCCAAAACAATCCAGAAGGGCATGCTGCACAGCGTCATGCCGAACAGCCGCTCCAGCGTATTGATCCTGCCGCCGGTCAACTGCATCATCTTGCGGTTGCCCAGCGGATACGCGAATGCTGCGACAAGTACAAAGCAGAAGCCCAGGGCCGCGCTGCCGGCATTCGTCGTCGAGGCATACCGAAGCTGCACAAGGAGCACTCCAGCGACTATCACCGACCCGGTCACCAGTTGCCTGACCGGCAACCTGCGGCGCGCAAGCATGTCGGATGTGCCATGCAGGAAAGGAGTCAGCAGTGCGCCGGCTATGATCGTCATCTGCCAGGCGGCGGCTATCAGCCACGAGGGGCCGTATGTCGAGGCAAGGCATATGAACAGATAGAATATCCCGAAGCCCACCGTGCTCCACAGCAGCCATCCGGCAATGTCCCTGCGGATCTCACCCATCACCCTCAGGTAGCGCCGGCCGGGCAGCAGGAGCAGGAAGAGCATCGGCAACATATAGAAGAACCGCAGTGACGAGGTCCATATCCAGTGCCCGCCCACAACACCCATCTGCCTGTTCAGCACAAAGGTGACGGCAAAGAAGAGCGAAGCCAGAAGGCCGAGCGCGAATGCCCGTATCATCGGTTACCGCGTGGCTGGCACCGCATAGCGGTCCCATTCTGCACGATCGACATAGTTGAAGCCGTCGGCCTTGGGCACGAGGCGTTCAAGATATTTCCTGAGGAAATGATCGGCAACATCGAATTCCTTGCCATCGGCATAGACCGCCTTCTTCTCTTCCGGCAGGTCGTTGAAGAACGAGCCATCGACAACGGTCAGATTCGGTCCGTCAAGCAGGAGCAGAACCGGCCCGCCCTGAATGTAGGGGTCACGCTTGTACACCAGGTTCTCCGATGGGAAGAACGGTATGGGATCATAGGCCGCAGCGATGCGAATGACCGGCAGCCCACCGAATCGCGCCCAGCCTTCGGTGTCGGTCACCTTCGGCGGAGCTATCGCC
>Ga0209467_1001214_pt1 | contig 23943 bp, 28 predicted proteins | sample Higcelwee11metaG_FD_187175 | JGI IMG/M metagenome (GOLD analysis project Ga0209467, IMG submission 187175) | Freshwater pond sediment microbial communities from the University of Edinburgh, under environmental carbon perturbations - High... | ecosystem: Environmental > Aquatic > Freshwater >... | reverse complement strand
TGAATATGTATGTGGTCTTGTTGGGGCAAACTCTGTAGAGTGGGATGAATCTACGGATCATCCAGTGATTCATTTAATGCCTGATCAAAATGGAGTCGTTAATATGGGTGGTACCTTACGTTTAGGTAATTGGCCATGTAAGATAAAAGATGATACTAAGACAAAATCAGTTTATAAAGAAGAAAATATCTTAGAAAGACATCGTCATCGTTATGAAGTTAATAATATTTATCGTGAGACATTAGAAGCGCATGGGGCTGTATTTAGTGGTTTAAGTCCAGATGATTATCTAGTCGAAATTACAGAGCTAAAAGATCATCCATGGTTTGTAGGATGTCAGTTCCATCCAGAGTTTAAGTCACGTCCGAATCGTGCTCATCCTCTATTTGCGGGCTTTGTGAAAGCCGCATTTGATTATTCACAAAAATAGAACAGGCATAAGCCTGTTTTTGTGTTAGTATAATTCACGCATAGACTGTGATAAAATAACTTTGGAGATTTAAAAATGGAAGAAGTACTAAAAATTGAAGGTGGGCATAAACTAAAAGGTAGTGTAAGAATTAGCGGATCGAAGAATGCGACGGTTGCGCTTATTCCTGCAAGCATTTTAGCCACAAAAGGTAGAGTTAATATTTACGGTGTACCCAATATCTCAGATGTTGGTCATTTAAGTCAGTTGTTAAATTCACTTAATGTGAAAGTAATACAACATACAGAAGAACATTTAGAAATTGATCCAACTGAAATGATTAATATTTCGCTTGATCATCCGTCTGTTCAGAAATTACGGGCATCCTATTACTTTATGGGAGCTCTTTTGGGTCGTTATAAACAAGTGAATATGAAGATGCCTGGAGGGTGTTACTTAGGGCCTAGACCGATTGATTTACATCTTAAAGGTTTTGAAGCGCTTGGGGCAGAAATTGAATACTCACAAGGTAGTTATAAAATATTTGCGAAAGAACTTATTGGAGCTAAGATTTATTTAGATATCCCATCTGTTGGCGCAACAATTAATATCATGATGGCATCTGTTTTTGCGAAAGGTCGTACTTCAATTGAAAATGCGGCTAAAGAGCCTGAGATAATTGATGTGGCGAATATGTTAAATAAAATGGGTGCTCAAATTCGTGGAGCAGGGACCAATATTATTACCATTGATGGAGTTACTGATTTAGTGGGATGTACGCATGAAATTATTCCTGATCGAATTGAAGCAGGAACGATGATTGTGATTGCGGCAGCGGCAGCGGATGAAGTAGTGATTGAGAATGTTATTCCGCATCACTTAGAGGCTTTATTATCAAAACTTGAAGAAATGGGTGTTCCAATGGATATCGAAATTGATCGAGTCACTGTGCGTGGAACAGATCATTTAAAGGATGTGGATATTCAAACTCTTCCGTATCCTGGATTTCCTACAGACCTTCAACAACCTCTAACCCCGCTATTAACGCGTGCTAATGGTGAATCTGCAGTTAAAGAAACAATCTATGTAGAGAGATTTAAACATTGTATAGAACTTCAAAGAATGGGTGCTAATATCAATATCATGTCAGGATCCGCAATTATACATGGACCAACACGACTCTATGGGGATCGTGTAACAGCAACTGATTTACGTTGTGGTGCTAGTTTAGTTATCGCTGGTCTTATGGCTGAAGGTGTGACTGAAATCCATGATGTGTACCATATTGATAGAGGATATGAGAATCTAGATGGAAAACTAAGTGCTTTAGGGGCGAAAATCTGGAGAGAAACGGTTGAATAATCGTATTAATTGATAAAGTTTCACTAAATTGATATATTTTCACTTTAAAAGTGATACATTAATATTTGTGGGGATACCAATCGAAAATAGTGAATTTAACATTCGGGTTCAAACAGATAAATATTTTCGATTTGGCTAGAGGTGTTCCCTATTGAATACCTCTTTTTTAAACAAAATATTACGGTTAAAACTTAAACAAAAACTACTTATTGCATGTTAATTTGAACTATGGTATATTAAACACGCACTTACTTTGAATTGATCAGAAATTCAAGGCAGAAGGAGAAAATGTTATGAAAAGCGGAATTCATCCAACTTACAACAAAGTCACTGTACACTGCACATCTTGTGGAAATGAATTTGAATCAGGTTCAGTTTTAAAAGAAATTAAGATTGATACTTGCTCAAATTGCCATCCTTTCTATACAGGACGTCAACGCTTCGCGCAAGCACAGGGACGAATTGAAAAGTTTAATCGTAAATACGGTAATAAATAAGGGAACAATCGTTCTCTTTTATTTTGTTAGTATGCTACAATAAATTTAAACATGAGGGGTTAATAATATGATGTATCAAATGTATCGTCCAGGCTATATCGAGGTTATTTCAGGTTGTATGTTTGCAGGAAAAACTGAAGAATTAATCCGTCGAATTAAGACATTGGAATTTGCGAAAAAGAATGTTTTGGTTTTTAAACCAGCTTTAGATAATCGATATAGTAATACAAAAGTGGTTTCCCATGCTGGAAGCTCGGTAGAAAGTATCGTAGTTCCAGATGCACGTTCCATTCTTGATTTTGTAAAGGATGATACAGATGTCATCGCAATTGATGAAGTACAGTTTTTTGATGAGGATGTTCTATTGGTTTGTGATTACCTAGCAAAAAAGGGTAAAAGAGTTATGTGTGCTGGATTAGATACTGATTTTAGAGCGGAACCATTTGGAGTTATGCCACGTTTAATTACAGATGCTGAGTTTGTCACAAAACTTACTGCAGTGTGTATGAAATGTGGAGCACCTGCAACACGAACACAACGTTTAGTTAATGGAAGACCTGCTCAATATACAGATCCAATCATTATGGTCGGAGCTGCAGAAGCATATGAGGCAAGATGTCGCCATTGTCATGAAGTGGTTGGAAAACCTGAGATAAAAGATTAATAAAATAGTAACCGTCCGGGTTACTTTATTGTGAGAAGAGGAAATGTATGGAAAGTTACAATGTAATGATTAAACGTTTAGAAAGTATGAATGATCGTTATCAAGAATTAGAAGAAATCTTGATTAAACCAGAAGTATTAGGTAATCAAAGAGAATATGCAAAACTTGCGAAAGAACAGGCTTCTTTAAGACAGGTTATAGAAGCTTATACAGAATTAAAGGATACAATTCAACACATTAAAGAAGCAGAAAGTATGCTTAAAGATAAAGATGCGGATATGCGTGAAATGGCTGAAGCTGAGTTGGAAGAGCTAAATCCACATAGAGATTCTTTGTTAGAAAAATTAGAATTATTACTCATACCCAAGGATCCTAATGATGACCACAATGCGATTGTAGAAATACGAGGAGCAGCGGGTGGGGATGAAGGAAATATCTTTGCGGGTGATTTATACCGTATGTATAGTCGCTATGCGGAAATTATGGGTTGGAAGATTGAAATTATGGAAGCATCTGAGGCAGAGGCTGGGGGTTATACACTTATCTCTTTCTTTGTGAAAGGGAATGAACCCTTCAAACATTTTAAATTTGAGTCAGGTTCACACCGTGTACAACGTGTCCCAAAGACTGAGACTCAAGGACGTATTCATACCTCAACTGCGACTGTTTTAGTTATGCCAGATATTGAAGAAGAAGAAATTGATATTAATCCAGCAGATCTAGTGATTGAAACTCATCGTTCTAGTGGAGCAGGTGGACAACATGTTAATAAAACAGATTCAGCGGTTCGTATAACACATACACCTACTGGTATCTCTGTAAATTGTCAAGATGGTCGATCTCAACATGATAATAAAGCAACTGCTATGCGTTTAATTCGTGCTCGTGTGTTTGAAGAAATGCAAGAACGTGCTGATGCAGAAAAAGGTGCTTTACGTAGAGATAAAATAGGAACAGGAGATCGTTCTGAAAAGATTCGTACCTATAATTACCCTCAGAACCGTGTTACAGACCATCGTATTGGTTTAACACTCCAACAACTCGATCGTATTGTGGAAGGTAAGCTAGGCGATGTAGTAGATGCATTGCTTTTGGAAGAACAACGTCAAAAATTGGCAGGAAATCAAACGTGATTTTTAATATAATCAAGACTGCTGAAGAACGATTAATCAAACATGATATACCGGAAAATTATGCGAAATATGTCATGAATGAATTACTACTTGAACTAGGTAAAAATCTATATCTAGAAATGAATGAAGAGTTAGATGATACCACTTTAGCTAAGTTCAACTCAATTATGGATAAACTTTGTCAAGATATGCCTTTAGCGTATGCGATGGGGGTTCAATACTTTTATGGTTATCCAATTGAAGTTAATTCTGATGTATTAATACCTCGCTTTGAAACAGAAGAACTTGTATTGAAAGTTATTCAAGAAATAGATGAGCATTTTGAAAATGAAGAGATTACGGTGTTTGATGTAGGCACAGGAAGTGGTGCTATCGCATGTGCATTAAAAGCAGAATGCCCACACATCCATATGTTTGCGAGTGATATTAGTGAAGATGCATTAAAACAAGCTCAACGTAACGCAGATAACAATAAAGTAAAAATAGATTTCTATCAAGGTGATATGTTACAACCCTTTATCGATCATTCGATTAAAGCAGATGTGATTGTTTGTAATCCTCCCTACATTCCAAGTGGAGAAGAAATTCAGAATAGTGTAAAAGCATTTGAACCTCATCTTGCCTTATTTGGGGGAGAAGATGGATTGAAATTCTATCGAAGTGTTTTATCAAACGCACAGTATGTAATAAATAAAAAAAATATATTAGCTTTTGAAATGGGATGGAACCAAGCGATAACCCTTACGGATTTAGCTTTAAGTTACTTTCCATTAGCGAAGATAGATGTAATAAAGGATATGCAAGGTAAAGATCGTATTCTTATTGTTCGGAATCAGTGTAATTAATTGATTCTTTAATAAGGTCAATAAAATTTATTAGTTGAGATGTAAGATGTTGAAGCTGTGACTTGTTTAATTCCTTTACTTCAAATACAGTTTTGAAGCCTTGCGAATTAATCCATTCCTCCACAACATCTTTTTTTGTGTAGTATGGAGCACTCGTTTCCTTAACAATCGTATGGCGTAGTAAATCATCTAAACTTACTTGATAGAGATCCGCAAGCTTACATAGACTTAAAGGATCAGGTGTTGAGACTGAATTCTCCCACTTCGCGATCGTTTGTTGGCTATAGTTTAAAACCTTCGCCACTTCTGATTGACTTAAGTCGCGACGATTGCGATAAAAACGTAGATGAGCACCAATTTCAACTTTTTTCATTTGTTGTAAATTATACGCCTTAAGGTTGTAAATTGGCTTTGTACACAATATAAAGGCGTATAAATAATTAATACTCTAATAGGTTGTATTAAGCATGATTTTTTATTACCATTATTAAATGAAACTAAAATTATTCTTGAAACTATACAGTGTGTTTATACCTATCGGTATTAATCTCTTACTTATTTTATGGAGTAATCCTATGTTTATAATTGTGATTATTCTATTCTATACATTACTTATCCAAGAGTATAATCGAGTTGGATTTGTTAATAATCGATTGAAATATTACATTATTCTATATGGAATTAGTATGATTTTATTTAATAGATTTGATTATAGAATGATCTATTCATTTCTTTTAATACTGATTGTACTAAAACTTCATATGACTCATCGGTATAAAATTAAATCATTATTAAATAGAATTAACATAAACGAATCCCTTAACATTTATACAAATCAATTCGAACAAAACAATAATCTTATTGAATTTGGATATGAAATTCGTCAGTCTGAGATAGAGTGGTTAAGCACCATAATTTTGTTTAAAAGTAAGAAATTAAAACAATATAAGTTAATCTATTTAGACAATGAAATACTTGGTCATAGTTTCAAAGTGAATATTACATAAAATCATCGAGCTCTTACTCGATAGATAAGAGTTGATGTGCTAAAATATTTAAGATAGTTCACTGCAAGTTTATTGAGGCGTAATGCTTTATTCAGTGTATTAGAGGAGACAATCTATGAAAATTGCATTAGCGTGTGATCATGGGGCTTTTGAACATAAGGAAGCGATTAAGCAACACTTAAGTAAAAAAGGTCATCAAGTTCAAGACTTTGGGACACATGGACTAGAGAGTATGGATTATCCAGACACGATTTATCCAGCGTGTTGTTCAGTTGCGGATCGATCTAATGACTTTGGGATTGTTTTATGTGGTACAGGAATTGGCGCAAGTATCGTCGCTAACAAGGTTAAAGGCATTCGTTGTGCTTTAGTGTATGATCCAAAAGTTGCGGAGATTACACGTCAACACAATGATACAAATGTATTAGCGCTTGGTGGTAGACAAACATCTGTAGCGGTTGCGTTGGAGATTGTGGATAAATGGTTGAGTACAAGTTTTTCTCAAGATGAACGGCATAAAGCACGTATAGAGAAGATTTGTAAAATAGAAGAAACAGAGAATGACAATGAATGATATTTTAATTCAAGAAGCGATTCAAAAAGAGAAGAATCGACAATTAAATAATATAGAACTTATCGCGTCCGAGAATTATGTTTCAAAGGATATTTTAGAAGCGGTAGGAAGTATCTTGACCAATAAATATGCAGAGGGTTATCCTAATGCACGTTATTACGGTGGATGTGAAGAAGTTGATGTGATTGAAGAGTTAGCTCGTCAAAGAGCGTGTGAATTGTTTGGGGCAGAACATGCGAATGTACAAGCTCATTCAGGTTCACAAGCGAATATGGGTGTTTATATGGCAATACTTCAACCGAGTGATGTTGTGTTAGGCATGGACTTATCTGCTGGTGGACACTTAACCCATGGACATCCTTTAAACTTCTCAGGAACTTTATATCATTTTGAAGCGTATGGAGTTGATCCAAATACTTCAAGAATTGATTATGATGCATTAAGAGAAAAAGCACTTCAAGTTAAACCAAAATTAATCGTGGCTGGGGCAAGTGCTTATCCATTTGTGATTGACTTCAAACGATTCAGAGAAATAGCTGATGAAGTAGGAGCTTATCTAATGGTTGATATGGCTCATATCGCAGGATTAGTTGCGACAGGACTTCATCCAAGCCCTGTACCCTATGCAGATTTCGTGACAAGTACAACACATAAGACACTAAGAGGTCCTCGTGGTGGATTGATACTTTGTAAGAAAGAGTTTGCGTCATTAATTGATAAGAAAGTATTCCCTGGTATTCAAGGTGGACCGCTTATGCATGTGATTGCAGGTAAAGCTGTCTGTTTCTATGAAGCATTACAACCTGAATTTAAGCTGTATATCCAACAAGTCTTAAAGAATATGCAAGTTCTTGTAGAAGAGTTACGTAATTTAGGGTATAACATTGTAGGGGATGGTTCAGAAAATCATCTATGTCTTGTTAATGTTAAATCATCAGTAGGATTATCAGGTAAAAAAGCTGAACGACTATTAGATGAAGTAGGTATTACTTGTAATAAAAATAGTATTCCTTTTGATCCAGAAAAACCTATGGTAACTTCAGGATTGAGACTTGGATCTGCTGCTATGACGACACGTGGATTCAAGGAAGCTGAGTTTAAAAAGATTGCGCATTGGATTGATCAGTGTTTAAAGAATTCTGAAGATGAAAGTATAAAACTAAGTATAAGAGAAGAGGTCACTGCCTTAACAAAGCAGTTTCCAATATAAAGGAGAAAAGCGATGTTAAATGTTTTAAATCACCCTCTGATTACGCATAAACTTACACAAATGCGTCAGAAAGACACTGGTACGAAGGATTTCAGACAGAATCTTGATGAAATTGCAGGACTTATGGCGTATGAAATTACGCGTGATGTTCCAACTCGTAAAATTGAAATTATGACGCCAGTAGCTGCTTGTATATCTGAAGAAATGGCTAAAGAGATTGTATTAGTTCCAATTCTTCGTGCAGGATTAGGTATGGTAAATGGAATTCGTAATCTAGTACCAACCGCAAAAGTTGGACATATTGGTTTATATCGTGATGAAGAAACACTTGAACCGCACGAATATTTCGCGAAGTTTCCTTCGAATCTACCTGAAGCGGTAGTGATGGTTTTAGATCCTATGTTGGCAACGGGTGGTTCTGCTAGTGCAGCAATTACAATGATAAAAAAACGTGGCGCAACATTAATTAAACTAGTTTGTTTAGTAGGAGCGCCAGAAGGTGTCAAGCGTATCGAAGAAGATCATCCTGATGTAGAAATCTATTTAGCAGCACTTGATGAGAAGCTAAATGAGAAGGGTTATATCGTTCCGGGACTCGGTGATGCAGGCGATAGAATTTTCGGAACTAAATAGTTCCAGTCTGTATAATTATGATAAAATAGACAAGTAATAAACGTATGAAAACGCTACTTAGAACCAACTTGCTTAAACTTGTAATTATAGGACTCATTATTGCGCTTGCATTAATGATCTTTGACTATAGATGGTCACTCGGGTTTATGCTCGGTTTTCTCTTTTCTTTTATAACCGTTAAAAGAACTGAAGCACAAGTTGACTCTATCTTGTTTTATCAAAAGAAAGGTATCCTGTTATACCTAAGTTTTATATTAGGGAATTTGATTTATGTTATTCCGTTTGTAATATCATTGGTTCTTAGTAATTATTTTAATATAATATTTGTTGCATTTGGTTTGTTATTCTTTAAATACTATATATTTGTGACTGAAATATTCTTCAGAAAAAAGGAGAATGAATGACCTTACTTAGTGTTAGCCCACTTAAAATACAAGTAGAAGTTATATCTATTGTTGTCATTACAACAATCATTTTAGTATTACTATTTCTTGTTAATCGTGCAATAGTAAAGAGCGATCCTTTAGAAAAACCTAAAGGATTATTATTGCTAGGTATGATTTACTATCAAATGATGGATAAACTTACTACCGAAAATATGGGTGCTAAAGCTGCTTTAAAGTATTCACCTTACATTGCTTCAATCGCTTTATATATGGCAATTAGTAATTTAGCGAGTTTAGTTGGATTCAATCAACCAACTTCAAACTTCAGTGTTACGTTAACACTTGCACTCATTACTTTTTTTCTTATTCAGAGTACAAAGATTAGAACGAATGGTATTGTAGGATATTTTAAAGGTTTCTTTGAACCGTTTGCGCCGTTTGTAATCATGAATGTATTTGGTACATTCGCGCCTTTGTTGTCAATGTCATTACGTTTATTCGGTAATATCACTTCAGGTGGTACATTGATGCAATTGTTCTATACATTTACAGCGTATATTTCGAGTTTGATCCCAATTGTGGGAGGATTTAATTTCTTAGGTGTTATATTAGCTCCAGCTTTACATGTCTATTTCGATATATTTTCTGGGCTAATTCAAACATATATATTTATTATGTTAACAACCATCTTCATTGGGAACGAATTACCCCAAGAATGATGAAACCATGCAAAGGAGGATATGAACATGGGAGATATCGGTAGAGGTTTAATTGCTGTTGGTGCTGGTCTTGCTGTTATGACTGGTATGATGACAGGTGCAGGTCAAGGATACGCAGCGGGTAAAGCTGTAGAAGCAGTTGCTCGTAATCCGGAAGCAGAAAACAAAATTCGTTCTATGTTAATTTTGGGTTGTGCGATTGCGGAAACCTGTGCTATTTACGGTATGTTGATTGCGTTCTTATTAATGTTTGTATTCCAATAGTAGTTATCAATAAAAAGGTGGTGAGTCTATGCTTGATTTAGATATTGCGGGTAAACTGTTTCCTGATCCGCTGACGATGCTTGTACAGCTCTGTGCAACAGGTATTTTGTTTTGGGGTTTTAAAAAATGGTTATGGAAACCTATGCGAGAGTATCTTGCTAAACGTGCTGAAGTTGCAGATGCTGCTCTTAAAGATGCACATGTCGCAAATTCTGTTGCACGTGCTAATCAAATGAAGAGTGATCTTTTGTTATCTGAAGCCGCAAAAGAGGCTAAGCAAATTATTGAGAATGGTAAGCTCGAAGGTAAACGTCTGAAGGATCATTTATTGGCTGATGCTAAAAATGAAGCTGATAATAAATTAACGACAGCACTAAGAGAAATCGCACATCAGAAATCTCAAATGCGTGATGAAATTGAATCTGAAATCGTCGATGTTGCACTGTTAGCTGCCTCAAAATTAATTGAAGGTAAAGTGGATGAAGTTGAAGATCGTAAACAGATTCAACACTTTATTAAGGATGTACGTAATTGATGAAAAAAGTTGCGTCAAAATATGCTGCAGCTCTTTTTGAACTTGCGTTAGATCAAAAACTTGAGGAACCTATTCTTAAGGATGTTCGTTTTATCGAAGATATTATTATCACTCACCCTGAATTAATAACTGTTTTAAGTAAGATTCAATTTACTAAAACACACAAAAAAGAATTAATTAATGATGTATTTCGTCAATATTTAAATCCGTATACCCTTAATTTACTCTTCATCTTAGTCGATAAGAATCGTTCAATGATTTTAGAATATTTTGTCAGTGAGTATTTACACTTACATAATAAACATTTTAATATTGTAGAGGCAATTGCTTATTCTGTAACGCCGATGACAAAAGAAGAAATTAAGGCATTAGAAGAAAGTTTATCTGAGAAACAGAATCAATCTGTTTCAGTTATTAATCGTATTGATCCAACACTGATAAGTGGTATTAAGGTACGCTATGATGACAAAGTCATAGATGGATCAATGAAATCTCGAATTGAGAATTTGAGAACTGTTTTACGTGAAGGAAGGTCAACATAATATGGAAATCAGACCAGAAGAAATAAGTGCACTGATTAAAGCGCGGATTCAGCACTATCAAGAACAAGTAGAAGAAAAAGATGTGGGTGTCGTCATTAAAGTAGGTGATGGTATTGCGCTCGTTAATGGTTTAAACAGTGTCATGGCCGGTGAACTCGTTGAGTTTGGTGAAGGTGTCATGGGAATGGTTATGAACCTTGAAGAAGATCATGTAGGTTGTGTTCTTTTAGGTAGCGATGCGAACATCAAAGAAGGTGGAAGTGTAACGCGTACAGGACGCATTGTAGAAGTTCCAGTTGGGGATGGCCTTTTAGGACGCGTTGTTAATGCATTAGGTCAAGCAATTGATGGTGGCGAAGAAATTAAGTATGAGAAACTACGCCCTATTGAACGTGTAGCTCCTGGTGTTATGACTCGTCAATCAGTTAATCAACCTGTTCAAACAGGGTTAAAGATTATTGACTCAATGATTCCTATTGGACGTGGTCAACGTGAACTTATTATTGGAGATCGTCAAACAGGTAAAACAGCTATAGCAATTGATACTATTATTAATCAAAAAGATCAAAATATGATTTGTATCTATGTCGCAATTGGACAAAAATCATCTACAGTTGCACAAATTGTAGAGAAGTTAAGACAAAGTCATGCGATGGAATATACCGTTATTGTGTCCGCAACTGCGAGTGAATTAGCGCCTTTACAATATATTGCGCCTTATGCTGGTTGTGCAATTGGTGAAGAATGGTTGGAACAAGGTAAAGATGTTTTAATTATTTATGATGATTTATCGAAACATGCGGTAGCGTATCGTGCGATGAGTTTACTACTAAGAAGACCACCTGGACGTGAAGCATATCCAGGGGATGTATTCTATTTACATAGCCGTCTATTAGAAAGAGCATGTAAATTAAATAAAGATTACGGTGGAGGCTCAATTACAGCCCTTCCAATTATCGAAACACAAGCTGGAGATATTTCAGCCTATATTCCTACGAATGTAATTTCTATTACGGATGGTCAATTATTCTTACAGTCCGAATTATTTAATTCAGGCGCTAGACCTGCCGTAGATTCAGGTTTATCTGTATCACGTGTCGGTTCTGCAGCACAAACTAAAGCGATGAAACAAGTATCTTCATCCTTGAAACTAGAACTAGCACAATATCGTGAATTATTATCCTTTGCGCAATTTGGATCTGATTTAGATGCATCAACAAAGGAAGTTATTGAACATGGTGCGCGTTTAACAGAACTCTTAAAACAAGGTCAATACCAACCCTTATCTTTAGCGCATGAGATCATTACACTTTTCTCAGCTAAATATAAATTTATTAAACGCATTGAAGTTTCTCAAATCAGTGAATATGTTCAACGTTTAGTTGCTGGATTTGATGCGGATCATTCTGATATTGTTTCTGAATTAAATGACAAAAAAGCAATTAGTCCTGAATTAGAAGTTAAGATGAAAGAAGTTATGGAGAAATTAACGACTCAGTATTTAAAAATGAGTGTAAAGTGAAATGGCTCAAAATAAAATAGCGTTAAAAAGAAGAATCCGTTCTGTTCGAGCAACGAAGAAAATTACCAATGCGATGGAGCTAATCGCAACCAGTAAGTTACAAAAACAGAAACATAGAATGGAATTAAATCGCGTTTATGCGAACACATTATTCCATACTTTTAATCGTGTCTTAGGTGGCGCTAATGAGAAGGATATTCTATATTTAACAGAACGTGAGGGTAGAAAACTTACGGTCGTATTTGTATCTGATATGGGCTTATGCGGAGGATACAATTCAAACATACTATCTAAAATTAGAGAGTCAATATCGAAAGATGATTATCTATTTATCATAGGTTCAAAAGGAAGATTCTGGTTAAATAAGAATAACTATAAACTATTTGGAGAACTTGAGACAGGTGATAACTTAACTTACGGACATATCTCTAAGGTAGCGGATAAGATTATGCTTGCTTATCTAGAAGGACAGTTTACGAGTTTACAAGTTCTATATACTAAATTTGTAAATACGATGACATTTGAACCAACCATAATGACATTACTTCCAATTACTGAAGAAGTTATGCCAACAACAATCGAGAATAAAGTAGAAGATGTAATTAATCAAGATATTATTTTCGAACCGAATGCGGTAACGCTTATTAATCAATTAGTTCCAATGTTTATTCAATCCCTTATGTATAGTTTCTGGTTAGAATCAAAAACAAGTGAACATGCGGCTCGTCGAATGGCTATGGATAATGCGACAGATAATGCGGAAGAGCTTATTGATGAATTAGTATTAAAGTATAATCAGTCAAGACAATCTGCTATAACCCAGGAAATTACGGAAATCGTTGCCGGGGCAGAAGCACTATAGGAGGTTTACGATGCAGAATAAAGGCAAAATCAGCCAAGTCATTGGTCCAGTTGTAGATATTAGATTTAATGAAGGAGAACTTCCTAATCTTAATAATGCCATTTCAATTGATGTTAATGGTCGTCCACTGATTGTAGAAGTAGCACAGCACGTTGGTGATGATGTCGTTCGTTGTATTTCAATGGGCGCAACTGATGGTTGTGTTCGTGGTATGGTAGCGATTGATACTGGTGCAGCAATTAGTGCGCCTGTTGGTCGTGAAATATTAGGACGTGTGTTTAATGTATTAGGTGAACCAATTGATGGCTTAGGTGATTTAGATCCATCTGTAAAAAGAATGCCTATACATCGTGAAGCACCATCATTTGATGAACAACAAACTACTTCAGTTATTCTAGAAACAGGTATAAAAGTTGTAGATTTACTTTGTCCTTATGTTAAAGGTGGAAAAATCGGTTTGTTTGGTGGAGCGGGCGTTGGAAAGACGGTTGTTATGCAAGAACTTATTCACAACATCGCGACTGAACATGGTGGATTATCTGTAGTAGCGGGTGTCGGTGAAAGAACACGTGAAGGGAATGACCTTTATAATGAAATGAAGGATTCCGGTGTTCTTACTAAAACTGTACTAGTTTATGGTCAAATGAATGAATCACCAGGCGCGCGTATGCGTGTTGCCTTGACTGGTTTAACGATGGCTGAACATTATCGTGATCAAGAAGGACAAGATGTCTTGCTCTTTATTGATAATATATTCCGTTTTACTCAAGCAGGTTCTGAAGTTAGTGCATTACTAGGACGTATCCCGTCTGCTGTAGGTTATCAACCAACTTTAGCAACTGAAATGGGACAACTACAAGAACGTATTACTTCAACAAAACGTGGTTCTATTACTTCAGTACAAGCAATTTATGTTCCGGCAGATGATTTAACCGATCCTGCACCAGCAACTGCTTTCTCACACTTAGATGCGAAAACAGTTCTTGATCGTAATATTGCGGCATTAGGTATTTATCCTGCGGTTGATCCACTTGAATCAAGCAGTCGTATGTTAGATCCACTATTAGTGGGTGAAGAACATTATGCAGTGGCACGTGGTGTACAACAGTTACTTCAACGTTATCGTGAATTACAAGATATCATTGCGATTCTTGGAATGGATGAATTATCGGATGAAGATAAACAAATTGTTAATCGTGCTCGTCGTATTCGTAACTTCTTGTCTCAACCATTCCATGTGGCTGAACAATTTAATGGTATTAAGGGATTATTTGTACGTAAAGATGAAACAGTTCGAAGCTTTAAAGCAATTCTAGAAGGTAAAGTAGATCATTTACCTGAACAAGCCTTTATGTATGTTGGTAATGTCGAAGAAGCTGCAGAAAAAGCAGCAACCCTAGGTCTCTAATATGTTCATAGTAAAAATTGTGACACCTGAAGCGCCGGTTCGTACATTTGAATCAACGCAAATAAATATCGTTACCCCAAATGGAGAAATGGGTATTTTAAGTAATCATATGCCTTTAGTCACAATGTTAAGTATATCGATTATGTCGAGTATTCATAATGGTAAACGTGAAAAGTATACAGTCGCTGGTGGCGTATTATTCTTCAAGAATAATGAAGCTACTATTTTATCGGATGCGGTTGAACATGAAGGGGATATCGATTTAGCACGTGCTGAGCATGCTAAGAAAAGAGCTGAAGATCGATTACGTTCTAAAGATCCTCAGATAGACGCAAAACGTGCTCAAATTGCGTTATTAAAAGCTTTAAATCGAATCGATATCGGTAAATAGTATGATTCCATTGGTTAGAGTAATTATTTATTTTATAACCTTTGCCGTTAGTCTATATAGTTTAAACGCAATTAACTTTGCTAAAATTATCTATCCTAAGCGAGTTGTTCAAACACAAGTACTTGTTATATTACTTGCAATGGCACTTGCTTACTTAGTTACACAATTTTTAATGGGTCTTAACTTATCTTTATAGTCTTTTTTTAGCTTTATGCTATAATGGGTATGCTTATCAAATGGAGGGTATATATGGCATTTTCAAAGTTAGTAGGTATCGACTTAGGTACCGCAAATGTATTAATCTATGTTAAAGGAGAAGGTATTGTCTTAGATGAACCTTCCGTTGTTGCAATTGAAGCAGAAACCAAGAAATGCTTAGCAGTTGGAACTGACGCAAAAGATATGCTAGGTCGTACACCTGGTAGAATTTTAGCGATTCGTCCTCTAAAGGATGGAGTTATTGCGGATTTCGAAGTAACTGAAATGATGCTTCAATATTTCATTAAGAAATTAAAATTAAAAGGAATGTTTTCACGTCCTACTATATTAATTTGTTGCCCATCAAACATTACATCTGTTGAACGTAATGCGATTCGTGATGCAGCATACCGTGCAGGAGCTAAACGTGTTTATATTGAAGAAGAGCCAAAAGTTGCGGCTATTGGGGCTGGATTAGATATTTCGAAACCTAACGGAAATATGGTTCTTGATATAGGTGGTGGTACAACGGATGTCGCTATTCTTTCTTTAGGCGAAATCGTTACATCATCCTCTTTAAAAATAGCAGGTGACCGTTTAGATAAAGATATTATCAAGTACGTTAAAGAAACCTATAAACTTTTAATTGGTGATCGTACATCAGAAGAATTAAAGAAGAAGATTGGGACTGCTTGGAGAGGATCTCGTAAAGATTCAATCGAAGTAAGTGGACGTGACTTAGTAACTGGCTTACCACACACAATCACATTGACTTCTGATGAAACAGAAATAGCGATGCATGAAAGTCTACAAGACATTGTACGTGCATGTCGTACAGTTCTTGAACAAACACCACCAGAATTATCTGCGGATATCGTTACGCGTGGGGTTGTATTAACAGGTGGTGGAGCTTTACTTCACGGTATTGACCAACTACTTATGAATGAATTAAATGTTCCTGTATATGTTGCGGAGAACGCATTAAAGTGCGTTGCCGAAGGTACTGGAATTATGTTAGAGAATTTACATATTATAGGCTAAGATCATCGAAAGATGGTCTTTTTTTAGGGATTATACATATGAGCGCATAAGAATAAATAGGAGGAGTTATGCGCTCATATTTAATATCTAATCTTATTGATGCATCGCAAGAAAACAGTAATCAGTATTTTGACGAATCTATTATAGAAGAAACATTATTAGAATTTCAGAATCATATATCGAAGCTTAGTATAAAAGATGCGGCTAAAATACTATTAAGCACACAAAATTATATACAAAGAGCTTCATTGAAAATACATGAAACATTCGAAGTTAACTGTGGTGATGTCTGTTATATCGATTTTGGACAAGCCTATCTAAATGAATCAGGTTTTCAACACTTTGGGCTTGTTATATCTAAACTTAATGGAAAAGTATTTGTCATACCTATGACTTCAAATCCATATACCTATGCACAAGCATATGATCGAAAAGAGAATCCAACAGGAAGAAAACATTTAATGCGGTTTGGTCAAAGGAATGGGCTAAATCGAGAATCTGTATTGTTTATTAATGATTGCAAGTTTATAAATCCAACACGAATCATTGAGATTGTTGGTCATTTAGATTTAAGCGATGAATTATTCTACCGTATTCAAAAACGAGTCGGTTATTGTCTATTTAAAGAAGGAGTGCGCTAGGGTATACTTTAAGAGATGATAAACTCTTTGGATAAATATAGAAATCAAACATGGGTAGTCTCTGTATCAGGGGGGCCAGATTCAATGGTACTGCTTGATATGGCTTTTAAATGCGAATTAAATATAATCGTATTACATGTTAATTATCATAAGCGTGATAGTGCTTTAAGAGATGAACAAATTGTGGAGAATTACTGTACAAGCAATCACATTAAATTTCTAATACATCATGCGGGTGAGTTTAGTGGGAACTTTCAAGATGAAGCTAGAGTATACAGGTATGCAAAAATAAAAGAAGCGATTGAAGATGAAAAAGCGATAGGGGTTTTAGTTGCGCATCATAAAGATGATGATTTAGAGACACTACTATTCCAAATTACTCGGAAATCAAAGGTGAACTACTATGGTTTGTCTGAATCAACACATTTATTTGGAATTAGGGTTGATCGGCCATTATTAGCTTTTACAAAAGAAGAGCTCTTAGAATATTGTCATGTGTATTCAATACCATATGGAATAGATGAAAGTAATATGAGTTTAGTCTATACGCGAAATAAAATTCGCAAAGTCTTATCAACACTTAATGAGAATGAAAAAGAGGAATTGTTTAAGATTAAGAATGAATATAATCAAGAACGAATCAAGTTTGTGGAGAGTTATAGAGATTTCCTTAATCAAACATCATTTTCACATAAAGATTACATAAGTTTATCTCATAATAGACATAGTTTTCTTTTAGAATGGTTAAGAAAAAAGTCTGATTTATATCCTATTTCAGATAAATTCATCCTAGAACTCGATCGTCAGTTATTGGTGTCTAAAGCTATAAAGTTAAGACTCACTAAAAGTTGTAGAATCATCAAACAATACGGGATGATAAGTATAGTAAAAGATAAGAAAGATTATCAGTTTTACCTAGAGGTATATGAATGTTTAGATAAGGATGTAAAACTTGTTTATGAAAAGAGAGAAGCTTATACAAAAGTAACTCTACCAATGAGTGGATATCCTATAAAAATAACCAATTTAAGAGCATGTAAAAATCAATTACAGTCAAATACCTATACAAAACTTTCAAGGTGGTTTATAAAGAATAAAATAACAATTCAAGAAAGAGAAATGTGGCCTCTTGTATTTAATAACCAAAATGAGTTACTATACATTTTGGATGTTGGATACGAACATGGTGTTTCGACTGACACAATTGAATGTTATATGATAAAATAAGCGTATTATGGAGGCTTTTATGCATAAAGATGTAAAAAAAGTATTAGTATCAAGCGAAGAAATTGAAAAACGTTGTATTGAATTAGGAGCTCAAATAACCAAAGATTATCTAGAACTCGGTGAAGTTCCTATTTTAGTATCATTATTAAAGGGTTCTGTGCCTTTCTTGGCAAAGTTAATGCCTTACATTGATTTAGATGTAGAAATAGATTTCATGGATGTTTCTAGTTATGAAGGTACTGAGTCGATTGGTGATGTTCGTATTATCAAAGATTTAGATCGTTCAATCAAAGGAGAATCTATTCTTTTGGTTGAAGATATTGTGGATACTGGAAGAACGCTTAATTCAGTTAAAGAATTACTCGAAAATAAAGGATGTGAAAGATTACGCATCGTAAGTCTTTTAGATAAACCAACAAGACGTGTTGTGAAGATTGATGCGGATTATGTTGGATTTACGATTCCAAATGAGTTCGTAATCGGATTTGGATTAGATTTTAATGAAAAGTATCGGAATTTAGCATATGTAGGTGTATTAAAAGACGAATGTTATTTATAAAAGGAGTGAAAGTTGTAAATGAAAAACAATAAACAATTAGCTGCACTAATCCCATATCTATTTGTGATGGTAGCGGTAATGAGTTTAATGTTTATGAATATCGGCAGCGTTGATACGGATATTACTTATCAAGAGTATGTTGATTTATTAAACAAAGAACAAGTAGTGAGTAGTAGTGTAACCGTTAGTGAAGTTGTACTATCAATTGAAGGTATTTATGAGGACTCAAAAGGTACGCAGGCTGCGTATACTTTAACTGTACCAAATACAGAATTTCAAAATAATACAATTATTGAGCTTATCAATAGTAAGAGTGAAGAAGTAGAAATTATTGATGCCTATGAAACAAACCCATTCTGGGATATCGTATCAAATATTCTACCTTTACTAATATTTGGTGGATTCGCATTCTTTATGTTGTCTCGCATGAATGGTGGGAATAATAATAAAGCTTTCGAATTTGGTAAATCAAAAGCTAAACTTGAAGGCGCAATCAAAGTGCGTTTTGAAGATGTGGCTGGTTGTGATGAAGAAAAAGAAGAAATGCAAGAATTAATCGAATACCTAAAGAATCCAAAGAAATTTGCGAAAATGGGTGCTCGTATTCCAAAAGGTGTCCTAATGGTTGGGGCTCCAGGAACAGGGAAAACTTTACTAGCGAAAGCAGTTGCGGGTGAAGCTGAAGTTCCATTCTATTCAATTTCCGGTTCAGATTTCGTAGAAATGTTTGTAGGGGTTGGGGCAAGTCGCGTTCGTGACATGTTTAAAAAAGCTCAAGCTACTGCACCATGTATTATATTTATTGATGAAATTGATGCGGTTGGTCGTCAAAGAGGAACAGGTTTAGGTGGAGGTCACGATGAACGTGAACAAACACTTAACCAGTTACTTGTTGAGATGGATGGTATTCAGGATAATTCTGGAGTAGTTCTAGTAGCTGCGACAAACCGTCCTGATGTATTAGATCCTGCATTATTGAGACCTGGAAGATTTGATAGACAAATTACAGTTAGTTTACCAGATCGTAGAGGTCGTGAAGCGATTCTTAAAGTTCATGCACGTAATAAGAAGCTTGATGCAAGTGTTGACTTAGCAGCTTTAGCAAAACGTACGCCTGGGTTTAGCGGTGCTGATTTAGAAAACGTATTGAATGAAGCCGCAATTCTTGCGGTACGTGAAAGTGCTGAAGTTATTACAATGGAGCATTTAGATGAAGCGATTGACCGAGTTATGGGCGGACCTGCTAAGAAGTCAAAAATATACAGTGAACGTGAAAAACGATTAGTCGCATACCATGAAGTCGGACATACAATCGTTGGATTAAAATTAGAATCTTCAGATATGGTTCAAAAAGTAACAATTATCCCTCGTGGACAAGCAGGTGGATATAACCTAATGACACCACGTGAAGAGAAGTTTATGTTAACGAAGACAGATTTATCAGCTAAGATTACTGGTCTATTAGGTGGTCGTGTTGCGGAAGCAATTGTATTCAATGAAATCTCAACTGGGGCTTCATCCGATATCGAACGCGCAACAAGAATCGCACGTGAAATGGTTATGTCATATGGTATGAGTGATTTAGGTCCAATCCAATATGAACATAGCGGTGGAAATGTATTCTTAGGTAGAGATTATAGTAATTCAAGTAATTACTCAGGACAAATTGCGTTTGAAATTGATAAGGAAGTTCGCAGAATTATCGATGAAGCGTATGATCATGCAAAACGATTAATTCAGGAAAATCGTGAATTGATGGATCGTCTTGTGGACGCATTGTTAGAGTTTGAAACCTTAACTGCTGAAAATATTCAGAATATTGTTGAGGGACGTGCATACAATCAAACAGCTCCTGTAGAAGGAGTTTAACCCCTGATTCAGGGGTTTTTTGTGAAAAGAGAACAATGGATACATTGATAAAAGGTTTAGCACATGAAGGTGCAATAAGAATAATCGTAATTGATTCAACTCAAACAGTTAAAGAGGCTTGTGTTAGACATCATACATACCCAACCTCGTCGGCTGCACTTGGTCGTACTTTAACAATGGGTGCTATTCTAGGCTCAATGTTAAAGTCAGATAAAGAAAAAGTTATGATTCAAATCAATGGGGGTGGTCCAATCGGAACCATACTTGTGGATGCGAACAGTAATTGTGAAGTACGAGGTTTTGTCTCAAATCCTGAAGTTCTTATTTTAAATGAACAAACTAAGAAATTAGATGTAGGAGCGGCAGTTGGAAGAGACGGAACACTAAGAGTCATAAAAGATCTCAGTCTTAAAGATGATTTTACAGGAACAGTTCAACTACAAACAGGTGAAATCGCAGAAGATTTTGCGTATTACTTCACATTGAGTGAACAGACACCTTCTGCAGTATCTCTAGGGGTTCTTGTGGATGAGAACAGTGAAGTGATTGCGGCTGGAGGAATACTTATTCAAATGATGCCTCATGCGACAGAGGCAGATATACTCATTGCGGAAGATGTTATTAAACACCTTAAACCAATATCACAACTTATTCATGAAGGATTTACCCCAACTACACTTATAGAAAGTTTATTCCAAGATGTAGAAGTATTGGGTATGAGTACCGTTCAGTTTAAGTGTAGTTGTAGTAGAGATCGTATGTTTGAAGCTTTATCAACTGTTGCGAAAGAAGAAGTAAAGGCAATGATTCATGAAGATCATGGGACAGAGATTACTTGTCATTTCTGTAATACCAGTTATCATTTTAGTGAGGATGAATTGAAATCAATTCTAAATAAGAGTTAATGTGGAAAATTAGAGATATCGAATTTAGTAATCCAATTGTAATAGCGCCAATGGCTGGAGTTAGTAATCCAGCTTTTCGTTCAATAGTGGCTCAATATAAACCTGCACTTATATACAGTGAGATGATATCCGATAAGGCAATTGTCTATAAGAATATTAAAACAATTGATATGACACAAGTCTTTGAGGATGAACATCCTATTGCGCTACAATTATTCGGAGAAGATATTGATTCAATGGTGAAAGCTGCTATTTATCTTGATACTCAAACTAATTGCGATATCATTGATATTAACATGGGATGTCCTGTCCCAAAGATTGTTAAAGGGTCTGGAGGTGCTTCACTTATGAAGACACCTGAACATGCCTTTAAGATTGTGGAAGAAATTGTTAAACACGTTAAAAAACCTGTTACAGTTAAAATAAGATTGGGTTGGGATGATAAATCTAAGAATGTACTTGAAATGGCTAAAGGATTAGAGTTAGCAGGCGCAAGTGCTATTGCGATACATGGCCGAACACGAGCTCAAATGTATAGTGGAGATGCGACATTCGATTTAATAAAACAAGTTAAAGAGAATTCGAATATACCCATTATTGCGAATGGAGATATTACATCTGTTGAAAAGGCAAAATGGGTTCTTGAATATACTAAATGTGATGCGGTAATGATTGGAAGAGGAATATTAGGGCAACCTTGGATAGTCCATGAATTAATTGAAGGACTAAGCGGGAATTCAACCGATGGATTATCTGTTATTGATCGATTTGATTGTGCAAGAAAACATGCTCTTAAACTAATTGACTTAAAAGGTGAAAATATTGCCTTAAAAGAGATGCGAAGTCATTTAAGTTGGTATCTTAAAGGATTACCTAACAGTCATAAAGTAAAAGACTTAATTACACAGATGAAAAGTTTTCATGAATTTGATAGAATATTAAAGGACTATTACGACTCTATCATGAATGAGTCGACGAGGTAAAAATGGAAGATTTAACATTAAATGAATATGAGCGTATTAGACGCGAGAAAATGCAGGCATTAAAGGATAAAGGAATTGAACCGTTTGGATCAGCATTTAAGCGTACACATCATAGTTTAGAGATACTCACTAAATTTGAAAATAATACAAAAGAAGAACTAGTTGAGATAAATGAACATGTCATAATTGCTGGACGCATTTTAACAAAACGTGAAATGGGTAAAGCAGGATTTATGAATCTTTTAGATCGTGATGGACAAATACAAGTCTATGTTCGAAAAGATGCATTAACTGAATTAGAGTTCGAAGTTTTTACTGAAGCTGATTTAGGGGATATTGTTGGGATTGAAGGACATGTCTTTAGAACCAATCATGGAGAATTATCCGTAAAAGCTGAAAAATTAACACATCTTACAAAAGCACTTAGACCGCTCCCAGATAAATTCCATGGATTAGCGGATGTCGAAGAGCGTTATCGTAGACGTTATGTGGACTTAATCGTTAATGAAAACGCGCGTAAAGTTGCGATGTTGCGTCCTAAAATTATTCGTGCACTTCAACACTACTTTGATGGTCTAGGAATGATAGAAGTTGAAACACCTGTACTACAACCTATTTTAGGGGGTGCTGCAGCACGTCCATTCACAACCCATCATAATACCTTAGATATGGATTTCTACCTTAGAATCGCAACAGAGCTACCTCTTAAGCGATTAATTGTTGGAGGACTTGAAGGAGTCTATGAAATAGGACGTTTATTCCGAAATGAAGGGATGAGTCCTAAACATAATCCTGAATTTACAACAGTTGAAGCTTATTTAGCTTACTCCGATATGCCAGGTATGATGGAAGTCATTGAGAATTGTTTAGAATCAGTCGCAACAGAAGTACTAGGCAAAACAGAAGTTCCTTGGTCAGATAAGATGATTGAACTTAAAGGGCCTTATCGTAGAGTTCATATGGTTGATGCGGTTAAAGAAACATGTGGTGTCGATTTCTTCAAAATCAACACACTTGAAGAAGCACTTAAAGTTGCGAAGGAACATCACATAGAAGTTCTTAAGCACCAACAATCCTTCGGACATATCTTGAATCTATTCTTCGAATATTTCGCAGAGAAGGCAATGATTCAACCAACCTTCGTTTATGGACATCCTATTGAGATCTCACCACTCGCAAAGAAGAATGCGGACGATCCAAGATTCACCGATCGTTTTGAACTCTTTATTGATGGAAGAGAATATGCCAATGCATTCTCAGAACTAAATGATCCTATTGATCAAAGAGAACGCTTTGAGGAACAAATGAAAGAAAAGGATTTAGGAAACGTTGAAGCCAATGAAATGGATGTCGATTTCGTAGAATCCTTAGAATATGGTATGCCTCCAACTGGTGGATTAGGTATAGGAATTGATCGATTGGTTATGTTGTTAACGAACTCAGAAACCATTCGTGAAGTTATCTTATTCCCACATATGAGACATAGAGACTAATTAATCATTAAAAAAGGAGATATAATCTCCTTTTCTTTATAAATCGATGTTATCTTTCGCAAAG
>Ga0209467_1001213_pt1 | contig 23944 bp, 15 predicted proteins | sample Higcelwee11metaG_FD_187175 | JGI IMG/M metagenome (GOLD analysis project Ga0209467, IMG submission 187175) | Freshwater pond sediment microbial communities from the University of Edinburgh, under environmental carbon perturbations - High... | ecosystem: Environmental > Aquatic > Freshwater >... | reverse complement strand
GAAAGCCCCAATTATCTTTTCGTGAACCTTAATATCTCCGATGAAACCAGACCCGGTACAGTCAGGCTGACATTCATAAACGGCAAAAAGCAGCTGACACATGACTACCCGTTGTATGAGAGGCCGGCAGGTCCGGCACGGGGATTCAACAGCTCTGACGTCATCTACCTGCTCATGCCTGACCGCTTTGCCAACGGCGATACAACCAACGACAATGTCGCCGGCATGACCGAACAGCTCAACCGAAGCAATCCCGGCGGCAGGCATGGAGGTGACCTGAGAGGCATAAGTGATAACCTCGACTATCTAAGCGACCTGGGTGTCACAGGCATATGGCTGAACCCGTTCCTTGAGAACAACCAGCAGCGCTCCTCCTACCACGGTTACTCAACCACCGACTATTACAAATCCGATCCGCGCTACGGCTCAAATGAGGAGTTCAGGGAACTCGTGGCCGAGGCACACAAAAGAGGCATGAAAGTGGTCATGGATATGATTTTCAACCACATAGGATCATTTCACTGGTGGATGAAAGACCTTCCTTCAAAGGACTGGATACACCAGTTCGATGAGTTCACCCGTACAAACTACCGGGCATCCACATATATGGACCCCTATGCATCAGAGAGTGACAAGATGCTGATGGAGAAGGGCTGGTTCGATGTAACGATGCCTGACCTTAACCAGAGCAATCCGCTGGTTGAGACTTATCTCATCCAGACCAGCCTCTGGTGGATCGCCTTCAGCGACCTCGACGGCATACGGATGGATACACACCCCTATCCCCAGCCTGACATGATGGCAAGGTGGGCTAAGCGCGTCGAAGAGGAGTTCCCCGGGTTCTTCATCGTCGGGGAGGTATGGTATGATGACCCTGCTCTCTCCTCCTACTGGGCACTGAACAAGGTGAATCACGACGGTTACAGATCCAACCTGCCCTCGCTGACTGACCTGCCTTTGTGCTTTGCCACACACAGGGCCTTCGAAGGCAAGCTTAATCCCACTGACGCGCTGTCGAAACTGTACAACATGCTCTCCCAGGACTTCCTCTACCCGGAACCGCTCAGAAATGTCATATTCCTTGACAACCATGACATGACACGTTTCTTTACCCAGACCGGCAAAAGTCTTGAAGTCTATAAAATGGGGCTGAGCTATATAATGACCACAAGGGGGATCCCCCAGCTATATTACGGTACCGAGATAGTCATGGACGGCGATAAGAGCAGGGGTGACGGCTATCTGAGGGAGGACTTCCCCGGAGGGTGGCCCGGCGACACCAAAAACGCATTCACCGGATCTGAGATGACGGAGATGGAGAAGGATGCTCTTGACTTTACAAAGAAGGTACTCAACTGGAGGAAAGGAAAAGAGGTCATCCATACCGGGAAACTGAAACACTATATCCCGAATGACGGTGTTTACGTCTACTTCCGCTACAACGACAGCGAGAGTGTTATGGTGGTGATCAACAACAATGACACAGAGAGCAAGACCGTACAAAAGGCAAAATATGCTGAGTCACTCTCCGGCTTCACAAAGGGCTTCGATATTATCACCGGTAGGCCTGTTGATGACCTCGCCTCATTTGAGATAGGGCCCAAAACTGCAATGATTATTGAACTAAAATAACCTGATCATTATGAAAGAGAACATTTTTAAGATCATCCTGCTTGTTGCTGCACTTGCCACCGTGGCTGTGGCATGCAAGCCCAAGGCGACCGCTGTGATTGAGCCGCTGAAGACAACTGTGAAACACGCCGACTGGACCCGCAATATGGTCCTCTATGAGATCAATGTAAGGCAGTTCTCACAGGAGGGAACATTTGCAGGTGTCGACAGCGCACTGCCACAGCTTAAGGAGCTGGGAGTCAACGTACTGTGGTTCATGCCCATCTATCCGATAGGTGTGGAGAACCGCAAAGGTGAACTGGGAAGTTACTATTCAATAAGTGATTACATGGGCGTTAATCCGGAGTTTGGTACCATCGACGACTTTAAGGCACTTGTTGCCAGGGCACATGAGATGGGATTCCATGTGATCCTCGACTGGGTGGGTAACCACTCTGCGTGGGATAATCCACTTGCAACACAATACCCCGAATGGTACGAGAAGGATTCAACAGGCAATTTTGTCTCTCCCTTCGACTGGACCGACGTCATTCAGTTTGACTACACGGCTGATCCACTGTGGGATTACATGGTTGGAGCAATGAAATACTGGGTTGCTGAGGTTGGAGTCGACGGCTACAGGTGCGACTTCCCGGGCCTGGTTCCGGAAGAGTTCTGGTTCAGGGCCACCACCGAGCTCAACGCCGTCAAACCGGTTCTCATGCTGGCTGAGGATGAAGATCACTCTTACCTCCTTGAGCGCGCTTTCAACATGAACTATGCATGGGCTCATCACCACCTGATGAATGCCGTAGCTGCAGGCCAGCGCAGGCCGGCCTCCCTTGACAGCATACTGCAGTTTGAGATGAAGCGTTATGACCCGGAGTCGTACAGGCTGAGGTTCATGACCAATCATGACGAGAACTCGTGGAACGGTACAATTGACGAGAAGCTGGGTGATGCACAGAAGGCCTTCGCAGCATATATATTCACTGTCCCGGGTGTGCCGCTTCTTTACAACGGCCAGGAAGCCGATCTTGACAAGAGACTGGAGTTCTTCAAGCGTGATCCTATTGAGTGGAAGGAGACTGAGCTCCGCCCGTTCTACACGAAGCTGGTGCACCTGCGTACATCGCACCCTGCCCTCAGGCATGGCATCGAGGGCGGATCATATGAGGTGCTGAAGACTGACCAGAAGAATGTATATGCATATAAACGCGTCAAGGGTGATAGTGAGGTTCTTGTCATCCTCAACCTGGGCAAGAGCCCTGTCACCGTTGCGTTGAAGGACGGTGCCACGGCAGGTACCTACAATGACCTCTTTGCAGGCACCGGGGTTGAGATAGCCCAGGGCCGGAAGATTCAGATGGAGCCGTGGGGTTATCTTGTTCTTACAAAGGAGTAAACTTGATTCTTAGATTGTCAGTTGCCCGCAGTTTATTCAACTGCGGGCTTTTTCATTTCATAAAAACAAGGTAATATTCTTCAGCTTATTGTGTTTTTTTCATATATTGGTGGTTACTGTTTTATTCAAGTCATTCTGCGAATACAAAAACTAATATTATGAAAAGATTTTTCTTCATCATTTTAGTGGTGCTGATCCCGCTTGGTAAGGCTTTTTGTCAAAAGGCCCCGGCAACATACGGTAAGGTCCCCCTCGAGGATCTGAAGATGATCACATACGGTTCTGACACAACAGCTCCTGCAGTAGTACTATGTGATTATGGTATTTTCGACAAGGAGCATTTTGACTTTATCAGGCTCCTGAGAATAAAGATACTACGGAAAGAAGGATTCCCGTATGCCGACGCTAAATACCTCACAATGTCGAACCCCAGCATCCGCGCTATGATCTATAATCTTGACGGAGAGGAAATTATCAAGGAGAAATTATCGGGCTCATCAATTTATATTAAGATGCTCACTTCTGATACTTATGAAACATCATTTGCAATGCCAAATGTAAATGTCGGCTCTGTAATTGATATTGAGTTCAAATACAACGGACTTCCTTATATATGGAATTTCCAGCGACTGATTCCTGTCAGGCACAGTGAACTGATCATTCCGGAATCAGATTACATTGACATTTCAAAGAATTTCTTTGGATATGTACCACTCACCGTCAAGGAACGGGACAGGTGGGTTGCTACGAATGTTCCGGCCTTTAAGCCGGAACCCTATATAGACTCTCCCGAAAATTATATGACAAAACTTGAGATTGAGATCCGGAAGGTTAGTTATCTCGGATACATCAGATCATTAAGCACCTCATGGGAAAGCATTAATGGTTTACTTCTGACGAACACTTCCTTCCCTGCTGAATCAACCTCCTCATTATGTCTGTCTCCCATGGTCAAGGAGTTACAGGAATCCGGATTAAAAGGCGAAAGTCTGCTCAGAGCTGCTTTTGAGAGAGTGAAGGAAATGAAATTCAACGGTGAAGACCGGTTACTTGTCTCAAAAAGTGGGTTGTGCAGCAAGCTAAAACTTGGTGCCGGCAACTCGGCTGACGTTAATATGGCTTTGATCCAGGTCCTGAACAAGCTTGGTTTTAAAACATACCCTATAGTCCTTAGTACCCGCGATAATGGTATCATATCACAGTATTCCCCATCCCTGAATAAATTAAACTATGTACTTGTGTCAATACATGATGAGAACGGACTCAGACTTCTGGATGCCACCGAAGAGTATATGCCATGTACAATTCTGCCCGACAGATGCATTAATGGAAACGGGAGGCTGGTGCATACAGAAATATCACAATGGGTACCTCTTGTTGTCAGCGGAAAAGATGACAAAAGCATTTCATATGACTTGAAATTTGAGGATGACATGACTCTTTCCGGAATAATCACAGTTGATGCCGTTGACTATGCAGCTTATGACATTCGCAAAGCCTATGCTAAATTCAATAGTAAAGAGGAATACTCCAGATCTTTAGAGAAAGCCAATCCCGGACTTACAATTGAAGAAATGTCCGCCACTGGAATGGAAGACCTGTATGCGCCGCTTCAAATACTGTATAGAGTAAAACTCGATGGTCTTACCTCGCTGATAGATAATGAGATATATCTGAAACCCATGCTATATGAAGCCGTGACTGAAAACCCATTCACAGTTGCTGAGAGGCTCTATCCAGTCAGTTATTCAAGAAAAGTTGAAAGCAAAGTTAATTTAAGGCTGGCTCTTAAAGAAGGCATGAAAGCCGAAGTTGTCCCGTTCTCCTCTGCCGGAAAAACAAGGAACGGATCAATAGCTTATAGCTATGCAGTAAATGCAGCCAGCGACTCAATAGAAGTAAACTACAGGTTCAGTATTAATAGCCTTACAGTTCCACAGGATCAATACAAGGAATTGAGAGAGATTTACAACATGATTGTCAAGAAGCATTCAGAACCAATTATCATAAAAACGTTATGACCATTTTCAGAGCTATTGCAAGCGGTGTATTAATTATGCTGATTCCAATCTGCGAAACCCTCTCCGGTCAGTCACCTCCCAGCATCTCGCTGATTGATCCTGAACTGAGACAAAAAGCAAATGCTGTGATCAGATTTTCGGATACAAGGCTTACTATATCTTCGCCAACCTCCGCGTCAATCAATGTGACAAAAGTTGTTAGCGTGCTGAATGAGCCGGGCATAAATGAATCAATATACTTTGGTATTGATGATAGATTCGTGACTTACCGGTTTAATAACCTGATAATTTACGATAAAGACGGAAAGAAGGTAAAGAGTTTTGGAATATTTGATTTGAAGCCGGTAATAACCTTTGCAGGGAGTACATTATACAGCGATGTACATTACAAGTATCTGGACCCCGGTTACCGTACTTACCCGTTTTCCGCAGAGATATCATTTTCAATAGATTTGAAAGGTTTCTTCTATCTCCCTGATTGGATAGTTGCTGATGATTATAATATTAGCACTGAAAAAGCAATGCTTACAATAGTGGCACCTGCCGGGTATAAGCTAAGATACCTGGAGCAGAATCTGCCAATTAAAGGCACCGTCAGGGAGGAGAAGGGTAAAGAAGTATATGAATGGACCATTGAAAAAGACTTGGCGAGAGAGAATGAGCCATTTTCACCGGACATCGAACAGTTAAGTCCTGCCGTTTTCCTCGCACCCGACGAATTTGAGATAGCAGGATGGAAAGGGAGTACTAAAACATGGGTGAATTACGGTAACTTTATCTCTGACCTTAATAAGGATAGGAATATACTGTCTCCGGGTGTGACTGCAAAGGTTATGGAACTTGCTTCTCAAAATCCTGATACTACTGAACTGATTAAAAAGCTCTACTCAATGATGCAGGAACAGACAAGATATGTCAGTGTACAGATTGGGATTGGCGGATGGCAACCTATTGAGGCACTTGAGGTGGAGAAGAAATCATATGGTGATTGCAAGGCACTTTCAAATTATATGAAGTCGCTACTTGAAGTCGCTGGAATAAAATCACACTATGCATTAATAATGGCTGGCGAGGATGCCCCCGAGCTACTTCATGAGTTCCCGTCAAACCAGTTTAACCATGCTATTATATGTGTACCACGCGGTTCTGACACAATATGGCTCGAATGCACAAGTCAGAGCATCCCGTTCAACTATCTGGGTTCATTTACTGATGACAGGTATTCCCTCCTCATCACTGAAGAGGGAGGTAAACTTGCACGAACCAGAAAATATGGGAAGGAAGAAAACAGGCTGGTCCGAAAAGCTTTTGTTACAATTGACAGAACCGGTAATGGAACAGCATCTGTAACCACAAATCACTCATCATACTTTTATGATCAGATGGTGCCTGTACTGATGAGTGACCTGGAAGATCAGAAAAGAAGGCTTTCAGAGTCAATTCCTATTCCTGGCAGGACTCTATTAAATTTTAAGATAAGTCAACCGGATAAAACATTACCGGTTATTTATGAGGAAGTTGACCTTGCTGTTAAGGGATATGCATCAGTGATGAGCGACCGAATTATCCTTCCGCTTAACCTGATGAACAGGGTGCCAAAACTTCCAGCACTTAACTCTGAGAGATGCTCAGAGGTACTACTAAGACGTGAAAAAGTCACGATAGATACAATTGTATATAAACTGCCTGCGGGTTATAGTGTATCATCAAGCATTACTACGGTTAACCTTGATTCGCCATTTGGAACTTATACCACTTCCATTGATGTCAATGGGGATGAGGTTATGTATGTCCGAAGACAGACTACCAGAAACGGGAAGTTCCAGTCCTCCGACTATGCCGCTCTGGTAGAATACAATAATAAGGTAGCAACAGCGGACATGGTAATCATTGTTCTTAAGAGGATCTGACTTACAATTTGATTATCCTTTTAACAACCATTTTACCACCTGTTGAAACTCTGAGAAAATATACTCCTGCACGGGCACTACCCCCATACATGGCTTTCCCGTCCCATTTGAATTCATTTATACCTGCCGGGACAGCCATAAGCAGTACGCGGGTGCCATCAGAGGCAAAGATCTCAACCGTATGCGGCTGATACTCATTCTCACCTGTGAACATGATCACCGCCTCCTCAGTAAACGGATTGGGAAAAACATCAAACAGGGCCTCGCTGCTGCCATCATAAACGGGCTGATCATCAATGCCCGTCAGGAACGATGGCCTGGCTACCTGTTTGGAGGTGTACAGCCTGTACTCCCCCTGCTGCAGGGAGATGGGTGTGTTCTGATTGGCGGTGCTCACATCCATTGCGGTACCACGGAAAAACTCATACCAGGTACCTGTCCTGGTGAAATTGGGTGCAATCTCGCGGGGGAACAGGTCAAAATTCCCCATCACAACCACATCCATATCTGAGTGTTGTATGTTCAGTCGCTTCGTCTCTCCCGACTCAAAAATGCTGAAATTGTCCGACGAAAAGGCGGGGTTACTCTTCTTCAGTTCGGCCAGGGCTGCGAAATTATCAAACAGGTTCTTTCTTGCAGCTACATTGTAATAATCCCATTTAATCGGTTTGGGACCCAGCGGATCATTATTGTAGTTTTTGGCAAAGTCATACCCCAGTTCCTGGAACTGCCACAGCATTTTCGGACCGGGAATTGTCATAAAAAAGGCTGCAGTCAGCTTTATCCTTTTGAGGGCAATATTCAGGTCCCTTATGTTATAGCCTCCCACCGCTTCGCCCTGATCGAGGTTCAGGAACATGATCCTCTCCTCATCATGGCTTTCCATGTAGTCAACTATTCCGGGAACGGTCCATCCCCTGTTTACCCAGGAGGCCTCGGCAATTGACATGTTCCAGTCACTGTGACTGGTTGAAGCCGCCTGGTAACGGAACTTGGCTGAGCCCCATAGCAGGAATCCGTTAGTTGCCAGCTCCTTCTCCTCGTTATTGTCAGCGAAATGCTCCAGAATAAGCAGAGCGTCAGGCTTGTATGATCTGATCTTATCTCCTATTCTTTTAAGAATAGCTATTCTTGAAGCATCATACGCCCATCCGTCACCGGGAGTATTTGTAAATCCCTTTGTAAAGTCGAACCTGAAACCGTCCGCCTTAAATTCCTGTATCCAATAATGGCATACGCTGTCGGCGAATGCCCTCGTCTGATTGCTCGTGTGGTTAAAGTCATAACCCCAGGAGTAGGCCTGGTTCGGCGATACCACGTTAAACCACGGGTTATTGGCTGCAGGCTGATTGGTGGTGCTGTTCCAGTACATCCTGACCAGCGGGTTGGTACCGAATGCATGGTTGAGCACTATGTCGAGGATGACCGCAATTCCCCGGCTGTGACAGGAGTCAATCAGCTCTTTCAGGTCATTTGCCGGGCCGTAATACTTGTCGACCGCAAAATACATAGATGGATTATACCCCCAGCTGCTGTTACCCTCAAACTCGTTCACCGGCATCAGTTCGATGGCATTCACGCCCAGCCTGTTTAAATATGCCAGCGTGTCTCGTATAGTTTTAAAGTCGTGTTTCTCCACAAAATCGCGAACCAGCATCTCGTATATTATCAGCGTATCCTTTTTCGGAGCGGCGAAGCTGCTGTTTTTCCATACATAAGCCGGTGGCCTTGTCTGAAGGACCGAGACAAGGTTTTCCGCCTTGCCTTCGGGGTATGCTTTCAGACCCGGGTATGTCGATTCATCAATGTACTTGTCGTTCCACGGATCGAGCACCTTGGTGCTGTAGGGATCTGGTATCCTTAGATTCTCATCAATCAGGTACTGGAATCCGTACTCCTCATCAGGGTCGAGTCCCGTCACTGCCAGCCAGTACCACTCACCGTCAGGGCTTCTCTTCATGAATCCCTCGCTGCTGTGCACCCAGTTGTTAAAGTCGCCCATCACGAATACACTGCTCTTGAATGGTGCATACAGCACGAATGTCGCGGAGTTTTCTCCCGTGATGTTCACTCCGGGTTTCAGTCCTGCCGGCACTGCCTGGGTCACTGCAGCAGTGCGTATGAAGTAGTAAGCGGAATCGGCTTTCAAAACATTGTTATACCATGCTTTTACCAGGAGTTTGAAGCTGCCTGCTCCTGAGGCTGTGACGGTATGACTCAGCGAAGTCTCTGTCACCTTTTTCAGGAGCGTCCCGTTCTGGTAAAGGATGATGGAATCGCTTACCGAAGCGGAAGCCTGCACAGATATCTGTGCTCCCGGATCAACAAGCGTTGTGTAGCTGTCCGGCTGCGAGAGCAGGAGGTCAAATGATGCCTCCTCACTGACATTATAAAAGATATCTGCAGCTGCTACGTCACGTCCGGTCCTTGCACCAGTTGAATTGCGAAACACGAACGCCAGCTTAAGTATCTGCTCACCTGCCGGTACGCCGTAATACTCCCTGATGGAAGGGGTTATGGACAGGGTGTAGACGTTGGCTGATACCTTTGTCAGCTTTGCCTTGGGAAGGTTGGTGGCCCATTCGGCCACTACATATCTCCACTGCCCTCCGCTGAGATTTGTGACCACCCCCGTATGGGCATAGACATCATCACCGGTATAATCCTTCAGACCCATGTCGCCCTTGTCTGCATTGAAGGTAATAACAACCGGTCCTGATGAAACAGGAAATACCGGATCGGTAACAATGACCTGTGCAACTGATGTCAAACCCCACGCTGCCAGGGCAAGTATTAAGAATGTTGTTTTTGCTCTCGTCATTTCGCGTTAGCGTATTGATTATCCGTTAAATATAATCAAAAACCTCTTCCTGTCAAAGAAGAGGTTTTTGATTTCAAAGAACACTTCGGTCATGTCCGAAGCATTGTGGTTATTCCGCTTAGTTCATTGTAAGTGTTGCCACCATAGACCAGGGGTCCAGGGTAATTGTATAGTTGCCTGCCACCGGAACTGTTAAGTTCGCACCATTGTCTGATGTCAATTCTGCAAGTGTTCCGCCGAGACTGTAACTCCAATCGTCATTGGCCCTGAACTTGAATGAGGCAGCAGTAAGGTTAAGAGTAACAGAGAAGACTCCGTTAACTGCGTCCCATGTCATGTTAGTATCATCGCTCCACTGACCGGGTGTGGCATCACCAATGACGCCCCATCTGTCTGCGCGATAGGTGTATGCCAACGGATGGCTGAGGTCAAGCGTGATAGCGTAGTCATCTTCAACCGTAGTCGCCAGATTGTCTCCGCCGGCACCAAGGGCATTACTGCCAGCCGGTGCTCCATAGTTGTAACCCCAGTCGTTGTTGGCCCTGAACTTCCAGCCTCCGACAGGCATGTGCATGCCTCCTTTCCATACCCGTACGGCTGGATCATAAGTCAGCGGCACCTGTGAGCCCCATGAGGTCAGATCACCAATGACACCCCAAACCGTTGCAACGGCAGTGTAGGTCATTGGATTAACTCCGGCGTTGATATTGATCTTGTAGAATCCGGCCGGCAGGACAATATTACCTGCATTCCCATCTGAACTGAGCGTACCAGCTAAAGTGCCGGCTCCGTAGTTCGGACCGTCCCAGTTTGGTTTTGAAGCTATCTTCCACTCATTTGAGGCTCCTGCCATATAGACGTAACCCTCCACGTTGTTGGGGTTGGCCGCGTTGCTCTTTACCATCGGTGACTTGTCAGGTGACCAGTCGGCCAGGCCTGAACCCGGATAGCTGGCTGCCACATAGTTGCCCGGCACATACCATTGACGAACACTTACAAGCGTTGTGAATGTTATTTGCGGACCGTAGGCGGTTCCTGCACTGTTGGTTGCATAGGCGCGCACATAGTAGGTTGTAAGACCGCTCAGTCCTGTGAGAGAGCTTGCAAATACGCCGATAGCATCACCGTCAGTGGTCTTGCTTCCTGCAACAGTAGGATTGGCTGTTGTTCCATAGACTACACCGCGTGCCGTGACAGCCGACCCTCCGTCAGCAGTTACCTCACCTCCGGTTGTGGCTGTTGTACCTCCCACTTCGGTGGCTGCTACGGTTGTAACCGTGGCCAGTATAGGCAGTGTAGTAAAAGTGAGCTCCTCACCGTAGATAGTACCAGCCGGACCGGTAGCATAGGCACGTGCATAATATGTCTTTGCAAATGCCAGGCCGGTGAGCGGAACATTGTAGGTAGCCGTAGTGGATATGTCAGTAAAGATTGTCTTTGATTTGGCTATCGTGGGATTGGGTTCCAGATCATAGCAAACTCCCTTTTCGGTGAAGCCGTCACCCTCAGCCACCACAAATCCAATGACAGTGGCTGAGTTCGAGGTTACGTTAAACACCTTGGTGGTCGCAAGTGTGGGATCGAGTCTGACCTCCGATGTCTCCTTCGTGCAGCCTGCAAGTATAATTGCCGCTGCAACCGGGAGCATCATTATTCTGAATATTGATTTTATTTTCATAAATCTTTCTGTTTTATGTCCCGGGACTAGTTTTTGGTAAATGTGCTGCTGTAAGTTGATGTCCCGATGTAGAGCCTGATTGTATAATTACCTGCTGCATCTATTGGGATATCCTTACTGCTACCGTTGTTCCAGAGGTTGGAAAGGCTGTAACCCGGATTGGTGGCATCACCCAGACCAAGATTTATTCCGGCATCCCATGCATCATTCACTCTGAATTTTACAGCTCCGACAACAAGGTCAAGTGTAATATGCCAGAAACCGCCAGTGGCGTCATATTCCATCTTGGAGTCAGGTGCTGACCAGCCGTTCGGTGTGGCCGATCCGATCAAGCCTACTGCAAAACGTCCCAGATCATAGGTCATGGCGTTGACATCTACAGTCATCTTGTGCCATCCGTCGATTTCGGGTACAAAGGCGGGACCGTTGGTCTGCAGAACTTTTGCGCTGCCTCCGTAAGCGATATTGGCATCCGGATTAAGCAGCGTGAATGGATTTGCCATAACAAGCTTGACATAGCCCATATACTTGCCATCACCGAGGGCCGACTCAATCCTCTGCGTTATACCCGAGTTGACGAGATCAAGACGAGGCAGACCATAAAGAGCTGCACTGGCGGTCTTCAATGCCGAAGCATAGGAGAACGGGTTGCTGCCGGTACCGGGAGCCCCGGTGCCTGCATCAACAACCAGTGCCGCCCTGAGCCGGAAGTCAAGTGATGTTGTAGCGTCTGTGGGGAATTTCCTGATAAGGGCACCGTTAAGATCGCTCACAGTCAGCTTCATTGATTGGCATTGGTTGCCTGTCCATACTGTTACAAAATCAGCAAAATTAGTTCCGGCGGCGGCGGCATCAATATAATATGTTGCCGAAGCCTGGAATCCCGGATCAACAGGAGTACCTACGAACTCGAGCACATTATTGCCGTTCGCCCTCAGGAGGGTGAGATCGGGAATTGTGGTGAGTGTCGGTGCAACCGGACTGGAAGACATGGTGACAATAGTCCCGTCTTTCTCACAACCAGTGAGAAAGACTGCCAATCCGATGAATGTCAGATATATCAATAAATTTTTCTTCATTTCACTTCTGTTTTAAGATTAATAACCGGGGTTATTCTGCCCGTTGTAGTTCGGATTGGCTGACAGCTCATCACCCGGGATCGGGAAAAGATCGAGGTGGTCTGATGTGCTGGCTCCGGCCAATGTTCCGCCCTTCCACTGCCACAGATATTCACCGCCGGTGAATTTTCCAAAGCGTACAAGGTCAGTGCGTCTTTGTGCTTCATAATAGAACTCACGTCCGCGCTCGTCAATAATGAAATCGAGGTCCAGTTCGGCAGCAGTAATGTTACCGCTTGTATTACCGAAGGCCCGTTCCCTGATCTCGTTGATGTCTGCCACAGCTGCTTCAATATTTGCAGCACCGCCCAGTCTGAAGAGTGCCTCAGCCCTCATCATATAAGCGTCGGCAAGGCGGAAGATCGGAAAGTCAGTGCATGCAAATGCAGTATTGTAATTTGCCGGTCTTGAGCCGTCAGCGTTGCGTGCAGTGAACTTATAAACACCGATGCCATAGTCGCCGCTGGCTGACGGTGCAGGGATGTTCTTTTCCTTTTTCAGTTTCAGGAAGACACGCTTGTCATCACTCTGTGCAAAGGTGGGATCACTAGCGGGTATCGGTACATTGCCGTATGTGGCAATTGTGTCAATCATCAGATCCAGGAACTGGATCCTGGCACGGTTACCGTTCCAGTTGGTGTTGGATGTCAGTCCGTGGAAGTCCTCAGCCCGTAAATATACAGCGTCGCTGGATGATTCGATGATGAAGGTCGTGCCCACATATCCCTGAGTATTGACACCGTCCTGCTCCCATGCGAAGATCATCTCCGGGTTATGACGGCCGTCGTTGTCGGCGCTGAAGTTCTGCCTGTAGTTGGCGGCAAGCGAATACTGTCCGCTTGTGATAACCTTGTCGCAGTAGGTCTTGCAGTCACCCCAGCGCGGTGTGCCGGTATAGACTTCCGCATTCAGATAGAGCCTTGCAAGAAGCATCCAGGCTGCTGCCTGATCTGCCTGGGGATATGAGAACTTAGGTGCTCCGAGAGTGTTTTCGATTGCAAGCAGTTCAGACTCAATGTAATTGAATATCTCCGTCCTTGTCCCTATCTCCGGGAAGAACTTGCCTACGCCGTCTGCCTCTGTGGTAAAGGGGAACTGTCCGAACAGGTCAATTGCCCATGAATAGGCCAGTGCCCTGAGGAAACGTGCTTCAGCGATATACCTTTCAGAGTTTTCGCCACCGTAGGTCTGTGCATTGTTGATGAAGTCGTTTGCATAGGTGATACTTAACGCCAGACGCTGGTAGAGCGCAGTAAGGAACGGATTGCTCGGGCTCCATGTCTGGGTGTTGAGGTCAGCTATACCGACATCTCCCCATGCACATATTGCCTCGTCTGTAGTAATCTCCTGGAGATTCCAGAGGGCCCTCATCGTAGTGAAGAAGTTACCGTCTGATGCAGTGATGTCATCACCGCCGTTTGATCCCTGCCCTGAGATGATGAAGCTCGCATAGATCTTACCAAGGGCCATTTTCATATAGACAGGATCATCACCGAGGTTACCGGCAAGGATTTTTGTCGGGTCCTGAGGGGTGACATCCAGATCTTTCACGCATGATGAAATCATCAGTGCTGAAAGTATAATTCCGAATATTACGATTTTCTTATTCATATCTGCTTATCGATTTTATAATTAGAAGGTAAGCCCTACGCCAAGCATGAAGGTGCGCGGCCTGGGATAGAAGTTATTGTCTATACCGCCGCTGACCTCCGGGTCAAGCCCGCTGTATTTGGTCATGATAAGTGCATTCTGTACGGTGAAGCTGACGCGTGCTCCGACAGCTCCGAAGAGCTCTTTAAAGCTGTAGCCTGCACTTACGTTGTCAAGCTTGAGGAAGGAGGCATTCTCAACGAAGTAGTCACTGGTGAACTGCCGCTTGACAAAATCTGTCTCGGCAAGCGCCCTGGTGAAGTTCTTCCAGTAGCCAATCTGCTGCATCTGGTCATATGACGCTCCGGAGGCAACCTGGTTGTAAACATAGTTACCGATGCTTGCACGGGCAGACGCTGACAGGTCAAAGTTCTTGTATTCGAACCTGGCGGAAAATCCCAGCAGAAAGTCAGCAACCGGGTTATGATAGATGTACTTGTCAGCATTATCACCGCTTACTACACCGCCTGCACCTGACTCATCAACATACAAACCTTCGATGGGTTTGCCATTGGCATCGTATACCTGACGGTTAACGAAGAAGGCGTATGCCGGGTAGCCGACCCTGGTCACCTGCTTGGTGCCTGTCATGCCATCACCATAGGTTATCCCGATGTAATCAGGATCATCTGTAAGCAGCAGCTTCGTGATCTTGTTAACGTTGTAGGTTGCATTGAAACCTATTGAAAGCATCATGTCATTTGTTGACACCGGGATGAAGTTAAGACCGAGTTCTGCTCCGGTATTCTCAAGGCTGCCTACGTTTGTAAGCAGGGTGTTGGAGAAGTTGCTTCCGCTTGATACTGTAACCGAGTTAAGGAGATCGTCTGTAACTCTTTTATAAACGTCAATTGAACCTGTGATGCGGTCATTGACAAAGCCGAAGTCGAGAGCGGCGTTAAGCGTGGTTGTCTCCTCCCACTTGATATCAGGATCATAGGCATCAGGCCTTAGTGTCGGCAGGAACTCACCGTCAATGTAATAGTATGAGCCTTCCGATGCCTCACGATAGAGTGCCATAGCCGGATAGTCATTCCCTATATCCTGCTGCCCGGTGATACCCCAACCAAGTCTGAGCTTAAGGTTAGTTACCGCCTTGACATTCTTCAGGAATGATTCATCCTTGATCTTCCATGCGAGGGCAACTGAGGGGAACATCCCCCAGCGGTTTTCAGGTGCAAATCTTGATGAACCGTCCTCACGAACAGTTAAGGTTACAATATATCTGTCCTTCACCGTATAGTTTAGACGGCCAAAGAATGACACCAGATAGTTCTCGGTAATAAATGAAGAGCTGTCAGTCTTCTGGTAGAGAGGATGTTCAGCATCAACCCTGCCACGCGTGTAGGTTTCGCCTTCCCTCTCGAAGTGCTGCCATGAGTACCCTGCCGTCAAATCAACCACACTCTGGATGCTGCTGATATCCTTATTGTAGTTCATGTAAAATTCGAGCAGATTATTATAATTGGTGCCGCTGTAATCGGAAAGTCTACCGTATAGCGGGGCTGTCAGAACTGAAGGAGATGTCTTGGGACGGTTGTTGTGTCCGACGCTCTCTGAATAATCAGTTGCAAGGTTGAGGTTGGCCCTGAGGTCACGCAGGAAAGGAAGTGCGTAATCAAGCTGTATGTTACCGATCACACGGTTCACCACTGATTTGTCGTCTGCTTCAAGAGCCTGCTCAACAGGGTTTGGTGTTCCAAGGTTGGCGCCGTAGTTGGCCCACTGGAAATATCCGGCTGAAGCAGGATTGCCGTCCATGATCACCTGTGTCGGGTCCATGTTCACTGCTGAACCTATAGCCCCGGATGAACCGAAATTGTGATGGGTGTTCATTCCTTTGACGTTGAGGTTGACCTTAAGGTCACCATTGAAGAAGGTGGGGTTGAGGTTGAGTGATCCCGTGAAACGCTGCAGATCAGTGTTCTTCAGGATGCCGTCCTGGTCGGTGTAGCCGACGGAGAAGCGGTAGGGAAGAGTGTTAACTGCCCCCGAGATGCTAAGGTTATGGTCATGAGACATCGCAGTGCGGAATATCTCCTTCTGCCAGTTTGTGTTCTCCGTGCCAAGAAGCTCCAGGTTGTCGATTCCGAACAGGTTTGAACGTTCAAATGCCAGTTGCCTGATCTCGTCACCCGAGAAGACATCAACAAAGGCAATAGCGTTAGAGACAGATACATTTCCGTCATATGAAACTTTCAGCGGACTGCCTGCTACTCCTTTCTTGGTAGTAATAAGGATGACGCCGTTCGATGCCCTTGAACCGTAGATGGCGGTTGCGGAGGCATCCTTCAGTACTGTAAAGTTCTCGATGTCGTTGGGGTTTACAAACGACAGTAAGTTCGAGCTCCCGGATACGTTATTGTTGTCAATTGGTACGCCGTCAATTATGATCAGCGGATCGTTGGAGGCATTAAGTGAGGAACCGCCGCGGACCCGGATTGTTGACCCGCTGCCGGGTGCACCACCGGCAGTGGTGATGACCACACCGGCGCTCTTGCCCACCAGCAGATCCTGCGGTGAGGTGATGGCTCCCTTGTTGAAGTCCTTGGAGCTTACTGCCGCCACGGACCCCGTTGCATCACTCTTCTTGACGGTACCGTAACCGATGACCACCACCTCGTCGAGGGCCTGGACATCAGTACGCATTGCCACATTGATTACAGTCTGATCAGCGACTGTAACCTCCTGCGGCAGATAACCGATGAAAGTGAAAACCAGAACATCTCCCGGCTTAGCCATGAGGGAATATTCTCCGTTACCGCCGGTAATAGCTCCCGTCAGCGTGCCCTTTACAACGACATTCACTCCGGGGAGCGTCTGTCTGTCGGCCGCATCGGAAACTATACCTGACACTCTTACCTGTTGCCCTAAGGCAACAAGACTCATCATTATGCCGAAGGTCAGCATGAAGAGCCGTTTTCCAGTTAGTTTCTCCATAAATAGATTAGTTTAATTGCAGTTTACAGAATTATTGATATTATAAAATTGATTCGATCGGATTTGGCACGATAAAAATCGGGCTTTTTTCAGAGTTAACCAACTCTTTTTCAGCTTTTTTACGCAAACGTTACCGCAAACGTTTGAATTGGGATTGTGCCAATTTCGAAACCTCTTAAAAAAGTGATTTTTTTATTATCTTTACACATATGAGCCTTCCCCCAAATGGGCAGAGAAAATATTACAATAAAAGATATCGCGCGCGAGCTGGGTATATCACCCTCGACAGTCTCAAGAGCACTCAAGGACCATCCGGACATCAGCAAGGCCACCCGTGATGCCGTCAGTGAACTTGCCGAACGGTGGAACTACAGACCCAACCCAATAGCCCTCAGCCTTAAAAGCGGATCGTCAAAAACCATAGGGGTGATCATCCCTGATGTAGTACACTATTTCTTCTCAACTGTAATCAGCGGTATAGAGGATGTTGTGTATCAGCGCGACTACAACATGATCCTCTGCCAGAGCAACGAGATGTGGGAACATGAGATAAAGAACATCAGGACTCTTCTCTCAAGCCGTGTCGACGGGATCCTGGCATCTGTGGCCAAGACCACAACGGATTTCAGCCACTACCGGAGCATCCTCGACAAGGACATACCCCTTGTCTTCTTCGACCGTGCCGCCGACGATCTGAAGACCGACAGCGTGGTTATTGATGATGAGACCGGAGCATACAAGGCAGTTAATCACCTGCTTCGCTCCGGGAAGAAGCGTATTGTGCACCTTTCCGGTCCGCAACAGCTTGCAATAGCCCGCAACAGGCTCAGCGGATACCTTAAAGCCATGAAGGAATACCGCCTGACACCCGCCGAAACGGATATTGTCAAGTGTGATGATATTGAAACTGCGGAAGCGGTAATTCCGGGACTTCTCACGCGCAATCCCCGTCCTGACGCCTTCTTTGCCGTCAATGACCTGACGGCTGCACAGGCCCTCATGATCATCAAGAGACACGGGTTGAAGATACCGGAAGATATTGCCGTTGTAGGTTTCACAAACAGCCAGATAGCCACACTCACCGACCCTTCCCTAACCTCGGTTGACCAGAAGGGCTACGAGATGGGACAGGTGGCAGCAAGACTGCTGATTGACCGCATCGAGAAGCCCCGAGGTCCTCTGCAAAACAGGATCATTACCTCCGAGCTCGTGGTCAGAGGATCATCATCAGCAAAATAGTCTGGATAAGTTTACAGGAAGTCTGCCAGCCGGCCCCTGGCCCCGGCCCTTATTCCCTTTGGTGTCTCGGTGAGAGCACAACATTCTGCCTGCGGATCATGCTGGAAAATCAGGATATGCTCGTTCCGCAACGCCTCCTCAAGAAACTCCTGCTTCTCAGCAATAGTCACCAACGGGAGAAGGTCATATGCCATGTTCCATAGTAACGGGAGGTGAGCCATGGTGGGCATGAGATCACCTACGTATATAAACTGTCTGTCACGGTACCGGATAACAGGTATAATCAGTCCCGGTGTATGCCCGTAGCATATCTTCACCGTTACTCCCTGGCAAATCTCCCCGTTTTCCTCTATCAGGTTAAGCTTCCCGCTCTCTTCAAAGGGTTTGATATTCTCCGGCAGGAAGGCATCCTCCTCGCGGAGGTTTGAATCGTTTGCCCACTCCCACTGCGCGCGGCTTATGTGGTAAGTTGCGTTGGGGAAGACAGCCCTTGTTCCTCCTCCCGGTACATTGGCGAAACAGCCCCCGCAATGGTCAGCATGCAGATGGGTGATGATGACATCTGTGATATCATCAGGTCTGTATCCGCACTGCGCCAGGCCACCGGTCAGACCTGATCCTCCGCTAAGGTACGCGTGACGGAAGAACTTCTCATCCTGCTTGTCGCCCCAGCCTGCATCTACAAGAATAATCCTGTCATTGGCCTCAATGACAAGAGAATTGAGGCAGAGCTCAACTGTGTTCTTCTCATCCGAAGGCACCTGCCGGCTCCATAAGGCTTTCGGTATCACGCCGAACATCGCACCGCCGTCAACCCTGAAATTCGATATATTGAAAAGAGATAATTTCATTTTTATAGAATATAACCGGCCGCAAGATAACCAATTTTGGTATTTTTGCAGGTACTCTCAGGGAGAGACAGGCTAATGAACCCCGACTTCAACACCATATTATTTGCATTTCTCCTGACGCTTTTTGCAGGTCTTGCCACGGGTGTGGGAAGCACTATTGCCTTCTTCGCCAAAAGGACAAACACAAAGTTCCTTACAATCAGTCTCGGTTTCTCGGCCGGGGTCATGATCTATGTGGCTTTTGTGGAGATATTCTTCAAGGGACGCGAGGTGCTTGCTGAGTCAATGGGAGACCGCCAGGGATGGTGGGTTGCTGTGCTTGCCTTCTTCGGGGGCATCGCCCTTATTGGCATAATTGACAGGCTGATCCCTTCATATGAAAACCCTCATGAGATTAAGAAAATAGAGGGCGGAGAAGATGAAATCAGAAGCGGTAAACTGATGCGAATGGGGACCATGACTGCCCTTGCAATAGGGATCCATAATTTCCCTGAGGGTCTGGCGACCTTCACAGCTGCTCTCTCCGACCCGAAGATCGGGATAGCGATAGCTGTCGCAGTGGCAATACACAACATCCCGGAGGGCATAGCCGTCTCCGTCCCGATCTACTATGCCACAGGCAGTAAGCGCAAAGCTTTCAAGCTCTCTTTCCTGAGTGGCCTGGCCGAACCTGTCGGAGCACTCGCCGGCTATCTCATTCTGATGCCGCTGATGACAGAATCCCTGATGGGAATACTCTTTTCCTTCGTTGCAGGGATAATGGTTTTCATCTCCCTCGATGAGCTGCTTCCTGCAGCCGAGAAGTACGGCGAACACCACCTGTCTATCTACGGACTGGTGTCAGGCATGGCAGTCATGGCACTAAGTTTGTTGCTCTTCAAATAAACAAAAACAGGGCTGGTCCGTTAGTTTATTGTAAATTTGCACAAATTATTATCAATAATTAAATTCCAATAAGATGAAAAGAACACTGACTATCTTACTGTTACTTGTTGCGCTCACATTCGGTGCACAGGCCCAGAGTTACAAATCAGCTATAGGCCTCAGGGGCGGTGATCCCTCAGGGATAACCTTCAAAACCTTCATTAACAGCACCAATGCCCTTGAACTGATAGCCGGTACCGGCTACTGGGGTCATAACTTTGTCATCACCGGCTTTTACCAGTGGCAGAAACCAACAGACTGGACTCCCAACCTCGACTGGTTCATCGGCCCCGGAGCACATATCGGATTCTGGAATGACTATTACAAGAATGACTATGGCACAGGCCTTCTGCTTGGTGTAGACGGCATTGTCGGCCTGGAATACACACTCGACGATATTCCGCTTAACTTCTCTCTCGGCGTCGGCCCCAGCTTCCAGCTAACAAGCGGACCGGGCTGGTACTACTGGAACGGAGGCTTCTCGGTAAGGTACGTCTTCTAGAGATATCACGCCCATATAATGGCGGATGCAAAGCAGGAACTATTTTTTTGAAAAATATTTTGCAGTTAAAAAAAAAGGCTCCATCTTTGCATCCGCTTTTTTAAGTTCTTTAAGGTCCATTCGTCTAGTGGTTAGGACGTCAGGTTTTCATCCTGGTAACAGGGGTTCGATTCCCCTATGGACTACAAAATATACATTAAACTGAAATTATGGCTAATCACAAGTCGGCTCTGAAAGCCGCAAGACAGGCTGAGGCAAGGAAGGAAGACAACAAGTACTTCGCCCGTACAATGCGTAATGCCCTCAAGAAGATGCGCAAGACCACCGATAAGGCTGAGGCTGATAAGATGCTGCCTGAGCTCAGTGCCGTACTTGATAAACTGGCAAAAAAGAATGTGATTCATAAGAACAAGGCTGCAAACCTTAAGTCTTCGATCACAAAACACGCCCATAGTCTGAAATAGTTTTTTTCATATAAATATTTTACAGCCGTCGCTTCCTGGTGACGGCTGTTTTTTTTATCTTGCAGTGGGATAATAAGTTTTGCTGCATGTCACTGAAAATCACAGACTGGGCTGTCGAGGACAGACCCCGTGAGAGGCTCTGGAACAACGGGCCCTCAAGCCTCAGCGATGCTGAGTTACTGGCAATTCTCATCGGATCAGGTACAAGGAACCACTCTGCCCTGGACCTGGCACGCGAACTGCTGGCTATGGCCGGCAACTCACTGGGCGACCTGGGAAAACTCAGCGCCGGCGAGATACGCAAGATCAAAGGAATGGGTGAGGCGAAAGCTGTCACCGTGTCAGCCGCCCTGGAGCTGGGCAGGCGCCGCAAGCTGGCGGAGGCACCCGAAAACACTCAGATACGCTCCTCAGCCGACGTGTTTAACATCTTCAGCCCTCTCATGGAAGACCTGCCACATGAGGAGTTCTGGATACTGTTCCTCAACAGGGCCAACCGCGTCACCGGCCGGATGAAGATAAGCCAGGGCGGTGTAAGCGGCACCGTCACTGACGTGCGCATCGTGATGAAAAAGGCGATAGAGTCACTGGCATCAGGACTTGTCATCTGTCACAACCACCCTTCGGGCAACAACAGCCCCAGCGACTCTGACATTCGCATAACGCAGAAGATAAAGGAGGCGGGAGCACTGATGGACATACAACTCCTTGACCATCTCATCATAGCAGGAAAGGAGTATTACAGCTTCGCCGATAACGGGGCGCTTTAGAACTGGAGGTCTGACAGCCTGACATCCGACCGGTCGTCACACAATTGAAGCATCTCTGCCACCGTCTGCTGTGTAACGGGGTGAACAGCGCCGGGAGCCACCTCATTGAGCGGCTCAAGGACAAACCTCCTGTCGGTGAGCTTCGGATGAGGCACTTCAAGTCCGGGAAGCGAGATGACCCGGTCTTCCCATAGCAAAATATCAAGATCAATTATGCGTGACTCATATTTCCCGCCGCCGCTGCGCTTCCGCCCCATGCGCCCCTCAATCGATCTGAAGAGCTGCATAAGCTGCGGGGGATGCATGGTGGTTTCAATCACCACAACCATATTCAAAAACAGCTCGCTGGCCTCAAACCCCCACGGCTCGGTCTCCCACACCGATGAAGCCGCGGTGATCTCACCGGCCTCCTCCTGTATCAGCTCCATGGCACGCCCGAGCGAGGCAAACCTGTCGCCCTGGTTGCTGCCCAGCCCGGCAATGACCCTCGAACAGTCTGATAATTTCATCTCAAGCAGTTTAGCGACATAAAGATGCTTAATTTTTTATAATTTGGTCTCCTGAATTAAACATACTGAAATGAAAACCTTTCTCAAGATGCTTCTCGCCGTGATTGCGGGACTGATAGTTACCAACATACTCTTTTTTATAATCATGCTGTCAGCACTTTCCGGCATGGCTGCTGCGGGCAAAAAGTCGGTTGACATCCCTGAAAAATCAGTGCTTGTGATTAAAACCGGGGCAATGATCCCAGACCGTTCGCAGAGCAACCCCTTCTCAATGATTGACCCTGTCACCAGGTCATTCACCCAGACTCCCGGACTGAACGAGATACTGAAGAACCTTCGCAAAGCCGCTGAAGATGAAAAAATAGCAGGAATTCTCCTTGAAACGGGAACCATGCCTTCAGGATGGGCAACAGCAGATGAGCTGCGCACGGCTCTTGAGGAGTTTAAAAAAAGCGGAAAGTTTATCTATTCCTACGCTGACTATATGATGATGCAGGAGGGTTACTTCATCTCCACGGCTGCCGATGCCATCTGGTTAAATCCAACAGCTATGGTCGATTTCAAGGGACTGGCAGCCGAGGTGACCTTCTACAAGGAAGCCCTGGCTAAGCTCGGTGTCGAGGTCCAGGTCATACGTCACGGCAAGTTCAAGGGAGCAGTGGAGCCGTATCTTCTCGATAAGCTCAGTGATGAAAACCGTCTCCAGATCACTGCATACATGGGCTCCATATGGAACCATGTGGTCAGCGTCGTCTCAGAGAAACGCGGAGTGCCGGCTGAAAGGGTGATGAGCCTCGCCGACTCACTTGCAGGTTATGATTCCGGGCTTATGACTGCAGCAGGACTTATAGACGGGACGCTCTACCGTGACCAGCTCATTGACAGCATAAAAAAAGCGGCAGATATTGCCGAAGACAAAGACATCAATTATGTCTCCATGTCAAAATACTCCAAGGTGCCGGTGAAGCATGAACCCAAGACAGGCAAGGAAAAGATAGCCGTGCTCTTCGCCGAAGGCAGCATTGTAATGGGCGAAGGTGACGACTCCAATATCGGCGGCAACAGGTATGCTGACGAAATGCGTAAGCTGCGCCTCGATTCCTCAGTCAAAGCTGTGGTCTTCAGGGTCAACTCACGCGGCGGCAATGCAATTGCCTCAGATCTTATATGGCGGGAGGTGGAGCTCACCAGCAAGGTAAAACCGGTTGTTGTCTCCATGGGCAACTACGCCGCCAGCGGGGGATACTACATTGCCGCCGCCGCCGACAAGATCATGGCATCACCGGTTACAGTGACAGGCTCCATAGGCGTGTTCGGCCTAATCCCCAACGCAGAAGTGCTGCTTGAGAATAAGCTCGGTATTGGCTCGGACATCGTCCGTACCAATGCCCACTCCGACTCACCTTCACTGACAAGGTCGCTGGATGACTTCGAGAGAGCAACCATTCAGGCCAATGTCGAACGAACTTACAGCACCTTCACGGGGGTTGTGGCCGCCGGCAGGGCGATGAGACAGACAGCGGTTGACAGC
>Ga0209467_1001209_pt1 | contig 24019 bp, 20 predicted proteins | sample Higcelwee11metaG_FD_187175 | JGI IMG/M metagenome (GOLD analysis project Ga0209467, IMG submission 187175) | Freshwater pond sediment microbial communities from the University of Edinburgh, under environmental carbon perturbations - High... | ecosystem: Environmental > Aquatic > Freshwater >... | reverse complement strand
ACGCGGCGAAGAAGCTCTTCCTTGAGTCCCTGCCGGACCAAGCCCGCGAGCTGCCGAAAAAGGAGCGCGAGGCGCTGTTCCGGCGCTGGTCGCGCGCGCGCGAGAGCCTCGTCCCGCCGGACGGGGCGGACGGGGAGCTTGCCCGAGCGGCGGCCGCCGGGGCCGCCCAGGCCAAGGCCACGCGCAACCTGGCGGACTTCACGGACCTCCTCGAATTTCTCCTGGACCTGGTGCGCGAGCCCGGCTTCGTCCCGCCCTTCCGGCACCTGCTGGTGGACGAGGCGCAGGATCTCTCGGCCCTGCAGCTGGAGGCCGCGACGGGCCTGGCTGGCGGAGACGGACCCCGCGCCGGGCGCGGCTTCTTCGCCATCGGCGACCCCAACCAGAGCATCTACGCCTTCCGCGGCGCGGCCGGGGATGTTCAGGAACGCCTGCTCGCCCGCTGGCCCACGCTCCAGGTCGTCGGCCTCACGCGCACCTACCGCTCCGGCCAGGGCATCCTGGACGCCGCAGCGGCGCTCCTGCCCGAGCCGCCGCGCCTGCTCGCCCGGGCCTCCGCCCCGTGGACCGCGGAGCTGCTCCAGGCCCCGGACGCGCGCCACGAAGCCCACAGCATCGCCGCGCGCATCCACAAGCTCCTGGGCGGCACCAGCCTGACCTTCCAGCAGTCCGGCGGCCAGGAGCTGGCCCCGGGCGACATCGCCGTGCTCCTGCGCACCCGCGCGCTCATCGTGCCCCTGAAGGCCCAGCTCGAACAGGCCGGACTGCCCTGCTCCGCGCCCGAGGCCGAGGTGTTCTGGGAGGAACCGCGCGTGGCGGCCATCCTGCGCGTGGCCGAGAAGCTCTTCGGCCTCGCCGCGCCGGCCGCGCCGCCCGAATACGGCGCGCCGCCGCCGCTTTTGGTGGACCTGCCGGAGTTCCTGCTGCTGCAGGGCCCGCGCGTGCTGCCGGCGGCCCTGCGCGAGAGCCCGCCCTTCGACCGCTTCTTCTGGGAAGGCCCGGCCTTCCGCGACCTCTGCCACGAGTTCGACCTGCACGGCGGCTGGGTGGGGCTCATCGACTGGCTGCGCCTGGAGACGGACTTCGCGTCCATCCGGCAGACCGCGCAGAAAATCCGCCTGCTGACCCTGCACGCGGCCAAGGGCCTGGAGTTCGAGGCCGTGTTCCTGCCCGCCCTTGAGGACGGCGTCCTGCCCTGGGCAGGCGGCGACAGCCCGGACGCGCTGGCCCCCGAAGCCCTGGCCGAGGAACGCCGGCTGCTCTACGTGGGCATGACCCGCGCGCGGCGCACGCTCTGCCTGTCCTGGGCCGCGCAGCGCACGCTCTACGGCCGCACGCTGACGCAGCGGCCCTCGCGCTTCCTGGCCGACCTGCCGCCGCAGCTCTTCAAGCGCACCGCGCTGACTTTGCACGTGCAGACCAAACAGACACAGATTTCGTTGTTCTGAGGGGGGGGCGGGTATCATGCCTCCGGCGGCCAGGGGAGGCGCTCCGCGCCCCTCCCCTGGACCCCTCCCGTGCTCCCTTCGGGAGTTTCATTGTCCTGTGGCCCGCTGATTGGAACGCCAGGATGACCACGAGTCACGCGGAAGGGCCGCATGGCCTTCGCCATGCGGCCCTTCCGCGTGATATCGGGGGTCCAGGGGGCAACGCCCCCTGGCCGCCGGAGGCATCGCCCCCGCCACGCCCTTACGGCAGCGCCACCTCGCCGCGCAGGACGCGGGCCTTGAGGATGAGTTCGGGCCGGTACTCGAAGTGCATGAGGTCGAAGCTGGCCCACTTGCCGCCCCAGATGAAGCCCTCGGCCTCGAAGGCCGCCACGATCTCCGCCGGGAAGTCCAGACGCCGCCGCGGCGCGCCTTCCGGGTGCGGCTCGGTGCGCCAGTAGGGCAGGCGCGGATTGAGGTCCAGGGCAGCGCCGAAGGAGTGCACGCTCAGGCGCCGGGTGCCCGCGATGCGCCGCCAGGCCAGGGCGCCGCCAAAGGGTCGCAGCACGGCCGCCCATTCGGGATGCGCCGCGAGCTGGGGTTCCAGGCGCTTCCAGACGCGCTCCAGGGCGTCGGCCGCGCCGAAGCGCTTCTGGAACAGCGCGCCGTGGCCGTCGAAGCGCACGGAGCGGCAGCCGGCGCGCACGGCGGCTTCGCTCGCGCCGTAGAGATGCAGGAACAAGGCCTCCACGCGCGCGCGGCCGGGGTCGAAGTGCGGCGCGGGATTGGCCGTGGCCGCGTCCACCGGGCTCAGGGGGTAGACCTGGGCGAGCATGGTGCGCACGTCCGGGTCGTCCAGGGCCTGCCGAGGCGTGCGCTGCCGGCCGTCGTCATAGGTCAGGCGCGCGCCGTCCGCGAGCACGAGCGCGAGATGCCCGTTGGCGTCGCGCTCCAGGCCCGCGATGGCCCCGGGATACGCCGCGCGCAGCACGGCCAGGTCCAGTGTGGCGTCCCCGGGCAGGGGCTCGGCGGCGAGGCGCGGCAGCGGGAGCAGCGCCAGGGCCAGCAGGACGGGGAGGAGGGCGAGGGGGCGAGGGCATCGCATGGAGGCGAAGGTAGCCCCGGGCGGGGCCTCGGTCAATGGCGCGCCCCTTGCCGCCGGCCGCCGGGGTGATTATGTAGCACCCCACGCCTCGTGAACCGTCCCGAGCATGCAATCGCAAGGAGTCTCCCATGCGCCGCACCCTGTCCTGGCTCGCCTTCGTCCTCGTCCTCCTCCTGAGCGCCAGCGCCCAGGCGACCCCAAAGGCCAAGCCCGCGCACGAGCCCGCCCCGGCCGCCGCCGCAGCCGACGCGATCACCTCCGACGACGCCGCGCGCACCACCTTCGTGCGCCTGGAGAACGGCCTGGGCGTGCTGGTGCGCGAGGACGACCGCTTCCCGCTCGCCAACATCCGCATCCTGGCGCATGCGGGTTCGGCCTACGAGACCGCCGAGCAGGCCGGCATCAGCCACATGCTGGAGCACATGGTGTTCAAGGGCGCGGGGAACATGGCCCCCGGAGAATCGGCCCGGCGCATCGAGGCCGCCGGCGGCAGCCTCAACGCCGCCACCAGCTTCGACCACACCGTGTACCACGTGGAGGTGCCGGACAGCGCCTGGAAGCTCGGCCTGTCCGTGGTGGCGGACATGACCTTCAAGCCGGCGCTCATCCCGGCGGAGCTCACGAGCGAGAAGGAGGTGGTGCTGGCCGAGCTCAAGCGCGGCGAGGACAGCCCGGACACCATGCTCTTCCAGACCGCCCAGGCGCTCGTCTGGGCCGGCACGGCCTACGCCCGGCCCATCATCGGCTACCGCGACACCGTGCGCGCGGTGACCTCCGAGTCCATGCGCGCGTACATCGCGCCGCTCTACCAGCCGCAGAACATGCTGCTCTGCGTGGTGGGCCGCGTGAAGGCCGCGGACGTGGTGGCCGAGGCCGCGCGCCTGCTGGGGAACGTCCCCAACACCGCGAGGATCACGCCGCCCGCGCCCTTCCCGCCGCAGCCGGCCGACGGCCCGCACGCGAGGGTCGTGCCCGGCATGTGGAACAAGGTCCATCTGGCGCTGGCCTTCCCGGCCCCGGACTTCCGCTCGGCCAGGATGCCCGGCCTGGACATGCTGGCGCAGATCCTCGGCGGCGACGAGACCTCGCGGCTGTACCGCTCGCTCAAGTACGAGAAGCGGCTGGTGGACTCCGTCAGCGTGGGCAGCTCCAACCTGGAGCGCTCCGGCGTCCTCATGGTCGGCGCGGTGCTCGACGCGGACAAGCTGCCGTCCGTGCTCGACGAGATCGCGTCCCAGCTGGCCGCCTTCGACCCGGAGTCCATCAGCGACCAGGAGCTGGCCCGCGCGCGCACCAACATCGAGGCCGGGCTGTTCCTGTCCAGGGAGACCCTGGAAGGCCTGGCGAGCAAGATCACCCACCAGTACGCCTTCGAGGGCGGGCCGCAGGGCGAGGCCAACTACCTGGCCGCCATCGCCTCCATGACCCGGCCGCAGCTCGCCGCCCTGTACCGCGAGTTCTTCCGGCCGGAGAAGCTGAGCCTGGTGGTGCTCGCGCCGGAGTCGGCCAAGGCCGACGGCGCGGCGCTGCTGGCCCGCGTGGAGAAGCGCTGGCCCGCGAAGCGGCAGGCCGCCCTGGCGGAAGCCGCCGGCCAAGCCGAGCCGAGGCAGATCGCCCTGCCCGGCGGCGGCGCGCTGGTGCTCCTGCCCGACGCCACCCTGCCCTACGCAGCCATAAGCATCGCCTGGCCCGGCGGCGACGGCCTGCTCAAGCCCGGCGAGCAGGGCCTGGCCACGCTCACGGCCTCGCTGCTCTCGCGCGGCACACGCAAGCGCTCGGCCAACCAGCTGGAGGACTTCCTGGCCGACCGCGCGGCCAGCCTGGGCGCCAGCGCCGGGGCCGAGACCTTCGGCGTGAGCGCCAAGTTCCCCAGCCGCTTCAGCGCGGACATGCTGGGGCTCGTGCGCGAGGCGCTCACCGCCCCGGCCTTCGCCGAGGCGGAGCTCAGGCGCGCCCGCGAGGACCAGCTCAACGCCATCAAGCGCAGCGAGGACCAGCCCATCGGGCTCATGTTCCGCAACCTGCCGCAGACGCTCTTCGCCAGCGCGCCGCACGACCTGCTGCGCCTGGGCCTGCCGGAACAGGTGGCGGCCTTCGGCCGGGCCCAGGCCGCCGGCTTCTGGTCGCGGCAGTCGCGCCAGCCCTTCGTGCTTTCGGTCTGCGGCCAGTACGACGAGGCCGCGCTTGTGGCCTTTGCCGAGTCCCTGGCGCGCGACCTGGCCCCGGCCAAGGGCGAAAAGCCCTTCGCCGCGCCCGCCCCGGCCTGGAAGCCCAGGGCGACGAGGGAGCTGAGCCTCAAGGGCAGGAACCAGGCGCACCTGCTGGTGGTCTTCAAGGCCCCGGGCCGGGCGGACCAGGAGGCCGCGGCGCGGCTGTCCGTGCTGCGCGCGGCGTTGGCGGGCCAAAGCGGCCTGCTCTTCCGCGACCTGCGCGACAAGCAGGGCCTGGGCTACGCCGTGACCGCCTTCCTCTCGCAATACAACAAGGGCGGATTCCTGGCCTTCTACATCGGCACGGACCCGGACAAGCTGCCGCTGGCCCACGCGGGCTTCAGGAAGGCGGCGGAGGCCATCGCGGCCGCGCCCCTGCCCGAGGCCGAGCTTAAGCGCGCCAAGAACGTGCTCTCCGGCGAGTACTTCCAGGACCGCCAGGCGCTGCTTTCGCGCAGCCGCGAGGCCGCCGGGGCGCTGGTGCAGGGCCTGCCGCGCGACGCCGAACGCCGGCTGGTGGAGCGGGCGCAGTCCCTCTCGGCCGAGGACGTGCGCCAGGCCGCGGCCGAGGTGCTCCGGTGGGACGAGGCCTTCGTGGTGGAGGTGCGGCCCTAGGCGATAGGGCCATAGTCCCGGCTGCGCGCCCTTGCCTGCCGGGCGCGGCATGGGCTACAAGGGTGCCTGAACAGGCGCGCGGACGCCCAACGCCGACCCCTTAAGGAGCACGCATGGCCATTTTCAAGGGAAACAAGGGCAAGCCCGTGGAGGAAGAGGCCAAGGCCGACCCCCGCCTGGGCCAGGCCAAGGACGTCTACGTGGCCGGGCGGTTCAAGATCGTGACCGTGGACGGCATCCCCGGCCGCGAGGTGCTCGGCACCTTCGGGCTCATCGTCTGCCGCAGCTTCAACTTCGACAACGCCTTCTACGGACTCATCGCCCAGGCGCTGGAGGTCAACGCCGACGCCATCCTGGGCTACCACGAGTCCGTGGCCTTCCACCCCGAGGGCGAGAAGTTCTACTCCTGCTACGGCACGGCCGTGCGCCTGAAGCCCGTGAAGTAGACGCCGGCCATGCTGGAAATCGCCGTTTTCCTCTGCGGGGCCGTGGTCATGGTCCTGGAGCTGGCCGGCTCGCGCGTGCTGGCCCCCTTCCTCGGCACCTCCATCGTGGTCTGGACCAGCCTCATCGGCGTGGTCCTCGGCTCGCTCAGCCTGGGCTACTGGTGGGGCGGACGCGTGGCCGACCGCCGGCCCGAGGCCAGGCTGCTCTCGCGGCTCATCCTGCTGGCCGCAGTGGCCACCCTGCTCATCGCGGGCCTCAAGGGCCTGCTGCTGACCTTCCTGCAGAACAAGGCCAGCCTGTCCGTGGTCAGCGTGAGCGCCACGGTGCTGCTCTTCGCGCCCGCGTCCGTGCTGCTGGGCATGGTCTCGCCCTTCGCCGCGCGGCTGCGCATGAGGGACGCTGGCAGCTCCGGCCGCACCGTGGGCAACCTCTACGCCCTGTCCACCGTGGGCAGCATCGCCGGCACCTTCGCCGCGGGCTTCTGGCTCACGGCGGCCGTGGGCACCACCAACCTCGTGCTGCTCATGGCCGGGGTGCTGATCCTCGCGGCGGTGCTTGTGCACACCGGCGACCTGCGCGCCAAGCTGGCCACGGCCGGGCTGGTGGGCATCGTCGCCGGGGCGCTGGGCCTCTACGACGCCCGGCTGGCCCAGGCCGAGATCCACGACCTGGACACGCCGTACCAGCGCGTGCTGGTGTATGGCGCGCGCAACGCCGACACCGGCCAACGCCTGCGCATGCTCGCCACCAGCCCGGAGGGCAGCCAGTCGGCCATGGACCCGGCCGACCCGGACGCGCTGGCGCTGGCCTACACGCGCTACTACCGCCTGGCCGCGCACTTCCGGCCCGGCGCCCGGCGCATGCTCATGCTCGGCGGCGGCGGCTGCTCCGTGCCCAAGTACATCCAGACGCACCCGGTGGAGTTCGGCGGCGCGCCGCACCTGGACGTGGTGGAGCTGGACCCCGGCATCACGGCCATCGCGGCGAAGCACTTCGCCTTCCGGCCGAGATCCGGCATCGTGATGCGCCACGACGACGCGCGGCGCTTCCTGAACAGCGCCCGCACAGCGCCCGAACGCTACCAGGTGGCCTGCGTGGACGTGTTCACCAGCCATCTGTCCGTGCCCTTCCACCTCGCGACGAAAGAAACCGCCCAGGCCCTTTCCGACGTGCTCGACGAGGGCGGCGTGGTGCTGATGAACTGCATCAGCGCGGCGGAGGGGCCGCAGAGCAGGTTCTACCGCGCCCTCCTGGCCACCTACCGCGGCGTGTTCCCCCGCGTGGAGAGCTTCCTGGTGCAGGCGCCGGACGACCCGGCCGCGCCGCAGAACATCATCCTCGCGGCGTTCAAGTCCCCGGCCGAGCCCGGGTTCACGAGCGCCAACCCGGAATACGCGGCCCTGCTGGCCACGCGCTACCTGCCGCCGGCCAGCCTCCCCGGCGACCCGCCCGCGCTCACGGACGACTTCGCGCCCGTGGACCACTACCTGCTCAATCTCTAGCGCCGCAAGGGAGGCCAAGGCCCCCCGCTGTTTCATGCGCCGCCGCGCCTACTCCGCCGAGCTGACCCCCGCCGACGCGAACGACGCCATGTCGTTGTAGATGGCCGCGGCCGAGCGCAGCAGGAACATGGCCAGGGCCGCGCCCGTGCCCTCGCCCAGGCGCAGGCCCAGGTCCAGCAGCGGCCGCTTGCCCAGCTTCTCCAGGGCCAGGCGGTGGCCCGGCTCGGCCGAGGCGTGGGCGAGCGCCACGTAGTCCGCCACGGCCGGGGCGAGCTTCCAGGCCGCCACGCAGGCCGCCGTGGAGATGAAGCCGTCCACGCACACCAGCTGCCGGTTCCGCGCCCCGCCCAGAATCAGCCCGGCCAGGCAGGCGATCTCATGGCCGCCCAGGGCCGCGAGGATCGCCAGGGCGTCGCCCGAGGCCACGGCCACGGCGTTGGCGGCCAGGCCTCGCCGCACCACCTCGACCTTGCGCCGCACGCCCGCGCCGTCCAGGCCCGTGCCCGGCCCGGCCATGCCCGCCGGATCCAGGCCCAGGTAGGCGCAGTAGAGCGCCGTGGAGGGCGTGGTGTTGCCGATGCCCATGTCCCCGGTGCCGAGCACGCGCACGCCCTCGGCCGCCGCGCGGTCGGCCAGGGACACGCCGAGCAGCAGCGCGGCCAGGCACTGTTCTTCCGTCATGGCCGGCCCGGCGGCCAGGTTGGCCGTGCCCGCCGCCACCTTGCCGTTGACGAGGTTCGGGTGCGTCCCGAAATCCCCGCCCAGGCAGCCGGCGTCCACCACGAAGAGTTCGGCCCCGGCGGTCTTTGCCAGCACGTTGATGCCCGCGCCGCCGTTCAGGAAATTGAGCACCATCTGGCGGGTGACCGCCTGCGGGAACAGGCTCACGCCCTCGGCCGCCACGCCGTGGTCGCCGGCCACCACGTACACCCGGGACGGATCGGCCACGGGCGGCCGCCCGCCCTGGACCAGAGACAACTGGAGCGCCAGCTCCTCCAGGCGGCCCAGGCTGCCCCGGGGCTTGGTCAGGCTGTCCAGATGCGCCTGGCCGGCAGGGGCCAGGGACTGGTCCACCGGAACGATTGCGGAAAGCACGGCGTCGAGGCCTGCGCGCATTGGTGAAACCCCTTTGAGGACGAACTGTTGCACAAAAAAGGCTCCGGCGGGCGCGAACAAGCCCACCGGAACCCTTTGCCATCGCGTTCCTGGAATGAATGCCGCTGCGGACAGGTCTTCCGGCTTCCGGATCAGCCCGCGAGGGGCGGCCTTCCCGAGGGGATCGCTCCCCGCAGTGGCTGGGCGGAATGCCCCGCTCCCCTCCCGGTCCCCGGTTACGGCGACGGGATCGCCACGGAATCGCACCGTGTTCCGGGATGTCCGCCCGGTGGCCCAGAGCTACCCCATGCCGGCCGCGTTTTCAAGGCCCTGCCGCGCGCCAGCCCGGCAGCGTGATCCGGCACGCGCATTGCATCATTTCCAGCCGTGGAACGCGAACGTTGCATCCTGCACGCCAACTGCCAGGGCGAGCCGCTCGCCGCGGCGCTCTCGGCCAGCCCGGACTTTCGCCGGACCTATGCCCCGCGCGTGTTCCTCAACTACGCCCGGCAGGACATCCCGCAGCAGGATCTCGACGCATGCGGGCTGTTCCTCTACCAGCACCTCGGCCCGGAGTGGGGGCCGCTTTCTTCCGACGCGCTCCTGGCCCGGCTGCCAAACAATTGCCGCCGCCTGTGCATCCCGAACATGTTCTTCCGGGGGCCGTGGCCGCTGTGGTCCGGCGCGCCGGGCTTCGACTACCGCGACATGTTCCTGGACCACCTGCTCGGCCTGGGGCTTCCCGCGCGCGACATCCTCCACGTGTTCCTGTACACGAGCCTGGCGACCAAGTTCGACCTGGCGGCCCGGCTGGACGAGACCATCGCCATCGAGCGCCAGCGCCAGGCGCGCACCCCGGTGCAGTATCTCGACTTCGTGCTGGACAGCTTCCGCGCGCGGCCTCTGTTCCTCACGGTCAACCACCCCGGCCCGGAGCTCATCGGCCGCGCCGCCTCCGGCATCCTGGCCGAACTCGAGCTTGCGCCAATGGCCGGGGACTTCGCCCCGCCGCCGGAGTACCTGGCCTTCGAGCTGCCCGTGCATCCGCGGGCGGCCGAGTTCTACGGGCTGGACTACGGCGGCGAGGGCGCGGCCTTCAACGTCTACGGCCGGCGGCTGACCTTCGCGGAGTATGCCGCGGCCTACGTGGACTGCCGCCTGCGCGGGCGCGCCGACTTCATCGGCTACCTCCTGGCGGCCTGAGGACACGATGGACAACGGACGCGGAACCATAGCCTGGGTGGGCGGCCTGTTCTTCATGCCCCACATGGAGGCCCAGGGCTTCCGCGTGGTGCGGCTGCCCCTGGCCAGGCCCGGGGCCTTCGCCTGGGAGGACATCCTGGAGGCCTGCAATGGCGCGCCCGACGCCGTGGTCTACGCCGACCGCAGCCTGCCCCCGCCGCTGGTCGGCGTGGAGCGCTTCCCCTGCCTCACGGCCTTCTACTGCATCGACTCGCACATCCACGCCTGGTACCCGCTCTACGCCGGGGCCTTCGACCTCTGCTGCCCGAGCCTGCGCGACCACCTGCCGCTGTTCGCGCGCGAACTCTCGGCCGAGCGCACGCTCTGGCTGCCGCCCTTTGCCGAGGACAGGTACCGCCCGCGCCCCGTGGCCGGGGGCGGGAAGGCATTCGACCTGCTGTTCGTGGGCACGGTGGACCCGGAAACTACCCCAAGGCGCGCCGACTTCCTCCGGCGGCTCAAGACCGCGTTCCCAGGACTCGAGACGCGGCGCGGCGACTTCGCCGAGCTGTTCCCCAGCGCCCGCGTGGTGCTGAACATCGCCGAGCGCGGCGACCTGAATTTCCGCGTGTTCGAGGCGCTGGCCTGCGGGGCCTGCCTGCTCACCCCGAGGATCAAAAACGGCCAGGACGAGCTGTTCGTGGAGGGCGTGCACTTCGCCTGCTATGAGCCGGACGACGAGCACGACGCAGCCGAGCAGGCCCGTCTGCTCCTGGCCCACGGCCCCCGGCGCGAGGCGCTCGCCCGCGCGGGCCTGGAGCGCATCGACGTGGCGCACCGGCCGGCGCACCGCGCCGCCGCCCTGGCCACTCTGCTGCGCCGGGGTTTTGACGCCGGCCTCCCGGCCGCGCGCCTGGCCCGGCCGGACGCCCGCCGCCGCGAGGCCCTGCGCCTGCTCTGGCTGCACTGGGCCGAGCACTGCGGCGACGCGCAGCTCGCCGCGCGCTACCTCGCCGAGGCCCGGACCCTGGCCCTGGCCGGGAAGGAGGCCTGAGCATGGCAGCAGCGTTCCGTCGCCTTGCCGCCGCCTTCGCCGCCGCCTTCGCCGCCGGCTTCGCCGTTTTATTGCTGCTGGCCCTGGCCGCCTGCTCGGCCACGGACGCCGTGAGCATCGCCCGCGTGGCCAGCGGCGACACCGGCGCGGCCATCGGCATGGCGCGCAGCAAGGCCCTGCGCTACGCCACCAACCCCTCGACCATCGAGGCGGACTACAAGCGCTTCAAGGGCCTCTTGGCCAGCTTCCGCAAGGCCGTGGGCGGAACCTGGGGCGAACGCGACGCGCGCGAGGCCCAGCCCAAGGAATACGTCAAGTACACCCAGAACTACCTCTCGCGCGCCAGCGTGGACTTCGAGCAGGGGCGCATCACCGTGGAGACGCTCGACCAGGACGCGCCGGTGAGGAGCCTGCGCGAGGCCATCGTGACCACGCTTCTGACCCCGCATGACCCGCGCGCCGTGGACCTCTACTCCAGCGGCCCGGTGAAGCTGGGCGGCACGCCGTTTCTGCTCGGCGAGGTGAAGGACGCGCAGGGCCGGGACATCCGCACCGAGGAGCAGGCCGAGGCCTTCGCCCGGCACCTGCTGGCGGACGGGCCTCGGGAGCGGGCCGGCGCCTCCGGCAGGATCGTGCGCTTCGTGGTCATCCCCCTGGTTGGCGACCACATGCTGGTGCGCGCGGCCAAGTTCCGGCCGCTGGTGGAGGAGGCGGCGCGACGCTTCAAGGTCAGCCGCACGTTGATCTACGCCGTCATCCGCGTGGAGAGCGACTTCAACCCCTACGCCATCAACTCCGTGCCGGCCGTGGGGCTGATGCAGGTGGTGCCGCAGAGCGCCGGGGCCGAGGTCCATGAATTCCTGAACAGCAGGCGCGGCGAGCCCAGCAAGGCCTTCCTCTTCGAGCCGGACAACAACATCACTTACGGCGCGGCCTACCTGCACCTGCTGGACAGGCGGCACCTCTCCGGCGTGGCCGATCCCCTCAGCCGCGAATACTGCGTCATCGCCAGCTACAACGGCGGCTCCGGAGCGCTCCTGGCCACCTTCAGCCGCAACCGCGCGGACGCCATCAACGCCGTCAACGCCAGCCCGCCGCTCAAGGTCTACGAGACCATCGTCAGCCGCCACCGCGCCGAGGAGACGCGCAACTACCTGCGCAAGGTGCTGGCGGCCAAGAAGGAATTCGTGGGACAGTAGAGCCTCCAGCGGCCCGGCGCGCCCCCCCTTGCCCTGTCGCCCTGATCCGTGTATCAAATACACACCCGCCATTCTCCTTTGTGGCTAACCCTCAGCCTCGCAAGGAGGCCGCCATGAAGAACCGCGCCATCTGCTCCCTGCTTGCCCTGTCCCTGCTGCTCACCGCTCCGGCCGGGGCTTTCGCCGGCCCGCTGGGCAAGATCAAGTCCAAGGCCAAGTCCACCGCGCAAAAGGCGGGGGACAAGGCCGAGAACGTGGGCGACGCGGCCCAGAACAAGGTGAAGCAGGCGGACAAGAAGGTCGATGGAAAGAAGAAGGCGGTCCAGGCCGACAAGATGGCCAAGGGCATCGGCGACCAGGGGGTCGGCGTCTTCAAGGAGGTTTTCTAGCCAGACGAAATTCCGGGCATAAATCCCTGGAGGCTGTGTAGGCTTCAGTCGGTGAGCCTGCCGCCGCCCATGAGCCGCCAGGCGTTGCCCCAGGCGATCTTCTCCCCTGCCGCCGGGCTCAGGCGCTTCAAAATCAGCCAGCGGAAGTTCTCCGTCACGCGCTCGTAGCCGTCCCAGCGCCCGGTGTTCACGTCCGAGCCGAACAGGAAGCGGTCGGGGTACTCCTCGAAGAGTTCCCGCCACTCGTCGGCCAGGCGCGCGTCGGGTTGATTGTTGCCGCCCCTGTTCGGGTCCACGCGCTCGTAGAGCACGGAGTCGAGCTGCCGCGTGCCCCGGTGCGTGCTGCCCGGCGGGGCCTGGTTCAGGTCGAAGTGCAGGTTCGGGTAGCGCTTGAGAAAGCCGCGCACGCCTTCCGGCGTGGGCAGCACGGTCCAGGTCTCGCGGTTGCGGTTGCGGCCCACGTGGCACCAGATCACCACGGCCTTGGGATGCCGGGCCAGCATGCGTTCCAGCTCCGGCAGGAGGGCGTCCTCGGCCTCGTGGTGCAGGAGCATGGGCAGGCCGGTCTGCTCGGCGAGGCGGAACACCGCCTCGAAAGGCGCGGAGTCCACCGGCAGGTGCACGTCGCGGTTGTTGGTGCTGGAGACGTAGTGCCGCGCCTCGAACTCGCCCAGGGCGAAGTAGCGGCCGCTTTTCGCGTCGGCCTCCAGTTCGGCCAGCAGCGAGGGATCGCGGCCGTGCCAGCGCGGCCCGTCGCCGTGGATGGTGGCCGGAACAATGCGCGTGGGGTGTTGCGCGGCCTCCTTGAGGGCGTGCGCGCTGCCGTTGCGCTCGTTTTGGCCGAGCCAGGTCAGGGCCACGCCTCCCCGGTCCATTTTGGCGATGAGCTTGTCCACAGGCAGCTTGCCGCCCCAGTGGTGCTCCACGTCGATGATCGGGATCACTCCCGTGGCCTGGATGCGTTTCAGCTCTGCTGCATAGCCGTCCAGCAGCGCACGGCGCGCGGCGCTGCCGGCCTGCTCTTCCGCCGCGACGGCAGGGATGATCCACAACAGGCAGAGCAGCAGGGACAGGAAGGCTGCGGCGAAGCGGCGCATGGGCTCACCTCCAGGCCGCCGGACGCGGCTCAGGGCAGATCGACGAAGTGGCAGTCCAGGGCGCCGCCCGGCGCGATGTCCACCAGGGCCAGCGAGCCCTCGGCCAGGCTGCCGGGATTGAGCAGGCGCATGCCCTCGCGCAGGGACCAGTCGCGGCGGTGGGTGTGGCCGTAGCACACGAGGTCGTGGCCGGGGAAGGTCTCGGCCACGTTGCGCCAGACGCGCGAGCGCTCGCCCCAGCCGTGGGCCATGCCCAGGCGGAGCGCGCCGCCGCCCGGCAGGGCCAGTTCGCGGCTGAGGGTCGGCGGCGGGCCGCTGTCCGCCAGCATGTGGTCGCAGTTGCCGCGCACGCACAGGAAGTTCCTGTGCCGCGCGAGGTAGTGGTAGAGGTCGGGACCGGTCATGTCGCCGCAGTGCACAAGCACGTCGGCGCCTTCCAGGTAGCGCTTGTAGATGGCCTCGAAGCGCAGGTCCGGGCCGGAGAGATGCGTGTCGGAGACGACGGCCAGCCGCATGAAGCGAAAAGCGGCGGCTAGTCGTTCATCTTCTTGAAGCGCATGCGCAGGTACGCGTCGCGGACGGCCTCGTAGGGATCCACCGAGGCCTCGACCAGGGTCTCGTAGTCCCCGATGCGCAGGGACACCTCGTTGACCTTGTCGTAGCCCTTGGCGGCCACGGACCAGTACCAGGGGTGGAGGTAGCTGGTCGGCGTCAGGAAGTAGTCTCCGGCGTAGCCCAGGGTGTCGCGGCCGCTGGACGGGCCGATGAAGGGCCACACGAGGTAGAAGCCGTTGTCCGCGCCCCAGTAGCCGAAGGTCAGGCCGAGATCCTGCTCGGTGGAGGGGATGGGGCGGAAGGGCTTGCTGTCGCTGGTCACGTCGGCCAGGCCGCCCAGGCCGAAGGCCGTGTTGCCGATGAAGCGCGAGGTCTCCACCGCGGCGGCGTCGAACTTGGCCTGGAACATCAGGCTGGTGAAGCGCACCGGGTACATGAGGTTGTGGAAGAAGTTGCGCACCCACAGGCGCGGGCGCTCGGGAATGGCGTAGGAGTAGCCCTGGGCCACGGGCTTCAGGGCCCAGAAATAGAGCTTGTCGTTGAAGCCGAACCACATGCGGTTCCAGCCCTCAAGCGGGTCCGGGGTGTTGGCCGCGGCGTCGGACAGGGTCATCTTCTCGCCCTGGGCGGGCTTCTTGATGATCTGGCCGTTCTCGTCCCAGATGTCCTCGTCGCCATAGGCGAGCAGGGTCTGGCCCGCGGCCTTCTCGACGGGCTTGGCCGTGAGCCTGGCCGGCTCGACCGCCAGGGCGGCGCCGGTGCAAAGCAGCACGAGAAGCGCCGCCGCGCCCATCCCCGAGAGGACGCGCGAGAGGGGCCGAAAAGAGTCCGAAGCCTGCCTGTTCATGGGCCTAGCCCTCCTTGCCAACCACGTCATCGACGTTCTTGCCTTCGTCCAGGGCCTTGATCTTGTCCCGGATGCGCTTGATCAGCCCCTCGGGGGTGTCCTTGGACAGGATCTTCTGGAACTGGGAGCGGTAGTTCTTCACCAAGCTCACGCCCTCCACCACCACGTCGTAGACCAGCCACTGGCCGTGCTTGATCATCACGTAGTTGATGGGGATGGTCTTGTCCTTCATCACCACCTGGGTGTTGATGAAGGCGCGGTCGCCATCGACCTGCTCCTTGAGATAGTTGACCTTCTCGTTGTTGTACTTCTCAAACTTGCGGATATAGGTCTTCTGCAGGAGTTCGGAGAAGCTGGCGATGAACTCGTCCTGCTGCTTCGGGCTGTACTTGCCCCAGGCCTCGGCCACGGTGCGCTTGGACAGCTCGCGCCAGTCGAAAAATCCGTCGGCCACGGCGCGCAGCTTGGCCTGGCGCTCGGCCTTCTTGGCCGGTCCCTTGAGGGAATTGTCGGCGAGCACGGCGATGACCTTGTCGATGCCGACCTTGAGGCGGTCCTGGGGCTCGCCGGCGAAGGCGCTCGTCACCAGGCCCAGCATGAGGGCCAACACACTGAATACCAAGAAGAATTTTTTCATCGTCAGGTGTCCTGTCGCAATAAAAATGAGCGGAAATCTACACGCCGCCGAACACATATTTACTGATAAGCTCCTCAAGGTCAATAGATGATTCCGTGTCGCGCAGCACGGCCCCGGCCTTTATGGGCTCGCCGCCGCCGCGGGAGAGCTTGACGTACTTGTCGCCGATGAGCCCGCTGGTCTTCACCGAGGCGATGGTGTCGTCCGTGAGCTGCACGTCCTTGCGGATCTTCAGCGTCACAACGGACATGCCCGAGGTCTGGTCGATGCCGATATTCTCCACGAAGCCCAGCTCCACCCCGTACATCTGCACCGGCGCGTTGGCCTTCAGGCCCGTCACGTCGTTGAACCTGGCGGTGATGGCGTAGTGGTCGTCGGTGAACAGGTGCACGTTGCCCAGCTTGACGCTCATGTAGGCGATGGCGACAAAGCCCACGAGCACGAACAGGCCCACCTGCGTTTCCTTGGAGTATTTCTTCATGCTGCGCCTTCCTTCACGCTTTTCGCGGGACTATTCCCCGTCCCCGTTCAGGTACTTGGAGCAGTCCCGCTTCATCACCGAAAAATCAAGCGGCGGCATGGTCACGCGCGGGCTGGTGCGGTCCTGGGCGCGGCGGTCCAGGAAGCGCCGCAGGTACTCGTCGCCGGTGGCCTCCAGCTCGGCCTTGTCGCCCTGGAAGAGCACCCGGCCGTCGCCCAGCACCAGCACATGGTCCGCGATGGTGCGCATGCTGTCCAGGTCGTGGCTCACCACCACCATGGTCATGTCGAAGCGGCTTTTGAGCTCCAGCAGCAGCTGGTCCAGCTCGGCCGCGGTCACGGGGTCCAGGCCGCTTGTCGGCTCGTCGCAAAAGAGCAGCGGCGGGTCCATGACCATGGCCCGGGCCAGCCCGGCGCGCTTGCGCATGCCGCCGGAGAGCTCGTTGGGGTAGTAGTCGTGGAACTCCGCCAGGCCGACAAGCCCGAGCTTGGCCTGCACGCGCTCGCTGATGTCCTTCTCGGAGAGCCTCGTGTGCTCGCGCAGGGGCAGGGCCACGTTGTCGCCCAGCGTCAGCGAACCCAAAAGCGCGCCGTCCTGGAACAGCACGCCCATGCGCTGGCGCAGACAGTGCATGCCGCGCCGGTCGAGCTTGGTCAGGTCGTGCCCGCCGATCTCCACCGTGCCGGCCAGCAGCGGGTGCAGGCGCAGGATGTGCTTGAGGAGCGTGGACTTGCCGCAGCCGGAACCACCCAGGATCACCGAGATCTTGCCGCCGGGCAGGGTGGCGTCGATGTCGCGGACCACCACGGTGTCGCCGTAGCCGATGGTCAGCCCCTTGAGGTGGATGTCCGGTGTCGCTTGCGTCACGTCGTCACCCTAGAACAGGATCGAGGTCAGCACGTAGTCGGACAGAAGGATCAGCACGCAGGAGGTCACCACCGCGGCGGTCGTCGCCTGGCTCACGCCCTCCGGCCCCACCGCGTCGCGGCGCAGGTGCGTGTAGTAGCCCATGAAGCAGCACACCGTGCAGACCACCACGCCGAACACCAGCGACTTGATGAAGCCGCCGGTGATGTCGTTCATCTTGAGGTAGGCGCTGACGCGGTACCAGTACACCCCGGAGTTGCCGCCGAGGAGCAGCACGCCGGTGAGGTAGCCGCCCACCATGCCCACCAGGTCGAAGAAGGCGGTGAGGATGGGGAAGCAGATGATGGAGGCGGCCAGCTTGGGGCTCACCAGGTAGCCGATGGGGTTGATGTCCATGACGCGCAGGGCGTCCACCTGCTCGCTGATGCGCATGACGCCGATCTCCGCGGTCATGGACGAGCCGGCCCGGCCGGTGACCATGATGGCGGTGAGCACGGGCCCCAGCTCGCGCACCAGGGACAGCGACACCGCAGCGCCCAAAAAGCCGTCGGCCCCGAACTTGGCCAGCGCGTAGTACATCTGCAGGCCGATGACCATGCCCGTGAACAGGCTGATGAGCGTGATGACGCTGATGCTCTTCACGCCGATGAAGTAGACCTGGCGCACGGTCTTGGGGAACTGGCCCCAGGAGCGGAAGATGCGCCCGAAGGCCTCCATGAGGAACAGGAACATGGCGCCCATGTCGCCCACGAGGCGCAGGGACGCCGCGCCCAGGCGGGCCACAGGCGAAAGATGTTCGCGTCGCGCCAGAAGCATCGGCAGAGTTCCCCTTCCCTTTTCCGGCCGGCCCCGATGAAAGAGGCGCGGCCCGGCCCCACAAAAGGGCGGCCGCCTGGCGCGGCCGCTCGTGCCGGAGCACAAGTCCCCTAGCACACGGACCCGGACCCCGCAAGGCGCGGCGACCCATTGGCGTGAATTTTAAACGGGTGTTCCATGGGCGCGCCGCGGATCAGCCGGCATCCTTGTCCGGCTCGACCCTGGGCAGATCCTTGCGCGAGCCGTTCTTGCGCTCCCACCAGCTCTGGTCCGGGCCGAGGAACCACCAGTCCGTGTGGTCGGTCTCCATGACCGTGCGGGCCAGCTCCTGCCCCTCGGGCGTGCGCAGGCGCTTCACCGCGGCCGCCAGCCACTTGTCCGCGTACCTGTTGCCCAGGTCCGACTGCTCCTTCAGGTTGAGCATCAGGTCGATCTGGTCCGCGTCCTGGGCGAGCATGGCCTCGCGGCTCTCGGTGCGCTCCAGTTCCTCCCACAGCGGCATGAGCGCGCCGGAAAGACCCGTGCCTTCGAGGCAGTCGGCCAGGGCCTTGGTGCGCGTGCTCGTGTTGTAGATGCGGTTCACGTAGTTGAAGTCGCCGGTGCGCGCCTCGTGCAGGTCGTGGAACAGGCACATCATGGCCGTGCGCTGCGCGTCCGCCCCGGCCATCTGCGCGAGCACGAAGCCCACCACCGCCGTGCGGAAGCTGTGCTCGGCCACGTTCTCGCTCCCGGCGCCCAGGAACTGGTAGCCGGAGCGCGGCGTCTTGCGCAGCATGCCGCACTCGAACAGGAAGTCGGCCAGGCGCGTGAGACGCGAACGTTTTTTCAGGGGCGACATGGGGCGTGCTCCTTGGGCTTGTGGAAGTGCAGGGTGTAGGCCAGGCGGTTGCCGAAAAACCGTGGCGGCGAGAAGCCGACATCCAGCGCAAGCCGGGTCACGGCGCCCCGGCCCTGGAAGTGCGGATCGAGGACGACCTCGGTGACGCTCAGCACGCCGCCCGGCCGCAAGGCCCGGAACAGGGCGCCCAGCGCCGCCGCCTTGTCGGGGATCTCCCCCAGCACGGTGACGAGCACCGCGCGATGGAACTCCCCCTCGCCCAGGGGGCAGCTTTCCAGCGCACACTGCGCGAAGCGGACGTTCCCGAGCCCGGCCGCGCGCGTCTTTTCCTCGGCGCGGGCCAGCATGGCCGACTGGAGGTCCACCGCGGTGACGCTCCCCTCCGGACCCACGGCCCGGGCCAGGGGAACGGTGAGCCGTCCCGGCCCGCACCCGGCGTCCAGCACGGCCATGCCCGGCCGCACGTCCAGCAGCCCGATGATCTCCGCGGCCCTGTTGGTGCGGGCGAAGGGGCTGTCCCGCTCCACCAGCGCGCCCAGCCACGCCGGGCACGGCAGCGACCTGCGGCGCGAGGCCAGCCGCCACGCGAACCAGACGGCCGCAAGGCAGGCGGCAAGGGCCAGGCCTGAGGTCCAGCTCACGCCGAACCCTCTAGGTGCGGTAGTCCGCGTTGATTTCGACGTAGCGCTTGGTCAGGTCGCTGGCGAGCAGCGTGAACGCCCCCTCGCCGGCGTGGAGATCAAGGGCGATCCTCACATCCTGGTGGCGCATGATGGGCGCCAGGAGCGCGTCCAGGTCCTCGGGCGCGGGCTGGCCGCGCTCGAACACCAGCACCCCGCCGATGGTCAGCACCACGGCGTCGGGGTCGAACTCCGCGCCGCTGCGGCCCAGGGCGGCCACGATGCGCCCCCAGTTGGGGTCGCAGCCGAAGAGCGCGGTCTTGACCAGGGGCGAGGTGCCGATGGCGCGGGCGGCCATCTCGGCCTGGGCGTCGGTCTTCGCGCCCGTGACCTCTATGTGCGCCACCTTGGTGCCGCCCTCGGCGTCCTGCACGATGCGGTAGGACAGCTCCTGGCAAACCTCCAGCAGGCAGGCCCGCAAAAGCGCCAGATCCGCCTCGGACTCGACGCGCACCCGCGAGGCGCCGTTGGCCAGGGCCAGCACGGTGTCGTTGGTGCTGGTGTCGCCGTCCACGGTCAACGCGTTGAAGGAGCGGTCGGCGCAGTCCGAGAGCATCTCGCGCCAGGGCTGCGGCTCCACGTCGGCGTCGGTGAGCACGAAGCCGAGCATGGTGGCCATCTGCGGGCTGATCATGCCCGCGCCCTTGCACATGCCGAGCACGCGGACCTCGCCGCCTTCGAGCTGGACGGCCTTCGCCGCGAGCTTGGGAAAGGTGTCCGTGGTCATCATGGCCTTGGCCACGTCCATGGCCGTGGCGCGGCCGATGCTGCCGGCGAGCTTCAGGCTCGCCTCCTCCCAGCGGTCCATCCTGAGCTGCGCGCCGATGACGCCGGTGGAGGCCGGCAGGATCTCGTCGGGCCGGATGCGCGCGAGCCTGGCGATGAGCTCGCAGGTGGCGCGGCAGTTGGCCAGGCCCTCCTCGCCGGTGCAGGCGTTGGCCTGGCCGGAGTTGACCACGATGGCGCGGACCACCAGCGCGTCGTCCAGCGCCTGGCGGCAGACGAGCACGGGCGCGGCCTGGAAGCGGTTCCGGGTGAACACGCCGGCGGCCACGGCCGGGCCGCTGCTCAGGATCAGCGCGAGATCATCGCGGTCCGGCCTCTTGAAGCCGGCCGCGGCCACGCCGAAGCGGTATCCCCTGGGCACGATGGTCATGGGCGCACCTCGCGGTGGAACGACGTCGCGACGCCGGGTGGGCGGCCGCGCAAGGCGCAGCCTAGCACAGCCCGGGGCGGAGTCAAAGCGGCAAGTGGGGCGGCAAGTGGAGCGGCAAGCGGGGCGGGGCGTCCAGGTCGAGGCCCGGCCGGAGGCGCAGGCCGCCGCTCACGGTGCGGGACGCGCGGCCCCCGCCGGACGCGCCGGGCCGGGGCTGCGCAGCCAGGGCGGGGCTCTAGCGGCCGCAGCAGTTCTTGTGCTTCTTGCCGCTGCCGCAGGGGCAGGGGTCGTTGCGGCCCACCTTGGGCGTGGCGCGCTTGGTGGGCTGCTTCTTCTTCGGCTCCCGGGCGGCGCTCTCCGAGCCCTGGTACTCCAGCTCGCTCGCGGTCTCCTTGTGCTGGAACTCCTCCTCCTTGACCTCGCTCTGAATGCGCAGGCGGCAGATGAGGCTCATGGACTTCTCGGCGATGGTGTAGAGCATCTCGCGGAACAGGTCGAAGCCCTCGCGCTTGTACTCCTGCTTGGGATCCTTCTGGCCGTAGCCGCGCAGGCCGATGCCGTCGCGCAGGTGGTCCATGGAAAGCAGGTGGTCCTTCCAGTTGCGGTCCAGCGTCTCCAGGATGAAGTAGCGCAGGATCTCCTGGTAGTGGCCCGGCGAGGCGGCCTGGAGCTTGCCCAGGATCTCGCCGATCCAGGCCTCGGACTGCTCGCGGCCGGGCAGGGCGGAGGCGAAGCCCGGGAAGCGCGAGAGGTCGAAGACCTCGTCCAGGCGCGAGGCCATGAGGCCCTCGGTCTCCTCGTCGAGCTGGCCCTTGGCCTCGGCCGCGGGGGAGTAGATGTCGTCGAGCAGCTCGGCGACGTACTCCTCCACGATCTCGTCCAGGGTCTCGGCGTACATGATCTCGCGGCGGCGGGCGTAGATCACCTCGCGCTGCTGGTTCATGACGTTGTCGTAGTCCAGCAGCTGCTTTCTGATCTCGAAGTTGTGGGCCTCCACGCGCTTCTGCGAGCCCTCGATGGCCTTGGAGACCATGCGGTTCTCGATGGCCTCGCCGTCCTCCATGCCCAGCGAGTTCATGAGCCCGGCGATGCGGTCGGAGCCGAACAGGCGCATGAGGTCGTCGTCCAGCGCCAGGTAGAAGCGCGAGGTGCCGGGGTCGCCCTGCCGGCCGGAGCGGCCGCGCAGCTGGTTGTCGATGCGCCGGGACTCGTGGCGCTCCGTGCCCAGGATGTGCAGGCCGCCCAGCTCCTTGACGCCCTCGCCCAGCACGATGTCCGTGCCGCGGCCGGCCATGTTGGTGGCGATGGTCACCTTGCCGCGCTGCCCGGCCTCGGCCACGATCTGGGCCTCCAGCTCGTGCTGCTTGGCGTTGAGCACGTTGTGCGGCACGCCGCGCTTCTTGAGCATCTCGGACACCAGCTCGCTCTTCTCGATGGACACCGTGCCCACGAGCACCGGCTGGCCGCGCTTGTGGCAGTCGGCGATCTCGCCCGCGATGGCCGCGAACTTCTCGGCCTGCGTCTTGAAGATCATGTCCGGGTGGTCCAGGCGCACCATGGGCTTGTTGGTGGGGATCACCGTCACGTCGAGGTCGTAGATCTCCTTGAACTCCACGGCCTCGGTGTCGGCCGTGCCGGTCATGCCGGAGAGCTTCTCGTACATGCGGAAGAAGTTCTGGAAGGTGATGGAGGCCAGCGTCTGGTTCTCGGCCTCGACCTTGACGTTCTCCTTGGCCTCCAGCGCCTGGTGCAAACCATCGCTGAAGCGCCGGCCGGGCATGAGCCGCCCGGTGAACTCGTCCACGATGATCACCTGGTCGTCCTTGACGATGTACTCCACGTCCAGGCGGTACAGGTGGTGGGCCTTGAGCCCCTGCAGCACGTGGTGCTGGAAGGTCACGTTGGCCGGGTCGTAGAGGTTGTCGATGCCCAGCAGCTTCTCGCACTTGCCCACGCCGGCCTCGGTGAGCGAGACCGCCCGGCCCTTCTCGTCCACCACGAAGTCGCCGCTGGGCTCCACGCCCTCCTCCTTGGACTTCTCGCCACGCCGGAGCATGGGGATGATGGCGTTGACCTTGCGGTAGAGCGCGGTGCTCTCCTCGGCCGCGCCGCTGATGATCAGCGGGGTGCGCGCCTCGTCGATGAGGATGGAGTCCACCTCGTCCACGATGGCGAAGTTGAGCTCGCGCTGGACCAGCGACTCCTTGTAGAACTTCATGTTGTCGCGCAGGTAGTCGAAGCCGAACTCGTTGTTGGTGCCGTAGGTGATGTCCGCGCCGTAGGACTGCTGGCGCTCCTCGTCGGTGAGCCCGTGCACGATGACGCCAACCGTAAGGCCCAGGAAATTATAGACCTTGCCCATCCAGGCGGCGTCGCGCCTCGCCAGGTAGTCGTTCACCGTGACCAGGTGCACGCCCTTGCCGGACAGCGCGTTGAGCACCACGGGCAACGTGGCCACCAGGGTTTTTCCCTCGCCGGTCTTCATCTCCGCGATGTGGCCCTCGTGCAGCACCATGCCGCCCACCAGCTGCACGTCGTAGTGGCGCATGCCCAGCGCGCGCACGCCCGCCTCGCGCACCAGCGCGAAGCACTCCACCAGCAGGTCGTCCAGGTCGCGGCCGGCCGCCACCTCCTGCTTCCACGCCGCGATGCGCGCCGGAAAATCGGCGTCGGACAACGCCTGCATCTGCGCCTCCAGCGCGTTGATGCGCTCCACGCGGGGCTGGAGCTTCTTGAGGTAGCGCTCGTTGCTGGAGCCGACGATCTTCTTGAGGATGGCGCTGAACATGGGCAAAAACTCCTCCATGCCGGCGGCGGGGATGGCCGCCCGGCCGATTTCTGAAAAAATGTGCGGGCCTTGGGTCAAAACACCCAGGACCGGGAGCGTCTCCGGCCGCGTGCGGCCGACCAACGCGCAGGCGTGTTCTCGGTCATTTCCGGGGCCGCGTCAAATCCCCCCGGTCAAATAACGCACACCGCCCGTTCGTCAACCCGCGGGCTTCGCCCGTTTCAAGGGGCTTTCGGCGGCGGGGCCGGACGCGGCGGCAGGGCTGGTCTGCGAGGACCGGACGGCCTACCCCGGCTTCACGATCTCCAGCCAGTGCCCCACCCGCGCGCGCGCCGGGGCCGTGGCGGCGAGCTGCATCACGCAGCCGCTGCACCCGGTGAGCACATAGGCCGGCGTCACCTCCGGCGCGCTGCTGAAGCCCAGCGCCCCGTCCAGCGACTCCCAGCAGTCCGCGCCCACCAGGCCGGAGAGCTCCGGCGCGCCCAGCTGCATGATCCCGCCGAAGCCGCAGCACAGGCCTTTCGCGGGGGTCCGCAGCCGCGCGCCCAAGAGCGCCTGCATGAGCTTGAAATCCGAATCCGCCGCGTCCGCGTGGCAGGGCCTGTGCCAGCCGACAACGGTCGGCGCGCCGCGCAGAGCCTTGGCCTGCGCGCCCTGGAGCAGCGCGGCCAGCGGCGTCACTGACGCCTTCCACTCCGCCTCCTCGGCCTCGTCCGCGAAGACGCCCTGGGCGGAGGCCCCGGCGTAGTCGGCCAGGCCCTTGCGGCAGGTGGCGCAGTAGGTCACGACGAGCGGCTTTCCGGCCTCGCGCCAGGCGGCCACGTTGGCCCGTCGCACGGCCGCCTGCTCCTCGGGCAGCCCGGCCACGCCCAGCGTGCTGCCGCAGCAGGAGAACTCCGCCCCGGCCAGCTTCGCGCCCAGGCCGCGCAGGAGAAAACGCGCCGCCTCGCCCCAGGCCTTGCGCGGGCCGCGGCCCACGCAGCCGTCGAACAGCGCGACCTCCCGCTGGCCGTATTTCCGCGCAAAGGCATC
>Ga0209467_1001208_pt1 | contig 24030 bp, 22 predicted proteins | sample Higcelwee11metaG_FD_187175 | JGI IMG/M metagenome (GOLD analysis project Ga0209467, IMG submission 187175) | Freshwater pond sediment microbial communities from the University of Edinburgh, under environmental carbon perturbations - High... | ecosystem: Environmental > Aquatic > Freshwater >... | reverse complement strand
TTTCACAAATAACCCCTTAAACTTTAGTAGTTGACTGTTTATTGTATCTAGGTCTTGATTTGAACCAAATTTCAAACAAAATAATCAACTAAACTTTTAAGGGTATTCCTTTACTATGCGAATCCGCCAGATGTTTGAGTTTCTAAATATAGCTTTTTCTGTTGCCGCTATAAGTGTTGTTTTATATGTACTTTTTGATATGAGTAGGGAACACCATAAGGTAGCCAAATAAAAAAGAAAGGTGTCAGCTGCCACCTAAAAAAAGGTGTATATAAAAGGTGTTAGGCACGAATGGCACTTACTTAAGCGTTTAATCCTTATTTCCGAGACTAAAACAAATGAAATTTAAATCGGAAGTGGGACTTCAGTCCCGCACGATGGCGAGGCTAAAGCCTCACTTCCAAATAGATTTACATAAACAAGTAAAATATATGGAATAGAGGCTTTTTTCGTTTAGAGCTTCCCCTCGCTTCACCTAATGTCCGCTATCTTCAAAATCACCTCTTTCTGATATAATCTTGTTCAAATATTAATGAGGATTAGTGATGCCAACCATCAGTATGTTTTATGGGATAATCATTAGAATGTACTGTTCTCCAAATGAGCATAATCCAGCTCATATCCATGTTTATTACAATGAGTATACTGCCATCTTGGATCTAAATAGTTGTGAACTAAGCGATGGTAAATTACCAAATAAACAAAAAAAGTTAGTTGAGGCTTGGGCGGAATTACACAAAGATGAATTGATGGCAGATTGGAATTTAGCTCAAAACGGTGAGTTACCATTTTCTATAGAGCCATTGAAATAAGGAGAAATAATGTATTTAGCAATTAAATCAGTGGTACCACAAAATGACTATAAACTTCTTCTGACTTTTGAAAACAGTGAAAAAAGAGTTTTTGATGTATCTGAATATTTAAATATTGGTAAATTTACAGAGCTGAAAGATAAATCTATTTTCAACAGCGTAAGAGTGAGCTTTGATTCTATAGAATGGTCAAATCATTTGGATTTAGATCCTGAGATACTTTACAAAAAATCAGTAAAAGTGTAAATAGCTAACAATAAAAAAACAGGGGTCTGACCCGAATGACACTTACTTAAGCTTTTCAAGCATTATTTCGGAAACTAAAACAAATGAAACTTAATTCGGAAGTGGGACTTCAGTCCCGCACGATGGCGAGGCTAAAGCCTCACTTCCAAATAGATTCACATAAATAAGTAAATATATGGAGTAGGGGCTTTTTTCGTTTAGAGCTTCCCCTCGCTTCATCTAATGGCCGCTATCTTGAAATTCTTTTTTTCTCTAGATCGTTTTTACTATATTAGTGGCTTTCTGATATAATTTTGTTATGAGCAAAAAAGATTATTTAAAAGAAGAAATTGGCGTCTTAAAAGAGGAATATAGAAATATATTCCTAATTTTCCTTACGGTTGGGACGGGTAGTTTTGCATCATTCTATCAGGTACTTCTCGGTAAGGTGCCAATTTGGATAGCTATCGTTGGATTGGTAGGGATAGTATTAACACTCTTTATCGCTATTATGATTCAAAAAAAACGTCATGATATTGATGAAAAACTTAATGAATTAGAGGAGATTGAATAATGGAAATTATTGGAATGATCGGAATGATTACTGTGTTGGCAGTTGTTAGTTATGTTGTATTTATTATTTCAAAGCCACATAAAAAACATATTCACTAAAACCGACATCGATGTCGGTTTTACCCTTCAATCTCCTCTCTTAAACAGAGAGTGATTTCAACTTATCGTTTGCATTACTCTTCTTCGCTGTCGCTTTATCTTTTATTTTCTTAAAAAAGGTGTGGAGTAGGGGCTTTTTTCGTTTAGAGCTTCCCCTCGCTTAACCCAACACGGCTGATTCGTTCTAGTATTCTTCTTTGTCATCCCGTACTTGATACGGGATCTAAAATACAATTTAGATGCTGAATCAAGTTCAGCATGACGATCTGAATAACAAACAGTAAAGAATGAATCAGCCGTGCTTCACCTAATGTCCGCTATCTTCATAATCGTCTCTTTCTGATATAATTATTTAAAAGTATCAAGGAACAATTATGCCAACAATTAGTATGTTTTATGGGATCTTAATCACAATATTATATGAAGATAGCGATCGTCATCATTTACCTCATATTCATGTACGCTATCAAGGTGAAAAGGCATCTATCTCTATAAATGATGGTTTAGTATTAGCAGGAAGTTTACCGCCAAAGCAAATAAAACTGATTCAAGCTTGGATTGAACTCCACCGTGAAGAGTTACTTGCTGATTGGGAATTGGCCCAAAATGGTGAAGAACCTTTTCGTATTGCTCCTCTGCAGTAAAGAGGATTCTATGATTGATTTACTTGACGTTGTTTGTGTATATCCTAAAAACGACTATACGCTACTTTTAGAATTTGAAAATGGCGAATTCCGACTTTTTGATATGACGTATTTAATGGATAAAAAACCTTTTTGTCGCTTAAAAGAAAAAGCATTGTTTGATTTGGCTTTTATCGACTATGGAACTGTGGTGTGGCCTGGAAATATTGATATTTCCCCTGAAACATTGTATGACCGTTCGATTACGATTGGAAAATAGGACAAAAAAAGGCACATGCAAAATAGAGGTGATACCTATAACTAAAAATATACTTTTTCCTTAACGTCTTTCCCCTTCTCCTCGCTTCACCTAATGTCCGCTATCTTCATAATCGTCTCTTTCTGATATAATCACAATATGAATCTACAAGAACGTAAAGATAAAGCCGATATAGTCAGTAAAGAAGCAGACATTGTCTATAAGAAGATATTTATACTAATGGCAGTTACTGGTGCGATTGGTGGTTTTGGTTTATCAATATTTGATAAGGCATTCACGATAGGTTTGATATTGCTTTTACCATTCCTTTTTTTATCGTTTGGTATTGTATTGGCATATTTGAAATTGAATAAATTAGAAAATTTGATTAAGGATTTGAGAGATGAGTAGCATCGGTATTTTAATCTATGGAATTGGTTTTATTGTCGCTGGTGTATTGGCATTGATAGCTTATAAGAAGCACTGGAAAATCGCCGATTACTTCTAAGGAAAAAGAAGGAATAGGGTCAGTCGCCACCTATAACTAAAAATATACTTTTTCTTAACGTCTTTCTCCTTTCCCTCGCTTAACCTACATGGTCGTTATCTTCAAAATCATCTCTTTCTGATATAATTATCTCATGAGTAAAAAAGATAAGCTTTTACAAGAGATCGGTAGCTTAAGAGAAGCAAGGAAGGATTAGTTCAATATCCTCTTCGCTATCGCTTCGGCTATTGTTATTTTGGTGTATTCAGTATTATCTGGCGACAAACCAATTTATATGCTCATCTTAGGTTGTATTGGATTTTCTGCTTTTATTCTTATAGCTTTTTTTTATAAAAATATTGAAACGAAGATTGAACAAAAGCTTGATGAACTTGAAAAGGAGGAATGATAATGGTTGAAATATTTGCACTAACCCTAGCTGCAGCAACATTAGGAGTTTTAGTCTATTTAGCAAAACACGATGCTTCGGGGTGGAGAATTAATCACGATAAGTGATTTCTCCTTGGAATAAGGAAATTGGTTTCTGGGACCATTTTATCCATTTTCGTATTTCTATCTTTATTTACCCCTTCTTCCCCTCGCTTAACCTAATATCGGTTATTTTCAGTTGGTATTGTTAGTAAGTTGATTGATTTGCTTTATAAAAAATTTGATCATATTTTCGTTTTTATTGCGTCGGAGTTTTAGCCAAGCCACATCCCATCATCGTTTAGTATAACTCGGGTTGCTGTAAGGAGTATAGCGTTATCCGCAAAACTTCCGCCTACCGGATTTGAGATATCGAGATAAAACAGCTCATCCGATTCTAGAACAGTATCGCCCAATATTTCTACAGCTATAACTGCTTTACTCTCATTAGAATATAGATTAAGAGTGCCAGAGGCTTCTATATAGTCCTCTGAAGCTTTTGCACTACCGTCTCTTGTGTGGTAGTCTACGGACAATATATTGCTAACATTTGCTCGATCACCGTTAAACTCAACCAAAAAATAAACAAACTTTATACCGTTACTACCCTCAGTTACACTCTTTTGGACATCTTTTGATGAAGTTGGTGCATCTGGATATTGGGCTCTTATGGAGTTGTCTATCCACTCTTGATAGCTGCTCACTCTTTGCCAAAAGCCAATTTCGCCATAGCTACTATCGGTGTTCGAGTTGATATCCGGATCGGTATATCTATTTGATAGGCTTGCTATATAGCTTGCTATTGCCGCCAGTTTACCGTCTATAAAAGCAGGACCACCGCTATCTCCAGCTGCAATTATCCCCTCATCCGCCCCAAGCCCCGTATTGGACAAGCCGACAAGAAGACCAAGTGCATCATTGGCATCACTGCCGTTATCGAAATCTGCGGCTAATTGGGTATTTGCCAGTGGATTCCAAGCCATTGCACTACCGAGAGCACTTTTTAATAAGGATGGATCGGCATCAAAACTATTTTTAATTTTTAATTTTAAATGATCTCCGTTATAGCTATCATCGCTTCCGCTTGTGCCGATACCCGCTCTACCATAGCCGATAGCTGTAAATTCGCTCCCTATTTCATCAAAATTACGATAGATTTCATAGCGCTCAGCGCTAACAGGGGCTCTTTCGGACAACAGTAGAATTGCTAAATCATTATTTGAGTTTGAATAATCATACGAGGGAAACACCGATATACTACGGATGCCGATAGCGGTATCGCCATCGGCAGTAGAAAAATAAACTGTAGCATCGCTAGCTGTTATGGATGGATAAAACAAATGAGCGGAAGTTAAAACGGCGGTACCGCCGTACAAAAGTACGCCGCTACCGTAATGTCCCATTGCTGATATTCTCACTACTCCATCGTATCCATCCCCGACAGATACACGATATCTTGAGGAAAGGTAAGAGCTATTATCTGATACAACCATAAATACCTATCATTAGCGTATGCTATTTTATTTTTAGCGTCTTCTTTATAGCTAAGATTTTAGTTGACATTGTCATTTGAGTTCAATTAAGAGATTTTATCTAAATACCGATTCAATTAAAATATGAGGGGAATATTTCTTATTCCCCTCTGTTAACCTAATCTCCGTTATCTTCATAATCATCACTTTCTGATACAATAAAAAATTACTGATTCTTACAGAGATAGGGGAGAGCTAATGTGTTTACAAAAGTACTACTATTAATCTGTTTTTTATGGATAGAAATGGCATTTGGGAGTGATACTAAACCTGTTGCGTTGGAAGATAATAGGACGAAAGACGTCGAAGTAGGGGAGATGAATATCGATGGTTTGCAGGAATATTGGTCTCATAAGGTTCTTATTTTTTCTTCCAATGTAGATCAAATGTTTTCGTATGGATTAGAGGATGAAGAGAACCTCTCTACAACGAGTGATAATCGCTTTACTAAACCGCAATTTGTTCATGAAAAAGATCAAGAAACCTATCAAACATTTTTAGGGTTTGATGACTTTTTTAAAGATGAAACCCATCTGGACATGAACAATCAAAGTTATGTAAAAGTGAGCGGAGGATATGAATATGATCATCGTGGAGAATCTTCTTTTGTCCATACTCTCTCTGCTCGTATAAAACTGCCGAAAACACAGGAAAAATTACATATTTTTATCGGCGAAGAGACACAAGACGCTCACTCTCTTCGTCAACCATCGCTTAATGAGGGAATAGGGATCAAATATTATTTTCCCTCTTTGTACGGGCGACTTTTTTCCAATGCCTCGATCGGTTTTTCCGGTATTAACAACCCTTATGTGAAAACGCGTATTGAATATCCGGTTATATTCGATAATTGGCTTTTTAAACTCTCTCAAAACTTCAAATATTCACTGGAAAGCCATTTTGATGAATGGACAAATATCTATTTTGATCGGAAGCTTTCGGATCAGGAGGTTCTTCAACTATTATTACGGCGTTCGACGAATAGCGAAGTGAGGGGAATGGATTACCTCTCCCAAATCTCTTATATGCGAACGCGCAAATATGATGTCGGTTATACGTACTATATCTCCTGCAACGGTCGTACAAAGGATTTGAGTGATCTGCAATATGATAATAGACTTATTCCCCAAGAGGGGGTCTATGAGTATGCAACAGGTGCAATATGGCGTCAGAAATTAATAGGCGATTATCTTTTCTATCAAGTAGAACCGATTATCTCATTTCATGAACAATATAACTATAAACCAAACTATCTTTTTAAATTGACCCTTGATCTGTATTTTGGAAAAAAATAAAGAGAAATCAGGTGTAATATTACCTAAGAAGCTTCTCTATAAAACCTCTCAAAGGTTACTGAAATCGAGATTGACCTCGTCAATACTGCTTTGGGGGAGAAACGTTTTGGCGTAGTTCAGATAGATTTTCGATTCATAAAAAAACTTCACCAATTGAGGGTCTAACTCCTCATCTTTGGCCATAAAATAGAGTATTTTCATGGCGGATGAGAGGGGATTTCCTTTTTTATACGGACGGTCGCTGGCGGTCAGAGCTTCGAAAATATCAGCAATTGCCAAAATACGTGCTTCAAAACTGATCTCATCCCCTTTTAGCCCTTGAGGATACCCTTTTCCGTTGATCTTTTCGTGATGATTCCCCGAAATTTGGGGGATCTCTTTGTATTTTCGGGGAAAAGGGAGTTTGTTGAGGATATCAACACTGATCTCGGCATGACTGTTAATGATTTCTCGCTCTTCCGTGGTTAATGTCCCTTTTTGAGTACACAGTGCATAGGCCTCATCATCGGATAAAATCATGTAACTTTCCCCTCTAATTTCCCAACGCTTTTGGGCGATATATTTGATTTTCTCGACTTTCTCATTGCTAAAAAATTCAGCCCCTAAGTTGCTTTGTTCAATGATTTCGAAGTAATCGTTTAATTCAGCAATTTGAGCATGATACTGCACTTGTAATGCGTCGATATCGATCATCTCCTCCCCTTTGAGATGGTTGATAGTATGATTGAGATATTCGATTTCTAACGCTTGTTGAATCCTTTTTATACGCCCCTCAACCACTTCGATGCGATCAAGCATCGATTCAAGTTTGGTCGATTTATCCATAACCGCTTCGGGTATTGCGAGTTTACCGATATCGTGCATCAGTGCCGCAAAATTGATCTGTTTCATCTCTTCGGGGGTGAAATTTTTATCCGGATAGACACGGACATCTTTATGAACCGCTTCTGCCATCATCAAGCTCAGTTCCACCATCCGTCGAATGTGTCCTGCCGTATAAGGAGATTTTTTACTGATAGCAAAAATAATACTTTTTAGAAATGCCTCAAGGAGATTTTCAAGTCCTTGAATCAACATTCGGTTGGTAATAGCAACGGCGGCTTGCGAAGCAAACGAGAGGGTTATCGCTTCATCTCCACCATCAAAAGGGATTTTTTCACGAGAGTTATGATCGATCTTGTTGAGCAGCTGCAATACCCCTATGATTTGGTGCTCATGGTCTTTTAGGGGGATAACGAGCATCGATTTGGAACGGTAGTTGGTCCCTGCATCGAATTTCTTAGTCCCCTCAAATGAAAATCCGATGGCTTCGTACACGTCAGGGATGTTAATGATTGTATTCTCAAGGGCACATGTTGCCGCGACCATCTGTGTATTAGGTGAACCATCAGGGAGGTAAAGATTGAGCGGTGCCCAAGTGATTTCACCGCTGGTTCCTCCCATCCGTATCCCCAACGAATCGGTTTGAACGACTTTAAATGCCAAGTGATCCTTATCGACGAGATAGAGGGTACCCCCATCGGCATTGGTGAGAGCTCTCGCTTCGCTAACGATCATCTCTAGGAGGGTATCGAGATTATCTTCCGCACTTAATGCGGTTCCGATACGGATGAGTTTATCGATTTTTCCATCAGCGGTATGTTGGGATGTTTGCGTTCTGCGTAGATTACCCGTTGATATTTCAAGAACATCTCCATCTTTGAGAATCTTATCGGAGGGGATATTGATGTGTTCGAGTTCGAGGAGAATCTCATCGTAATAAAACGGTTTGAGGTGATTGACGTATATTTTCAAATCATCGCGATGGAGCTTCTGGAGCTCTTCTTCGAGAAAATGGGGGGTTAAATGTTTGCTTTGAGCCGCTATTTTTTTCAAGCGGTTAGGGAATGAGACATCGATCACAAGCGCTTTGATCTGGTGATGTTGATTGAGAATATCCCATAACTGATCATTTTTGAAAGTATCGGAAGTAAATAAAAGGGCGCTTTCAGCATGCTCGATAATATACCCGCATGTCGGAACCGAATGGTTGATCGAGATAGGGGTCAAAACAACACCCATTTCGATTTCGTATCGTTCATTAGGGCGAATGGGGATAAATTCTAAAGCGGGGATATCGGTTCCTGGGAGATGAATGGCTGAAAAATCAGGCCATAGGGCATCGTTAAAAAGGTGTTCTTTGAGAGCATCGAGGGTTTCACTCAGACCGTGAAGACGTAGCGATGTGGTTCGATTAACGAAAAAATTGTCAATCAAAAATGCGCTGTCGATGATATGGTCGAGATGGGAGTGGGAAAAAAAGATAGCGTTTATATGTACGGCATCTTCCCCTAAAGATTCCATGACATTTCCCGCATCGATAAGGGTGTTTTTGGTCACTTGGATACAGGTTGTATGTCCGTTATTGACTCTGCTGCCGTTTGTTCCTAGAAATTTAATACAATGCATGATTACCCTTTTGTTGTGTGTATAAAGACACCGTTAAATGATACAGGTGGAAAGTCGAGGTAGTATTCGCAACGTTCGATGTAGATACGATAAATCAGTTGATTGGTTTTACTCTCCATTGCATCCATCTCTTTAAATAGTGCGAGTGCCTCATCGAAGAGAGCCGCTTTGTAAAGAGCGATTGCTTCATGGTAGCGTCTGAGTTCTTCTTTGAGCTCTTCGGTACTCACGGAGTAGAGTGTTTCTCCTCTGGGTGGATCAAAATCGTGTATTTGCCAGATTTCAATCGGCTCGTGTTTCCCTTTGACTGTCACAAGATCTAAAAACCGGAAAATATAGTTCTCTTTTAATTGTACTTTTGTGAATTCTGAAATGTTGAGTTTTGAGTTATAGTATTTACACAACGATTCGAGTCGGGAACCGAGATTAATAGTATCTCCGATTACCGTGTAGTCACTTCGACCCTTTGAACCCATTTCCCCGACGATGGCGAGACCAGTATTGATCCCGATACCGATGTCGATGATTGGGAGAGTTTTTTGATCCGCCATAGCAACGACATTGGCAAATTCGGGATTGAGGCGAATCGTGGCATTGAGAGATTTGAGCCGATGAAGCTGCGATAGTGCGGCTTGTACCGCTTTATCGGTGTGGTTATCGACATCCAAAGGGGCATTCCAGTAGGCCATGATCGCATCCCCGATAAATTTATCGACCGTTCCGCCGCTTTTGATAATAATCTCGCTCATCGGGTCCATATAGGTGTTGAGAAGGGAAATAAGGTGTTTTGGATTTCCTAATACTTCAGAGATATTGGTGAAGTTGCGCATATCGGAAAAAAAGATGGTGATCTCCCGCTCGTTACCAGCTAGAACATTATCGCCTGAAGAGAGGATATCGTTCATAACGGCGGGGCTCACTTTACTGGCAAATTTTCCTTTGATCATCTCTTTTTGGCGTATTTCTAAAAAATAGTTGATCATTTGTCCAATGACAAAAAGTGAGTTCATCGCCACAAGTGGGAGAAAGGTATTGAGCAGTATCCCCTGCTGCATCATCATGTAGTAGTGAGTCGCTATCAACCCCATATCCAAGGTGAAAAAAATGACAAATGCCGTGAATGCACTGGAGAAGAGGAGAATACCGAAAGTGATCGCACTCAGAAATATGATACTGAGCTGATCAACCCCTACAGCCCAGATTGGTTTAGAGAGAAAATCGCTGTTGAGGAGATTATCGAGAACGTTAGCATGAACCTCGACCCCAGGATAGGCACTATCCAGAGGTGTACTGCGCAAATCGAGTAATCCGACCGATGAGGTTCCTAAGAGGACGATTTTTCCTTCCAACTCTGTTGGATCGGTTTTTTGGTTGTAAACATCTGCCGCCGAAATGTAGCGGTAGCTTTTTTGAGGTCCGTGATAGTTGACCATCATACGTCCGAAAAAGTCGGTAGGGATAATCTTCTCTCCCAAAGCGATATGGCTCACCCCTCGCTCATCGTATTCGACCGTGATACGTGATTCTTCCATCGCGATACGGATCATCTCTAAACTCAGAGAAGGGTAGATGACCCCCTCATACTGCATCACAAGGGGAACATTTCTCACGATACCGTCTGTGTCGGGTATCATATTAAAATAGCCGCTTGAATAGGCACTTTGCTCTATGGCATCGATATTGAGTATCGCTCGATACGGTTTGACGAGATAGGACTCGGCAGGTTTATTTTTTTCGATAATAATGGCTTGGCTTTTAGGGGTGCCCGATGGGGTGATCCCATCATCGGTTACCGCGAAAACATACCCAAGGATGGTCGGGGTATCGGCGATACTGCGTGCTAACACTTCATCAAAATCGATAACCCCCTCATGTTCTATCCCCAATTTTTGTAAAACCCGTTTTGGAGAGCTGTTATCGGGTTCGGCAAACACGACGTCGATCCCAATAATGGCAGCTCCGTAATCTCGCAGATTTTCGAGAAGATGGGCGATTTTATCTCGGCTCCACGGCCACTGACCCAGTTCTTTGAGGCTTTTTTCATCGATATCGACGATAATAATTCGATCATCACTCTTTACCTCTCCTCGCACCATGAACATCATATCTTTGATACGGTATTCAAATGGCATAAAAAAGGCAGGATAGCGCTGATAGCTGATCATGACGGAGAAGATGATCCCTATCGTCACTAACAGAAGTAAAACAGTTTTTTTCATATTAGAAACTTAAAGCTCCGTTGAGTTGAAACGTCATTTTGTCGTATTCGAAAGGGGCTTGATTAGAGTTATTTTGGATATATGACGCTAAGGCATTGAGCGAGAAATTATTGTGAATAAATTTGCTCAAACGGATTTCGTAGCTTTTTCGTGTATCGTGCCGCATCGTTCTAAACGTGACATCGGTTTCTGCGTAAAAAGTTGATCCGACGGAATATACAAATGCACCGTTGATCTGATACGGAAAGGTTTTTGAAACTTCAGCACCGTAGCTGTATCCATGACTGGTAATATCGGTACGGCTCCCTTCGAGCTCATTGCTGATACTGTAAGAGGAGTTGAGGGCGATAATCGTGGGATTGTCACCGAATGCTTTTTTGTACGATGCAGAAAAGGAGTGAGAAGAGACATCAAGGGCACTATTGTTGTCGTAATATCCTCGTTTGTAGGTATATCCTCCTACAATCTGTGAAGTGGTATCGAGCAGATAACTGATTCTCGTACCTCCAGAGAGATTAGTCATGTACCCTTTATCATCCATATAAATCCGGTCATACGTTAGAGGAAACTGGAATCGGTAATCTTTATCAAACCATGTCGGAGATGCACTTAGAGAGATAAGAGAGAGATTGTTTTGTCTCTCTTTGGCATTGGCGACAGTATATGCAACGACGCTGTTTTCGATACTCCATCCCCCACGATCCCCAAAATCGTAGCCGAAATTTAAGACGCTTGTTGCGAATACATTGCTTGAACTTACCTCTTCTTTTCCATCGAGCCAAAGGTTGAAAGAGGGGACGAGAAATGTTTTATTTCCAATATCGTTGTTGGTATTCGAATCATATCCACCCCCCATCACGATGACGCCGTTAAAGGTATGGCGGGAGAGACGTTTATCAATATTGGACTTAAATGTGAGGACAATGTCTCTAACATCTGAGGGGAGTTGACCGCTGAGAACGGTATCGAGTTCGGTTTCAGCGAGGTCATATTGTTCGATTTCAGTGTAGAGACGTGCCAGTTCGAGACGAGTGCGATTGTGTTGGGGATTGAGGATGAGGACCCGATCAAACGCCGCAACGGCTTCATCGTAGAGTTTCAGCTCCAGAGCGCATCGCCCTACGAGGAAATTGATCTCCGGACTTTCGGGAAATTGGTCGTTGAGCTGTTCATACAGGGGGTAGGCCTCTTGATACGATTTGGCGGCATAGGCTTGATTCGCTTTTTGACTAAGATCACTGATCAGTGCTTCGGCATGTAAAGAAGCCGTTACCAGTAAGAGAGAGAAAGTGAGATGGGAGAGTTTCATTATCGTACCGCCTTAAATACACCGATGGCTTGCTTAGATTCAGCATCTGCTTTAAACGTTCCACCCACTGCTTGGGCAGAATTACCGAAAAATTGTCCAGCTATTGTTCCACTAGGTAAACTTGTCGAAGATCCGTCACCACTTAATGAGGTAGAAAATTTCCCATTACTTACCGCAGCTGTATTAGGAGAAAGCATCCAAGTATTTCCATTGGCAGTAAATCCAATCGTACTATAAACTGGGTCCGGATTAAGTGAATTTGACCCACCGCCAAAATTGAAACGGAGATTAACAGTATTATTTGCACTATCAATCGGGTATTCAACTCCACCCTCTAAAACATGTCCTAGAACATGTCCATTGTAACTATATATTGTTGTAAAAGGATTAGCGATTAATCTACTGATATGGTTTGCTGCTGCTTGTGCATCTTTTCCTCCTACCCAGTAATTGCTGTTACTGGCAAGGAGGGTTTGATTACCATCCACTTCAGATGAGCTCCAATATCCCCAGGCTACATAATCATTAGGCCACGTAGCATCGGTCCAAATTTGAGTTGCGTTAAAATCATTGAAACTAGAAGCACCAACAGGCCCGCTTAAACTGGTATTGAAATCATTTTGATCACTTCCAAAAGAGAGCAAACTCGAAGCACTATCATTGGGATCAACTAAAATACTAAACGTATCGTTACCGCTATAGAGGAGTGCTCCATTTGAATCGTTATGCGATGAGGTTGCCATCCCGCTGAGGGTAACAGGGAGACAACCCGGATAAGTTCCGATACTTCCGGCAGGACATGTTTGTTTGGTTCCCGCAAACACTCCAAACGCATAACTATTTAAAGAGCTATTTTGATCGGTGTAGGTAGCATTAAATGCCCCTCCGATTGAACCAGCATTCGTACCGTTAAAAAAGCCTGATATCTGACCATTTGCCATACTATCAACATAATAACCAGTGAAAGAACCATTTAATATTTCCACTTCAGAGGCTACAGGCATATACCAATAAAGCCCATTTACGGTGAAACGGATATAGCTGCCATTACCACTTAAATATCCATAACCGTTGCCAAAGTCAAATTTTAATCGAATTTCATTGGTGAGGTCTGTACTTGGATCAATCGGATAATAAGTAGCTTGATTATAGACGCTACCGAACACTTTTCCAGCATAAGTGTATGTTGTTATTGCTTGGTTTGTTATCAGACTACTGATATGAGATGCCCCACCGATTAAATCTGATCCTGCTACCCAAAAATTATTGGTTCCTGAGACAAGGGTTACATTGTTGTCTAGTCCAACAGAGGTCCATTTCCCCCATATGATGGAGCTATCGGGTGAACTGTCATTTGTACCGAGCCATGTACCAGTGGTGTTGAAATCTGAGAGTGTGAAGTTTTGTGCCGAACTTCCACTAACTATACTAGAGTTTAAATCCAGAATATTACTATTATAGTTACTCAACGTCAAACTTCCGGTAGCAGTAGAATCTGTATAGAGTGACAGCGATAAATTATTAAATCCGTATCCATTTGTAGAACGTGAGGTTGCTAACCCTTTGAGTGAAAAATTGACTTCGGCAGTACACTCAGGATATGTTCCAGCAGTACCTGTTGGACATTGTTGTGGAGGTACATAGATGGTAGTACAGTTTGGATACCTTCCTGTTGTTCCGCTTGGACAAGTGAGTGCGACACAGTCTGGATAGGTTCCGGTCGTACCGCTTGGACAAGTGAGTGCGACACAATCTGGATAGGTTCCGGTTGTACCGCTTGGACAAGTGAGTGCGACACAATCTGGATAGGTTCCGGTCGTACCGCTTGGACAAGTGAGTGCGACACAGTCTGGATAGGTTCCGGTCATACCGCTTGGACAAGTGAGTGCGACACAGTCTGGATAGGTTCCGGTCGTACCGCTTGGACAAGTGAGTGCGACACAGTCTGGATAGGTTCCAGTCGTACCGCTTGGACAAGTGAGTGCGACACAATCTGGATAGGTTCCGGTCGTACCGCTTGGACAAGTGAGTGCGACACAGTCTGGATAGGTTCCAGTCGTACCGCTTGGACACTCTTTGATCAGAATTTCTTCCGTTACGGTATCTTGCTGTTGGGTTTCAAAACTGGTTTCCAAAGCGGTGTTGGCTATCTCAGGAGTGAAATTTTGTAACAATGACGCTGTCTGAGAAAAAGGGGGGGCAGTAGGCGCTAGTGCGTTGTTGGATGGTTGAAAATTATCGCCAGATAAAGGTGCTTGATTTACACTTGGCAGTGGATTATCAGCAGGTGTATTTTCTGATGGAGTAGAGCCGTTGGCGGGTGCCGAATTGGGAGGGGTCGGATCACCATTAAGAGAGAGTTCGGTGAGATCTGAGGGCTGAACGTCACGAACAGGGAGGGGAGGTGCATCGTGCGGCATAACGATAACACGCCCCATAGGGACAAGTACTTCTCTACCCGTTAGGTGAGAACGAACACCGATGGCCCCTTTTTCACACATGATTTTATCGATGCGCTCTCCTAATTTACCTCGAATAATGGTCCCACGGATACCGATTGTAGCTGTTTTCGTCTCTAAGGTAAAGTTTTCGGGGGCACGTTTGCCGATTTTCCCCGTAATGGTTTTAAATGTTCCCTGCGCGAAACTAAATTTTGCTTTTGGTTTTTGTTCTTGGTTTAGGTACTCTTCGATTTTAAACGTACTGCTATTTCCGAGAGTAATAACGGTTTTATCCTCAAATACGATTTGTATTTGTCCAGTTTTCTCTGTTGAAACGGTATCTTTTTCCTCTATTCTTGAACCTGTCTGTAATGGTAAAGTTTGTGAACTGCGGAGGACAAAAGCCCCACCCTTAAGCAAGGAAACTTTTCCTACACTTGCATGAAGAACAAGTGTAAAAATAATAAAGAGAGAGAAAAAACGGATAAACGACATTATAACACCTCTTGTTAGGGCAATGTCTTAATAATAAAGTAAAAAGGCTTAAAATGAAATTTAAGAATGGATTCACAAATAATGTAGTGGCTCCGAATGCTGGATTCGAACCAGCGACCAAGTGATTAACAGTCACCTACTCTACCGCTGAGCTAATTCGGAATGTAACAATGGAGAAGTCTCAATAAATGGCTCCGAATGCTGGATTCGAACCAGCGACCAAGTGATTAACAGTCACCTACTCTACCGCTGAGCTAATTCGGAATGTTTATGAGGGCGCAATTATACGCTATATTACATCCATTGTCAATATAAATAGACTTATTTGAAGCGTTTTCGGTTAATATTTTCGGTAGGAGAGAAAAAAATCACATTCGAACGCTCATTTTTGGTTATTTTGCCTTGATGGAGCATGTTTTGAAAGCGTTGTTTGGAATCCGTATCAAAAAGAGCATCAATATCGTCCATACTCAGAGGACGTTTATCCAACGTTGTTAGTATCTCTTCATCGCTATAGATACTTGCAATGGCAGAGGCATGAGTACGTGAAACGATATGAATCGGCAATGAAGGGTCAAAATGATGTGATAGCGCATACAGCTCTTCATAGTTCAGACCTTGAACAGCATAGGCGGGAGGTCGGTCGATGGTACCTACATCGATACGCTCGCAATGGATATTAAGCAGAGCATGGTTAAGCGCTTTTACCTCGTTTAGTGAGTCATTGACTCCCTTAACAAAGAGGATCTCTAAAAATAGTTTTCCCTCATAAATATGTGAGAATTGGGTAATACTCTCAATGATGGTTTCGATGTCGATCCCCTTAGCCGGACGGTCGATTTTTTTAAATACTTCGGGTGTTGCGGCATCGATGGAGAGTTTCACTTGATCGAGTTTCAAAAGAGTATTAAAGACATTTGAATCATTGAGGCAGGCACTGTTCGAGAGTATTAGGGTTTGGATATTCCCTTTGATCGTATCTATTTGTGCTATGAGAGTACTCAAATACGGATACATCGTCGGCTCACCGTTCGCAGTAATCGTGATTACATCGATAGCAGGGTGTTTTACTAAAGATTCTTTTAAATCGGTAATGATAGTCTCTATGGGAGTTATAGTATGTTGATGAGCCATGGCAGGTGCAGGGGCAAGTTCACAATAGAGACAATCAAAGTTACATTGTTTTCCTGAACTGGAAAGATCGATCCCGAGCGACGCACCAAAGCGGCGTGAAAAGACGGGACCAAAGATGGTGGACATGGTTAGCCTTTTTTACTCACACGTTGACATTCACGAACGAAGTGTTGAGCATTTTCAACCGGAACGTCAGGGAGAATCCCGTGACCGAGGTTGAAGATGTGGCGTTTGCCGCCCATGATCTCTTGGATCGCTTCGACACACGCGGTCGTTTGCTCTTTCGAGTATAAACGGCACGGCTCCATGTTCCCTTGAAGGACGTAACGATCCCCCAATTTCTCTTTCGCCAGTGCCATCGGAGTGCTCCAGTCAACACCGAATACATCGAAATTCCCGTACACTTTATCTAAAAAGGCAGGAATCCCTTTTGGGAACATGATAACAGGGACATGAGGATATTTTGCTTTGAGATATTCAGCGATTTCCACCATATAGCTCCATGAGAACTCGTCGTATTTACTTGGTTCGATGGCTGCTGCCCAACTGTCGAAGATTTGAACGACGTCGATCCCCGATTGGATCTGTTTTTCCATGTAAAGTTTGACCACATCGGTCACTTGGCGGAGGATTTTATGGAGAAGCTCAGGGTTAGAGTACATCATCTTTTTACAGATATTATAGGTTTTAGTCCCTTGCCCCTCGATCATATAGGTGGCTAACGTCCACGGTGCTCCCGTAAATCCGATGAGGGCTTTGTTATCACCGCGTGCATCGAGCTGAGAGCGCAAAATTTTGATTGTTTCATAAACGTAGGTAAGTTTCGATGCCGCTTCTTCGCCACCGATAAGCTCATTCAAATCTTCTTCGGATGCGATCGGTTTTTCGAAAACAGGACCTTCCCCTTTGATAAAATCGAGTTTCATCCCCATCTCATTCGGAACGACCAAAATATCGCTGAACAAAATCGCTGCATCAACATTGACGATATCGACGGGCTGGATGGTCACTTCGGCTGCCATATCAGGAGCGTGGCAAAGGTTGAGAAAGTTTCCGGCACGCTTGCGCACCTCCATATACTCAGGGAGATAACGTCCCGCTTGGCGCATCATCCATACGGGGGTATAGGGGGTCTCTTTACCGAAACACGCATCAACGAAAATCTTACTCATGGTGACCTACTTTGCTCAAAAAATAAAGACCGACGGCAACCGCTGTGATGGAGAGGGCTAAATACAAAAGCTCTAATGCTCCGGTGAATACGGTATGACCCACTTTCTGGAAAAAACCGACGACGAGAACCATCACGATAACTTTAGAGATTTTATCTTTGAGTTGATCGAGAGAATGGACGGCAAGAAGCTGATTCTCTTTACCGTGTTCATCTTTTGCCGCATCAATGTCGGAGATAAAGAGCTCATAGAGTCCAAATGAGAAAATAATCATAACGACACCGATTAGATACAAATCAACTGCACCGATGATACCACCGACTATCTCTTCATGAAAATGGGCAGGATGGGCATGGGTTATATAGGTACGAAGAACATATGCCGCAGTATTATAAACATCAACACTAGCAACGACAAAGAGGACAAAAGCCCCTATAAGACCGAAAACAACAGCAAGAAGGATGATGAAACGTGTGCTCCACAATCCATGCTCGAAGAGTTTTTCAAAAAAAGTCATCGTTATACTCCTTGCATCTCTACCCATTTTTGGGCAATACGTACCGCATTGGTCGCAGCACCGACACGAAGGTTATCGGCAACCACCCACAGATGGAGGACATTCTCACGATAAAGGTCATTACGGATACGTCCGACGAATGTTTCGTTTTGATCCATACACAGCGATGGCATAGGGTAGATACTCTCTTCAGGTACATCCATAACGATGATGTTTGGTGCTTTACGCAAGAGCTCGCGAGCCTCATTAGCATCCACTGCACCATCAAACGTGAGGGTAAGGGTTTCAGCATGACCGCGTAGTGTCGGGATACGGACACAGGTTGCACTCACTTCGATATCTTTGTGCATGATCTTTTGGGTCTCATTCACCATTTTGAGTTCTTCTTTGGTGTAGCCGTTGTCGGTGAACGAGTCGATTTGCGGGATAGCGTTGAGCGCGATACGGTGAGGGAATTTTTTCGGTTCCATGTCATCGAGTTTGAAGGCAAAAAAGGCTTGCATTTGTTCTACGAGCTCTTCCATTGCGCTCTTACCCGCACCCGAAGTCGCCTGATAGGTACTTACATCGATACGTTGCAAATCGTACGCGTCATCGAGCGGTTTAAGGGCTTGTACCATTTGAATGGTTGAGCAGTTCGGGTTCGCGATAATCCCCGTATTTTTCCACTGGGCGATATCTTCAGGGTTTACTTCAGGGACAACGAGGGGAACATTCTCATCCATCCGGAAATGGCTGGTATTATCGATCACCACCGCACCTGCTTCTGCTGCAAAGGGGGCAAATTTAGCGGATACGCTTCCGCCAGCACTGAAAAGGGCGATTTCGATCTCTTCCTCAGCAAAAATGGTAGGGGTTAACTCTTTGATAACGAGTTCTTGATTATTAAACGTAACAGTATTACCTGCACTGCGTGCACTCGCTAACGGGACAAGTTTAGCTAATGGGAACTCAATCTCTTCGAAAACACGTAAAATTTCTTCTCCGACAGCACCGCTGGCACCGACGATTGCAACGTTATAAAGTTTCATAGGAAGCTTTCCTTGAGAGGGGACAGTATCGCCTCTGAATATTTTTCCGCGATTATAGCGAAGAGGGGCTTGAAAGTGATTAAAATTTTATCCGTTCGTGGTGAGCCTGTCGAACCATGAAGTAAACACCCTTCGACAGGCTCAGGGTGAACGGGAGTGTTCTATATTCTCCCTAATCCTCGCGCCTCTAAAAAGAGATCTTCCGTATCAATACTCTCACCATCGCTCAAAATAGCGGAGCGTTCAACGACCGATATCAGCTCACGGATATTTCCCGGCCAGTTGTAGTTTTCCAATGCGTTACGTGCCGAGGTGGTAAACGATTTATTCTCATACCCATATTGTGAACAAGAACGCGCCAATGCTGCTTCGGCAATGCTGAGAATCTCTTCTCGACGTTCTCGAAGCGGTGGGATATTAAGCGGGATAGTGTTGAGCCTGTAATACAAATCTTCACGAAATTTACCTTCGGTGATTTTAGTGTGCAAATCGGCATTGGTAGCACAGATGATACGAACATCTATTTTGGTGTTTTTGGAGGCTCCCAAACGGCGAATTTCACGCTCTTGCAAGACCCGTAGCAGTTTGGCTTGGAGGCTATAGGGCATTTCTGCGATTTCATCCAGAAAGAGCGTTCCTCCCTCCGCTAACTCAAATTGACCGGTTTTGGCTTCGGTTGCATCGGTAAAGGAGCCTTTTTCAAAGCCGAACAGTTCACTCTCGATTAGGTTATCGGGGATAGCCGCCATATTGATCGCGATAAAGGGTTTGGCTGAGCGAGGTGAGCTTTCATGGATATGACGGGCAAAGACCTCTTTTCCGACTCCGCTCTCCCCTAAGAGCATCATACTCGCATCGGTAATGGCTGCTTTGGCGATGCGACCGAGGAGTTGATCAAGAACAGGAGAGGAACCTAAAAAGTTGTCACTTTTAGGGAGCTCTGTTGAGGGAGATTTTGGTGATTTTTTGGCGAGGGTAGCCGTTCTCTCGATAGCGGTGACTAACGTCTCAATCTCGAAGGGTTTAAGGAGAAAATCTTTAACCCCGAGTTGGATCGATTCGATGGCACGGGTGAGGGTGGCATTGCCGGTGATGATAATCACCTCGTATTTTCCTCCGAGAGTTTTGACGAATTCGATTCCGTCCATCCCCGGCATATTGATGTCACTGATAACGAGTTCAAAGGTATCGTCGAGTTTTTTGAGAGCATCACGGGCATTTTTGAAGGTATGAATTTCATATTTTTCATAGTCGCTCATCGCTATTTCTAGCGATTTACGCATATTGATATCGTCTTCAACAATCGCAATCTTCATCTATAACCCGCCCGCTATTTAGTTGGGGTTATTGTAACAGAGTCATCATTAAACTCGACTGCATAGCATCGTGTGGGGAGTGTCATAGAATTAAGGGTTTCTGTAAGGTTTGAGTTAAAGGTATCGTTGCTTTTAATGCGTAATTCATACGAAGCGGAAAACTCTAAAAAAGCATTTTGCTCCCGTTTGAGGAGGAGTTCTAATGGCTCATTCAAAGAACGTTTTAATATAAGATTTTCACTTTTGGGTAAAGTAGTACATGGACGCATTGCTTTTGAAATGGAAAGAGTTTCGTTGATAGCTTGGGTGTTTTTAGCGGTAAACCGATACCCTATATAATAGTGATCGGATCCTGCGCAGAGAGTCGTGATTACTGTAAGACTCGAGAATAGGAAAGAGAAATTTCCATTTCGACTTCGCACAGACCCTCTTTAAATGAAGTATTCATCACATTCGCACCGCGTACAAGTGCCTCTACCGAAGTACGGGTAGTTGATTGTTGTAACATCATGTTTTTAATGCTGTCTTGACCCTCAACTTGTACCCCTTTAACCCTCTCTGCAATCAGACGGTATCCATCAACCATTGCGGCACGTTTAGCCAATGCGTAGGCTTGTGCAGGTGATGCTGTAACCGATGGAGCGACACCTTGCCCTGTAACGGTGATAACAAGTTCGTGACCTGATTTTAGAATAGGCTCAACACAATGACCTTCCGTGCCACTATAGACACATTTTACGTTTGGTTCATTGCTGGATAAAAATCCCGCATTGAGTGCGGGAAAGGTGAGAAACAGTGCAAGAAGAGCAGAGATTCGCATTAGGGTTCCTTCGGGTAAGTTTGGAATAATTAGATCATTTTAAGCAAATACTATTCCAATCCTAAGGTAGGTTCAATCTCTTCGTTTTCATCTTCTTCATCTTCTTTTTTCGGACAGCGTGAGATACTGGCGACGTCATCCCCTTTAATGATATAAACCCCGCTGGTATTACGTCCCGATTTGGCAATCGTTTGCATATCGACACGGATCATTTTACCCGCTTTGGTGAGAGCCATCATATCCATGGTTTCATCCACCATGAGACAACCCACTACAGTGGTTCCCGTTTTTTGATTGAGTTTCATGGCTATGACACCGGTTCCGGCACGGTTTGTAAGGCGGTATTCTTCTGCTGTAGTACGCTTCCCGATCCCTTTTTCACTTACCATTAATATCTCTTCTTCATCCGATTTAATGATGTTAGCATCGACGACGACATCTCCGTCGATTTTGAATTTAATACCGCGAACCCCACGGGTACTACGTCCCTGATCACGTGTTTTTTCGATTTCAAATTTGATACATTGCGCATATTTTGTCACGATAAAGAGGTATTTAGTCTCTTCATTTGCGATGTGTGCGGTAATGAGTGCATCATCGTCATCGAGAACGATTGCACGGACACCGTTGCTGCGGACATTTGAGAATTCACTGAGAGCCGTACGTTTAACAACACCGTTTTGGGTGAAGAAAACCAATGATTTACTCTCGTCAAAATCGGTTGTCGGGATGATGGAACGGATTTTCTCATCGGCCTCGAGGTTGATGAGGTTAACCACCGCTTTACCTTTGGCGGTACGAGAGCCTTCAGGGATTTTGTATACTTTGAGCCAGTGGAGTTGTCCGCGATCAGTTACGAACATGAGTGTATCGTGAGTGTTACAGGTATAGAATTTCTCAATAAAGTCATCATCATAGGTGGTTACGGCAATTTTACCTTTACCGCCTCGGATTTGTTTTTCATATGCAATCAGAGGAACCCGTTTGATGTATCCACGGTGAGAAATGGTAACAACCATCGGCTCGTTCGGGATCAAATCTTCGATATTGATGTCATCGTAGTTATCTTCGATATCGGTAACGCGAGGAATATTGAACTGTTCAACAAGCTCGACGAACTCCCCTTTGATGATATCTTTGAGGACCTGTTCACTGCGGAGGATGCTTTCAAGATACTCGATGTGTGCCAAAATCTCTTTGAGCTCATTTTCGATTTTATCGCGTTCCAATCCGGTAAGGCGTTGGAGACGCATATCCAAGATCGCTTGAGCTTGGATCGGTGAAAATCCGAATTCAGAAATAAGACCGTTTTTAGCTGCTTCACCGTCATTGCTCGCACGGATAAGTTTGATAATCGCTTCGATATGATCGAGTGCTTTTTTCAAACCTTCCAAGATATGGGCGCGGGCTTTTGCTTTTTCAAGATCGAAAATAGTACGGCGGATGATGACCGTTTTACGGTGATTGATGAAATGACCCAACATCTCTAAGAGGGTAAATACACGAGGTTCTTGGTTGAAGACTGAGAGCATGATGATCCCGAACGTCGTCTCCATGTTGGTCGATTTATAAAGGTTGTTAAGGACGATTTCGCTCATCGCATCGCGTTTGAGTTCGATAACAACGCGGATACCTTCACGGTCGGATTCGTCGCGGATTTCAGAGATCCCCTCGATGAATTTGTCTTTGACCAAATCGGCAATCGTTTCGATCAAACGGGCTTTATTGACTTGGTATGGGAGTTCATCGATGACGATAACGTCTTTGTTCGATTTTTTCTCGATATGAGTTTTCGCACGAACACGGATACGACCGCGTCCGCTCTCATACGCATCCAAAATCCCTTTTTTACCGTAGATGGTTCCCCCCGTCGGAAAATCGGGAGCTTTGATAAACTGCATAATCTCGATAAGAGAAGCATTCGGATTATCCATAAGATAAACGAGAGCACTGAGTACTTCATTTGGATTATGAGGAGGGATGTTGGTTGCCATCCCGACAGCAATACCGGATGAGCCGTTGATAATAAGATTGGGTACACGGGTAGGAAGGACTTCGGGTTCGAAAGTGGTACCGTCGTAGTTTTCAATCATATCAACGGTGTCTTTTTCAAGATCTTTAAGAAGTTCCCCTGCATAACGGGTCATACGTGCTTCGGTATAACGCATCGCTGCTGCGCTGTCTCCATCGACTGAACCGAAGTTCCCTTGTCCGTCTACCAGCGGTGCACGCATGGCAAAAGGTTGTGCCATACGGACGAGTGCATCGTAAACCGAAGTATCACCGTGTGGATGGTATTGACCGATAACGTCACCGACGATACGAGCTGATTTTTTGTACTTGGCACCTGCGGATAAGCTAAGTTTGTCCATGGCATAAAGAATACGTCTATGTACAGGTTTAAGACCGTCTCGGACGTCAGGAAGGGCACGCCCGATGATAACGCTCATCGAATAATCAAGATAACTGCTCTTGAGTGTGTCTTCTATATTAATGTCATTTATTTCGCTGTTGTCAAGCAGATCGTTCATGCAGTCCCCAAAAGTGAAGATAATATGGCTGATTATATCCAACCGCGCCTTAAAGTCTAAAATCCATTTTATTTGATAAATTAGTTAAATAAGGTTACAATATGTCTTAGACATCGTGATTATGGAGTTCAGTATTAATGAAAAAAATTGAAGCGGTTATCAAACCATTTAAACTCGAAGACGTAAAAGACGCATTGGCGGAGATTGGGATTACCGGAATGACGGTAAGTGAAGTAAAAGGGTACGGACGACAAAAAGGGCAC
>Ga0209467_1001206_pt1 | contig 24101 bp, 12 predicted proteins | sample Higcelwee11metaG_FD_187175 | JGI IMG/M metagenome (GOLD analysis project Ga0209467, IMG submission 187175) | Freshwater pond sediment microbial communities from the University of Edinburgh, under environmental carbon perturbations - High... | ecosystem: Environmental > Aquatic > Freshwater >... | reverse complement strand
CCACACGGAATTCGTGCTGCGGAAGATCCGCACGACGATCGGGCCCGCCTTTCACCTGCGTCGCGCTTGCATCGTCCAAAAGGTACTGGCGGCCATCGAGGCGAAGCAGGTCGTCCTGATAACAGGGCCGGCCGGCAGTGGTAAGTCCGTCATCGGCAAGGAAGCAGTAGCCCTTCTCTCCAGAGAATTCCTCGCTTTCGGGTTCCGGGTCGAGGAATTTGCCGTCGCTCACATCGACGAGACACTCCACAACAGCCAGATTCCGGCGCGCGCCACAGAGCTTCAAGCCATCCTCGGCGCGCAGGGCCGCAAGGTGCTCGTGATCGAGAGCGTCGAACGCCTGCTTGAGAAACCAACGCGCGACGCCTTCAGCGACCTCATGACGCTCGCCCTGGGCGATGACGGCCTCGGTATCGTCATGACCTGTCGCGACTATTCTGTGGAGCAGGTTCAGGCCAGTTTCCTCCAGCTTGCGGGAATTGATCACGCTGTCATCGCGGTTCCGCCGCTCGACGACGCCGAACTGCAGGAAATCCAGACCGCCTTTCCGTCGCTGGCAGTGCCGCTCGCCAATCCAGTCCTGCGCGAGATCCTGCGCAACCCGTACTTCATCGACAAGGCATTGCAAATTCCGTGGGACTCGGGACGTCCGCTTCCGGAGAACGAGCGCGATTTCCGTACCGTCTTCTGGCGGCAGATCGTGCGTGCGGATCAGAATCCGGCCAACGGCATGCCGCGCCTGCGCGAAGAGGCCTTGCAGGATCTAGCGGTACGCAGGGCGCGCGCGCTTTCAGATTACATACCTGCCACAGGCCTCAATGCCGCAGCTATCGCCCTCTTGAAACAGGATTCCCTCGTTGTTTCGCCCAACACCAATGATTTGCTCGTTGCGACGGCGCACGATGTCCTCGAGGATTGGGCAATCCTTCAATGGATCGAGGAACAACACCTTGCGGATGAGATGGTGTTCAAGGCCTTGTCGTCAGCGATAGGACCTCATCCTGCGGTACGCCGTTCGTACCGGAAGTGGGTTGCTGAACTGGTCGACCGTGACTCACTTGCAGCGGACCGACTATTCAGCGCGGCCATCGCACAGGCCGACGTATCCGCCCAGTTCCGCGACGATACATTGGTCTCGTTGCTCAAGGCCCCGTCGGCATCAGAGTTCCTGATGCGGCACGAGGCCGAGTTGCTCGCCAATGACCACGCCATCCTTAAGCGGGTCATCCACCTCTTGCGTGTCGCCTGTGTCACATCGCCTGCGTGGCTTGTCGATGTGCGCTACCACAGCTCGATACTGAGCGTACCGGAAGGTGTGGTCTGGGCAACCGTCGTGAGATTGGTATACCGCAACATTGGCAGCTTAGTACTGGAAGATGCACCGTTGCTTCTCGCGTTGATCGAGGATACCGTACGCGGTGTCAACTGGTTGACACCTGACATTGACGGGTCCGAACATGTTGCCGGCATTGCCCATTGGCTCCTCCCGCTATTTGACCACTACAGGGGAGGAGACGCGCGCCAACGCATTTTGAAGGTGATTGCGAAGATCCCGAAGGCGGACCCCGCGCGCTTCGAAGCCGTCTTGCACGGACAGGTCAAGGAGGGGCGCCGCCGCGATCCCGTCGCCGAGGAATTCCGCGATATCCTCCTTGCGGGCCTCGACGGTGCGCCCGCCGCGCGCGACCTGCCGGACCTCTTGATTTCCGTAGCTCTGGATGCCTTCCTCGCCACAGAGGAATACCTACGCGCGGACCCCTATGGTCGTTCATCCATCGACGTTGACCTTTACTTCGGCATCAAGGAACACCTGCACCATGATTTCTTCCCTGCCAGTGCCTTCCGGGGGCCATGGATCAACCTACTCTCGAACCATCCGAGAAAAGGCCTCGACTTCCTGATTCAAGTCTTCACTCACAGTACTGATTGGTATGCACATCCGCGTCTCCGTGACCGCCTCGAACCAGCCTGGGAAGTCGAGCTCACGTTTGCAAACGGGACCACGCGGAAGCAATGGGTGAATCCGCGCCTCTGGAGCCTGTATCGTGGTTTATCTGTCGGACCTTATGTGCTGCAGTCGCTATTGATGGCCTTCGAGAAGTGGTTGCTCGATTACGCCGAGGCACATCCCCAGAGTCTCGACACCGTGCTCCTCGATATTCTCCAGCGCAGCGATTCAGCTTCGCTCGCAGCCGTCGTCGCAAGCGTGGCGATCGCTCATCCTCACCAGTCAGGCGAAGCCCTTCTGGTCCTACTGTCGGTGCAGGACTACATCGAGATCGATCGTAGCCGTATGGCCAGCGAGCACCAAACTTCGTACCTCACGGGACTGTTCCCGACCTTCCGCGCTGAAAACAAGATCTACGAAGAGGAGCGGAAGAAGTCAGATGCGCTGCCGCACCGCAAGCACGACCTTGAAACTGCCATCGCAAACCTGCAACTCGGTCCTCTAGCCCCGAGTGTTCACGCTAGAATCGACCGCTACATCGCGGCACTGCACGCGACGGATGAATGCAACGAGCACGACCTCACATGGCAGCTCGCCCTTCACCGGATGGACCTCCGTCAGTACGATGTGGCCCATGACCAGCCAACAGAGGGTGATACAGCGGTCGAGGACGGCGAGAGCTCTCAGAAGAAGTACATCCGCCTCGAACCCAAGCCTCCTGCTCCGGAAGTTCAGCAACTCATTAACGAAAACACGAAGAAGATGAGCGAGATGGATGCCCGTCTGGGTATTTACATGTGGGGCCTCCAGATCTTCCAGCACGAGGTTGGCTCTGCCGAACCTACCCAGTGGAAGGAGAAGCTGGCAAGTGCCAAGGAGATGGACCGCACCGCGGAATATACTGACAGCAGCCGTAACGCTCCAGGATTTGTGGCTGCCATCTGCGTACGCGATCACTGGGACGAGATGTCGTTAGAAGAGAAGGACTGGTGCATCGACGTCATCTGCTCCGAAATCTCAAGAACCGCAGACCAATGGAGAACCCTCGATCGTCAGCAGAGGTGCTCGATGCTTGCAGATCGCCCTTGTGCTTTCGTCTTGCCACTCTTATACTCCAAGCCCCTGACGGAGAACCAGACACCGCGTGTGCGCCATGCGTTAATTAATGCAGTAACCCATCCCGTCGACGAAGTACGCTGGTACGCAACCTTGGGTATCGATGATAAATTTTGGGCTGTTAATCCCGATCTTGCTCTTCGCATTGTAAACGCCATAGCGACTGAAGCCGCCTTTACCGATCGCGACTGGAAAGTTGAGATGAAGAAACGTTCCGACAAGCGGCGTGCACCGGACGTGATCTTCGCTACTTCGGCTAAAAACATTCGCCAGCGGTTTTGGACCGACAAAGCAATCGCCGAAGATGCGCATGTCAAATTAAACATCACGGAGGTATTTGCATCCGAAGTACATGCTAAAGTTCTAACAATCCTCGGCCGAGTGCCAAACGAGCCTCTGGCCGTGGCAGCTCACCGGCGCGCCAGCGAAGACCTCGTGGAGTGCTGGAACCGTGGGCAAGATGATACTCCAGAGCGGCACGACAGGAATTTCGAAACAGAACAGGCGATTTCTGATCGCATTCAGCAATTTGTGATGCGCGCATCAGATGCCGATGCAGAGAAAGTCCTCCAACCGATCCTCGAGGCCGTCGACCTGCATCCGAGCGAAGTCCACAATGTCATCCAAGGGCTCACGAGCAACGAGGATAGCAATCCCAATACGCCGCATTACTGGTTCCTATGGAAACTGTTTGCTGAGGAGGTCAAACGCGCCAAGTGGCTTGCGCATCTGGATAGGGAGCATCCCCATGGCAGCGAGGTGCTAACGACGATCTTCCTGACCGCCTGGTGGAAGGACAACGTTCGTCATTGGCGGAGCCTTGAAGGATATGCCCAAAACGTCGATGCGCTCTTCGATGCGCTGCCGCCGGTCTGTATCGTGTTGGATAGCTATGTCCGCTTCCTCTACCACATCGGCGAGCGTTCCATGCCAACTGCGTATGTGCACATCGCGAACGCACTCAGAAAAGGGAACCCCGCCGATATGGTGCGCGAATCCAACACTGTATTCATGCTAGAAGTCCTTCTCCAGCGGCATGTCTACACAAGACCGCTGGAACTCAAGCGCGATCCGATCCTGCGTGATGCGGTTCTCTACCTGCTCGATGTCCTTGTCGAGAGCGGTTCTTCTGCCGCATTCAGGATGCGGGACGATTTCGTGACGCCGGCCGCCTAAGGCTCCCTGTCGTTTGCCAAGGATTGGTGCATCATGGAAACACCGGCGCCCCCGGCGACCAAAGCTCTACCGAGTCCGAATGTTCGGCAAAGTAATCGGGATCGGTGGTAACTCTGATGGGCTTCTTTAGACCTGGGGCTGAATAGGCATAGTCCTTATCAAGTCGGCCTCGATTCTCATGGCCTGGGGGCAAGAGGGTAGCATCCTCGAGGACGGACCGGAGATACTTAAGGTCGTAAGCAGGCGGTGTCGGCTTCGTGATCTCGAAGACCTCGTCACCGGCGTCGTCGATATCGAAAGAGACCTTCTCCTGGTCGAGGATATCCTTGTAGATCGTGTCCTGGAGCTCGCTGCGCCGCTGCTCACGGTTGCTGCCTTCGGAAAGGGAAACATCAGCGATTAGCTTGGGCAGCTTTGACAGGATAGGCTGTAAGCGACCGACGAAACTCTCGAACAGATGGATGCGATCCCTCAACGCGATGTAGACGTCTGTCTCGACAGTCTCGGCATAGTGAAGATTACGCACGGCGATCTCTTTATAGCGCTGGCCTAATCGGTCGATACGGCCGATACGCTGCTCGACGCGCATCGGGTTCCAGGGCATATCGTAATTAACCAAGGCACCGCAGAACTGGAAGTTGAGTCCCTCCGCGGCGGCATCAGTACAGAGGAGGATCTCAGCCTCGCCTGACTTGAAGCGACGCTTGATGTCCTCGCGGCTTACGATGGTCCACGATCCATTCGACTTGCGGTATTCGCCCCCTCGGCCAGTGAAGCAGATAACCTTGTGGCCACCTGCTTCGGTGAGGTAATCACGGAGGAAGTCCAAGGTATCAGTGAACTGCGTGAATATGATGACCTGCGAATAGCCCTTGGATGAAAGGTCCTTGAGAATCGTCTGGAGCCGTTGGGCCTTCGTATCGAGGGGAAGGAGCATAGCCTTCTCGAGGAGCTCGTGGAGCGATCCTGCTTCCTCGAGGCGAAGCGCCTCGGTCTCCAGGCTGCCGCGTTCGAGCGCGTCAATGGAGGCTTCATCATCGGCAGAGGGGATAGAAGAATCCTCCTCATCATAGTCCTCATCAAGGAAGGGAAGGTCTACTGCGGACTGTTGACTATCCTGGTCGTGGAGCCCTGCGAGTCGCTTCTCCAGTGTGCGGCGCAACGCCGCAAAGCTGGAGGCTAAGCGCTTACGGTACACGGTCATGACGAAGCCGATGGCCGTCTTGGCTTCAGGCGACGCATTGTTGTAGGTCGTGGAGATATAGTTCTCGACGGCGTCATACACTTCACGCTCTTCCGGCGAGAGGGTGACAAAGTCGTCCTGGACAATACGGTTCGGGATCTGTGTCGAGATCATCCCAGCTGCATAGTACTTCCTGAGGAGCTCGCGGGTATTGCGAGATACGAGGCGCTTGACGAGCGACTCGCCACGAAGGATCTTCTTGAATAGCCTCCGCTCGGCATTGGAAAGCTCCCGCAAGGGGATGATGGAGGTCGAATGGATTGCGTCGAGGACGTTGCGGACCATGAAGACATCATCACCGGCGTAGCGCTTGGCCAAGGCTTCTTCCTCTGAAGCGCCATACATGTCCTCCAGATCGACGAACATCGCGGCCACCTGGCGCATCTTCTCGACCTCGGGATTGTCCTCTGCAAGGATCTCAAAGTACTTGAGGAACTTCGATTCTGACCAAGACTGAGGTATGCCGAGCGTCTTAAGGAGGTCCCAGACTTCCACTGGTCCGACCTGGAGCGGCGTCGCAGTCAGAAGCACAAGGCCGTCGGTCCTAGATGCTAGGCCGGATAGCAGGCGGAGCATTCGGTTGGGCTCGTACTTCTTTGCAGTGGCGCCGCCCTTGCGCCGCGCATGGTGGGCTTCGTCGACAATGACGAGGTCATAACGTTCTGCTTGACTCAGTATCTCTGGCCGACGCTCTTCCCTCCGCATGAGGTTGTGGGACACGAGAACGAAGGGCTCGCGATGCCACTCTGTCCGTGCAACAGCCTTGATAGGACGCTTCTCCTGACCATCATGATAGTAGGGAGAATCGTACCAGAGGAGAGCTGAGCCATCGTAGATGGGCCAATTGAGGTTGAACTTCTCACGAAGCTCGAACTGCCACTGACGGACTACGGATGCAGGAGCGAGAACGATGGCCCTTCGTATGCGGCCAGCGAGAATGCCCTGCCGGAGTATGATGCCTGCCTGGATAGTCTTGCCGAGGCCGACCTCGTCCGCGATAAGGAGCTTGGGCGGCCACTTCTGGTACATACGCAGGAAAGCACGATTTTGGTGGGGCCAGAGATCGACGGCGCTGGTTGCGGCGCCGATGAAATCGCCCTCCGGACTCTTCGCGGGAGCTTCTTTGATGAAGGCCCAGGTCATCGCGAGTCGGTCATCCTGGGGCGGTGGCGGTTCAGGCTCAACCGGCTTCTCAGGTGGCGATACCAGGCCCTTCAGTCGCCTTGGCATCTCGCCTTCCGCTGGAAGGAAGTCGCGAAGCCCTTCCTCAAGGGCCTGCCTGAGGTCGTATACGCGCGCGCTGTCATCGCGATCGTACCAAAGAGCGCCGAAGGAATTCTCCTGGGCATCCACATGTGCGGCCTCGTCGGTCCAGGAACGGAAAACATGGAAGCCTTCCCAGTTGTCGAGCCAGCCCGAGGGAGTCTCATTATTGCTGCCGGAGAAAGCGATCATGTCACCGGCCTTATCCTCGATGATGCCGCTCTTCTCGTGGAAGATAGGCCCCGGGATTGGGCGCCGGTCATCGTCGCAGGGCACGGCGAATCGGATATCCAAGTGCCCCTTGGCGATCATCCAGGTGAGCAGCTCCAGCGCCGACCGTTCGCTGTCTGAGGATGGCGTGTAGTCGAAAGAGGCGAGCTGCTTCTCAAGGTGACTGCGGAGCTCTTCCCCCTGCTGGATGGCAGTCAGCTCAGCATCCCCCAAGGTCCATCCTACTATCAGTCGCATGCGGCCGCCGTTGACGACGAGCTGCTCCAAGCCCCGTGAGATCAGGTTGAGAATACCGGCCGAGAAGTAACCGGTAGTGCGGTCGTACCGCACGGCACAGGCGAGGGCAGGGAAATAGAAATCGTTGAGAAGCGAGTCCACTCCCTTGGATCGCTTATAGAGGGGCTTCCACTTCCTCTCCTGTAGAACAGGCATGATGTACCTTAGCCTTCCTGCCAGAGCTCGAGCTGTTCAGGCTTGCCGACCTTCTCGGAGAAGGCAAGACGCCGAAGGTTCTCGAGGAGCTCGAAGTCGTTGGCACTCGGGGCGAGGGCCTCGGAAGGATCGAGACCGGTAAACTGGCGCGAGGGAGGTAGGACTTCGAGCACGGATTCCAGCGTGGCCAGGAAAGCAGAGTCGTCGGAAAGACCGGCTCGTTCGAGTTGGTCCCGTGCGGTCTGCAAGGTCCCCCTCCGGGCGGCGATGATGGCATGGTGAAGGGCGTCGAGCATCGCTCGAGAGCCATCGGCAGGCCCGAGACCGCCAGCGGCGGCGCGCGTCTCGGCATCCCAGAGGATGACATCGGAGCCTTTCTTGTGGGCGATCTTGCCGCAGATATCCTTGTCAAGATCGAGGCCAACGACACGGGCAAGCTGGAGGGCTTCATCGTAGTCGAAGGCAGGGGCTTCAAAGGCATCCCAGGCGAGGACAAAGAACTCGGTCAACGCATCGAGGTGGGCTTGGCGGGCCATTGAGGAGAGCTGGGCGAGACGCCACTCGGTCACTTCCCTGCGCGCGACGAGGAGTACATCCTCCGGCATGACGAGGTAGGGATCAACCTTGTCAAACTCGAGATCCTTCTGACCCTTCTTGTCGACCTTCTCGTTGATCTTCGGACTGGCACGCTTGACGGGCCACTTTGAGGAGAACACCTCGAGCGCGGGGCCGAAGCTCGCGAGGTAGAGGTCGATACCCCGGATACCACCAGCACGGTAGCTCTCGATGCGCTCTCGAACCCGAGCACGCACCGCTGGCTCGAGGTCCTCCCAGAAAACAGTCTCCTCCGTGCTCGCGCGAGCAAGGCGCGGGCGGCACACGAGGAAGACCGTGGAGTTGCACGCGGCCTTGTCCTTGATGTGAAGAGAGCCTTCGGCCTCTGTGTTGACAGGCCAGCTCGCGGTGACGGCAAAGCCCGCCTCCATGAGTCCCGAGGTGAGCGCATCCCAGGCTCCGACGGCCTTGTGCGTGAACATCAAGACCATGATGCCATCATCCGTGAGGACTCGTCTGCATTCACGGAATATGGTCATCATCCGATAGCGGTAGTCCTCATTGGCAAGCTTGCCCGCACCCTTCTGTCCCTGGAACTTGGCGGGATTGGCAACAGCCTCCCTGTCCTTGTCGGTAAGGAGACGAGAAAAGAGCTCAGGATAGAGCTCACCAGCGGTGCGCTTGAGCCAGACATAGAAGAAGTCCGAGAGCTCGGCGTACATGACATTGTTGTAGTAGGGAGGATCCATGACAACAGCATCTATGCTCGCCGTCCCGACAGCTTCGAGATTGTCAGCAGAACCGCAGGTGACGGTGACCTTGGGACGATCGCCGGACGTGAGGGGAGCATCGAAATCTAAATCCTGGTGCTTGCTCTCCTTGGTTGCCTTCCGTGCCGACTTGCCCTCTCCAGGACGAACGAGCTCGACAAGCTCGGCGATGCACTTCTCGACTTGTTCGAAGGCCCAGCTATAACCTTCCCCGACTATAAGAGGCGCCATCTCAGCATAAGACCAGCAAAAAGCAAAATCATGACGATTAAATGTATTGGCTATAACTTCACGAGTTGACATCCAAACTGACATTCTCGAGCTATAGTTAAGCAGTTTATCTAGAGCCAGAGCAACATATCCGAAGGCAGACATGCTAACTTCATTAAAATTTGGATTAGCTCGCGCTTCTTCGAGAAGCTCACGATAAGCACGAACGCTCATCGCATGGCACCATAACTGACGAGGGTTGAAGAGATCACGCCACTTGAGCATCCCGTAATTGCGGGGTTCTCTGGTCTTAGTACCTTCGACAATATCCTCAGTCGGAATCCAGCCCTGCATCTCCCACTCGGGCAGAGCTTCTCGAACCTTCTCAGCAATGTCAACGATCACATCATCTTCGGGGCAGGGAGCTCGGTAGCCGCGTTCCCATGACTCTCGGTCCTTGCCCGCCTTCGTCTTCTTGGTGATGCGTTCCTTGTAGACAATGGCGTAGAGTCGCTCGCCCATCTGGCCGGCTTGAGCCTGGCGTTTAACCTCGTCTCCATCGACGACGCGGCCGCAATCAGTGAAAGGACATGCTGCATCACCACCCTTAACGGTCCCACCAGACTGATGCTTGACTCCTTGGACAATCTCGAAGCTACAATAGCGCCCTGCACTTCCAGGCCCTGCCTTCAGGTCAGGATGAATGTGTACTCCTGTGCCATCAGGTGCGAGGCGCCAGTTGGGAGAAAGTGGTATCTCGCCCCCGCAGTAGGGGCAATGGATGGTTCGTGCAAAAAGATAACCTGAGACTTGGCGGTTATTCTCCTCCGCTGGGAACAAACCTTGAAGATAAGGTTCTACCTTCTTAATAAACTTCGCACACAAATCGTTAAATCGAGAAAGAAGAGCACCACCATGATTGAGTGGAGCTTCTACTGTCTGCTTCATGATGGTTACAGCCACTGGGTTGATATCGTTAGCGATCGTGGCAAGGCCGAGGCGCTCTGACTCGAAAGGAATGCTTCCACCACCAGCCGTTGGATCAAAAACCGTAGGAAAACCTTCAAACCCAAGATCCTTGAATCTCTTTATAATCCACTGCTTATCTTCCGCTGTTGGACAATGCGAAAAAGCACGCGGATACCCATAGATATTGAGACCAAGATCCTCGCCTGTATGCTTCGCAGCATCAATCTTCTTGCGCACCGCAACTGGATCACCATGAATGCCAAGGGCATGCATGAACTTGTCCCGCTCTGCGGGGCTTTCTGCTACACTCGCTGGAAGTAATGCGGACAAAACAGCGGCTCGACTCGCAACCAACGGTCGTCGTGCCCACCAGACATGTAGATAGTATGTTGGAGGCAGCGCAGTCATTGATCTGCGCTCTCGGACTGATTCTTCTCCAAGTGCAGAAATTGGAAGCCATTCTTCAATCAATCTACGAGACATGTGGATACTCCTAAAGATTCTTCATAGCGGTGATCAGGAGGCCTCTCCGCTCGTCAATGAATGCCGGAAAGGACTCGAAGTCGTAGCCGGAGTTCTTCGGCATGAGAGGGTCTCGTGTGTATTCGGGATGCTGGCCTAGCCAAAGGCTCAAGGGATCATCCTGCTTTGCCCGGTTAGTGCCGGCATAGAGAAGCTGAAGATTCAGAATGCTATCCCAGGTGTCCGGCCGGTAGTACTGGCGCTTATCCTCAGGAATCGTAGCCAGGTCAAGTCTGTCGAATGCAGCGGCGGGATGAAGGTGGTCGACGTCATAGCGGCAGATCGCGGGGTAATGCCTGTAGAGCAGCGATAGAATGAGGTAGGCATCGCGGTCATCCTTCTTGGTAGAGAGGAGTTCCGCGACAAAGTCATCATTGAAAGACAGGTTGCGGTTCGGGTCGTTCCGGAAGTCTTCACGGATCTCCGCAAGCGGGAAGTAATCGCTTCGCGCATGAGCTCGAACTGTCTTGCGAACTCTTGTGAGGATGGCATCAGTCTGGCCACCGAAGAAGCCCTTGAGGGTGACAAGAAGGAGCCATTGGCGAATCGTCGGCAAGAGGCTCTGGATGGCGGCTTGCTCGATCTTGAGGCCTTCGAGTCCCTTGGTGTAGAGGAAGTCAATGATAGGAATCAAGGCGTTCTTTGCGCGCAGGGTCCCGTTATCGAAGCCAACAGTCTTGGCCATCTGGAAGGCTAGGAGGACAGCGGCGCGGATGCGGCTCCATTCGCGCTCGATCCTGGCCGCCGCCTGGTCGTTGAAGTTCTTGAGATCGAACTTCACGTTGTCGGATAGAAGCACAAGGCAAGTCTTGAGGACGAAGTCCTTAGTAACGATAAAACCAGGGCTACCAATACGCTCGATCTCTCCGATGATCGAGGACATCTCCTCGCGGGCGGTTTCCCAGGTGGCTGAGGTGATGGACATGATGAGGTCAGAATAGGAAAGCTCAGTGCCGCCCTTGTTGAGACGGATGAACATGTGGAGAACGGCATTGGGATCTGGGTTAGTCTCGTAATAGTAGGGAACCTTACCTTCGGAGTGGACTAACCTCCAAAGCTTTCTCAAGGTACTCTTGGCAAAGCTATTGGAGGCGAAATTTATATCAAGGTAGGGATCGAGTTCATCTTCTTGTGAACGGAACTTGAGGATATCTCCAACCTCATACCAGGTCTTCCGCTCTTCAACATCAAACTTAGCAAGATCGGCAGCAGATAAGAAGGAGAAACGGTAGCGCATCTGCCCTTCATCATCACCGACTACTTCGCCACTAAGATCAAGATAGAGCTTACGCGTCGGCAGAGCATCCTCAGTATCAGCCCACCACTTCCTGGGCATCTTATAGGCATAGGAACCTTTAAGACCAATGTAGATACTCGTAAGGCGCTGCTGGCCATCGATGACCGCGTCAAACTCGCCCTCGCCCTTTAGCGTTACCGATTCATTCTCCTCGTGGTAACGCTCGCGGTACTTGGAGAGGAATGTGTAGAAACGGTGATTGTCGATAACCTCTCGGTCGCTGACCTTCCAGATCATGAAGGTGTTTATCGGGTAGTCCCGCATGAGGCTATCAAAGAGCGCCTCGATCTGGTCGGAACTCCAGACATACTTTCTCTGGATACCGGGGAGAAGGAGCTTCCTGGAATCGATCTTGGCGATTGCATCCTTAATCGTCATTTCAAAGTATTTAGTAACCATTGTCGCTCCTTGACGTACATTTATTTAGTAATCAGCTTTGTATGACTCCACACTTCAGTTCTTCGGATCGATGAGAAGCATGCGTAAGGCGGCGAGCACTCGCCTGGGATACTTGCGATGCATGGTCATGCCGAGCCAATAGGCCGCTTCCTCGCGGCCCATCCGCTCGATACCATCCGCGACCGTGCGCATGTAGTCGGCGTTATGCATTGGGGCAAGAACCCTGAACAGGATGCCCAGATTGAGGGCGAGGTCTTCGGGGAGGCGCCAAGTCATAGGCGTCCCAGGCAGCAGGCCGGAAACCTCGATGCCGCGCTCCTTGAGCCGCTTGAGAACCCTATGCTCGACGAGGGCGATATTGCGACCGCGAAGACCCGCTATCCTCAGGCGCTGCTTAAGGTTGGGAGTGGCGGATGAAGGCAATTGCCAGACCTCGAGCTCGAGATCGGAGGTGGCGTGATTGATAGCCCTAAGCTCATATAGTGGTTGCGAATCCATCGAGTCTCCTAGTTCTTGGGTGTGGCCTTCATGGTGGCGGTCAGGGCTCCGAGGCCCAAGCGCGTCAGAGACTCCTTCATCCGAGCGGGTCCCTCTCCAGTCGTCGAGAAGCCATCACCCTCGTAGTCGATCCTGTAATCGAGCTGTACCTTCTTCTCCTTGGCCGTCCGGAGTATGGCAATGAGGAAATCCTTGAAGGGCGTGGCTTCCTCGAGAGTTCCATTGAAATCGATCTGGCACATCCCACCGGAACCAGTGCGCCACGAAGTCTTGATGCGGATAGACTTCTTGCCGGTGAGCATCGCGATCTGGGGCATCAGGTTGAAGGCGTCCTCATTGAAGGCGGATATATCCAGGCGCGAAAGCGCCTTCACTCCCTTCGACTCCGTCTGCTCCCAAAGGACGGCAAAGCACTCCTTCAGGGGCTTGCCATCGACAGTGATCGGGCCATGGGCGTCCTTGTGATCTCCGTCGCCTGTATCCCCCTCCCCGGTGTCATCATCGCCCTTGTCGTCGTCATCTTCAACGTTATCATCGATCACAGGAGGCTTGCGTGGCCAAATGCCATCGACTTCAGCCTGCGACGATGTGTAGATCCAGCTCTCCTCGTCGATGATGATCGAGACCGAAGGATCACCAGGACCACAAACCAGATCGCCACGACGGTAGATGAAGTAGTTCTCACTGATTCCCTGCCGGATGAGGTTCACGAAAGGGCCGTCGCCAACAAGCATGGGCAAGGCCGGGTCGCGGTAGAACTCGACACGAAGGCCAGCTGTCGTGATCTTGCCCTTCTTGAGCGGCGTGCGGTCACGTATGTAGAGCGGCGAGTATGGCGGATCGCCTGAGAAAAAAAGGCGCTTCAAGTCATGGAGGTAGCGCTCGACCTGCTTCTGGCCTGCGCCTGGATTGGCCGAGGTGTTGGGGATGTCGAGAACGGCATGCCGCAGGTTGATGCCCGGCTCGGTCTGCTCATTGGAAGGATGGACCACGTGGCGATATGCCTGCTGGACGGCGACTGCAAGCTCTGAGACTCCCGATTGAGCCAACTCCCTAATCTTGTCCTGCTGGTGGTTCGGCAGGGAGCGGATGCGGTCAGGCAACTTGAGCGCGTCAAGCGCGAGCTTGCGACGAGCCTTGGACTTCATCTCCTCCTTGCGGGTATGGTCGGCGATGACGAAGACGAGATTGTTGCGCCCGCTCCGGAGATCCTTGCTGGCGCCCTTGTACTGCCAGATAAGCCGGACAAGCTCCGGGATGGAGTTGCGGTCGGCGCCTATGTCACAGGCATCGTAGTTCAGCACAGCGAGCATGGGCTTGGCTGGCGTCGCATCATCCGGAACGTCGGCAGGAGAGGATGGGAAATGGATATGCTCGAAGGTCGAGCCATTGAAGGCCTGGCGGATTTGGTCATCGAGGGTAGCGCGTGCATCCCCCGAATCCACATTGCGCTCCTCCCGCTTGATCAGCATGGTGAGATTCGCGTCCTGGAGGAAACGAAGGGGAGCATTGGGGCGGTCATCTCGATATGCGGAGTTCTCGACAAATCGGCGCTCGGCATCCTGGAGGTACCCAAGATCGATACCTGGAGCCAGCACTGAATAATAGAGCTCCGGCTTCTTGCAGCCTTGGAGATCGGGATTGAATGCGAGGGTGTGGACGAAGACAGTACGAGCGACCATGGACGCATAGCGCGGCATCCCTGCGTATTCTTTGGCATCAGTCTGCTGGGCCCAAGCCTGCGAACTCGAATCGCGCGAGGCGACATCGGACTTCACCGCGGGTACCAGGTTCGCCTGATTCAGTCGGACGAGGAGCTCATTGGCGACACCCTCATCGCCTGGATCGATGTGCCAGCTGTGAATGGCGGTAATGCCATCCTGCTCTTCCTTCCAGAGCAGATGAACCGTCCTAGCAAGAAGGCGCAACATTCCTCGAACACGCTGAAAGGTCGCCAAGGTGGAGAGCTTTCGCGTGAGGACAAACATGAGCTCCGGGTGAAGGGGATACGACGCGGCGAATTGCTCCGCCCGAATCGCGGCGCCTTCATCCTGCAGGAGGTCGCTCTTGTGGCGTTCCCAGGCAGCTCGGTAGGCATCGATGACCGCAGTCGCCTTGCCGTCATCGATGGAAGCGAAAAGACGGCGCCTGAGAACCTTGACGGTCTCGTCATCATCCGTTGGATCGATGAGGGTTGCCTTGCGGGCCGCAATACTATCGGCCTCAAAGAAGAAGGAAGCGATGGTCTCGCTCTCCTTCCCGTAGGCGTCGATGGACTGGCTTGAGTTCTTGCCCAACGCGAGTGTGAAGACGATAGCCGCCCGGGGGCTGGATTCAACTGCCTTGAATAGCGACGTGAGGAAAGAAGCCAGACTCTCGTCGATGTCGGGCCACTTCTTCCGGGCACGGCGGAGATAGACTGCAAGCTCATCGACGAGGATCAGACAGGGGGTATCGCCGATAAGCTCCCGAATGGTATCAGCTCCGGGAGGACTACCCTTCTCATCACTCTCACGGACGCGGTCATAGCCATCCTTGCCGGCAAGCGCAATCGCGAGCTCACCCCAGGGGGTGTAGGCTTTGATGCCATGCTCGGGGAACGCATGACCATTGAGGGCGTCGGCATTCTCGCCCTCGAAGCCGGCGACCTTGACACTACCCTTCGGCAGTATCGCAGGATCGACAAACTCGGCGATGTTCGGGACGGTGGGGCCAGAGGATACCGCGTGCACGAGGGCAATGAGGCCGTGAGTCTTGCCACCGCCGAAACTCGTATGAAGGCGGAATATGCTTGAGACTTGCCGCGGATCGCCAGAAAGGCGATAGCATACCTGCGTCAGGAGGGTGCGGAGTCCCTTGGTCGGGTAACTGAACTCAAAGAACTTCGCCGGATCGCGGTACTCAAGCGAGCCTTCGGAGCGCAGAACCTGAGCCAGATCAGCCGCGAAGTCAGACTCGGATATATTGCCCGCCCGGACATCATCACGGGGGGTGCACAAATCAAAGATGCTTGGAAGTGCCATCGTAACCTCACCTTTGGGCTATTTTGGTAAGTGTATATCGAATCGTACACTGACGCAACCGTGAGCATGAGGTCATGCCTGGAGTGGATGACAAAGTAATACGCCTAAATTGTTATTTGGTATATAGTTACTACCTAGAGCAAGGGAGGCACCTCTACTTGTACCCATAGATGGAGCGTAACGGCTTGATGGCCGCCCTGATCACCTTCCTTCTCGCGCCGGAGGGATCATGCTGGGCAAGCTCGTGAAGGAGGCCGATGATGCGGAGCCCCTCGGCGACCGCCTCGGCGTTGGCTTGCTGTGCCTCAAGGCCTAGGCCGCGCCTCTTGGCAGGAGCTTGCGGGACGACACGCTTGGCCTTAGCAGCCTCGGCCGCCTCGTGGATGGTCTTCTCGCCGCGGCGGACGGCGGCGGCTTCCTCGAAATCGGAGAGCACGGTCCTAGCCCGCTCCACCTTGCGGGCCGAAATACCTATGGCATCAGCAGTTATAGCCGCCGTCTTCGCTGACTTAGCTTCGATAGCGCCGATTGGCGCTATCGAAGAGCGGAAGCCTTCTTGCGGCCGGTCAACGAGCTCGATGAGCCTGAGAAGTTCGGCATCCGTAAGGTTGCGGCGGTCCTTCTGGGTGTGGATGGCGTAGGCCAGGGCTTCAGCCTCCGTGGCGAAGGTCTTCTCGTAGGCAGTGACCCTGAGGAGGCCGAGTTCCTCGGCGGCGCAGACGCGGGTGTAGCCATCGATGAGGACGCGGGTGCTGTCGGTCTTGCGCCAGACGTTGACCGGCTTGGAGGGGTCGAAGCCGTTGGCAGCCATGTCAGCCTTGATAGCCTCGAAGACCTCGGGCTTTATCGAAAAGAGCGAGGAGAAAGGCTCGGCCTTGGTGAGCTGGTCGAGATAGAGCTCGATGCCGATGGACTTCTCCCCAGAGTTGTTGACGGCGGCTTTATCGGGGCGGGTGGTCATGGTGAGCTTTGGCATGGTTAGAACCTCTCGGTAGTGCGTTCTACGCCGCAGTAGGCAGCGAGAGCGGCGATGGCGGTATGGAGCGGGGCCTTGGCATGCGAAGGTGAGATGCGCTCCCCGGTGTCGATCGAACGACGGATTAGTGTGGTGTCGGGGATGGCGATTGGCGCGATGAGGTCCCCGAAGGAGTCTCGGAAGAGGGACTCATATTGGTTGCGGAGGGCGTCGGGATTGTCGGTCCTGGCGGGGCGATGGAAGTTGAAGAGGATTCGCCAGGCGGAGAGCTTGTCGGTCTCGCGCCGGAGCTGGGCCTCGTAGAAGATGGCGCTCTTGTAGTCGAACTGGCTGAAGGCCACGGGCGTAATGATGAGGTCTGCGGCGTTCAGGGCGTTGAGGACGAGGTTGTCGTAGGTCGGAGCTGTGTCGATGAAGAGGAAATCGTAAGGAAGGTCCGAGGATACGAGGATGCGCCGGAGGGTGCGGTCGCCGATGGCCCGGAGCTTGACGAGATCGAGCGACGAAGCGAGGAGATCGATCCCTGGATAGACGGAGGGAAGTATATTCTCCATGAGCTGCTCGGTGTGGAGGGTGGAGGCGATGTTCTTGCGGTCGGCCTTGTCCGGGGAGTCGAGGTAGTAGGACGAGGCGCTGTTCTGGATGTCCAGGTCGGCAACTAGGACGCGGTAGCCTGCTGCGGCGGCATAGTTGGCGACGAGGATGCAGAGCGAGCTTTTGCCGGTGCCGCCCTTGATCGAGGAGAAACAGATGGATCTCATGTGAACCTCGAGGGTAGAAAGTGTTGTTTATTATTAATAGCAGCAAAACAACGAGGTGCGTACTTTAGTGGTGGTCTGGACATGCAAAGACGCTGCTCGCGGCCGACGGCAGTATCTGTGCTCTGAGGAGATGGGGTGTCGCCACCTCTTGGCGATTGTGCTGCCAGCCCGGTGTCCTATCGGGAAAGAAATGCCAGATCGCCTGCTCTTACGATCATGCTGAGGCTGTTCTGTCGGCCTCGTCCTCTTATGCTAAGAAGATGTAGGTGAATTCGTCCTCTTATGCTAAGAAGATGTAGGTGAATTCCAAAGCGGTATAATTTGGCTTGTGTTCATCCGAGCGCCACAAAGAACAAAGCGACGGGCATCGAAACGCCGCGCCGCTCATAGAGTCATGATATTTAAGCTTCTTAGTCCGAGCTTGGCCCTGTCATCGATCCGAAGAACGTATAGAGCAGCGATGAAGTACGAAGGGTGCCTGTGACCTTGTCAGTAGGATTTGGGATGTAGTAGATCGCGGTACCGCCAACTTCACCTTCAATGACATACTGCTTCCCTGCTCCGTCTATAAAGGTGATGGGATTTAGCAAGCCAGAGGGCTGGAATGTGAATAGGCAGGTCGATCCAGATCGTTCAAAGGCAACAAAATAATCCAGCTTGTAGCCATAGGCTTTGGCTGATTGCATGATTCGTGTCGCATAGACCTTGAGGACGTTTCCAAGTCGTATTATATCGCTAACCGATAGGGAATCAAGTCGATCTGGTGATGAGCTCTTGACGAGCAGATTACGGTTGAAGTTAAAGGCGGAAAGGCCGAACACCAATGTGTTGCCATTGAGAGCAACTATCACCTTGATCTTGCTATCCTTGAGGAATGACTGCATGCCAACGCTGTAGCCAAGGCTATCTGCCGCTGACAGTAGAACCGACTTATCCTTGAGGGCTTCTCCGAGTTGGCCGCCAAGCGATGTCTGGATTTCGAATGGGAAATCGGTAATCACTCTCTCTTTGAGTTCGGAAATAAGCCGCTCGCATTCAGCTGCATAGGGGCTCGTTGGAAAGAGCGACAGGTATCGTGTCAAAGCAGACTCGGACCCCTTGGCTTTCTCAAAATGATAAGCTTCTTCATCACCAATGAGTGTGCCATCGTTATCAACTGCACCATGTTCAGCAAGATATGCTGAAACCGTGCGATCCCCCACCTTCCAAGCGATTGTATACGGCGTATTGCCGTCCTTGTCTTTCACCGTGAGATCAGCCCCATGATCCGCCAGGGACATCACGATTCTGCGATCGATTTTCAGCTCGCCAAAACTTGTCCACAGTGCCATAAAAACCGGAAGCACATCGGACGCGGCTAGATTCGGATCGGCCTTATGGTCAAGGAGGCTTATCACGAGAGAATACTGGTTCTTCTGGATGGCAAGGAGGAGTGGTGTGGTCTTGCCGTCTCCCTTGTTGGGATTGACTCCGTGTTCGAGAAGAAGAACAGCTGATGCGGAGAGGCCATTCTCTATCATCTTGAGAAGTACTGGTTTGCCTTCAAGGAAAATGTCTGAATCAGCTCCAGCCTCGAGGAGCAGGCGCATGCATTCTAGTCTCGTGGGCTTGTTCTCGGTCCTCGTGACAGCTTCATAATATTGAGAGGCATACGCAAGCGGTGAAGGGCCACTTCCTACAGAAAGATTAGGATCGGCCCCGCTCTTAAGGAGCATAGCTAGGACATCTAAACGATTAAGCTTGATGCAAAGTCGAACCGGGGTATCACCCTCGGATACCGCATCGATTGCCGTATAGGTTGGAAGCAAGGCTTCGATCATTGTAGTGGAAGTATCCCATTTGATGAGGTAGTGAAGGATCGGGACGCCACTGATATCGACGGCCTCTGATCTTGCTCCTTTGGTCAGAAGGTGTATGAAAAGGTCAGACTTCTTGAGCTTCACAGCCCAAGCCAGGGGAGCGAGTTTGGCGTATGGCGTTTCGACGTTTGCCCCCATGCCGAGGAGGTAGTCCACGATCTCGATATCCTGCGGGCTCGGAGTCCCAAGAGAGCAAAGCCTGCCTATGAAGTCGCTCCCGGTGATGATCTCCCTAGTACCGATCTTCTTGAGGTCGGGAACGTTACGGGCATCGAGCGCGGTAGTGAACGCCTTGATCCTATCTGCCTTATTAAGGAAGATCTGGGCATGAGCGGCTTGCAATGAAAAGACCAAGCATAGCATTAAGATCACTGATCGACGAGAAGAAGCGCTAGCTCGTAGCATTGTGGGAAATTTAGGCATTTTAACTCCTCCCAAGAAACAACCAAGGATAATGCATAACCGTGCCAAATCAAGGCACGATGCGCTGATATAGAAGTAGCATTTACCTTGGCTGAGCGGAACTTAACCGTGCGGCGGACGGACGGAATCGTAGCGGGCAAGTGCCTGGGCGAGTTCCTTACGGGTCATGGAGCGGAGCTCTGGAGGGGCTAGAATCTCGGCGTCCGGCCCCCATGAAAGCGCCCATCGAATGAGGTCACGGAGATTGCGGGAACCGATCGTAAGGATGGTTGAGCCGTCCGCCTGGGTCTTTGTTGACTGACTGATGCCAATATGGCGAGATGTGGCTTGCTTGGCGACGGCGGATGAAAAGCAGATGGTGGCCTGGACCGGGGCGTCGGCTTCGAGGTCGAAGGTGGCGGCAAGAGAAGCGGCATAGTCGATATCGACTAGATGATCAGAGCTGGTGCCGGCGAGCGTGGCGGATTCGAAAAGGTCCAGGTCGAGGAGGCGCAGGTTGGTCTGGCCTTCAGGTTTGGCGTAAAGGTAGAGGCCGCCACGATGTTCGAGAAGCTTGACCGGATAGAGGGTATACGAGCGCGCGATCCCGTCAACCGGGGAGCGATAGACGACGGAGCAAGCCTGGCCGGTCTTGATGGCTGTGCGGAAGGTATCAAGAAGGGAGGATGTATGGTTGGTGTCGGATTCCGGTGATGGATCGGCGTCGAGCCCCGGCAGAAGGACGTTGAGCTTGGATCGGAGAGAAGATAGAAGCGCCGAAGACGAAGAGTCTCGGAGCGAGCGGCCTTCCAGGATGGCGTCCAGGAAGAAGCGTTCCTGGGGGTTGAGGTCGAGGGATGGTACGGCGAAGTTCGGGAGCCGTTGGGCATAACCTTCGAGAATGCGGTAGGTCTTCTCCGTGGAGAGGTCACGGCGTTCATCGACGAGAGGAAGGCCGAGATCGGTCAAGGCTTCGAGCATTCTGAAAGCTGAACGGCGGGAGATGCCAAGGCGGGACATGAGGGTCTTGATTGTGGTACCGCCCGTGGCGGCGAGGAGTGAGACTGCCTGGATGAGCTTGGTCAGATTCGCGTAAGGATTCGGCATCTCGGGCTCCGTGGTGATACGGCCGCGCCAGGGCAACCGGGAAGAAGAGGATACAGGTAGACCGTGCCGGAAGTTGGCACGATCGTAATGAATGGATTGCAGTGGGCAGAGGCTCGATAAAGGCTCAGAGGGCGTTGATAAAGGCCGTAGCGAGTACTTTGTGGGCACTCCCCGTATCTTTTCTTGCAGAAGCGCTAATGGAGTATCGAGGATACAAGAATGAAGAATGGCCCTGGGCGAGCCGGGGCCATAGAGCTAGTCGTCAGACGGTAGCATGATCGTTATGACGGGCTCACCGGAGTCGCCAGGGCCACAGACAGCCAGAAGGTCAACGGGTTCGGGATCGGCCTCAGGGACTTGAGCAAAGAGAACGGTGAAGGTGATGCGGTCCGTCACCGGAGATGCTTTGATGGCGAAACGTAGGATGGAGAGCGTGTCCCAGAGGCGTCCTGTGAGCGAGAATCCTTCCTTGGCGAGCTCGGGCGGCGGCGTCAGGTAGCCATGGTAGAGGGTGTCGGAGACGGCCACTGGGAGCTTGAAGCCAGCCTCGCGGGCGAGCTCGGAGACATCGACGAGGACCCCTTCAGCGAGGGCTTGGGAACGGCTATACGAGTAGATGATGTCAGGCATCACGAGGCGGCGTCTTCAGCATAGGCTTGGGCTTCCTGGGAGCGGATGGGCCGAATTTCAAGATGCTCGACTACGATGACAACCGGGGTCATAGCTTCGAGCGAGGAGTCAATGCCGAGACGGCCGACGAGGCGGACGGAGGTGCCGACGTGGAGTGTGTCGCGAACGGTGGTGGCGAGGCGACCGTAGGCGATGGCCGGCATGGCAGGAACGTCGGGGCCCGCGTCGAGTAGGAAGCGGGCGGCGGCCAGGCGGTCGTTGGCGGGCTCGGTGTAGAGCGGAGAAGAAGTAACGGAGCCCTCAAGGAGCAAGCTATTTAACAGACGCATAGGGGTGTCCTTTCAGGCCTGGGCGGCCGGGCGGAGATAGAGCTCATCGTGGCCCAACTGGGCTTCGACGCCGGGGATGGCTTCACCTTCGGTGAAGATGAGCGAGCGGACGGCGGTCTTCGAGATGTCCTCGCGGACGACGACGGCCTCGGGATGATTGGCCTTGCAGTAGGCCATGGCTGCATCGCGATCCACGATGTCGATTCGGTCCGGGAGCTTGCGGAGCTGGGCGGTGGCGGTCGGTAGGAGGATGGAACGGGAGCGGCGCTGCTTGGAGACCTCGGACTCGACCCAGGGCTTGAGGAGCATGGAGAGGTAGTCGATGGAGTCGTTGTCGGAGGAGTTGGCGTCGGAGAGCCAGGCGTCGATGCGGGCCTTGTAGGAGCGGGCGAGCTCGGACCGCTGGTCGACGCGGGCCTGGGCCTCGAGGATGCGGGAAGCGCACCATGAAGCCTTGGAGAGAGAGTCGACCGTGAAGGGTTCGGCGGCCGGGGCCTCCGCGCTGGGAATGGTGAAGTCGAAGAGGACGTTGGAGAGCGACGGAAGAGTGCCAGGCTCGGCGGTGTCGACGAGCGCGAGCGGGGCGGTAGAGGGAGCGTCGAGAAGAGTGGCGAGCATGGGTGCCTCCATGAGAAGAAGAGAATGTGGGGATGCGGCCGGGATCGAGCCTGCCCGGTGTATGAGGCAGGTGGTGGGCCGTATTGATAAATAGAGAATGGATGGGCTGGAAGTGTACTTAATATGACATTCAACTGGACCAGAAAAGCAGGAGTGATGTACTAGGCGCGGGGGCCGGGGCTACAGAGAGCGATGAAAACGTTTGTCGGGATGCTGGCGGGCTTAATCGGGGCCATAGGCGCCAAGAGCCTAGCAAGTTTATTGAAACAGGCGGATAGAGGTAGTAGCAGTAGGAGCATCAGGATGCGATTGCGCAGCTCAGTGGAGTGTTGAGCGTAGAATCTGTAGAAGTTCTAACGTCAAGGCAAGGTATGGCTAATATAGATATATGGACCTTTGACGACTAATATCGTCTAGATACTATTGAGGCTGTCGCGGTCACAGTGGCGAATGAGAGAAGTGGTTAAGGGGGATCTGATGGATTCGCTTGATGAAGATGCGGCTCGGGAGGTGGCAGCCTTCGTCGAGCGGTTCAATTACTTCAGGACACCGTATAACCAAGGTGTACAAGGTGGATGGAAAAGGAATCACGGGCTGGCCGGGGATGCTGTAGTACACCGAGCGATAACAGGACATGGGGATATTGGGCTTCTTCTGAACCGGCGTCCGAGGTTCATATGTTTCGATGTGGATGTGCCCGGCAAGGGTGGAGATGAGCCGGAGCCGGTGGGGATTGAAGAGGACGGCAAGGAGGAACAGCAGGAGCAAACAGTGGAGCAGGAGGAGTGGGATGAGGCGGGGCCGTTCACGCAGGACCCGAGGATGTGGGCCGGGTGGGCTGAAATTGGAATTGACGGCGAGGTAGAAGAAGGGCTGGAGCGGGGGCTGCGAGAGTCGGTAAAGCCGATGGTATCGAGTAGGAGGTTTCAGCACGAGTTGGAACCGGAGACCAGGCGGGCGGTAGAGGCTCTGTTGGAATGCTTCAATGAACGGCCGAGCCTGGTGGTGAAGAGCCCGCACGGGGCGCATGTGTATTGGTGCCTGGAGGAAGAGGCGCTGTGGTATCAGCTCAGGTTGAAGCTCGGAAAAGTAAAAAGGGCCTGGGAAGAGAAGAAGAGGGAACGCGGGATAGAGCGGAGCCTGGAGATCATGCCGACGCCGGAGCGGCCATTAAGGATTCCGAGGTTGGATAGGCTGTTGGAGCCGGAGGGGCTGGAGCCGATGAGACGGCCTGCCGACGGCGAGTCCTTCTGGCGGGGCTTGAGGGTGTATCAGCTAGAGGGCTTGATCAAGGATGAGGTGCTGGAACGGGTGTGGCCGAAGGATGAGCGGCCGGGGCTGCGTCTCCGAGAAGAAGGCGGTGGGGAAAAGAAGGGGCTTGCGGATGCGGGAATAAAAGGAAGGCGGCCAAGGAACAGTAGAGAGGCTGAGGAGCTGCTGATGCCATTCCGCAATGGCGAGACCAATGGACAGCTTATCGGGATGGTAGAAGGCGGGAAGCGTGGCGGGATGTCCCTGGACGACGTGACCGAGTGGGTGTTGGGCTGGGAGACGCGGTCGAGGGAGGCCGGGTATAGAGGAGATCTGTTCAGGAATGGGCGGGAGCTGAGAAGTAGGATTGAGTCGTTGTATGCGGCTTGCAACGTGACGGAGGCCGGGGCAACGAGGTTCGTGCGGTTATGGAATGAGAAGGAAGGAATGTATCTGAGGAATCGAGAAGCTGCGGAGCGGATGCTGGAGCGGCTCGAGAGCGTGAGCCCGCAGCCG
>Ga0209467_1001205_pt1 | contig 24113 bp, 10 predicted proteins | sample Higcelwee11metaG_FD_187175 | JGI IMG/M metagenome (GOLD analysis project Ga0209467, IMG submission 187175) | Freshwater pond sediment microbial communities from the University of Edinburgh, under environmental carbon perturbations - High... | ecosystem: Environmental > Aquatic > Freshwater >... | reverse complement strand
AAATCGGCGTTCCAACGATGTTCCGCGGGCTACTTTCGAAGTCGATGAGGTTGTTGAGTTGACTTTGGGGTTTTACGAGCGCAATTACATTGAAGGGTTGTTTTTAAGTTCGGGGGTGATTCGAGACCCGGATTCTACGATGGAACTTCTCGTGCGCGTCGCTTGGAAACTCCGCCATGTACACCGTTTTGGGGGCTATATTCACTTGAAGGCGATTCCTGGGGCAAGCCCGGAATGGCTACAGCGAGCGGGGGAAGTTGCCGACCGTTTAAGCGTCAACATCGAAGTCCCTTCCGAGACATCTCTGAAATTGCTCGCTCCAGACAAAAATTACGCTTCGGTTTATACGCCGATGAACTACATTGCCGAACGTAAGCTCGAATATGGCGCGGGAAAGGCCTCCCGGTATACGCCCAAGTTTGTTCCGGCGGGGCAGACAACGCAGATGATCGTTGGGGCAAGTGGGGAATCGGATTTACAGATTCTGCGGTTGGCCTCGGGTTTTTATTCCGGGCAGCATTTAAAACGAGTGTATTATTCGGGCTATATTCCTGTGAATGAGGATAAACGGCTCCCCGTGGTGACGACAAAGCCACCGTTGCTTCGCGAACATCGCCTGTATCAGGCCGATTGGCTGATGCGCTTTTATGAGTTTCGCTACGATGAAATTGTCGATGAATCCACGCCCCATCTTGACGAACGATTTGACCCCAAACTGGGCTGGGCGTTGCGGCATCCCGAATTCTTTCCTGTGGATCTCAATACGGCTGATTACAGCTTAATTCTACGCATACCGGGAATTGGGGTGAGGTCTGCGCGTTTGATTGTTTCCGGTCGCAGGTTTAGTCGTGTGGGACTTGACGAACTCAAAAAAATGGGGGTCGCCTTGAAGCGGGCGAAGTACTTTATTTATCACCGTGAACTGCCGATTGGATTGCGGACGCTTTATCCAGAAATGCTCACGATGCGCTTGCTTGCGGAAACCAAAACGCCTCTGCAACAGCTTTCTTTGTTTGATACGAACCTTGAAAGGCCCGCTGTTCCCGCTTTGTCCTGATACGTTGAGGATCTTGGTTTATGACCCTTTTGTACGATGATTCCTTTGACGGTTTTCTTACTGCAGTTTTTGAAGCTTTTCGCTTGCACCTGCCCGTGTCGCGGATTGTCTCTGAGTCGCGTTATGAAGTCTCGCTTTTCGATGAAGAACCGCACCGGATTGTGACGGATAGTTCTTCTGCGAGCCGCGTATGGACTGGAATTGTGCAGCGATTGGATAACGACCGAGTCGCCATGTTGTATGGCTCTTTCCTTTCGGAGCTCACAGGAATAGAAGATCATTTGTGGAAGTATTTGGTGCGACTTTTCAGGGAAGGCGGTGCCTTTGCCGCCAATCCCTTGGCCCCGGAGGTGCTCCCGTTGTTAAAGGCGGCAGAAGCTGTCAAGCGGGAACAACACCGTTTTCTGGGTTTTGTGCGTTTCCAGAAAACGGAGGAAGGGCTTCTTTTTGCAGAAATTGAGCCCCAGTATGATGTGTTGCTGCTCCTTGTAGGGCATTTCCGGCGACGCTACCCCCAAAAGCGGTGGGCTATCTTTGATTCCAAACGGGGCAAAGGGGTTTTGTGTGAAAATGGGGAAGTATGCGAAATTCAGATTCCTGATTTTCACAAGGGATATCAGGGAGATGGTTTTTGTGACTTATGGAAACAGTATTACAATTCGGTCACCATTGCAGAGCGCAAAAATCTGCGTTTAATGTGCCGGGAACTACCCCGGAAATACTGGGCGCATTTGCCCGAAAGGACTGGGCGGGTGTAGTGGATACTTTTTACAAGGGTATTACTTAGCTGACAAATCAATAGGTAAAAATTCAGGTACTTGCGGAAAAGATAACTTGTTTATAATCAACGGATTACATATTTATTTCTTGTGTCATTCGTATTTTCGGAGTTTTATTGCGAACCTGTGGAATGAGTAAAGTTTTTTGTGCTTTTGTGCGAAAAAATAAGGTTATACAAAGGATTCTCTGTGGGTTGGAGTGGGATTAGGTACACAGAAAATTGATTACAAATTTTTACGAAAAATAATATTTAATCTTGAACTGACCTAGAAAAAAACTTATTATTTGTGCATTGATGGTTTTGTCAGAGATAGGGAGTTTTTTTTTCTATTGAGGGAGTTTATTTTGCGAACACTTGTTGCTGTTTCTTTTATTTTTGCGGTTGTTTTTTTTTGCTTGGCTATTCAGCGTTCTATTGGGGGCAACGGTCCTTATTTTATAGAGACCGATAAAGCATTGACCTCCTTTGCTCCGTTAGTGGAGGCTAATCAGATTGTTGAAATTAAGGATAAAGCTTGGCGTGCTCAAATGAAGGTCTACGAAGATTCTCTTACTCGTGTTATGGATTCTGTCGCCAATCATCGTCGTTTGCCAGAACTCGAATTATTGAATCAGGAGGCGAATGTAGCCCGTCATAAGATGATTGATTCTACCAGTCGTTGGGCGACTAATGCTTTGAAGGTTGCCATTGATAGTTTTAATGTGGTGACCACAGATTTTTCAAAAAAACAAAACTTAGGAATTCTTTTTGGGGCGGCAGGTAATACTGTAGTTTACGGAACAGGAACCCGCGCTGATAAAACTCAGGAATTAGTTGAATATATGGAGAACATGACTCATGAAAAATAAGATTTTAATCATTGCAATCGTCTCAATAGTTCTTTCTGTTGCAGGATTTTCTTGGCTTGCCATTTCAGAACACAACCGCGTCCGTTTTGGTTTTGTAAACACAGAAAAACTTCTCACGTCATTTGTGGAATCACAAAAGTCCATGCAGGAAGTTCGGGATGAAGATGCCAAGTGGCGCAAAAGTTATGCAATCATTGACGATTCACTCAAAGCTTTTGAGCAACGTATGGCTACCGTTTATGACGCGGCACCATTAGCAGAGAAAAAAGCGCTAAAAGATGAACAAGTCCGCCGGATTGAAGAAATGGGTCGCTTTGAGAAGGCCCAGGCGCAGAAAGTTCAGACGATGCAGACTCAAAAACTGCAAGCCATTTATGACAAGATTAATTCGGCGATGACGGATTTTGCGAAGCAAGAGGGACTCGATCTTATTTTTGCTTCCAGCAACGGAAGCATTGTCTATGGTGATGGTACAGATGCCGATCTTACAGACGCATTTTCTCAATTTTTGAATGCCCGATTTAAGTAAATGATTCGGTTTTCGGCAAAATATTTACTGACATTGGCAGGGGTAATCTTAGCCTCCTGTTCCAAGGAACTTCCTCGTGAGGCTTTGTTGCCCTATTACGAAAAGAAGTGTGAAACGCAAGTGACTCAGGGTGGATTTGAATTTGCGGCATTGCCACTTACCGCCGACTATGAAAAAGCGAAGTGGGGAATTGCCTTGGATTCCGGTTTCCGCGTGCTTTTCTGGGCGCGTCCCCGTACAGATGCCTCTTTCAGGGAGGCCTTTCTTATTGCAAACGGAGACACGCTCCGCCCAGTGACCTACCGTAAGTCCCCTGTTTTTGAAACAGGTAATACAGATGCCTTTGTTTTTGCCTTTGTAAAACGTCCAGAAAACGCCACATTGCATATTCAGGATTTTGGAAGCGGTCCCGGCAATGTGAAATTTGAATTAAAGGAATGTGCAAATATTCGTTTGCGAGAGGAGGAGTGAAAGGATGATGAAGCAGAAAATTTTATTGATTATTCTTTTAATGGGAGTGTCCCTTTCTTTCGCTTTGCAGGGCGGGTCGGTTCAGCCGGACTATTTACAGTTTGAACCTGCGGATATGCAGGATCTGGTCAGTATGCAAACCGGGGATTTTGCGTATTCGCTCCCGTTAGGAGAAGTTCCTGGGCCTTACGGCAGCTATCCATTGAGCATTTCATACCATGCGGGAATTTCGCCGCAGCAGGAGGCAACCTGGGTTGGCTTGGGTTGGACCCTTAATCCGGGTGTTATTAATCGTGATGTGCGCGGTGTGCCGGATGATCAGTTCCATGGGGGAACACTCGGGTTTATTTATCAGTACTCGGCGATGTCATCCTGGTGTGTGAATACGGGCTGGAGTTATGGTATCCTTAGTGTGGGAACGACAACCACAAGCAACGGAGGCACCGGATGGTCTGCAACGATTGGTCCCAAAATTCAAGGCGTTGCTGGTGTTGGTTATACTGTAGGTACAGATGGCATGGGTGTTGAAGCGAATTTAGGTGGAGCTTATGGGGGAGTCAATGCAAGTTTGATGTTTTCCACTACCGATGGGACTCCTACAGTTGGTTTGGGGGCGAATTTAGGATCGACGGTTGGTGCTTCCGCAGGGATACAATATACTCCCGGGCAAAAGACCGCTTATAGTGTTGGCTTCTCGGCACAGGCTGGAGAGTCTCATAGAGTGGGGGTTTCTGTGTCCTCAAACGGTATGACTATGGGTGTAGAAAAATTAGGAAAGAACAAAGATGGACAGACTATTGCTGTAGGAGGGGGAAAACTTTCGGTAACTAATGTGAGTACTGGAAATGGCAATAATCATACCTCTACCAAGGGTTTTGCCATTATCGTCCCGACATGTATCGGTGTATTCTCCTTTGGCTTCAGCCAGTCACTTTACGAATTCTGGCTCCGTCAGGCGACATCCGAATATGTATATGGTTATCTGTATCAGGCGGGTCCTGCAATTGTAGCTGATGGAAAAAATGAGATTGCAGGGATGCCGGAGGCCGAGGCCGGGAGCAATAATTCCAGTGGCAGCATTCCATGGAAGTGGAATATGATGGGCCGCACTCTGGAATCTATGGGAAGCCAGGACTTATATCCGGCTTATGATGTGTATTCTGTCTCATCGGAAGGCGTTTCCGGGACGTTCCGTCCTTTTGGAGCCGAAGAGCATCAGCTGTATAAAAAAATCAGTGATAAAAAGACAGTGGATAATGCGAGTGCCCAAGAATATAGTTTTATTCTTCGTGATAGCCTTGAAGTGGATGGCTGGCAATACGGAGAGGAATTTGATGGAGGTTTAACCGAGTATCCATCCTACGATTATTGTATTCACAGTGATTCCTGTTCCCCTTATGCCATTTATAAAACACGATTTTTGAATGAAGGAAGTCGTCAGGTTTACCGGATTAATAAGGATGCTCCCGATACCATCAGAACACGCATGGCGTTTCATTTTATGGGCGAAGGAAAAGGCTATTACGAAAGTGAAAATTTAGGGGAAGGGAAAGGCATGAGTAAAAATGACGTTTCCGCCAAATTGTTGAAACGTACCATTGATGATTACGATTACGCCCTTTATGGTTCTCGCAAGGTGGAACCTATTTTTGAAGATAACAATCCGGTAGGTAAGCTGGAAGGCTTTGTGGTCACAGGCGCTGATGGTTCCAAATATTATTTTCAGCAGCCAGTGAAATCCTATTTGAAGGCCGATTATTCTAGCAATAAAGAAAAAGGGGTCCCTATATTTGTTGATAGCCAAGGAGATGAATATGAAGGTTTCTGGAGTAATCTCGTACAAGGGGTATGGAAGTGGTTTACCTGGGCTTTAAAAAATACGCCATTCAAAACATGGAAAGACAATTTTGAAAATATCATTTTCAAATCAGGTACTCTGAATGAAGTATGCAATCCAGAAAAAGAGCGTGCCGATGATGTTTTTTATTCCTACCAGATAGACATGAATCCTCATGCGACACAGTGGTTACTGACCGAAATTCAAGGCCCCGACTTTGTAAAACTGGGTGATTCCATTCAGGATAATATTGGCTATAATGTGAAATTTCACTATACGGAACCCAGTCTCTATCGCTGGCGCACTCCTTATGCGAGACCGGACATGCAGTTTACGGAACTTCCCAATTTCAGGCAATCCAAGAATGGTTTGACACCTAATAATTGTGACAGCCGTATGTATCAGGCTTCTTTCGGAGTCAAGGAATATGTGTATTTGCAATCCATTGAGACCGCGACGCACAAGGCTGTCTTTGAATTGAATGATCCTGCAACAGAAGAGCGTGCAGATGGTAAAGGGTGGGAGATTCGTCAAGATTCAACTGTGTTGGGTGAGATTCCGATTATGGTGCAAGCGACGGTATTATTTGGTGTTCAACCCCAAGGAACATGGGAGAAAGGTACTGTGTCTATGGTATATTCAGAGGGAACCACAGATGTTCAAGAATACTGGAAACATCAGGTAAATTTGGAACCTACTGTCGTGTATGTCAACAGTGAGCTTCCTGATCGAATTCTGAAGGCTCTGGAATCCAAGACTTTTTCTGTGGGCGGTTTTGATGCTCCGAAAGAAATTATGTATGCAGATGTTGATGACAGAAAATTGAAGGATAGTATCCTCTACAATAGAAGTGGTATGGCTAGTAATTCCGTTGTTTTGAAAGCCAGTAAGAACGAAAATGGAGAAATTTTTGTACGGACGTCAGGCGATGAATCCAAGTATGGACTGTATAAAATTTATGTAAAAAGGGCCACTACGCAAGATTCCATAAAAGCTTTTTATGCTCGTCGCACTGAGCCCGCTTCTGTCTCTTTCCCTGCACAACTCGCCATGGGGGAAAACGGAAATTATATTCAGCACCCTATGGTCAACTGGGGGGATTTCATCTGGTTGAGCGATACAACAGATGCTGCTGAAAACCAGATGCGTTATTTGAAACGCGTGTCTTATTATAACAAGATAGATACCACTAATGCCTATCGCCAATTTGAATTTGGGTATGATTATTCATTACAACCGAAGACTCCGAATTCTTATTGTTCAGGGGCCTATCCTGATTCTCTCACTAATATTACAGCTTCGCCCGCTACAGCCTCTTTAAACGTATGTGCCAGTAATACTGGAAAATTTCTCTATGGAAAATTAACGCTGAACTCCATTACAGAAAAAGGTTGTCAGAATGGCCAGTGCGCAAGTCTTCCGCCGTTCCAGTTTAGTTATCTTTCCCCATCGGCAACGCAATTCAGAAGCAGTTCTAAAAAGGCCTATATAGAATATTCACAGGGATCAACCCTTGATTCTTCAGATACGGATGCAAGAGATGAATTTGGCGATTATTTCTATGAATCTTTGACGGATATTGACGCCAGTTTTATAACGTCTACAAATGCCGTTGACGAGTGGGGATTTTGGAATCAAAATGCGAATTCAGAAAATCACAAAGTAACACAGCCGTTTGCGGATTATGGTGCAACGGCCTGGAGTTTAAATAAAATTACCGATCCGGCGGGTGGAATTCTGGAAGTTGAATATGAACGAGATCGTTACCGTAATGGTGAAGATTATGCGAATGAAAAAAAATATGCGGAATTTGCCGGGTTTGGTCAATGTAGTGAATATTCAGATGATGGATACAGTATTGCTGATTCCAATGCATCAAGATTATGTCTGGAATTAGGAAAATTGTATTGGCGAGAACAGTGTCTTGGAAACCGCGTTGCTTTTTGGGATACTTTAAAACCTGCTGGATTTACAGGTACTGGGTTTGAATATTTGGATGAAATGAATTTTCAGGATACCGCACAGACTCTTTATTTTGATCTAAAAACGAATATAACGACTCACGTCAAGTGCGGTTTGTTTGGTATAGGGCGTTGTTCACGTACCCGCAGCGTTGCGCTCTTTGGGGATGGAAAATTTATTGATGCTCTTTCTAGCCAGGGCGGCACTCGTCGATTACTGATTTTAGACAGAAACTGGAAAAATGTAGCGGCCGGTATTAATCGGGCTGGTCAGAAGGTTGCTGATAAAAATTGGAGCATTGCTAACGGCGGGTCTCGCATGGGATTTATGTGGGCTCGCCAGTCATTTGAAGAAATGAAGGGTGGCGATTTGCGAGTGACTCGCTTGACGCGCTATGACATTGGGACGCAGCAACAGACGGAATATGCTTATACGCCGGGAGAAATAGCACAGCTTCCCGACTCTGCATTTACTGCTGTACTTGGAAGTCGCTTTTATGCAAGTAAAGTATCCTATGCTCTCCCGGATATTGATTTAATCCCCAAATCCCGCATTGTCGGTATGGGTGATGATGATTTGTATTACATTCCTGGCTCTCGCATTACTTACCCAACTGTGACTGTGAGAAATACGGATGAAAACGGCAACACGCAGAATGGGTATACCGAATTTAAATATGTGACCCCTGAAACCGGGATTCCCAAGGAATTTGTGGATTCCGTAACAGCGGCGCAATTGAAACCATTTTTAAAGATAAATACGATTTTGTTCAAATTGGGTGCGGAAGCGTGGGTTAAGGACGGTTTTCCCCCTATGCCAGTTCCAGTTACTGATATATCCCGTGGCCGAATTGTGAATTTCACTTTGCTAGATTCTTTGCAAAATGAGATTGCAGATCAAAGGACGATCGTTCTTTACGAGGGGCAGAACAATTCTGTTTCATTTTATGCGGATTCCATTCGGAACGTTCGCTATTTGAAAGTGCAAACCATTGAGAATGATACGACTCTCCAGATTTTTCAGATTTCGGAGTCTCTTTCCGATTTCAATGAATTAACACTTTCTATGAGTTGGGGTTTATTGAAAACGGAACCGGAGCTTGAAAAAGTCTGGTTCCGCAAGCAGGAAGATGGATATTACCCGATTATTTACCGTAAGGTGGAATACGTTCAAGACCCGATTCATCTATCGGCAGTGGATCAATTACGCACATTCAGCACAATAGCCGATTTTGAATCTTCTGTTACTTACCATGACCTGACGGCTTTTTTAGGGCTGAATTACAAGGTCTCTTTCTACCGTGGTAATGATAATCGTGCGATCCCCATCAAGGTGGACAGCTCTGTTTTTTCCACGATTGTACCGGATGTCCTTGAAAATGTAGCTACGGGAGTTTCTTCGGATTCTGTGCGTACCAAATTAGGCCGCCAAGTGGAACGCTGGCATTACGACAAGGTGCTGAGTTGTTATAACTACAACAAGGGTGAACGTGATAAATGCAAAGAAAATTACAGAGCTCTTTACGAAAGAGGTGATACTTCTATTGGAATAGCCTCCAAGAATTTCACCTACATCCGTTATCCTGCTTTCCAGGTGGGTTCCATCACCTATACAGGCTATGACCATCAACAGATTAACGGTACCGACGATTACATGACTCAGTCTACGTTGGAAAATCATCGTTATGATCCGCTCACAGGGACACCGACGGTGACGTTGGCGCGGTCGTCACTTGGCAACGGCAAGGAAATGCGAAAAATTACGCAGATTACCCCCCATCATATGCTGAGCGAAAATGCTGATTTTGCCAATGAGATGTTCTATCGGAACATGCTTACACAGAAATACCTAGAAGCACTTTACACGGGTACTGTCGACACCTCTGCTGTGTGGAATTCGATCATGAATAATCATGACAGTTTGCGGAGTGCGAGTGTGAACCCCTATCGTTTCTTGGACATTGATGAACTTAACGGTAAAAAGAAGCCCATTCTTGCGTGGGGGACATACACGATAAAGGATCCCTCTGAGTTTACGGGAACCGCTTTTGATGACTTGTTCGCCTATCAGAAGGCGTCTGATTCTTTACCTTCACTGACCCGCTTTAACGGCACACATATCAGGACAGTGGACCGTTATTTCAAGGTTCGTGAAATGGAAGATGCCTGGGGTCGTACTCTTGCTTCCCATTATTCTGCGGACGGTATGTACCAGACAGGATTATTTTTCCCTGCAACGTTAGCCCAGACAGCGCAGGTGGTACCCAACCAAAAATCAATTGCCATTGAAAATTGTACGGTGACAGGTTCTGGATACTCTGTGAATCCCGCGTCTGGTGGAATTCATGCCTCTGGAACCGTTTCTTTGGGGTGCACGCTTTCCACAACTTCATTTGTGGCTGAATATCGAATCAAGAGAGCGAGCACTGGAAAGTGGGAAACGCTTCGGCAGCAGCCTGCTACCAATTCGACTTCTTTTGCGTTAACGCTGAATAATGGCGATGTGTTGAATTATCTCCGTGTCTATCCGGGTGATGCAGAGGCGAAGACGTATCTCTATGACAGTTATGGCAATTTAGTACAGGTGGTTGCCGAGGATAATACCTCAACCTATTATGAATATGATCCGTTTGGCAAGTTGTTACAGGTGCGCGATGATGACGGAGTCTCGTTCAAGTCCCATTGGCGTGAATTCATGAATGATGACAGGGATACCATTTCTGTAACGAGTGGAAACTAAGGGGAGGGTACTGAAATGAAAAATTTGTTAAGAAATGTTTCAGTTTTCTTGGCTTCTTTGGTTGTATTTTCGGAAGCCTTGACCATAACGGCTACCCAGCCCCGTTCGGCAGGCTATAACTATACTTTGGGCGAACAGGTTGTAATCGCATTGGAGCCGATTGATCTGCCTTACTCAAATAGTTGTACTTCTTCGAGTTACACGGCTACAGTTACATTTGACGCAACATCTCCGACGATGGTTCTTGGGCTGTCTCAATGTCCGGTCAGGGTTGATTCTCTGGGTGACTATGACTGGCACAATATTCAGAATTACTGGCTGGAGCTTTGGGGCACTCCGACGGTGGCAGGTACTTATTCTGGTACGGTTACAGTGCATTCGAATCAGACTGGTCAAGATGCTGTCGCCTCATTTTCATTTACGGTACAAGATCGTCCTACAGAGGGATATGCCTTAATGTTTGCTGATCCAGCGGGAAGCTATGATCGTCAAATGGAATTGTATTCTTCAATTAAGAACCTGTACAATTATTCCATATCTCTTGTCCGGCCGTATTATGACTATTACCTGACGCGCTCCACAAATGCTGTGCCTAAGATTGATATCTGGTACGAACCCTCGAACACCTGTGTTCAGGTTTTTGTTTGTGGGACTGAAAATTTTATTATTCGGCATCATCATACTGATATACTGAGTTTGGGGGCCGGGCAAAATTCGGGTGAAATCCATATCGCTTATCGCGAAAATCCCAATAATGACTACTATCCTGCTATCAGTGACAAAAGTCTTTTGACCTATCAAGCATCAACGCAGGATTTTTCTTATCCGGTCAATGCGGGTACCTATGCGAACGCAGCTTATGTCAGAAAACTACATTATAATTCTACGATGGCTTTGTATACCCGTGAGGGTGCACTTCTCTGGGGTTCTGCTCCATACTGGGAATCCTGCAGGGTAGCCGTTGCTGGCACTGATTTTCAAACTCAGACATCTTCATCCCGTTTTTGTGATGCTTCAGATTTTAATACCGCTCCCACACTCACTTTCAGCACTGCTATTGACACGATCTACTCTGGCGAAGACTATGTGGCTTTCCCTGCATTCAGCGATGCCGATGGGGATTCCGTGTGGCTGAGTCTTGTGAGTGGTCCCTCATGGATTGAGGTCGGGACTCCTGCGGACTATCTGGATAGTGCGGATTGGCCCCATAAATACGGTAATAGTCTTTATTACATCCGTTCCGTAAACACCGAAATACGGCGACATGCTTTAGTGAATCCGGGGCTTTACACTTACAGCGTGCAGGCTCATGATAAAAATGGCGCGGTGAGTGCTGTGGTTTCACATCAGGTGAAGATTTTACCTGCGTGGGTGCATCCATCCGCGGTGGGTAAAAATCTGGGTGTTCTAGTGGGTGATGAAACCTGGTTCCGCAAGTATCAGTTGGACATTGCGTCTGGTGTCGTGAACTTTTCTGGCGGACCCGTGGTACTCACGAACTTTTATTATGACTATTATGGGTATAAGGTGGAATCCCCCAATGCGAGCATTCCTCATTACTGGTATTCCGATTCCAGTATTACCCCTAACTACGCAGGATGCAGTAATGGACGATTCCGCATTCGTTATCAGTATTCCGGGACAAAAATTTTTAATAGTGAAAACTCTTATTTTGATAACAAGGCAGGGATTGTATTTGGGTCAGGTTCCAGAATGAACAAGCGGGATGACTGGTCCATGCTCTCTTTTGCGGACACTTCGCGGAGCAGGCGTTACGCCGCCAATATGCCTTTGTATAATGGTGATGGCACGCTGCTTTGGGGCACTGCACCCACATGGGCGGAAAGTTGTGGCGCACATGCTCCCACACTCACCTTCAGCACGGCTATTGATACGATCTACTCTGGCGAAGACTATGTGGCTTTCCCTGCATTCAGCGATGCCGATGATGATTCCGTGTGGCTGAGTCTTGTGAGTGGCCCTGCATGGATTGAGGTCGGAACGCCGGCGGACTATCTGGATAGTGCAGATTGGCCGCATAAATATGGTAACAGTTTTTATTACGTCCGTTCCGTAAACACTGAAATACGGCGACATGCTTTAGTGAATTCGGGGCTTTACACCTACAGCATGCAGGCTCATGATCAGACTGGCGCGGTGAGTACCGTGGTCTCACATCAGGTGAGGATTTTACCTGCGTCGTCGCATCCATCTGCGGTGGGTAAAAATCTGGGTGTTCTAGTGGGTGATGAAACCTGGTTCCGCAAGTATCAGCTGGATATTGCCTCCGGTGTTGTGAACTTTTCAGATGAACCCGTGACACTCACGAACTTTTATTATGACTACTATGGGTATAAAGCGGAGTGGCCGAGCAGTCTCAGTAGCCCTCATTATTGGTATTCCGATTCCAGTATTACGCCCAGTTTTGTGGGCTGTGGCGAAGGTCGTTTCCGGATCCGTTATCAGTATTCCGGGACAAAGACCTTTAACAGTGAAAACTCTTATTTTGATAACAAGGCAGGGATTGTCTACGGGACGGGTTCCCTAATGAATAAGCGGGATGACTGGTCCATGCTCTCTTTTGCGGATACCTCGCGGAGCAGGCGTTATGCGGCGAACATGCCTCTGTATAATGGTGATGGCACGCTGCTTTGGGGCACGGCACCTTCGTGGTCCAATGCATGCGGGGAAGAATTATCGTCTAGTTCTTCTTCTGCAATCATATCCTCTTCGTCAGTATCCTCTTCTTCAATGGAATACATATCCTCTTCATCAGTATCCAGTTCCTCTGTTACGCCAATTCCTAATCTCGTGATAAAATTTCTAGATAGCAATCCAGATGCCTTAAATCAGATCGGTTTTCAGGCGAGCATTGCAAACAAAGGGGATGCGGCTATTTCGCTTGCGGGTTACGTCATGCGTTTTTATTACAACGATGTGTTTAACCTTGATGCCTCTACTCTGGTGTTTGAGCAGACTGATAGTCCAATTTCATATAAAACAGAAATATGTGCGGAGGGTAAATATTCCCTGACCTTTGAATTTGCTGATTCTGTTTCCGTTTCTGCCGGGGGAAGGTTCCCGCTTTCGCAAGATATCAAAGGCATGATACATACTTACAATTGGCAGGGACAGAGTGTCTATAAAGAATTACAGAAAAGCTGGCAAAGATCTATCTTCTCTTCCATTTCAGGGCTTGCAGTTCAACAGAATCCCAAAATGGCCCTGTATGATTCTTTGGGACAGCTTGTCTATGGAACGGAAGCTTGGCCTTGCAATGGTTACGTGCCTTCGCCGAAGCTTGCCGCCTATGTGCGTGATCCAAACCTTCCAGATACTCTTGAAAGCGAGGTGGTTCTGACGGTTGAAAACAAAGGAGATTCCTCTGTGGCGGGTCCATTAATGGTCTCTTATTATTTTACACACCCTACAGGACACTCTGTGAATGTGGTAACAGAAGGGGACACTCTTGCGGGTCTTGGAACCCGTGTGCTTGATGATAGCATGACTGTGATGCGCCATACCGCTGCAGGCAATCGTCATGTTCTTTTGTTTTCAATCCCCTCGGGTCTTGTTGCTGGAATATCGAAATCATTTGCCTTCACTCTTTATGATGCCTGTCTTTATGACTGCAATGAGAGTATGAAATCCCAATTTCACTGGAATCGTGGGGATGACTGGTCCCAGTATGTCAAATCTGGGGGCATGGCCAAGGACACGGATTCTTTGACAGAAAAGATCACTATAAAGGACAGCATGGGTACCATTTTGTATGGCAAGGCGGATCCTTCCGCCCCCTCTTATACGATCGTGAAAATAGAAGATAATGATTCGATGTCCCTTTCCCATGCCCGTGCCACCGTAGAAGATCAGGTTCCAAACCGCACGGATGCCGCAGAATATTCTGGTGGGCAGTTACTTTCGGGTGGCGATTTTGAGGCGCTCGCTCGCGGGTGGACTGTGTCCGGTACCGCGAAGAGTGTCCGGGGAGGGGCTCCCGGAGGTTCCCGGTATCTGTCGTTCTCCAACTCTGGTACCCTTTCGCAGACGCTACCCTCTGCCGCTTTGGAAATTGCTCGTGACAGTGGTTTGACGCTTACCTTCTGGAGGCGCTGGAGTTCCGGTAATGTGTCCGTGAATGGAACGAGTCGGAGCATGAGTGGCTACATAAACCATTGGGTGCACGACACCCTGACTTTTGCAGGGAATTCCCTGCCCGATACAGGGAATGTTACCATCACTTTTCAGTTTTGGGGGGCGATGGACATTGACGATGCGGTGCTTGTGCCAGGAACGTCGACGCACCCGGTAACGCAGGCCGTGCGATTCACGACCACCCAGCATCAGGAGATTGAGACGCGCAGTTACGATGGCAACACAGAACTTCTGTTGACCACGGCGTTGCGGGATTTTCTGGGTCGGCCTTACCAGAAGTATCTTCCTTTTGCGCTGGAGTGCGAAGGGGTGGAAGACTGCAACGGGGATTCAAAGGCTATCGATAACCCGTCTATGGCGACCCATTATTATATCCTCGCTAATCCGAATTACCCTGATGCGCAGGGCTACCCTTATGCAGAGACAGAGTGGAAACCGGATCAGGCGGCGACTGGGGACCTGATGGGGAATCCCGGCAAAGCGTTCAGCCTCGCGGGTGATGAACAGGGGATTCATGTGTCCCACAGTTGGTCTTCTGGAGTCCACTTATCAGGTGTGAACTTACTGGATTCGGTTTCGCTCTCTAATGCTGTAAGTGCAATGGAGCATACTCGTGTTTATGATAACAAAGAAAACTACCACGCTCAAGTGGATTTAGATCCGACGCACTTGTGGGAAGTTGCGGAAGATCCGGATGGTCGGCAGAGTTTCACGGTGAAGGACATGGAAGGGCGCGTGATCGTTTCCGGTGCGCTGGATGGGAGTGGCCATCTCCTGATGCGGAGCGTGAATGAGCTTGATGCACGCGGCAACGTGATCAAAAGTCACCCGCCTGTGAGCTGTGAATACACGCCCACACCTGCGCACTGCGTGACCCCGAGTACTTTTGAGTATGACAGCGAAAGCCGCGTCATCGCCTCCACGGAACCTGACGCGGGGGAGACGCGGAGCTACTACGACCCTGCGGGCCGTGTGCGTGCGACGCAGACACAAAGGCAGATTGACTCCGGAACAGCGACAGTCATGGGCTACGATGACATTGACCGTGCGATTTACAGCGGTGTGTGGACTCACGGCATGACGGAAACCCAACTCAGAAACTACTTTAAGGATATGACTCACCGCTTTGACCCCGCCGCCTCGGCATTGGATTCTGCGACACTCACAGAAAACTACTATGACCGCATGCCGGGAAGGGATTCTGTGTTAACCGCACTCGGTGTGGAATTGTATCCGGCAAGTCTCACACCGGACTCGTTCAGATACACAAAAACCCGATTAGTGGCAACCGTATCGCATGGGCCAAAACACAGTGTAGCCTACCGGCACGATAAAAAGGGCCGCGTCATCGCAAGCTATGTGTACAACGGCGGTGTCGCCGCAGATAGCCTTAAACTCCTTGCTACAGAAACGAAATATGACCTCGCAGGTAAAGTGCTCAGGACCGTAAAATACCCCTACGGTTTAAGTGCTGCCGGTAAAAATCGGACGATTATGGAACGCTACGCCTACGACCGCCGCGGTCGTGTGGATACTTTATACGTGAAAAACGGCAGCGCCGCAGAGACCGTGCTCGCGACCTATGTGTATTACCCGACGGGAAGCGTGAAACAGATCGCCCTCGGCGGAGGTGCCCTCACGCTAAGCTACACCTATCACATCAGTGGCGCAGTAAAAACAGCCACCGCCAGAAATGTATCCGGCGGAACCACACTCTACAGCGAAACATTAGATTATGAAGACTGCGGAAGTCAGAATTGCACGCCACAATATGCAGGAAATATTAGTAGGATGATGCATACACTGGCACATGGGAATACGAACTATAGTGAAACGCGCGATGTATTGTATGCGTATGACTTGATGAATCGATTGACAAATGTCAATGATGCGAATATGGATAGTTTTGACGAAGTGTTCGCTTATGATCCTCAGGGCCGCCTCACCAGCCAGCGCCGGGGCGCAAACGTGGTGAATACGGCTGGTGGGGAATACGCGTATTACACACAAAGTAATAAACTCAAAAAAGTCAGTGCAGGTATGAGCGGCGATGTGGACGCCGAACGGCTCATGAGCACCGACAGCAACTTTGTGTATGATGCCGATGGCAACATGATCTACGATGCGTCCAAAAAGATGACTGTCAGCTATGATTACAGAGGACTGCCCACAGCATTTGCGAAGCAGGAACTGAGCGGAGACTCTGTGCGGCTCCTGATGACCTACGACGGGAGCGGCAACCGCATCACGAAACGCTACGAAAGAAAGGCCCCTGCTGAAACCGCCTGGACGTTACAACTCGCCACGCATTACACAGGCTTAGGCAGTGAAATCCGCGAAAACGGGCTTGACAACACCGCGAAAGTGGTTGTGAACCTGCCGCAGGGCCTTGGAAGGTATTCTCCATCTTCTACAAGTGAAAATGTGGCAAGTTCCGAGCCAAGTTTTGAATGGTATCTCAAAAATCATTTGGGAAGTACCCTGCTTGTGTATGGCACAGGCTCCGGTTCCGGCAGTGTGAAAGCCGCGTATGATTATAGAGCTTTCGGGGAACAAATAGATCTAACGATTTCGACAGACAAAGTCACCGAAACATTCACTGGCAAAGAGCGAGACGATGAGACGGATCTTTTCCATTTCGGTGCCAGAACCTATGACCCGATGATTGCCATCTGGAACGGAGTGGATACGAAGCGACAACATAATTCGTCTTATGTGTACGGGTCAAATAATCCAGTGAATAGGGTTGATCCTGATGGAAATACGGATTATGACGCTACCAGTCTGGGCATTTCTGCACAGTATAATACGCTTAGAGAAGCGGGAACCACAATGAACCAATTCTTGTGGGATAAGACCATAGGCTTTTTGGAGGGGGTGGCTACTATAGGAAAGGGTGGTTTAAAAGTCGCTTCTGTTGTTGATCCTGAACCAATGTCAAGAGCTACGGCTTCTGCCGCGCTAGTTGCTATGGATATGGTTGAATCTTATTCATTATATGGTGTGGATGGAGTAAAGATGACAGGCCTTAATGCTGCTACAGGGTTTACAATTGGCAAGGTTATGCCAAATACAATGCCATCTAGAGCTGCGCAAACCATTTTTGGCGATTTGTTAAATGGGGCTGGAGGTAAACTCTTAGAAAATAAAAATAATGCTCCGATCCCTTCTCCTAGTTCAGGTGACATTTTGCCACAGCCCTCTTTGATGGCGCCCCCTGATAAAACATATGTGGAGCAATAGATATGCTATTTGATATAATATGCATTATTTTTATAACAAGTGTGCTTATATCCTGTTTGTATAGAAAAAAATTTATCTATATGGGTACTGTCGTTGAATGGAATAAAAATCCTAAAATGTATGTCGTATATGCTATTCTCCTTTCATTTATAGATCTTGTGTTTATTCTCAGTCTTATATTGTGATTGCAGTTTCCAGAAAAAAACATTAACTATACAGATGAAAATCATTCACAACACATACAGGAGATATATTGTTCAGATGAATGGGATCCATTCAACATCTTTTTCGCAATGTTTGGATGATGGAATCCTGTCTTTGATGTTTTGCGTGAGGGATGGTTACCCGAATGGGCGGAGACACTTTAGTGGCTCCGTTTTTGGAGGCAACTTGTTGCCCCAAAAATACAGCCCGACCCGGCGGGATGATTTTGTGAGATGTGACTCATCCGGGGCACGCCCGGATTTTTCTTTGGAAAAACCCTGGATTATGAAGACTGCGGAAGCGAAGATTGTACACCACAGTATGCGGGAAATATCAGTCGGATGATGCATAGTTTAGCGCATGGAAACACGAACTATAGTGAAACTCGCGATGTGTTGTATGCTTATGACTTGATGAATCGTCTCACGAGTGTCAATGATGCGCATATGGATAGTTTTGACGAAGTGTTCGCTTATGATCCTCAGGGACGTATTTTGTCACAACGTCGAGGAACAAATGTAGCGAATACGGCTGGCGGAGACTACAGTTATTATGCTGGCAAAAATAGGCTAGCTTCTGTCTCCGCAGGCATGAGTGACTCCGTAGATGCTGAACGACTCATGAATGCTGACAGCAATTTTGTGTATGATGCCGATGGAAACATGATCTACGACGCGTCCAAAAAGATGACTGTCAGCTATGATTACAGAGGACTGCCCACGGCATTTGCGAAGCAGGAACTGAGCGGCGACTCTGTGCGTCTTTTGATGACTTACGATGCCTCTGGCAACCGCATCACGAAACGCTATGAAAGGAAGGCTGCTGCGGAAACCGCCTGGACGTTGCAACTTGCCACACATTACACAGGCTTAGGCAGTGAAATCCGCGAAAACGGGCTTGACAACACTGCAAAAGTGGTTGTGAACCTGCCTCAGGGCCTCGGAAGGTATTCTCCATCTTCTACAAGTGAAAATGTGGCAAGTTCCGAGCCAAGTTTTGAATGGTATCTCAAAAATCATTTGGGAAGTACCCTGCTTGTGTATGGCAAAGGCTCCGGTTCCGGCAGTGTGAAAGCCGCGTATGATTATAGAGCTTTCGGGGAACAAATAGATCTAACGATTTCGACAGACAAAGTCACCGAAACATTCACTGGCAAAGAGCGAGACGATGAGACGGATCTTTTCCATTTCGGTGCCAGAACCTATGACCCGATGATTGCCATCTGGAACGGAGTGGATACGAAGCGACAACATAATTCGTCTTATGTGTACGGGTCAAATAATCCAGTGAATAGGGTTGATCCTGATGGAAATACGGATTATGACGCTACCAGTCTGGGCATTTCTGCACAGTATAATACGCTTAGAGAAGCGGGAACCACAATGAACCAATTCTTGTGGGATAAAACCATAGGCTTTTTGGAGGGGGTGGCTACTATAGGAAAGGGTGGTTTAAAAGTCGCTTCTGTTGTTGATCCTGAACCAGGAACAAGAACCGCAGTTAATGTAGCACTCGTTGCTATGGATATGGTTGAATCTTATTCATCATATGGGGTAGATGGGGTAAGGATGATAGGAACTAATACTGCTCTTGGTTTTGGTATTAGTAAAGTAGCTCCAAATACAATAACTTCTAGAGCTGTGCAAGCTGCTTTTGGCGATCTTTTAAATGAGGCTGGAAGTAAACTTTTAGAAAATAAAAATAATGCTCCGATGCCTTCTCCTAGTTCAGGTGACATTTTGCCACAGCCCTCTTTGATGGCGCCCCCTGATAAAACATATGTGGAGCAATAATATGTTTTTTTATATAATAGGTATTGTTATTGGATTTTGGGTAATTATTGATGCTATTCGTAAAAAAAAAATTTCTTATAAGGGTACAACTGTCGAATGGAAAAAATATCCGAAGTCATATATTTCTTATATCTTCCTTTCTTTATTTGTGACAATTATATTGATTATTGGACTTATTAGTGATATACTAAGTTAATGTTGCTGCTAACTACAGATGAGAATCATTCACAACACATACAGGAGATATATTGTTCAGATGAATGGGATCCATTCAACATCTTTTTCGCAACGTTTGGATGATGGAATTCTGTCTTTTGTTTTTTACGTGAGGGATGGTTACCCGAATGGGCGGAGACACTTTAGTGGCTCCGTTGCCCCGTTGCCCCGTCCGCTGTCCGAAATGAAAAAAGGTGATTAACGACACCTGAAAAGTTGTCATAAACAGCGCAAAATCACAAAAATATCTACAACAATGCCCTGATTTTTGCGTACAGGGTACAGTATCCCCGTCAATGCAAAATTACTTTATCTGTAATCCAGTAGATATCCTTTCAATAATCCATTCCATCCGCTGAATTTTGTGCACCGCTTCACAGAGGCGAGAGAGGTCTGGCGATGACTCTCTCCCGGAGTGAGTCGAGCGGTAGCGAGTGCCGCAGGGGTCCCGTGAACACTTGGCAGCTTTGCTGCCTTAGTGCCGAACGATCCCCTCCGGGGAACGAAGGGGGAGAGTCCCGTCCAGACCTCCTCTGGAGTCAGTCCGCCAAGATGTCTGTGAGGTCTCACCGTATTGTACCAGAACTGAAATTCATCCAGCGCAAACTGGATTTTCTTTGCATTGAAAAATACTCTGTCCGAATAGAACTTGAACGTTCCGAAGAATCTCTCAATCCTCCCGTTTTCCCATGGGCTGTGCATGTGTGACCTCTGGTGTCTGATTCCCAGAATCCACAGCCCGAACCGAAATAGTTTGGACACAAATACGCTCTCGTTGTCTGTCCTTAAACTTTTCGGTTTTCCATACGCTTCAATCGCAGTAATCAACGCCTTTAAAAGCGTAATTGAAGCCTTGTCCGAAATACTTTTCAGCGAAAGGCATTTTCTTGTCCCGTGATCGAGGATGCCGAACACTGTTTTCGTCGTGCCTTCCGTGTCTTCAATTCCTGTCATGTCCATTCCCCAGACGATGTTCTTTGCCATCGGTTTCGGCACTCTCCGCTTCCACTTTTTTCTCAGCTTTTTCACTTCGTAAATATTGTCCCGCAGAATTTTGTACACAAACGTCTTTCCGACGCTCACCCCCGTTTTCGGAGCGAAATTCCTGTTGAATATATCTGCTACCTGTCTCACTCCTGCAAGAGGAACGTGTGCCTTAATGCGGATCAGTTCGCGCCTCACCCAGCGTGGTTTCGGCTGACGGTGTCCCCGATAAGTTTTGGCTTTTAGAGGTCTCTTGACAACGAATGCGTTTTTGTGTTTGAAGATGGAAATTGTGAAAAAAGCGGAACCAATTATGAATAAAACGCCAAGTAAAATGGCCGTGTCTGCAAGGGATTCAATGGAAGACATCTCCGACTCCTGAAAAGAAAGTCAAAAATATATTCTGAACAAATATTTATCTTTCTTCCGTGAGCAGGATCAGTTCAACATATCTTTTGCAGAGGCTGGGTGATAGAACCTTGTCTTTTGTGCTTTGCGTGAGGCATGCGGAGGGTGGCGTAAGCCAGTGTTTTGCTTTGCAAAACACCGACCGGAGGGTAGCCCATAGCTCGCCGACCCGACGGGATGATTTTGTGAGATGCGATTCATCCGGGGCACGCCCGGAATTTTTTACGGAAACACAACTCAGAAACTACTACAGGAATCTCATTTTTGGATGTTATAATGGGAAATTTGGGTTTAAAATTCACACATCGTTCCATAAATAGGCCCCTACAGGGTCAGAAATAATTTTTGGTTCCGCCGAAAACAGAAAAAATAAAATTGAATACGCGATTAATTGATTGCATAAAATAAAAGGATGCAAGTTTAAACTTAATTTGAAGCGAATTTGTCTGTTAATGTGTGAATCAGACACAAAAAAAGGCGGACACATTGCTGCATCCGCCTTTCCCATTCACTAGTTCTGTTTAGGGGTTCTTTTCTGCCGCCATGTCCGCGTAAAACGCATAGCGGGCATCCACTTCTTTCTGGAGCTGTTCCACAAGTGCTTTCGCCGCTTCGGGGTTGCTCTTGACGAGCATCTTATAACGGTTTTCCGTATAGATGTAGTCCGCGACAGGAATGGTCGGCGTTTTGCTATCCAGAATCAGCGGGCTCTTGCCTTCAGCAACGAGTGCCGGGTTGTAACGCATCAGTGGCCAGTAACCGGATTCGACCGCCATTTTCTGGTGAGCAAGCTGATTGTTGAGGTCAAAACCGTGCGCAATACAGGGGCAGTAGGCGAGGATCAGAGACGGACCGTTGTGTGCTTCCGCTTCCTGGATCACCTTTAAGCTGTGGGCATCGTTCGCACCCATGGCAATGCGACCCACATACACGTTCTTGTAGCTCATGGCGATGAGACCGAGATCTTTTTTACCTGAACGCTTGCCGGCAGCGGCAAAGAGGGCCACAGCACCGCGGTTTGTGGACTTGGAAGCTTGTCCACCCGTGTTGGAATAGACTTCGGTATCGAGAACCAGGATGTTCACGTTTTCACCTGTGGACATGACGTGATCCAAGCCACCGTAGCCGATATCGTAGGCCCAGCCGTCACCGCCCATGATCCATACGGATTTCTTGACGAGGTAATCAGCAAAGCTCGCGAGGTTCTTGGCTTCTACAGAGCCTTCGGCTTTGAGTGCGGCTTTGAGTTTTTCCACGTTGGCGCGTTGAGCGACAATACCCGCTTCATCATTCTGAGTCTGGGTTTTGAGTGCTTCGACCAATGCGGCATCGAGTTTCGGAGCCATGGCATCTAGGAGCTGTATCGCTTGTTCTGCATGCTTGGTGACGCCGAGACGCATACCGAGACCGAATTCGGCGTTGTCTTCAAAGAGGCTGTTTGCCCAAGTAGGGCCGCGGCCTTCCTTATTTTGTGCCCAAGGAGTCGTGGGCAGGTTACCGCCATAAATGGAGGAGCAACCGGTAGCGTTCGCAACGATCATGCGGTCGCCGAAAAGCTGACTTACCAAACGGACGTAGGCGGTTTCGCCGCAACCCGCGCAGGAGCCGGAGAACTCGAACAGAGGTTCGAGGAGCATGGCCTGCTTTACGATGTTTTTGTTGAGCTTGGTGCGGTCAAATTCAGGGAGGTTCACGAAGAAGTCCCAGTTCTTGCCTTCAGCGACAGCAATCGGCTCCTGATTGGTCATGTTGATGGCCTTCAGTTCCGGATTTACTTTGTTCTTACCTGGGCAGGCTTGGACGCAGACGCCGCAACCTGTGCAGTCGTAAGGGGAAATTTCAATGGTCCAGACCTTTTCGCCTTCGACTTTGAGGCCGGGCTTGAGAGCTGCAAACTTGAAGCCTTCCGGAGCCTTTGAAAGTTCCGCCTTGTCGTAGACCTTCGCACGAATGGAAGCATGGGGGCAAACCATGGCGCACTTGCCGCACTGAATACAGGTTTCCGGATCCCAAGATGGAATCTGAAGCGCAAGGTCGCGCTTTTCGAATTTGGTCGTGCCTGTGGGGAATACGCCATCGACGGGCATCTTGGACACAGGGAGATTGTCGCCATTGCCGCGGATGATTTCTGCAGTGACCTGGTTAACAAAATCAGATGCTTTACCATGAATAGCGGCGCGGAGTTCGCGGGTGCTCGTCACAGAAGCCGGAATCTTCAATTCTTGGAGGTGCACCAAAGTCGCATCGATGGCATCCCAGTTCTTTTGAACTACGGCATCGCCCTTCTTCGCATAAGTCTTTTTGGCGTAGTCCTTGATGAGCTGAATCGCCTGAGTTTCGGGGAGAATGCCCGCTTTGGCAAAGAAGCAGGTCTGCATGATGGTATTGATGCGGCGTCCCATATCGGTCTTTTCAGCAACGGCATAGGCGTCAATAATGAATACCTTGATTTTCTTGTCGATGATTTCTTTTTGAACGATTCTCGGGAAAGTGTCCCAGGCGGTCTCAGAACTGTGCGTTGTGTTCAAAAGGAACTTGGCACCCGGTTTTGCATTTTTGAGAATGTCAATTAAGCCTAAGTGCGGGGTGTGATGACAAGCGATAAAGTCCGCTTCGCCTTCGCCAATGAGGTACGGAGCATCGATCACCTCTTTGCCGAAACGCAAGTGGGAAGTGGTCATGGAACCGGACTTTTTGGAGTCATAAACAAAGTAGCCCTGAGCGTAGTTGTCCGTGTAGTTGCCGATGATCTTGATGGTGTTTTTGTTTGCACCCACGGTACCGTCGGCACCGAGACCATAGAACATGCACTGGAAAAAATCCTTCTGGAGTTTGAAGGACGTGTCTATTGTGAGGCTCGTATTGGAAACATCGTCGTTGATGCCA
>Ga0209467_1001204_pt1 | contig 24114 bp, 20 predicted proteins | sample Higcelwee11metaG_FD_187175 | JGI IMG/M metagenome (GOLD analysis project Ga0209467, IMG submission 187175) | Freshwater pond sediment microbial communities from the University of Edinburgh, under environmental carbon perturbations - High... | ecosystem: Environmental > Aquatic > Freshwater >... | reverse complement strand
CTCGCGCAGCTGCCGCTTTATGCTGACCGAAGAAGCGCACCACCTGTTCGTCGGCGAGACCGGCGTCGGCCGCACCGTGGAGGCCACCTGCGCCGCGATGAACAAGGCCGGCATCACCGACCCGTACGACGTGGAGCGCATCCGCGCACTCGGCGTGGTTGACCTGCCGCTGTTGCAGCGCAAGGCCAACTTCCACATGAGCGTGACGCGCGACCTGTTCGGCTCCGAGATCTCCAGCAACGCCGCCGAGTCGTTCTCGTCGGGCCTGAAGGGCCGCTTCAACGAAGCCAGGCTCTCCGGCGACGACCACGAACTGCAGGACGCCACCTACGACGTCACCCGCGTGGTGAATGGCCAGCTGGTGGTGGAGCCGGTGCCCGCGCTGCGCGCCATCAACTGCCGCCTGCTCGACGACTACATCGCCGATTGCCAGGGCGGCATCGACCGCTGGAACAAGAGCATCGAGAAGGCCGGCATCAACTTCAAGATCACCCAGCCGCACAAGGGCTTCCACCGCAAGATCGGCGAGTTCGCCGGCCACCACATCAGCCCGGCCGGCGAGCTGCTCAGCGCCGAGGCCTTTGCCGCGCAGCAGGGCGGGTGGCTGCCCAACGACTCGGACATGGACTTCATCAACTCGCTGATGAAGGCGCACCACGCACCGGGCGAATACGCCAGCTGGATCGCCCCTCCGCGCATGGGCATCAACCAGCAGCCGGTGGACTACGAGTACGTAAAAATTGATTAGCCACCCCCGCCGCGCTTCGCGCGACCCCCTCGAGGGGGCAACGCGCGCGGCCTGGCAAAGCCAGTTCCGCCGCGTTCCCGGCTCGTACATCTCGCGCCGGAGCGGGAATGACCTCCCCCTCGTTGCACGCGTCGCCCTTCGGGGGGCGGTGGTGCTCCCTGCTCTGCCGCTCAGCCCTTGCGGTTGAGCAGGGCGTAGAGACCGATGGCGCCGAAGGTGGCGGTACCGATGCCGCCGAGCGCGAATTCGCCGAAGCGCAGCGTGTAGTCGCCGGTGCCCAGCACCAGGGTGATGGCGGCCACGAGCAGGTTCTTGTTGTTCGAAAAATCGACCTTGTTGTCGACCCAGATCTTGGCCCCGGCCACGGCGATCAGGCCGAACACCACGATGGACACACCGCCCATCACGGCGAGCGGAATCGCCTGGATCAGTGCGCCGAACTTGGGGCTGAAACCGAGCAGGATCGCCATGCAGCCGGCCACGAAGAAGATGGCGGTGGAGTAGATCTTGGTCGCGGCCATGACGCCGATGTTCTCAGCGTAGGTGGTCACGCCGGTGCCGCCCGCGCTGCCGGCCACGATGGTGGCCACGCCGTCGCCCATGAAGGCGCGGCCCATGTAGCGGTCCAGGTTCTTGCCCGTCATCGCGGTCACGGCCTTGATGTGGCCCAGGTTCTCCGCCACCAGGATGATGGCCACAGGCGCGATCAGCAGCATGGCGTTGGCCTGAAAGACCGGCGCGCTGAAGTTGGGCAGGCCGAACCAGGCGGCGCTGGCGATGCCGCTCAGGTCCAGCGGTTTGCCCAGTCCGAAGCCGTTGGTGAGCACGGCGTAGATGACGCTGGCGATGATCAGGCCCATGAGGATCAGCAGGCGCTGCAGCATGCCGCTGCTGAACACGGCCACCAGCGCCACGCAGACGAAGGTTACGCCCTGCATCCAGGCGTCGAAACCCGTGGGCGCCATGTTCTTGATCGGGATGCCGGCCAGGTTCAGGCCGATCACGGCCACCACCGAGCCGGTGACCACCGGTGGCATCAGGCGTTCGATCCAGCCCGTGCCGATGGCCTGCACCAGCGCGCCGATCAGCGTGTAGACGATGCCGCAGGCGATGATGCCGCCGAGCGCCACGCCGATGTTGGCATTGGGTCCCGGTCCGGCGTAGCCGCTGGCCGCGATCACCACGCCGATGAAGGCGAAGCTCGACCCCAGGTAGCTCGGCACCTTGCCGCCGGTCATGACGAAGAAGATCAGCGTGCCGATGCCGCTCATGAGGATGGCGACGTTGGGGTCGAAGCCCATGAGGATGGGCGCGAGCACGGTGGCGCCGAACATGGCGATCAGGTGCTGCACACCCATCACGGCGGTCTGCGGCCAGGGCAGGCGCTCGTCGGGGCCGATGACGCCGCCGCCGGCCAGCGTGGCCGATGATTTTTCGCTCCAGGTGAACATGCCCATGAAAACTCCTTGTTGTGGTTGTGGAAAGCGGATGTCGGGTGGCGGCGATTCTGCCGGGTGGTCTGGGGGCGCGCACGCTGCGTTGCAGCAGGCGCGACGCGGGCGGGACAGCGTCGCTGCGATCTTGGCGCTGACGCCGGTGTGCGGGCCTTGTTCCGCGTCAGGCGACGCGGAAGAAACGCATTTCGACGCGATCGGGAAAACGCGCACCGGTGCCGATGAAGAGGCTCTGTGTCATCCAGGCCAGCGCCGGGTGCGAGACCTCGAAGGTCGGCGCGCAGCGGAAGTAGATGGCGGCCGGGTCCACCGGCTCGCCGCGCACCAGCTTGGCGATGTCTTCCGGCGAGCCGCGGCGCAGCGCGCGGTTCTGCACGAACACATGGGCGCCCGCCCAGTCGGGGTCGTCCAGCTGCAGCAGGTAACGCGCGTCCAGGTCGGCGCAGGTGTCGCTCACCACGAGCTGGAAATCTGCGCCACCGGGCAGCACCCAGCCATTGATGGCGCCGCTGACTGCGCCCCCGGTGATCGGGATGATGCGGCGCTTGCCGCGGCTGTTGAGCCCCCTGATCTCGCCCGCCTCGATGGGCGCGGCGACGAAGACCGTGAGGTCCAGAGCGGGTTCGAGAGTGGGGGCGGGCAGGGGCATGCGCGGGTTATACCGCAGGGGGCCCTGTCACCTGGGCAGTGGCGCGGTCAGGGGTGCGCTGCTACCCTCGCGGCAGACGGAGACAACAGGCCCCCAGGGCCCAAACCAAGAGCGAGCCACCATGAGCACCACGCCGGGCACCCCTGCGCCCCACATCCCCCAGATCCGCCTCTACCAGCAATGGCTGGCCGAACACCGCGGCCTGCGGTTCGACGACTACGACGCGCTCTGGCGCTGGTCCACCACCGATCTCGACGCCTTCTGGCAAAGCATCTGGGACTACTTCAAGATGCAGTCGCCCACGCCGCACACGGCGGTGCTGGAGCGCAACGTGATGCCGGGGGCGAAGTGGTTCCCGGGCGCGCAGTTCAATTACGCGCAACAGGTCTTGCGCCATGTGATGCCTGCGCACGCGGCCGGCTTCAGCGCCATCGTCAGTCGCAACGAAAAGGGCCGCCATGTCGAACTGAGCTGGCCCGAACTGCGGCGCCAGGTGGCGTCGCTCGCACTGCACCTGCAGGCCCAGGGCGTGATGCCCGGCGACCGCGTGGCCGCCTACCTGCCCAACATCCCCGAGACCATGGTCGCCTTTCTTGCGGTGGTGAGCATCGGCGCGGTGTGGAGTGTGTGCGCGCCCGACATGGGCACCAACGCCGTGCTCGACCGCTTCAGACAGATCGAGCCGGTGGCCCTGATCGCCTGCGACGGCGTGACCTACGGCATGAAGGATTTCGACCGCCTGTCCGTGGTGGCCGAACTGCGCGCGGCCCTGCCCACGGTGCGCCACGTGATCCTGCACACCAACCTGGCAGACGACCCGGCCGCGGTGGACCGAGCGCTGGAGGCGGCCCAGCCCTGCACGGCCTTCAGCACCGCGACTGCGCGCTACGACGCGGCCACCGCCGCCTTCGAGCCGCTGTGGCTGCCGTTTGATCACCCGCTGTGGATCGTCTACAGCAGCGGCACCACGGGCCTGCCCAAGCCCATCGTTCACGGCCACGGCGGCACGGTGATCGTGGCCATGGCACTGAAGATCATCCACAACGACGTGGGCTGCAGCTACGCGCCCAACAGCTGGGGCGAGCGTTACCACTGGTACAGCTCCACCGGCTGGGTGATGTGGAACGCGCAGACCAGCGGCCTGCTCAACGGCACCACCTGCGTGCTCTACGACGGCAACCCCGGTGGCCCCAAAGACCAGCCGGACTGGACCACGCTCTGGCGCTTCGCGTCCGAACTCGGCGTGACCTTCTTCGGCGCCGGCGCGGCGTTTTTTGCGAACTGTCTGAAGGCGGGCGTGGACCTGTCGACCTGCGGCGATCTGTCGCAGGTGCGGGCACTGGGCACGACCGGTTCGCCGCTGTCGGAGGACGCGCAGAACTGGGGAACGGCGCAGTTCGCGGCCATCGCTGCAAACGATGCGCAGCGCGACATCTGGTGGTGCAACATTTCGGGTGGAACGGACTTCGCCGGCGCCTTCATCGGCGGCAACCGCGAACTGCCGCAAACGCCCGGCCGCATGCAGTGCCGCCTCATGGGTTGCGCGGTCGAGTCGTGGAACGAGCAAGGCCAGCCCGTCATCGACGAAGTGGGCGAACTGGTCTGCGCGCAACCCATCCCTTCCATGCCACTGTACTTCGTCGGCGACAAGGACAACCGCCGCCTGCTCGGCAGCTACTTTGACATGTACCCGCCGGGCCACGGCCGCAAACCGGGTGGCGGTGATCTCGCCGCAGACGCCGGCGCCGTCTGGCGCCATGGCGACTGGCTGCGCATCCACCCCGACGGTTCCTGCGTCATCTACGGCCGCTCCGACGCCACCATCAACCGCCACGGCCTGCGCATGGGCACCAGCGAACTCTACAGCGCGGTCGAGGCGCTGCCCGAGGTGCTGGACTCGATGGTCGTGGACCTCGAATACCTCGGCCGCGAAAGCTACATGCCGCTGTTCGTGGTGCTGCGCCCGGGGCTCACGCTGGACGATGCCATGACCGCGAAGATCAACGGCACCATCCGCACCGCGCTGTCACCGCGCTTCCTGCCCAACGAAGTCCTGCAGGTGGCCGAAATCCCGCGCACGCTCTCGGGCAAGAAGCAGGAGCTGCCGATCAAGAAACTGCTGCTCGGCCAGCCGCTGGACAAGGTGATCAACAAGGAAGCCATGGCCAACCCGGGTTGCCTCGACTGGTACGTGGAATTCGCGCGCCGGCGGGCCGATGCCACCCGCATCTGAGGCCCTCCGCATGCAAGGTCGATCGGGCCCTGAACATGTTGAAACGGTTTGATACTGGTCAAGCCGCCCGCTTTGCAGAACACTCGCGTGGTGATCGCACCGTCGTTCGCCCTGTCCGGCGCGAGCCGTCGATCAGATCGGAGGACCCAGATGAACCATGGACCTTCCCGTTTGCAGCCTGAGGGCTTGGTCGAGCCTCTGGACATTGATATCGACTCTCTCGACCATGCGCTGATGGAACTGCTCACCAGCGACTGGCAGACCCTGGACGACGGCGAGCCGCTGGGCCAGGCCGACGACCTGCTGGGCGAGCAGACCGCCGCTTGAAGGCTTGAAGACCTGAGCCTGCGTCGCGCGGGTGACGGATTCCGGGGGGAGCACCGGGCATGCCCCATTCACGGTTGGGCCCGCTGGTTCTATGTTGCGTGTCTCACTTCATTGCAACAGGAGACACCGCATGAGCCAGCCGTCCCGCCGCCCCGCCAACTTCAACCGCCGCCAGATCCTGTCGGCCGCTGCCGCCGTGGCCGCTCCGGCGCTCCTGCCGATGCACGCGTTCGCACAGGACAAGTTCCCCAACCGCCCCATCAAGCTGATCGCGCCCTGGCCCGCCGGTGGCAGCAGCGACGGTGTCATGCGCGCCTTCGCGGAAAGCGCCAGCAAGACGCTGGGCGTGCCCGTGATCATCGAGAACAAACCCGGTGTGGGCGGCACGCTGGGCGCAGCCGCCATGGTCGGCGCCGCTCCCGACGGCTACACGCTCACGCAGCTGCCGCTGGGCATCTACCGCCTGCCGCACATGCAGAAGATGCCGTTCGACCCGGTACAGGACATCAGCCACATCGTCTGCCTCACCGGCTACACCTTCGGCATCGCCTGCACGGCGGACGCACCGTTCAAGACCCTCAAGGAGATGGTGGCCTACGCCAAGGCCAACCCCGGCAAGCTGGAATACGGCCACACGGGAACCGGCACCACACCGCACCTCGCCATCGAAGAGTTCAGCGAGAAAGCCGGCATCCAGCTCAACCCGATCCCGTTCAAGGGTTCGGCCGAAATCATGCAGGCCATCCTGGGCGGCCACATCCGCATGATGAGCGGCACCACCGAATTCGCGCCACACGTGCAGAGCGGCAAGCTGCGCCTGCTCGCCACGCTCGGCAGCAACCGCAACAAGGCCTTCCCCGACGTGCCGACGGTCAAGGAAAGCGGCTGGGACACCATCACCGAATCGCCCTTCGGCATTGGCGGCCCCAAGGGCATGGACCCGGCCGTGGTCAAGGTGCTGCACGACGCGTTCAAGAAGACCCTGGACGACGCCAAGGTGCAGGAAACGCTGGACAAGTTTTTCATGCCCACGGTCTACATGAGCACGGCCGACTACACGGCGTACGGCGAGCGCACCTTCAAGACCGAGAAGGCGACGATCGAGCGGCTGGGGCTGACGAAGAAAAGCTGAGGCGGCCTGGGTGCGGTGGAAGACATCGCGCCGTGTGGGAAGCGGGCACACTGAGCCCAACCCACCCGATGCCATGACCACACCCACCACCGCCTCTTCGTTCACCCCATCGCCCACGCTGCGGCAGCTGGCCCTAACGCTGGCCCTGCTGTCGCCTTTCGCCGCATCAGCGCAGACCTCCGCGCCACCCGAGCCGCTCCAGACCATAGCCCGGCTCGACGTCGGCCGCTACCTGGGCACCTGGTACGAAATCGCGAAATACCCGAACCGCTTCCAGCGCCAGTGCGTGGCCGACACGAGTGCGTTGTACCGGCTGCGCGACGACGGCCAGCTCGACGTCATCAACCGCTGCCGCCAAGCCAACGGCGAAGTGGCCGAAGCCGTGGGCCGCGCGCGCCAGGACGGCCCCGCCGATTCGCCCAAGCTGAAAGTGCGCTTCGCCCCCGCCTGGCTGTCGTGGCTGCCCATGGTCTGGGGCAACTACTGGGTCATCGACATCGATGCGGACTACCAGCTGGTTGCTGTGAGCGAGCCGGACCGCGAATACCTCTGGGTTCTGTCGCGCACGCCCACGGTGGAGGCGGGGGTGTATCAGGCTTTGCTGGGGCGGTTGCGGGAAAAAGGGTTTGAGGTGGGGCGGCTGGAGAGGACAACGCAGCCGGGGAGTCTGAATTGACTTTTAAGTTGTTGATTTAAAAGGATTCACCTGTTAGATTGCATTTTTTGCTTGCAACAGGTGAATGAACTACCTCCCGCTGTCCGACGAGGCCGCCCGCCAGGTCATTGACGCCCAGACCATCCTGGCCGAGCTGACGCGTGTGAAGGCGCTCGCGCGCCAGTACGAAGGCGGCATGTACTGGAAGCAAGAAGGCGCCTATGAGTATCTGATCAAGACCGGGCGGGGCAACAGGCAACAGCGGCTGGGCGCCCGAAGCCCAGAGCTCGAAGCCACCTACACCGCATTCAAGGCGCGCAAGGCAGAGACCGAGGCCCGGTTGGCCAGCCTCAAGGCAGCGACCACCACCGCGCAGCGGCTCAACAAAGCCGTGAGAGCGGGGCGCGTGCCCGCGCTAGTAGTGGACCTGCTCAACAAGCTGGAAGACAGCGGCCTGGCCCAGCATTTCACCGTGGTCGGTACGCACGCGCTCTACGCCTACGAAGCCGCGGCGGGCGTTCGCATCGTCGCTGGCGCGCTGGCCACGCAAGACGTCGACCTGTTATGGGACGCCCGCCAGCGCGTGCGCTTCCTCGCCGACATCAAACGCCTGGACAAATCCATGCTGCAACTCCTGCAGGAAGTGGACCCCACCTTTGAGCGAAAAGTCATGCACGCAGAGACCGCCATCAACGCCAAAGGCTTCGAAGTGGACTTTCTGCGCCGCATGCAAGAAGACGGCGACCCCCACCCCTTCAAGCTGTCAGACGCAGAAGACGAACTCTGGCCCGTCATGGCCGAAATGGCCAAGATCCTGACCGAGGCGCCCCGCTTCCAACACGTGGTGATCGGCGCCACCGGCAAGATGGCCGTGATGCACACCATCTCCCCCGCCACGTTTGTCGAATTCAAGCGCTGGCTGGCGGACCGCCAAAATCGGGAGCCCTCAAAGCGCAGGCGGGATGCGTTGCAGGCGCAGACGGTGCAAAGTCTGATGGACGAAGGCTTGCTGCTGGTGCCTTGAACCTCAAACCGCCGTTGTCCGACGGTCGCTCAGACCACCGCCGCACGGCCGCCGTACTGGGCGACCCAGGTAATAACACATGACAAGGGAGCCCCATTGATCGACCCCACCGACTGGTTTGACACCCCCAAAAGCATCCTGCTCGCCGTGCTGCGCGTGCTCTGGTGGCTGGCCTGGGATGTCTGCGTCCAGACCGTGGGCTGGTCGATCGGCTGGTGTGTGCTGCGGGTGCTGACGCTGGGGCGATACCCGGAGGAGCGGCTGGGCGGGGTGGATGAAGCGTCGTCTGGAACGGCGATCGTGGTTGAACTTGTAGGCCTGGTGGTGCTGGCGGCTGGGATTTGGGGATTGGCGGGGGCGCTGCCTTGAAGGTGTGAGCACCGCGCACCTGCCAGGTGAGGACGCTCAGATCAAAGGCCATTTGTCAGGCCGAGCGTGGCATGGCGCTTGAGGGCTACAGTGCCGGTCTTGGCAGACCACCCTGGCTTTCCCGATCTCGCCATTCAGACCCCATCGTTTCCCTCCCACCGGATCCCCAATGACCAGTCCCATGTACACCCACTCCGTTCCCGTATTCGTGCAAATGCTGGCGGCCTTGAAGACCATCCTTTCGCAAGCCAACGAACATGTCGTGGCCAAGTCGATCGAGCCTGACGCCTTGTTGCAGGCCCGTTTGTTCCCGGACATGTTTCCCCTGCTCAAGCAGGTGCAGATTGCCGCCGATTTTTCGCGCGGCATTTCGGCACGCCTGGCCGGTGTGGACGTGCCGGTGGTGGAAGGCGATCAGAAGTCCTTTGCCGATCTGGACGCGCTGTTGACACAGACCCTGGCGTTTCTGGACAGCGTGAATCCGTCGCAATTCGAAGGCAAGGAAAGCAGCGAGATCGTCTTGCGCCCGGGCACACCCAAAGAGAAAAAGCTGAGCGGACAGACCTATCTGGCCAACTACGGTTTGCCGCAGTTCTTCTTCCACGTCACCACCGCCTATGACATCCTGCGCCACAACGGCGTGGCCATAGGCAAGCGCGACTATATGGGCGCCTATTGATGGCCACACGGTCCTGGCCAGACTCCAGAGGGCGGGCAGGGTAAACCCTCCATTGACACCACCCCGCGCTCCCCCGAAGGTGCAAGGCCCGCCCGCCAGCGTTTCACTCGGAGCCGCGCCATGCCCACCACCCAGCACCAACACATTGCCACCGTGATGCAGGTGGCCACCGACGGCGCAGACGCGCAGGCCGCGGCGGGGCATGAGCAGGTGATCCGCGATTCGTGGCTGCGCTGTGTGCAGCAGCACCGGCTGGACCCGACGCGCATGCAGGAGGCCGTCATCCTGCCGCAGGCGCGGCTGCGCGAGCACCAGGACCAGATGGAGGCGCTGCTGCAGATCGCGCGCCACGGGCTGGAGGCGCTTTACAGCAAGGTGGCGGGGCTGGGTTATGTGGTGCTGCTGACGGACGCGCGCGGCGTGACGGTGGACTTTCTGGGCGACCTGGTGTTCGAGCCCAGCCTGCGCAAGGCGGGCCTGTACCTCGGCGCGGACTGGAGCGAGCACCACGCGGGCACCTGCGGCGTGGGCACCTGCATCAGCACCGGCGAAGCGCTCACCGTGCACCTGGACGACCACTTCGACGCGACCCATATTCCGCTGACCTGCACCACCGCGCCGGTGTACGACAGCGCGGGCGAGCTGAGCGCGGTGCTGGACATTTCACAGCTGAGTTCGAGCCAGCCCAAGAGCAGCCAGCACCTGGCGCTGCAGCTGGTGAAGATGACGGCGCACGACATCGAGCACGCGGCCTTTCTGCACCGCCACCGCCACGACTGGATCTTGCGGCTCTCGGCGGCGCCGCAGTTCCTGGACGTGCAGCCCGAGTACCTGCTGGCGCTGGACGCGAACGGCCGCGTGGTGGGCCACAACCGGCGCGCGCAGCTGGCCTTGCAGGGCCGGGCGGTGCACGCGCCACCGCTGGTGGGGCGCAGCTTCGAGGCGCTGTTCGAGCTGCCGTTCAGCCAGATCGGCCGCTTCGTGCTGACGCAGCCTTCGGACCAGCGCGCGGTGATGCTGGCGGGCGGGCGGCAGCTGCTGTTTCTCTCGGCCGTGCCGCCGCCGCCGCGCCCGGTGGCCGCCGCGCAGCGCGAGCGCGCGGTGCCGGCGCCGCTGGCCGCGCTGTCGGCGGGCGATGCCGCGCTGGACCGGCAGGTGGAGCGCGTGGCGCGGCTGGTGAACACGCCGATCAGCCTTCTGATCACGGGCGAGACGGGTTCGGGCAAGGAGTTTTTTGCCAAGGCGGTGCACAGCAGCAGCGAGCGGCGGGCGCGGCCTTTTGTGGCAGTGAACTGCGCGGCCATCCCCGAGCACCTGATCGAGAGCGAGCTGTTTGGTCACCTGCCGGGCAGCTTCTCGGGCGCCTCACCCAAGGGCAAGCGCGGCCTGATCGCCGAGGCCGACGGCGGCACGCTGTTCCTCGACGAGATCGGCGACATGCCGCTGGCGCTGCAGGCGCGGCTGCTGCGCGTGTTGTCGGAGCGCGAGGTGCTGCCGGTGGGCGCGACGCGGCCGGTGCCGGTGAACATCCGCGTGATCGCGGCGACGCACGCGCCGCTGGAGCAGCTGGTGCTGGCGGGCCGCTTCCGCGACGACCTGTATTACCGCCTGAAGGGCGCGCACATCCAGCTGCCGCCGCTGCGCGAGCGCAGCGATCTGGGCGCCATGATCACGCGGCTGCTGGGCGCGCGCTCGCTCACGCCCGCCGCGCTGCAGCGGCTGCTGAGCCACCCTTGGCCGGGCAACCTGCGCGAGCTGCGCAACGTGCTGGACTACGCTGGGAGCCTTTGCGCGGACGGGGCGATTGATTTGGATGATCTGCCGGAGTTGCAGGCGGGTCGGTTGGCGGTGCGTTCTTCTGACCCCGGCGTTGTAACCGCACCAGACGACGGGCCGGAAGCCTTGCTGCAGGCGCTGCGTGCGGCGCACTGGAACGTGAGCGCCGTGGCGCGGGACATGGGGCTGTCGCGCATGACTTTGTACCGAAGAATGAAGCGGGCGGCCATCGTTCCCCCGAACAGGCAGGACGATCCCTCGCTTCACTGAAAGCCCGGCCGCAGGGCTGTGACACCTGTCACTCCGAAGGGTGACAGGTGCACGGGGTGTGACACCCGCACCGCCTGAAAAAGTCGCCTCAAATCAAGCACTTGCGCACGCCCAGCGCATGGCACGGGTCTTGAGAAGCAAGGAGTACCGGCCCGTTTCGAGGCCGGCATCCACAGGAGACAAGACCCATGACCGTTACCACGCCTTCCCAGCGGGCCCAGGCCTGGCTGGACCAGTTCGGCGCCGCCCTGGATTCCGGCCAACCCGAGGCCGTATTGCCGCTGTTCGACGCCGATTGCTATTGGCGCGACCTGGTGGCATTCACCTGGAACATCCGCACGCAGGAAGGCCACGAGGCCGTGCGCGACATGCTCGCTGCGCGCCAGGCCGAGACCGGCGCATCGAACTTCCAGCTCGACGGCGAGGCGACCGAGGCCGACGGCGTGACCGACGCCTGGTTCACGTTTGAAACCCAGGTCTCGCGCGGGCGCGGCCATCTGCGCCTCAAGGGCGACAAGGCCTGGACGCTGTTGACCACCATGGTCGAGCTCAAAGGGTTTGAAGAGAAGAAGGGCACGCGCCGCATCAAGGGCGCGGAGCATGGCGCGCAGCAGGGGCGCAAGAGCTGGCTGGAGCGGCGCCACGAAGAAGAGGCGCGCCTGGGCTACGACGAGCAGCCGTACACGGTGATCATCGGCGGCGGCCAGGGCGGCATCATCCTCGCCGCGCGACTGCGCCGCCTGGGCGTGCCGACCATCGTGATCGAAAAGAACCCGCGGGCCGGCGACAGCTGGCGCAACCGCTACAAGACGCTGTGCCTGCACGACCCGGTCTGGTACGACCACCTGCCTTACATGCCCTTCCCCGACGACTGGCCGGTGTTCGCGCCGAAAGACAAGGTGGGCGACTGGCTGGAGATGTACACCAAGTTGATGGAGATCAACTACTGGGGCTCGACCACTGCGAAGAAGGCCACGTTCAACGAGGCCAAGGGCGAGTGGGAGGTGATCGTGGACCGCGACGGTGAAGAGGTGACGCTGCGGCCCAAGCAACTGGTGTTTGCGCTCGGTGTGTCGGGCTACGCCAACGTGCCCAAGATTCCCGGCGCCGAAACCTTCGAGGGCGACCAGCACCACTCCAGCAAACACCCCGGCCCCGAGCAGTACAAGGGCAAGAAGGCGGTGGTGCTGGGCTCCAACAACTCGGCGCACGACATCTGCGCCGCGCTGTGGGAAAACGGCGCCGACGTGACCATGATCCAGCGCACCAGCACGCACATCGCGCCTTCCGATTCGCTGATGGAGCTGGCGCTGGGCGGGCTGTACAGCGAGGAAGCGCTGAAGAACGGCATCGACCACCACAAGGCCGATCTCGTGTTTGCCAGCGTGCCCTACAAGATCATGCACACCTTCCACATCCCCGTGTACGACGAGATGAAGAAGCGCGACGCCGACCTGTACGGCCGGCTGGAGAAGGCGGGCTTCATGCTCGACTTCGGCGACGACGGCTCGGGCCTGTTCATGAAGTACCTGCGCCGCGGCTCGGGCTACTACATCGACGTGGGCGCGAGCGAGCTGGTGGCCAACGGCAGCATCAAGCTCAAGAGCGGCGTGAACATCGAGCGCATCAACCCGAAGAGCGTGACGCTGACCGACGGCACCGAGCTGCCCGCCGACCTGCTGGTCTACGCCACCGGCTATGGCTCGATGAACCACTGGCTCGCCGATCTCGTGTCACCCGAGGTGGCCGACCGCGTGGGCAAGGTCTGGGGGCTGGGCTCGTCCACGACCAAAGACCCGGGGCCGTGGGAGGGTGAGCTGCGCAACATGTGGAAGCCGACCAACCAGAAGCAGCTGTGGATCCACGGCGGCAACCTGCACCAGAGCCGCCACTACTCGCAGTTCCTGTCGCTGCAGCTCAAGGCGCGCTACGAAGGGCTGGACACGCCGGTCTACGGGCAGGCGGCGGTGCACCACCTGCGCTGAAATCCCCGCGGATGTGCTGGTCAGCCCTTGCGACTGACCAGCACAATCCCCGCCGCCACGCCCAGCAGCGCCAGCACCAGCTGCAGCGTCAGCGGCTCGCCCAGCAGCACCACGCCGAACACCAGCGCGAACACGGGGGTGAGGAAGGTGAAGGTGGACATCTGCGTCGCGGGGTAGTGGCGCAGCATCCACATCCAGGTGAGGTAGCTCGCGAAGGCGCCCACGGCGGTCTGCAAAAAGACCGAGCCCCAGGCCAGGGCCGAGTAGTCAAAGCTCCAGGTTTCGCCCAGCGCGATCGAGAGCAGCGGCGTCACGGCGGCAGTCACGCCGAGCTGGTAGAACAGTGATTTTTCGGCGGCGGCGGTGGCGATCTTCGTCGTGCGGATCGCCAGCGTGGTCAGGCCCCAGAGCATGCCGGCGGCCAGGCCCATGGTGTCGCCGATCCACTGGCCCGGTGAAGAACCGTGCAGGAAGGCTTCGCTGAACGCCACCGCGACGGCGGCGAAGGCCAGCGTCAGGCCGATCCACTGGATGCGGCGCAGCTTTTCCGCGTGCACAAACCGCGGCAGCAGCAGCGCCACCCAGAACGGGCTGGTGTAGAGGAAGACCGTGAGCCGCGAGGCGCTGGTGTGCGTGAGCCCGAGGTAGATGAAGACGAACTCGCCCGCGAACAGCAGGCCCACCAGCAGGCCGCCCTTGAGCGTGCCGTCGCGCTGGAACAGTGGCACGCCGCGGAACTGGCACCAGAGCCAGAGCAGGGCGGTGGCGCCCCACATGCGGATCGAGGCCTGCCACAGCGGCGGGATTTCGCGCGAGGCGAACTTGATCAGGATCTGCTGGAAACCCCAGAAAGCGCAGCACACCACGAGCAAGGTGATGGCGAGGGTGTCGAGGTGGTCTTTGCGTTGGACGGGGGTCATTGTGTCAAGGGTATCGCGGGGTCGGGGCGCGCTCTGTCGCGCCCGGGAATCGCTGGCGGTCCGGCGCCGGGCCGTCTCAAGCCGGATCAGCCCCCTGACGCGGGAGGCACCGGGTCCCTTCCCCGTGCCGGGGCAACGACCCGCGCAGCGGCGGCGTGTGGGGGCTCGTTCACGAGCTTTTGAAGGTGCCGCTTGAAGGATTCGGCCTCGCTGGCCGACCAGCGCGCGAGCAGGGTGGTTTCCTGCTGGCGCGCCTGCGCGATCAGGGCGCTGGCGGCGCGCTGACCGGTGGGGGTGGCGGTCACGAGCGTGCGCCGCTGGTCCCCCGGGTCGGCGTGCAATGCGACCAGACCTTCTTCGGCCATGCGCTGCACCAGCTTGGTCACGGTGGGCTGTTTGGCGAGCACGTCGTGGGCGAGCTGGCCGATGGCGACGCCGGCCGGCTGGTCGGGGGACAGCGCCGCGTCGTGCAGCACGGCGAGCACGCGCCAGGCGATGTGGGTCAGGCCCTGCGCCGCGATGGCGTTTTCAAAGTCGCGGTACACGGCGTGGTTGGCCTGCCCGAGCAGGTAGCCCAGGTAGCTGCCGACGAAGCGGTCGTCGGGTGCCTGCGGCGCGCTCGGGTCGGCCTGTGAGCCCTGCAAGGGGTGCTCGGTGTAGAAGCGGCCGCCGTGGTAGAGCAGGGGCGAGGCGGCGGCGCGGCGGCTGCAGCGCTCGACCTCGCCGACGAAGATCACGTGATCGCCTTCGGTGTACTGGCTGCGGTTGAAGCACTCGAACGTGGCGACGCAGCCGGTGAGCAGCGGTGCACCGCTGACGCCTTCCACAAAATCCACGCCCTGCCAGCGGTCCACATCGCGCGCGGCAAAGCGTTCGGCCAGGGACTGCTGGTCGGCCGCGAGCACGTTGATGGCGTAGTGCTGGCCATTGGCAAACGCCGCCATCGAGCCGGCCGCCTGGGCCAGGCTCCAGAGCACCAGCGGCGGGTCGAGCGATACCGAGTTGAACGAGCTGGCCGTCAAGCCCGCCAGTTCACCGGACGCGGTGCGCGCGGTGACGATGGTCACCCCGGTGGCGAACATGCCCAGCGAGGCACGGAACTCGCGCGGTGAGAAATCGGGGGGGCGGGCCTGGTGGCCGGCGTTACGGGCTGGGGACATGGCTGCAATTTATATGAAAATTCATGAATAATGGGCCGACCGGCGCCAAACCCCTGTTGGTGACCGGCCCAAAAAAGGAGACTACCGATGCTTCAGGAGCGAGTCGAACCCGCGTGGCTCGACGCATTTGAAACGGTGTTGCGCCGCTGTGCGCTGCAGCCGGGTGACACGGTGGCCATTCTCGGTGAAACCCAGAGCCGCCCGGTGCTCATGGAGTTGGCGCGGCTTGCGGTCGCGCGCATCGGGGCCGATGCCTTCACGCTCACCCTGCCGTCGGTGTTCGCCCGCGGCGAGCCGGTCACGCGCTCCACCGGCGCCACCCCGGCGATCCAGCAACTGGGCCCGGTGATCGCGGCGCTGCAGGCCTGCACCCTGGTGGTGGACATCACGGTCGAGGGCCTGATGCACGCACCGGAGCTGCCGGCCATCCTGCAGGGCAACGGCACGACGCAGCCGCGCATCGTCTACGTGAGCAACGAGCACCCCGAAGCGCTGGCGCGACTGCTGCCCGACGACGCGACCGAAGCGCGCGTGAAAAACCACGTGAAACGCCTGCGTGGTGCCAAGTCCATGCGCGTGACCTCGCCCGCGGGCACCGATCTCAGCATCGCGCTGCAGGGCGCGGTGGCCGGCGGCAACTGGGGCAGCACCACCCGCCCCGGCACGCTGACCCACTGGCCCGGTGGTCTGGTGCTGGCGTTCCCGGCGGCGGGTAGCGTGAACGGCACGCTGGTGCTGGCCGAGGGCGACGTGAACCTGACCTTCAAGCGCTACATCGAGCGGTCGATCATGCTGACGATCGAGAACGACTACGTGACGCGCATCGAGGGCACGGGGGTCGATGCCGAGCTGCTGCGCTCGTACTTTGAAGCCTGGCAGGAGAAAGAGGCGTATGCCGTGAGCCACGTGGGCTATGGCCTGAACGATGCCGCGCGCTGGGACAGCATGGCGCTCTACGACAAACGCGATTTCAACGGCACCGAGCTGCGCGCGTTTGCCGGCAACTTCCTCTACAGCACAGGGGCCAACGAAACCGCGGGGCGCTACACGCGGGGCCATTTCGACTGGCCGATGCGCAACTGCACCGTGGCCCTGGACGACACGGTGGTGGTCAGTGCTGGAAAGGTGAACGACTGATGCCGCTTCCGCAATTCACGACACTGGGCAGTGGCCCCACCGTGCTCATGCTGCACGGCATCGGCGGCGGTCACCTCGCGTTCGCGCCGCAGGTGGAAACCCTGGCGCAGGCCGGTTACCGCGCGGTGGCCTGGGACATGCCGGGTTACGGCCGCAGCGCACCCATCGAGCCCTATACCTTCAAGGCGCTGGCGCAGAGCTGCATCGACCTGATCGACGCGCTGCGTTGTGAGAGCGTGGTGTTGCTGGGTCACAGCATGGGCGGCATGGTGGCGCAGGAGGTGATCGCGCGCCGGCCCGACAAAGTGAAAAAGCTCATCCTCTGCGGCACCTCGGCCGCCTTCGGCAAACGCACCGACGGCCGCTCGGCCGAAGCCTGGGCGCAGCAGTTCATTGGCCAGCGCACCGCACCGCTCGACGCCGGCAAGACCATGGCCGACATGGCGGCCACGCTGGTGCCGCAGATGGTCGGCCCGGGCGCCTTGCCCGAAGGCTCGCGCCTGGCCGAACACTGCATGGCCGGCGTGCCCGCCGCCACCTACCGGCGCGCGCTCGAATGCCTGGTGACGTTTGACCGCCAGGCTGCGCTGGCGGACATCCGCGTGCCCACGCTGCTGCTTGGCGGCGAGTTCGACCGCGTGGCCGCGCCCGCGGTGATGAAGCAGATGGCGGCCGCCATTCCGCGCGCCCGCTACGCCGAGCTCGCCGGCATCGGCCACCTCATGAACCTCGAAGCGCCCGACGCCTTCGACGCGCTGCTGCTCGCCTTCCTGCGCGAGCCCGCGCCCAAGCCTTTGCCCGATACCCACTGACCCGCACCGAAAACAGCAGGAGACAAGACCCATGAACAACCCCGTCAACCCCCACACCGGGCTCGACTTCACCCCCGCTGTCGGCGACATGGCCTTCACGCCGCTGCAGCGCGAACTGCTGGCCAAAGCCCACGCGCTGGGCCGCGACAAATTTGCTGCGCGCGCGCAGCAATGGGACACCGAAGCCAGCTTCCCGTTCGCCAACTACGACGACCTGCGCGAGGCCGGTTTCCTCAAGCTCTGCGTGCCCACGTCGCACGGCGGCCTGGGCGCGGACTACACCACCTACATGATGGTGGCGGCCGAGATCGGGCGTTTCTGCGGCGCCACCGCGCTCACCTGGAACATGCACATCTGCTCGACCATGTGGACCGGCGTGCTGGCCGACGGCATTCCGATGAGCGACGCTGAGCGCAGCGAACACGCGGCGCGGCGCGAGCTGCACTTCGGCCGCATCGTCAACGAGGGCGCGCTCTACGCGCAACCCTTCAGCGAAGGCACGGCCGCCGCGGCCGGCCGCGCGCCCTTCGGCACCACGGCCAGGAAGGTCGACGGCGGCTGGCTCATCAATGGCCGGAAGATCTGGGCCAGCCTCTCCGGCGCGGCCGACTACTACGGCGTGCTCTGCACCGAAGACAAGGGCGACCAGCACCCCGACGCGCGCGACACGCTCTACATCAGCGTGCCCGCTACTTCAGAAGGCTTCAGTATCAGCGGCGACTGGGACCCGCTGGGCATGCGCGGTACCGTGAGCCGCAACCTCGCGTTCAAGGACGTGTTCGTGAGCGACGCCGAGCAGCTGATGCCGCGCGGCATCTACTTCAAGGGCGCGCAGACCTGGCCGGCCATGTTCTTCACGCTCTCGCCCACCTACCTGGGCGTGGCCAACGCCGCCTACGACTTCACGGTTCAGTATCTGCGCGGCGAGGTGCCGGGCGAGCCGCCCATCAAGCGCCGCCAGTTCCCCACCAAACAGATCGCGGTGGCGCAGATGCGCATCCAGCTGGAGAACATGAAGAGCCTCTTTGCGCGCGCCATCGCCGAGGCCAAACCCAACCCGAGCAAGGACGAGAAGATGCGCCTCTACGCCGCGCACTACAGCGTGATGGAAGGCGCCAACGACATCGCGCGCCTGGCGATCCGCACCTGCGGCGGGCAGAGCATGCTCAAGCACCTGCCGCTGGAACGCCTGTACCGCGACAGCCGCTGCGGTGCGCTCATGCTGCCGTGGACGGCCGAGCTGATCCTCGACCGCATGGGCCGCGAGACGCTGTACGAGGCGGGTGAAAAGGACGAGTGAGACCCGCGCCGCCGTGCCGCGGTTCACGGTGATCCCGAGGCCCGTCATCTGCCGGATGAACAAGGTCCCTAGAATGCCTGGATGTCCCGATTTCCTTCCCTGACGCCAACCCTCTCACTGGCCCTGGCCGCGTGCCTGCTGTGGCCCCTGGCGGGCACCGCGAAACCCACGTCGACCAGTCCGGTTCGTGGCCCTGGGCACCCCCTGGCCGACATCCAGGGCAGTGATCCCTGCCGCGAATTCGTGGCCCGCCTGCCCAATGTGAAGGCGCCGCTGTGTGCCGCTGCTCATCTCAAACCCACCGTGGGCCGCTCGGTTCAGGGACGCACCCTGTTCCAGCGCGACGTGGTCGCACCCGAAGCCCGCATCCGCGTGCTGGTGGTCGGAGCCATGCACGGCGATGAGCTGTCGTCGGCCTCGGTGGCCTTGCACTGGATCCAGCTCGCCCTGCAGACCCCGTCCAATGCGCACTGGCGCTTCATCCCCGCGCTCAACCCGGACGGCCTCATGGTGCGCCCGGCCAAGCGCGTGAACGCCAATGGCGTGGACCTCAACCGCAACTTTCCCACGCCCAACTGGAAACGCGACGCCAAGGTCTACTGGGAAGAGCGCACGCGCAAGGACCCGCGCCGCTGGCCTGGCCCGAAGCCGCTGTCCGAACCCGAATCGCAATACTTCTACGATGAGATGGAGCGCTTCCAGCCCGACCTGATCGTCAGCATCCACGCGCCCTACGGCGTGCTGGACTTCGACGGCCCGAGCGTGCCACCGGCCCGCCTGGGGCGCCTGTACCTGGACCAGGTCGGCATCTTCCCCGGCAGCCTGGGCAATTTCGGCGGCGTGCACAAGGGCATGCCGGTCGTCACCATCGAACTGCCGAGCGCTTTCCGCACGCCGCTGGATGCCGAGATGCGCCAGATGTGGCTGGACCTGCTGCGCTGGATGAGTGAGCGCGTGGTGCCCGAGCAGCCAGACCCCCGGGTGGTGCCGGTGAAGGCGAAGAAGACCGGCTGAGCGGTCCAGAACCGGTCGAACAAAAGCCCGCAGTTGCGGGCTTTTGTTCGGGTGGCGGGCCCTTCGCCTCAGCTGGTGGTGGTGATGCGGCCGCTCTGGATGCCGGCGCGGTAGTGCTGGAGTTCGCGCTTCACGACCGGCATCAGGACGTACAGGCCGACGATGTTGGCCAGCGCCATGGCGAAGATCATCGAATCCGAAAAGTCGATCACCGGACCCAGGCCCATGCTGGCGCCCACCACCACGAAGACGAGAAACAGCAGCTTGAACGTGAGTTCCGACGCGAAGCTCTCACCCAGCAGGTAGGTCCAGGCCTTCATGCCGTAGTAGCTCCAGGTGATCATGGTCGAGAAGGCGAACAGCACCACAGCCAGCGCCAGCACATACGGGAACCAGCTCACCGCGCTGCCAAAGGCCACCGAAGTCAGGCCCACACCGGTGGCGCCACCGGCCTGCGCCGTGAGGCCGCCGGCGTCCACATGGCCGGTGATGATGATCACCAGGGCCGTCATGGTGCAGATCACCACGGTGTCGATGAAGGGTTCGAGCAGCGCGGCAAAACCTTGCGACACCGGCTGGTCGGTCTGCACCGCCGAGTGCGCGATGGCCGCCGAGCCCACGCCGGCTTCGTTGGAAAACGCCGCGCGCTTGAAGCCCTGGATGAGCGCACCCACCACACCGCCCACCACACCTTCGGACGAAAACGCCCCGAGGAAGATCTGGCCAAAGGCCCAGGGCAAGCGGTCCACGTAGACGAACAGCACGACCAGACCCGAGATCAGATAGAGCCCGGCCATGAAGGGCACCAGTTTTTCGGTCACCCGGGCGATGGACTTGATGCCGCCGATGATGACTAGGCCCACCGACACCGCCATGATCAACCCGAACAGCCAGCCCTTGCCGGCGAAGAAGCTCGCGTCGCCACCGGTCACGCCCACGATCTGCTGGAAGCTCTGGTTGGCCTGGAACATGTTGCCGCCGCCGATGGCGCCACCGACGCAGCAGATGGCGAAGAACACCGCGAGGAACTTGCCGAGGCGTGGGAAACCCTGTTCGGCCAGGCCCTTGGAGAGGTAACGCATGGGGCCGCCCGAGACGGTGCCCACGGCGTGGTTCACGTCGCGGTACTTCACGCCCAGCGTCACCTCGGTGAACTTCGAGGCCATGCCCAGCAGGCCGGCCAGGATCATCCAGAAGGTGGCGCCGGCGCCGCCGATGCCCACGGCCACCGCCACGCCGGCGATGTTGCCCAGGCCGACCGTGCCCGAGACCGCGGCGGTCAGGGCCTGGAATGGCGTGACCTCGCCCGGCATGGACGGGTCGGAATAGCGCCCGCGCACGACCTGGATCGCGTGCGAGAAACCGCGCAGCTGGATGAAGCGGAAATTCAGGGTGAAGATCAGCGCCGCCAGGATCAGCCAGCCGACGATGAGCGGGAAGCTGGTGCCGCCGACCGGCACCGAATAGAAGATGGCGCCGGCCACCGCGTCGGAGTACGGCTGCACCGCGGCGCTGATGCGCGCGTCGAGGCTGTCGCCCTGGGCGCTGGCGGCACCGTGGGCCAGCAGCAGGGTGGCGCCGAGGCCGATGCCGCGCGGCAGGGCCGTGGAGGGTTGGGGGGTCATGTCTGTCTCCTGTCGTTTTAATGGTGCGGTCACGGGTGGTGCCGCGGTCTCCGGTGGCCGGTTCGGTCGCCGGATGTGAAAAGGCCGGGTGCTGCGGTGTGCAGCACCCGGCCAATGCGGGAAGTGTTCAGGCCTGTTGCGGGGGCGCTGCGTGGCGCAAGCGGCCGGCGTTGGCCGCTGCGCTGCGCCGCGCGGCAGGCTGGCCGACAAAGCCGAAGTTCATCGCCGGCACCTCGCCGCTGATGAGTTCGGCGAGGGCCTTGCCCGAGCCGGCGCCGTGTGTCCAGCCCAGCGTGCCGTGGCCGGCATTCACCCAGAGCTTGCCGACTTTCGTGCTGCCGATCAGCGGGATGTTGGTCGGTGTGGCCGGGCGCAGGCCGCACCAGAACTGCGGGTCGCCACCTTCTTCGGGCGTGCGCGTGTCGGCCACGCCGGGGAACACCTGTTCAATGCGCTTGACCAGCATCTGCGCGCGGGTGCGCGCCAGCGGCGTGTCCAGCGACAGGTCGAAGCCGCCGAGTTCGATGGTGCCGGCCACGCGCAGCTGGTCGCCCAGACGCGAGATCGCGATCTTGAGCTGGTCGTCCAGCAGGCTCACCTGAGAAGCCGCTTCGGGCTTGAGCAGTTTCAGCGTGGCGCTGTAGCCCTTGCCGGGGTAGATCGGCACGTGCACACCCACCTGCTTGAGCAGCGCGGTGGAGTAGGAGCCGGCGGCCACCACGAAGGCGTCGGCCTGGAGTTCACGCGTCTGGCCCGTCGCCCGGTCGTGCACGCTCACGCTGTCGACTTGGCCACCGCTGGCGCGGATGCGCTGGATGTCGTGGCCCATCAGGGACAACATGCCCTGGTCTCGGCACAGCTGGGCCAGCTTCTGGGTGAACACCAGGCAGTCGCCCGACTCGTCACTCTCGGTGTAGGTGCCTCCCACGATGCGGTCGGCAAAACTGCGCAGCGCGGGTTCGATCTTCAGCAGCTCGTCCTTGCTCACCACCTTGCGGTTCACGCCGTGGCGGCGCATCAGCTCGGCCGCGCCGCCGGCGTCGTCGAACGATTTCTGGCTGGTGTAGTAGTGGGCGATGCCCTTGGTGAGCCGGTTGTATTGCAGGCCGGTGCTGGCCACCACGTCTTTCAGCGCCGCGTGGCTGTAGCTGCCCAGGGCCACCAGCTGCGCCACGTTGCGTTCAAAGGCGGCGTCGTTGCACTGGCCCAGGAATTGCATGCCCCAGAGCCACTGCGCCGGGTCCAGCTGCGGGCGGAATTTGAGCGGACCCTCCGGGTCGAACAGCCACTTCAGCGCCTTCAGTGGCGCCTCGCGGTTGGCCCAGGGCTCGCAGTAGCTGACCGAAATCTGCGCCGCGTTGCCAAAACTGGTTTCCAGCGCGGCGTCTGCCTGCCGGTCGACCAATGTGACCTCGTGACCACGCTGCAGCAGATGCCACGCCGTGCTCACCCCGATGATGCCTGCACCCAGTACAACGACTCGCATGGCCCGCTCCTGAAAAAAGTGGAAAAACTGGGGCGAAGTATGGGAAAAACCGCGGTGTTAGTGAAGCGAAATTAAATTAAAATCTTTGGCATCATGTTGGCTAATGGAAGAGGCGCTTCGATCCCCGTGTGAAACGCCCGTCCCATTCGTTCACGTCACCGCCTCTTTTTTCCGTTCAACCGCATGAGCACTTTTGATCCCGACGCCCTGGAATGCCTGGCCGCCATCATCGAAGAGGGTGGTTTCGAGCGCGCCGCGCAGCGCCTGTCCATCACCCAGTCGGCGGTGTCGCAACGGCTGCGCGCGCTGGAGGCGCAGGTGGGCACGGTGTTGATCGTGCGCAGCCGGCCGCTCAAGCCGACGCCGGCCGGGCAGCTCATGCTCAAGCACGCCAAGATGCAACGCCTGCTGCGCGCCGACCTGGAAAAAGACCTCAAGGAACTTGCACCGAGCTCCACCGGCAATGGCCGCGAAGAAGAGCGCATCTCGGTCGCCATCAACGCCGACAGCATCGCCACCTGGGCGCTGCCCGCGCTCAACGGGCTGGCGCAGGGCGGCCTGCCGATCGAAATCATCACCGACGACCAGGAATTCACCCACGAGTGGCTGCGCGAAGGCCAGGTGCTGGGCTGCGTCACCTCGCTCGGCCAGGCGTTGCGCGGCTGCAAGATGGAGGCGCTGGGCAGCATGGGCTACGTGGTGGTGGCGCAGGCGGCTTACGCGGCAGCGCACTGCCCCAAGGGCCTGAATGCGCACAACTTCCACAAGCTGCCCTTCGTCGCTTTCAACCGCAAGGACCACCTGCAGCACGGTTTCGTGGAGCAGGCGTTTGAGCTGCCGCGTGTCATGCTCAAACAGCTCTTCGTGCCCTCCAGCGAGGGTCAGGTGCGGGCGGTGCGGGCGGGCTGGGGCGTGAGCGTGTTGCCCGAGCTGAGCGTGCACGAACTCATCGCCAGCGGCGAACTGGTCAACCTCGCGCCGCGGCACCGGCTGGAGGTGGCCCTGTACTGGCATTGCTGGAACCTGAGTTCGGATGTGCTGGACGCGCTGAGCAGCGCGCTGCGAAGCGCCGCGGCGCAGAACCTGCATCAGGCGAAGGCGTAAAAAAAGCCCCGCCGGGGCGGGGCTTGGGGTCGGGAGCCGACCTTATTTCGGCATCACCACACTGTCGATCACGTGGATCACGCCGTTGTCGGCCACGATGTCGGTCTTCACCACGTTGGCCGCGTCCACTTTCACGCCGCCCATGGTGCTCACGGTCAGTTCGCTGCCTTGCACCGTCTTCACTTTGCCGGCCTTCACGTCGGCCGCCATCACCTTGCCCGCGATCACGTGGTAGGTCAGCACGGCGGTGAGCTT
>Ga0209467_1001203_pt1 | contig 24115 bp, 20 predicted proteins | sample Higcelwee11metaG_FD_187175 | JGI IMG/M metagenome (GOLD analysis project Ga0209467, IMG submission 187175) | Freshwater pond sediment microbial communities from the University of Edinburgh, under environmental carbon perturbations - High... | ecosystem: Environmental > Aquatic > Freshwater >... | reverse complement strand
AGGCCCAGCCAGAGCCCGCCGCAGGCCAGCAGCAGCGCGGCCAGTCCGGCGACGGCCAGCCCGGCCAGCGCGCGGCGCGACCGGGGCGGGCGGCCTTCGCCCTCGGCGCGGACGGCCGCGAGCACCTCGAAGAGCCCGGCGCGGGTTTTTCCGCGCAGGAGCATCTCCAGCATGGCGCGGTGGCACAGGCGCACGCTGCGCCGGGGCGAGCCGCCGGAGGCCAGGTGCACGGCCATGGCGGCGCAACTGGTGAAGTCCAGGCCGGGCGCGCGGCCCTCGCCCGCGGACACGGCCAGCCTGTGGCGGATCATGCGGCGGGTTTCGGCCATGTTCAGCGGCGCGAGCCTGCGGCGCACGTTGACGCGGTCGGCCAGGTTGGGCATGGCGTCGAGCACGGGCTCCAGCTCCCTCTGGCCGAAGATGACGATCTGCAGGAGCTTGGCGGTGTTGGTCTCGTAGTTGAGCATCTCGCGCAGGATCTCCAGGTTCTCCGGCGAGATCTTCTGGCCCTCGTCGATGACCAGGATCACCAGGCGCCTCTCCACCATGCCCAGGCGGAAGAGCTGCTGCTTCAAGGTCTCTTTCAGCTGCCAGAGGTTCAGCGCCGGGTCGGCCGGCTGGCCGGACACGCTGGAGAGGATCACGCGCAGAAACTCCTCGCTGGTCTCGAAATGCGGGTCGAGCATGAGGTGGGCGTCGGTTTCGGCCTCCGCGGCGAAGGCGCGCAACAGGCAGCGGCAGAGCGTGGTCTTGCCCGTGCCGATGTCGCCGGTGACGACGTTCAGGCCGCGGCGCAGGCGAAGCGAGATCTCCAGCTCCTGCAGGCAGGTGGCGTGCTGGCGGGTGTCCAGGAGGAAGCTCGGGTCGGGCGAGTTCGAAAAGGGTTCGCGCACGAGCCCCTGTCCGGAGAAATGACTCATTGTCCGCCTCCCGCGCCGGGCGCGTCGGTCTTTGTCCTGGCCTGGGCGTCGCCCCTGTCCTCGGCCTCGGCCTGGCGTTTGGCCGCGTGCTCGCGCTTCAGCTCCTCGAAGCTCTTCTGGCGCTCGCCCGCGCGCCAGTCGGCCAGCACCTCGGGGGTGATGAAGATCATGAACTCGTCCTTGAGGTCGCGCGTGTACTCGCTCTTGGCCAGCCAGCCCAGTCCGGGCACGTCCTTGAGTCCCGGGATGCCGGCCTCGTTGAACTGGTTTCGCACCTTGGACAGGCCGGAGATGACCACGGTCTCGCCGTTTCTCGCGATGAGCGTGGTCTCCGTCTTCTTCTTGAGGATGTAGGGGTTGCCGGCCACCGTGCGCGAGGTGTCCACCTCGTCCTTCTGGATGAGCACGGTGAGCCGGATGAACTGGTCGTCGACGATGTGCGGGGTGATCTCCAGGCGCAGCAGGGCGTCCTGGAAGCTGGTGGAGTAGGTGATGTCCGTGCCGGTGCCGGTGCTGGTCTGGAAGGGCACGCGCTCGCCGGCCTCGGTGTAGGCCTTCTGGTTGTCCATGGTGGCGATGGACGGGCTGGAGATGATGTTCAGCTTGTTGTCGTTGGCCAGGGCCTGCAGCTGGGCCTCCAGGATGTTCCCGCCGACCTTGCCGAAGGTCAGGTCGAGCGCCATGCCGGTGCCCGTGCTGGCCACGGTTCCGGCGGGCAGGCTCACGCCCAGGGGGCCCTGGGTGCCGGTGCCGATGACCGCCGTGCTGGTGGTGGAGGTGCCGGAACTCGTGGTGCTGCTGCTCTCCAGCGCGCTGCCGCCGGTGATGCCGAGCTTGTTCCCGGTGCGCACCGAGCCGGTGTAGCTGCCGCCCCAAAGGATGCCGAGGTCGCGGGCCACCTCCTTGGTGGTCTCCACGATGTGCGCCTTGAGCTTGATCTGGGAGCGCGGCGCGTCCAGCCGGGCGAGCAGCTTGGTGACCTTGGCCAGGTCGCTCTCGGCGCTCTGGATGATCAGCGAGTTGGTGAGCTCGTCCACCTCCACGCTGCCCACGGGCTTGCCGTCCTTGTCCTTGGTCAGGGTCTTCTCCATGGTGGTCTTGAGCAGCTTGGCGTCGGCGAAGCGCACCTTGGCCACGCTGGTGGACAGCGGGGCCTCCTTCTGGATGGCGCTGCGCTCGGCCTGGGTCTTGCGGCGCACGGTCTCCATCTCCAGCTCGCCCTGCATGTCGGTGAGGGCCATGACGCGGATGGTGTCGCCGTCAAGCGCGTAGGTGAGCTTGTTGGCGGCCAGGATGCCGGCGAAGATCTCGTCCCAGGGGCGCTCCACGATGTTCACGCTGACGGTTCCGGAGACGCCGGGGGAGAGCACGATGCTGCGGCCCACCGCGCGCGACAGGGCCTGGAGCACGGCCGCCACCTCGGCGTTGTGCATGCGCAGGGACAGCCGCGTGGTGGGCAGGGCGCGCATCTCGGGCTTGCTCGCGGGGGGTTTGGGGCTGTCGATGATCACGGGCGGCTCGCCCAGGAGGAACTGGCCCCGGGGCGAGTGCCCCTTGGACTGCTTCTCCATGGACTTCCAGACCTCGGCGGCGTCCTCGACGGAGGGCGTCTCGGGCTGCGTTTTGGCCGTGGCGCAGCCCCAGAGCAGGAGCGCGGCCAGCGCGGCCAGCAGGCCAGGCGAGAGTGTCGGCTTTCGGTTCATCTTTTTTTGACCACCCGTATGCGGATCTTGTCCGTCTCGTCCTCCGCGAGGGGGACGCGCCTGGAAAGCCTGCGGCCCGTGGAGCCATCCGTTCGCTCCAGCAGCACGAAATTCTTGTCGATGGCCTTGACCTGATAGCCGCCCTCGGCCAGGGCGTCGCCCACGGCGTACTCGATGCCGTTGATCACCGCGAGGATCCTGGTCCCGACCTTGATGAAGCCGCTGTAGACCAGCTGCGCGGCCGCCTCGCCGGGCGCCAGGCCCCGGCCGTCGTCCTGGGCCACCACCGCGCCGCCGCCGTAGAAGGGGTCGCCGGTGGCGTTGTCGGCCAGAAGCCCGACCCGGTAGCTCTGCTCGGGCGTCAGCTTGCTCTGCTCCACGGTCTTGGTCACCTCCGCGAGCGAGGGGGCGGCGGGCCCGCCCTTGGCCGTCTCCGGCGCGGTCTTCGGCGAACCGGTGAAGAACAGCGCGCCGGCCACCACCAGGGCGAGGGCCACGCCGCCCAGCATGATCTTCTCGCGTTTCTGCATGCCTTTCGGTTCCAGTCCTTGCCTAGTTGGCCAGCGCGATGCGCAGCTGCACCATCATCTCGATGCGTCCGTCCACGGCGCGCATCTCCACGCGTTCCATGCGCGCCAGGCTGGGCATGCCGCCCAGCTCCATGAGCAGCCCGCGGCAGCCCTCCAGCCTGCCGGAAAAAACGCCCGTGAGCTGAATGGCGTCCGGGTCCTGGGCCAGGGAGGCCGCGTTCAGCGACACGTCCAGCGGCTCCACGCCGAGCGCCTTGGCCATGTGGCCGATCTGCTCCGGCACAAGATAGACGCGCGTGCGCGGCACGGGGTCGCTCTTGGGCGGCAAAAGCGCGGAGATGCTGGCGTTCTGCGCGCCCTGCGCCAGGCTGGCCAGGGCCGGGGCCAGGCTCTGCTGCCGCGCCAGGCTGTTCTTGGTGGCGGCGATCTCGGCGTCGAGCCTGCGGCCCTGCAGGATGGGCATGGCCACCAGCACGTAGGCCGCCAGGACCAGAACCGCCGCGCCCATGCCCATGCGCACGGCCAGCTGGCGCAGCTCCGGGGTCAGCTTGAGCTCCATGTTCAACGACAGCGCCATCACTTCACCCCCGTGTGCAGAACGAAGTGGAGGGCCTGGCCCTCGGAGTCCAGGTCGCGCAGCTCCGTCTGGTGCACCAGGGGCAGGCTGAACAGGGGCGAGGCCTGCAGCTCGATGACGAAGCGCGACAGGGTGGCGTCGAAGTCGCTCTTCTGCCCGGTGACGATGCCCTCAAGCACGATGAGGTCGCCGGCCTGGGACATGGGCCCGGCCTGGGGCTTGGCCTGGGCCGGAGCCGCGGGCGGTTTCTGCTGCGGCTTGCCCTGGGCGTCCTTGGGCTTGGGCTGCGAGAGGTCCGCCGTGACCGAGAGCAGGCGCACGTTCTCCGGCACGCGGCGGGACAGCTCGGCCAGGATGGCGGGCATCTGGTAGCGCTGCACCGCCTGGCGCAGGCCGTCCTGCTGGCTGGTGTACTGGGCCAGCCGGGCCGCGAGCCCGCTCTCGTCCGGCATGGGGCCGAGCGCCGCCAGCCGCGCCCGCACCGCCGAGAGCTCGGCGCGCCTGACCGTGTTGGCCCGCTCCAGCCAGAAGCCGGCCGCGCCGATGACGAGCAGCACCGCGGCCAGGCCGAGCAGCAGCCCCTGGGTGGCCTTGCGCTTGGCGTCCTGGGCGCTGCGCGCCTTGTACGTGGCCAGCAGGTTGATGCCGCGCTCGGGCGGGGAGAGCGCCGCGGCCAGGGCCGGGGCCACGGACATGCGCTCGTCCGCGGGCACGGTCTGGCCGCCCTCGGGCGCCAGGGCCGCGGCGTCGAAACGCAGCGGGCTGTAGCCCAGCTGGCCGCCCAGGGCCTGCACCACAAGCGGCGAGCCGAAGATGTCGCCGCTTAAGTGCATGGCGTCGCAGCGCGTCTGCTGGCTCGTGGCGTAGTACTCCAGCGTGCGCTCCACCTGCCGGGCCAGGCGCTCGATGGCCGGTGAGACCGCCTCGAGCATCTCCTCCGGCGTCAGCAGGTGGGCCGGCAGGGCGAAGTCCGGCCGGGGCGCGCCCAAGAGCACGTGGCGGAAGAGCTCCAGCGCCTGGGTCGAGTCCGGGGGCGGGGCGAATTCGTCCGCGTGCCCGGCCGCGTGGCCGTTGCCGTGGCCCGCCCCGGCCTCTCCGGGCAGGGTCAGCTCCAGGTCGCCGCCGGCCACGGGCCTGGGCCGGGCCAGCTCCTGGAAGTGCTCCACCAGGGTCTCGGCCATGCTGCCCGCCCCGGAGCGGATGAAGCGGCTGAACACCAGCCGGTCCTGCGCGTAGAGCCCGATGGCCGAGAAGTCGGGCTCCACGTGGATGTTGGCGGCCAAAGCGTGGTCCTTGGGCGCGCCGGGAAGGCGGTAGAGATTGAGGAAGGCGTTGGGGATGGTGGTGACGCCGGCGAGCGGGTGGCCGGCGTCCCGGAAGGCCTCGCGCAGCCGTTCCACGTCGGCGCGCCTGGCCAGGCAGGTGAGGACGTCCAGGCGGGGTTCCTTGGAGTCCTTGGCGGGGCCCATGACGAGATAGTCCAGGACGTACTCGGACTCCGCGAATTTCTTTTCCTTCTGCAGGGTCCAGTACACCGCGGCGTCGAGCTTGCCCCCGGAGAGCTTGGGCACGGCGAGCACGTTGAGATCCAGGTCCGGCGAGCGCAGCACGGCCCAGACCTCCGCCTCCTGGGCCTGGGGGCCCAGGCTGCGCAGGCAGGCGCGCAGGAAGTCCGGGAAGTCCTTCTCGCCCGGGGCCTGGTCCGGGAGCATGGGGAAGCGCCGCGCGGCGAGGATCGCGCCGGACGGGCGCAGCAGCGCCAGGCAGAGGTTGGGGCCGGAGACGCTGGCGCCCAGGCGCAGGGCCTTGCCCCGGTTGCCGAAGCTGATGGGGCGCATCCAGAAGGGGGACTTGGGCGGTGCGGGCTGCAGCGCGCCGCTCGCGTCCAGGGCGCGCAGCAGGGCGTCCGGGCCGCGGGCCGTGCTGGATGTGGCGGCTGGGGAGGCCGTTGCGGCCGTTGGCGGGGCGCCCTGTGCGGGCGGTCTGGCAGGGGCTTGCGCAGGGGCGGAGGCAGGGGCGGGAGCCGGGCCGCCGCGACGCAGAAGTCCGCGCAGCAGGCCGCCCAGGGAAATCTTTCGCGTCCAGAAGGCGCCTCCGGGGTCGGCCGTGGAGGCGGAAGCGTAGGGCTCTCCGCTGCGGATGGCGCGCAGCAGGTTTTCGGTGGAGGAGAGCCGCTCTTTAAGATTCACGTTCGCCCCAGCAACCCCGCAAGGATAACCGAATGATAAGACACGCAATCATGCCAGGCGCGCCGGGCCACCGGGGGGAGGGGGCGGCGCTGCCGGGTGGCGTTGCGACACAAAACCGGGACTATTTCTAAACTATTTTTAAATTTCTAATGATCATTAGTTACCAGCCGGGTAAGCTGTCAAGACAAATGATGCGTACCCCGGCCCTGGCGGCGTGAAATGAAGCGCCTGAAAACGCTACGTACGACCCTTGGCGTTGGCCGCTCGCTGGCGCTCGGCCCCGCTGTTTACAGCACCACTAAAGTTCGCTACGGGAATATCTGGGGCAACGGTCCCAATCCTCAAGCCGCGGAGGGCGCGCATGAGCCAGACGAACATCTTGCTGGAGTCGGGCACCAACGAGCTTGAGCTGGTGGAGTTCTTCATCGACGAGACCGACCCGACCACGGGCCGGATCTACCGCGGCTTCTACGGGGTCAACGTGGCCAAGGTGCTGGAGATCATCCGCATGCCCACGGTGACGCAGCTGCCCGAGATCCCCCACCCCTCGGTGCTCGGGGCCTTCAACCTGCGCTCGCGCATCATCCCGCTGGTGGACCTGGCCCTCTGGCTGGGCAAGAAGATGGACAGAACCAAAAGCGAGACCAAGGTCATCGTGAGCGAGTTCAACCGCTTGACCTCGGCGTTCATGGTCTCCGGCGTCACGCGCATCCACCGCCTGAGCTGGACCCAGGTGGAGCCTCCGGGCCGGCACCTGAACGAGTATTCCGGCAACAGCGTCACCGGCGTGGTGCGCTTCGAGGACCGCATCCTGCTCGTGCTCGACATGGAGAAGATCCTGGCCGACCTGAACCCCGGCCTGGCCATGAAGATCGAGGACGTCGCCATGCAGGAGATCAAGGAGACCCGGAAGCCGGTGAAGAAGGAGCTGTTCCGGGCGCTCATCGCCGACGACTCGACCTCCATCCGCCGGATGATCGGCGCCATGCTGGAGAAGGCCGGCTTCGAGGTCACGCAGACGGTGAACGGCCAGGAGGCCTGGGACGCGCTGGTGGCGCTCAAGCAGAAGGCGGCCGGCGAGCGCCGCGAACTCACCGACTTCGTGGACATCCTGGTCTCGGACATCGAGATGCCGGTGATGGACGGCCACAACCTGACCAAGCGCGTGAAGGACGATCCCGTGCTGAAGAGCCTGCCGGTGATCCTGTTCTCCTCGCTGATCACCGACCGCCTGCGCCACAAGGGCGAGAGCGTGGGCGCCGACGACCAGGTGTCCAAGCCGAACATCACCGAGCTGACCCGCCGGGCGTTTGAACTCATCGCCGAGAAGCAGGGCATCGCACTCTAGCCGGGCGCGCGCGTCCCAAAAGAAAAGGCCCGCCGATCACGCGATCCGGCGGGCCTTTTTCGGGCCTGTCTCGCTGTCCGTCGCGCGCGGCCTATTCCGGCTCCTGCACCCAGCCGCAGTCCTTGTTGGGGCAGGCGATCCGCACCGCGCCGTCCTTGGCCCGCTTCTCCACCAGGAGCGGCGCGCCGCACTGCGGGCAGGGCCCGGGAACCGGGCGGTCCCACAGCGAGTAGGTGCAGTCCGGGTAGCGGTTGCACGAGTAGAACACCTTGCCGCGCTTGGAGGTCTTCTCCACCATCTGCCCGGTGCAGCCGGGCTGCGGGCAGGCCACGCCCGTGGGCAGCGGCTCGGCGTGCCGGCACTTGGGGTAGCCGGTGCAGGCGATGAACCTGCTGCCGCGCCGGGAGTTCTTGATGACCATGGGCTTGCCGCACTCCGGGCAGGCGCCGGCGGGCTCCTCCACGCGTTCGGCCAGAACCTCGATGCCGCCGTCCTCGGTACGCCGGAAATTCTTGATGTTCTTGCACTTGGGGTATCCGGTGCAGCCCAGGAACGGCTCGCGCGAGCGGCCCTTGCGCGGGATCTTCACCGCAAAGGGCTTGCCGCACAGCTCGCAGAGGATGTCCGTGACCTCCTCCTGGGGCTTGTCCACGGGGAGGATGTTTCCCTGCGCGTCGCGGGTGAACTCCAGCACGGCCTTGCATTCGGGATAGCCGGAGCAGCCCAGGAACTCGCCCATCTTGCCGAACTTCACGTGCATGGGCCGGCCGCACAGCGGACAGGGCACGCCCGCGTCGATGGTGGCGCGGCTCATCTCGGCCCCGGCCTTTTCCAGGGCCTCGTTGAAGCCGCCCATGAACTCGGCGATGACCGCGCCCCACTCGCGGCCGCCCGCGGCGATCTCGTCGAGGCTCTGCTCCATGCCCGCGGTGAAGCCGATGTCCATGAGCGTGGCGAAGTGCGCCACCAGCTTGTCGCTCACCGTGGTTCCGAGCTCCGTGGGCGCGAAGCGCTTCTCCTCCATGCCCACGTAGTCGCGGTCCTGGAGCGTGCTGATGATGGCGGCGTAGGTGCTGGGCCGGCCGATGCCCTGCTCCTCCAGCGCCTTGACCAGGGTGGCCTCGGTGTAGCGCGGCGGCGGCTGGGTGAACTTCTGCTCGCTGGCGAGGTCGAGCAGCTTCAGGGTCTCGCCCACGGTCAGCTTGGGCAGCTGGCCCGCGCCCTCGGCCCCGTCGTCGCCGCCCGCCGCCTCGGCGTCGGGGTCGGGGGCCTCCAGGCCCTGCACCTTGAGGAAGCCCGGGAAGAGCAGGCGCTCGCCGCGCGCGCGCCAGAGAGTCTTGCCGTTCTTGGCGGTCACGGTGGTGTCGTGGAAGCGCGCGTCGGTCATCTGCGAGGCCACGAAGCGCCGCCAGATGAGCTGGTAGAGCTTGAACAGGTCGGACGGCAGCCGGCCCTTGAGGGATTCCGGGGTGACGCTCACGTCCACCGGGCGGCAGGCCTCGTGGGCGTCCTGCGCGCCGGCCTTGCCCTTGAAATTCTTGGTCTTGGCCGGGGCGTAGTCCGCGCCGTAGCGCTCCAGGATGAAGGCGTGCGCGGCCTTCTTGGCCTCGTCGGCGATGCGCACGGAGTCGGTACGCATGTAGGTGATGAGCGCAACCGTGCCCCGGTCGTCCAGCTCCACGCCCTCGTAGAGCTTCTGGGCCGCGCCCATGGTCTTCTTGGCCGGGAAGCCCAACGCCCGGTTGGCCACCTGCTGCAAGGACGAGGTGGTGAACGGCGGCGGCGCGCTCTTGGCGCGCTCCTTCTCGTCCACGGCCTCCACGGTGAACGCGCCAGCGCGGATGGCCTTGACCAGCGCCGCGGCGGCCTTCTCGTCGCCGATGTCCTTCAGGCCGGGCTGGGCCAGCTTGGTCCCGACCTTCCAGAGGTCGGCGCGAAACGGCGGGGGCAGGGCCCCTTCAAGCCTGGCCTTGAGCGACCAGTATTCCACGGCCTGAAAGCCCCGGCGCTCGCGCTCGCGGTCCACGATGAGCCGAAGGGCCACGGACTGCACGCGGCCGGCGCTGATGCCGCGCTTCACGTGCTTCCAGAGGATGGGCGAAATCTTGTAGCCCACCAGCCGGTCGAGCACGCGGCGGGCCTGCTGCGCGCCCACGAGGTCGTGGTTGATGGGCCGGGGGTTTTCCAGCGCCTCGTGCACCGCCCGCGAGGTGATCTCGTTGAACTGGATGCGGGAGACGCTCTTGTTCTGCCCTTTGATGAGTTCGGCCACGTGCCAGGCGATGGCCTCGCCCTCGCGGTCCGGGTCGGGCGCGAGGTAGACGTGGGAGGCGCTCTTGGCGGCCTTGCGCAGGCGGCCGACCACATCCTCCTTGCCCTTGATGATCTCGTAGCGCGGGGTGTAGCCGTGCTGCTCGTCCAGGCCCATGTCGCCCTTGGGCAGGTCGCGCACGTGGCCGACGGACGCCTCCACGGCGTAGTCCTTGCCAAGGAACTTGGCGATGGTCTTCACCTTGGCCGGGGACTCAACGATGATGAGGTCTTTTGTCATGATGGGGCAGGCTATAGCCACCCCGGGGCGCGCTGGCAAGGGGTCAAAATATGCGGACCGCCGGCCGGGCCGGATTTCCCGGGGCTGGCGGCGCGGGCGCGGTCATCAGAAGAACCAGTAGTATATGATGAGCAATAAGATGACGTTGAAGGGCACGACAATGTAGAGAATCAGTTCACGCATGTTCATGGCGCGCCTCCGTTTGGCGGCAGAATACGGAAAAGCCGGGGGAAGGCAAGGGGGGGAGGTGTTCACCACAAAAAACCCCCGCCTCATACCGGAGACGGGGGCTTTGTTCTTGTGCCGGTCCTTCGGAAGGAGGCGGCTACTTCACGATATCGACCCGGCAGCCGGGATCGGATGCGCCCGTGAAGCTGTATCCGAAGTCGGTTTTGCTGAAGCACTTGGGGAACCAGTGTGTCTCCCACTGAAACTCGTGATCTTTGTGGCTACACGCAGGCTTGTCGCACCGCTCTAGCCGCGCCAACGCAGACACATGGACCTTAAGCCTCTGATTGTTGTAGATCGCACCCTCTTGGGTCGTGTAGGCGCGGATGTTTCGCGTCATCTTCTTGTAGAGAATCGACCAGAGAAACCCGCGCTCCGGGTCGTGACTCGCGCCGAAGGGGTCTTCGCGGACCGCCGCATTCGCAGGGAGCAGCGAGTAGGGTGCGAGCTTCGCTATCATCCAGTTGAGCGAGACCCCACTCAAGAGGCTGTCGCCGTATCCGCCGCCGACGTCCGCGTGCGCGCCCGAAAACCATACCTCATCCACGACCTTGTCGATGTACGCCTTGGCGTTCTCCTCGTTGCTGGCAATATCACCCAAGTTTACGCAATCCTTGACCAGATGCCGCCGCGTAAGGAGGATGGGGGTGAATATCCTCGCGCGGTCGTCGTCGATGGAGACGGCGTGGAAGGCCTTGTCTACGTTGCACAGTTGGTCGCCGTAGTCCGCGTCGTGGGCGTTGATGTCTTCCTTGTAGTCCGGCAGGCCCAGTGCATCGACGGTGTCCCAGAGGGCTAAGGCCTTCACCCGCACTGGCACTGGTCCCGGGAGTGCGAGGGCCTGCAGGGAGGACGCCACTCGAGTGCGGCGGTCCTCCTGCGGGCCTTTGAAAGCGTCATAGAGTTTATCGACGAGCTGTTCCCTCTGAGTCAGATTGAGCCCTGCGGCGTTAGGGATGCCCACATAATACAGCATGGCGGCGAGTATTCGGGCAGAGTAAGCTCCTCGGCTGAATCCAACGAGGTAGATCTCGTCGCCGGGGCGGTACTGGCTCAGCAGGAAGTCATAAGCCTTGCGGATTCGCATGCCGAAGCCCCAACCCATGCCCATCCCGATGACCTTGCCCTTTGCCCCGACGCCCTCGATGTAGAAGGCCGCGATGTTGTCTTTAGGCTGAAGGGCGACGAGAGAGTGCAGCTTTTTCACATTTGTGTCAGCGACTTCGTCGTTGGCAGTGCCGTCGAAGAATATCGCGATTTTCCGGGTGCAAATGGTGTGTGAACCTGGCGGATCGATGCACTCCGTCTGCGCCGGAAGCACATTCGGTTTCGGTAGACAAGCGCACGAGAGCACTGCTGCGATGAGCGCACAAAAGATCGGTCTGCTGGTCATGGCTTCTCCTCCCTTTGCGGTGCCGTCATTCAAAGGCATTATGCCAGGACATCAGTGGCGGACATCTTGTCGCTTAATGCTCTGGAGTATGTGTTGAGTTCGGACAACGTACGGTCTATCTGGTGCAGAAGGTCCAGCCGTGGTGTCGCATTATGCAATGAGAAGCGAATTTTTTAGCGTTCTATATACGACATTCTGAGCTGATGCAATACCTGCCCTGGAAAAGCGTCTTCGCTCGCAGCCGCTAGGGCGCGCCTGGGAACAAAAAAGCCCCCGGCACGCACTCGCGCCGGGGGCTTTGTCTTGCGATGGGGGGCTGTGCGCCGGAATTCTTTACGCCAGGGCCGCCGCCGGGGTGATGGCCGGGATGCCGAGGGCCTCGCCCACCGCCGGGCAGGTCAGCTGGCCCTTGTGGGTGTTCAGGCCGAGCAGCAGCGCCGGGTCCTCGCGCAGGGCGTCGATGCCCTTGGCCGCCAGCTTGAGGGCATAGGGCAGGGTCTGGTTCACCAGGGCGAAGGTGCTCGTGCGGGGCACCGCGCCGGGCATGTTGGCCACGCCGTAGTGCACCACCCCGTCCACCACGTAGGTCGGGTGATCATGCGTGGTGGCCTTGGTGGTCTCGATGCAGCCGCCCTGGTCCACGGCCACGTCCACGATGACCGAGCCCTGGCGCATGGTGCCGATCATTTCGCGGGTGACGAGCTTGGGGGCCTTGGCGCCCACCACCAGCACCGCGCCGATGACCAGGTCCGCGTCCTTCACGGCCGCGCGGATGTTGGGCTCCGTGCTGCTCATGGTGATGACCCGCGAGCCGAAGATGTCGTCCAGGTACTGCAGGCGGCTGTGGGACAGGTCGAGCACGGTGACGCGCGCGCCCATGCCCACGGCGATTTTGACCGCGTTGGTGCCGACCACGCCGCCGCCGATGACCACCACATTGGCCGGGGCCACGCCCGGCACGCCGCCCAGCAGCATGCCGCGGCCGCCCTGGGTCTTCTCCAGATAGTGCGCGCCCACCTGGGTGGCCATGCGTCCGGCCACCTCGCTCATGGGCAAAAGCAGCGGCAGGGAGCGGTCGGCCAGCTGCACGGTCTCGTAGGCCACGCCGGTGGTTCCGGCCTTCAGCAGGGCCCTGGTCTGGGCCTCGTCGGCCGCCAGGTGCAGGTAGGTGAAGAGCAAGAGGTCGGAGCGCAGGTATTTGTACTCGGCGGCCAGCGGCTCCTTGACCTTGATGACCATCTGGGCGGCCCAGGCCTCGCTGGCGCTGACCAGCTTGGCCCCGGCGGCGGCGTACTCGGCGTCGGCCAGGCCGGAGCCCAGGCCCGCGCCGGCCTCCACGAGCACCGTGTGGCCGCGGCGGACGAGCGTCTCCACCGCGCCGGGGGTCATGGACACGCGATCCTCCAACGTTTTGATTTCCTTCGGGATGCCGATGATCATGCTGCCTCTCCTCAAAAGTTTGGGTTGCTTGGCTACTCGGTGAACTACTCGGTGAACCAAGTGCGCGCGCCCTTGGGCAGGGGAATCCACTTGCGCCTGGCCTTCATGACCACGAAGGACTCGCTGGAGGCGATGCCGCCCACGCCGGACAGGGCCGTGTCCAGGAAGTTGTAGAGGTCCGCGATGTCCTCGCTGACCACCACCTCCACCAGGATGTCGTAGCGGCCGGTGACCACGGCGGCCCAGTTCACGTCGGGCAAAAGCGAGATCTCCTCCAGCTTCTGGTCCAGCTGCATCTGGCTGGCGAGCTTGATGCCCACCAGGGCCACCGACAGGCCCTTGACCTGGAAGGGGTCCACCAGGCCGGCCACGCGCAGCAGGCCCTGGCTGATGAGGTTCTTCATGCGCGCGCGGATGGTGGGCGCGGTGACGCCCAGGGTCTCGGCCAGCTCGCCGGAGCCGGACTGCCCGTCCTCGGCCAGGGCGGCGATGATCCTGCGGTCGGCGGCATCGAGGACTTTTTTCATGCGCGGTTTCCTGTGGTGAAGATTTTCCGTATCGAAAATGTGCGAGGCAAAAATATTCCAATTGCAAAAAGTCGTCAAGCGTCGGGCCAAGCTTTTCCGCGGGCGGCCCTCCGGTCTTGTGGGCGTCCCGTTGTTGGTGTATGTTGGACTCGCCCCGAACCTTGCCTGGATGCGCACCGACGAGGAGGCTGCCCGTGTCGCCGGACGAACGCTTGCTCTCCGTGGCCGAGATCGCCCGCAGGCTGGGCGTGCCCGAATCCACCGTGCACTACTGGAAGAACCGCTTCGCCCAGCACCTGCCGAGCACAGGCGCCGGCCGCCAGAAGCGCTTCCGGCCCGAGGCCGTGGAGGTCTTCCGGGTCATCGCCGAGATGTTCAGCCTGGGCCACAGCGCCGCCGACGTCATGGACGTCCTGTCCAAACGCTTCCCGCTTTCCGCGCAGATGGACGGCGCGCCCGACGCGAGCGGCCTGGACGCGCCCTTCGGCTCTTTACGGCCGCAGGCGTCCGACCTGGCCTCCGCGGCCCTGGCCGACACCGCCCTGCGCATGGCCTCGGCCATCGGCCAGGAGATCGCCCGGAGCATCGGCGAGGGCCTCTCCCGCCTGGGCCTGCCCGCCGGCCAGGAGCCGGCCGCCCTGCCGCCGGGGCTGGACTCCGAGGAGCTGGCCGCCATCCGCGCCGCTGTGGACCAGAGCTGCGGCCGCATCGACGAGCAGACCGGCGAGGTGGCGCGCATGGCCGCGGAGAACGCCGAACTCAAGACCAAGCTCGGCGTGCTCGAATCCGAGCTGGTGCGCCTGCGCAAGGATCGCCGCGAACTGGAGAAGTATCTCCTTGACAAAATAAAAAGCATGTCTACTTAAGTGCCTGGCGGGAGAGCCACACCTCCCGCACGACGGCCCTTACTCCTCCACACGATCCGCCAAGGCCCCGCGACCCACAGCGGGGCCTTGTGCGATTGAGACCACAGCCAAGGAGACACGAGACATGTCCGCCACCTATGAATTCAAGGCCGAGATCAAGCAGCTCCTCGACATCCTGGTCCACTCCCTCTACACCGAGCGCGAAATCTTCCTGCGCGAGCTCGTCTCCAACGCCTCCGACGCCCTGGACAAGCTGCGCATCACCGCGGCCGACGCCACGGGCGACGAGCCCCTGGAGATCCGCATCGAGGCGGACAAGGACAAGAAGCTCCTCACCATCACGGACAACGGCATCGGCATGACCGAGGCCGAGCTGGTGGAGAACATCGGCACCATCGCCCACTCCGGCTCGGCCAGCTTCCTCAAGGCCCTCAAGGAGTCCGGCGCCGACGGCAAGCAGGGCGCGGGCGGCATCATCGGCCGCTTCGGCGTGGGCTTCTACTCCGTGTACATGGTGGCGAAAAGCGTGCGCATCGTCAGCCGCAGCCACCGCGAGGACGCTCCCGTGGTGGAGTGGGTCTCCGACGGCCAGGGCGCGTACACCATCCGCGAGCTCAAGGCCGGCGACGGCGCGGGTGAGGAAACCGGCGAAGCCGGCATCACGCGCGGCACGCGCATCGAGATCAGCCTGAAGGACGACCTGGCCGCCGAGTTCACCGAGCCCGAGACCCTGCGCCGCATCATCCGCAAGCACTCCAACTTCATCGGCTTTCCCATCCTGGTGGGCGGCGAGCGCGTGAACACCGTGCCCGCGCTCTGGCGCGAGCCCAAGTTCCAGATCACCAAGGAGCAGTACAAGGAGTTCTACTCCTTCCTGACCTATGACCAGGCCGAGCCCCTGGAGACCCTGCACACATCCGTGGACGCACCCGTGCAGTTCAACGCGCTCTGCTTCATCCCGGAGAAGAGCAACGACGTCATGGGCTTCGACCGCGAGGACTGGGGGCTGGACCTCTATGTGCGCCGCGTGCTCATCCAGCGCCAGAACAAGGATCTCCTGCCGCAGCATTTGATGTTCGTGCGCGGGGTGGTGGACACCGAAGACCTGCCCCTGAACATCAGCCGCGAGACGCTGCAGGACAACCTGCTCATCCGCAAGATCAACGCCACGCTCACCAAACAGATTTTGGCGCAGCTGGGCAAGATGGCCGAGGACAAGGAGAAGTACGCCACCTTCTGGCGCGAGCACTCCCGCGCCTTCAAGGCCGGGTACATGGACTTCGTGAACCGCGAGGCCTTCGCCGGGCTGCTGCGCTTCAATTCCAGCGCGGTTGACGCGGCCGACGCGCTCGTGTCCCTGGAGGACTACATCTCCCGCGCCAAGCCGGACCAGAAGAAGATCTACCACGCCTTCGGCCCCAGCCGCGAGGCGCTGGCCTTGAGCCCGCATCTGGAGCTCTTCCGCAAGAAGGGCGTGGAGGTGCTCTACCTCTTCGAGCCCATCGACGAGTTCGTCATGGACGCCCTGCATGCGCACAAGGACTTCGCCCTGACCCCGGCCGAGCTGGCCAAGGCCGAGGATCTCGCCGGCCTGCCGGATGTCGAGTCCGCGACCCAGGACGACGCCGGCCCGGCCCCGGAGAAGGACGCCCTGGAGGCCCTGTTCGTGCGCATGAAGGCCGTGCTGGGCGACGCGGTGACGGACGTGCGCGCCTCGGCCCGGCTCACCGGCAGCCCCTGCTGCCTGGTGAACCCCGACGGCCACACCACGTCGAGCATGGACAAGATCATGCGCGCCATGAGCCGCGACAGCTCCGTGCCCAAGAAGCTCCTGGAGCTCAATCCCACCCACGCGCTCATCCGCAACCTGGCCGGGCTGAACCAGGCCGACGGGGCCGATCCCTTTGTGGAGCAGGCCACGCGACAGCTCTTCGAGTCCGCGCTCCTGCTCGAAGGCTACTTGAGCGACCCGCACGCCCTGGTGGGCCGGGTGCAGGATCTGCTCACCAAGTCCAGCGGCTGGTACGCCAAGGCCAAGTAGCAGGCGGGCAGCCCCTTGGGGGTCCGTGTCCGCTAGTTCTTCAGGAACTCGAAGAAGATCTTGTCGTCCTTTTTCTCGACGCGCAGGAAGCGTTGACGCCGCGCGGGCCCGCTCTTCTCAGCGGGCAGGGTGACGGTGAGCACGAGGGTGAAGCGGTCCGGGCTTTCGGCCGTGATGTCGCGCGAGCCGGCGCTGGGCCGGAAGGCCAGGCCGGAGCCCGCGTCGGTCACGCTGCCGCCGGTGAAGTCCTTCCCCTTGGAGAAGACGTTGACGGTGTACGCCGCGCCCTTGGGGCAGGGAATTTCCTGCCGGTAGCCGGGATACAGGCCCCAGCGCGGCGGCGGGCTGGTCTCCCAGGTCACGTCCACGCGGTCCACGCCCGCGGAGCCGCAGCCGGCAAGGCATGCCAGAAGCGCCATCGCCAATACGCACCAGGTGAGCCGCACGCCCATGACCGTCCTCCGTTGCAGGGGGGGAAACATGCGGCGGGCGTAGCAGGGTCCGTGCCAGGGAAAAGAATGCCCTGCCGCGGGCGATGAAACCGCGCGGCGTCGCGCCTGCAAGCGGCTTGACAGCGGCCGGCTTCGTGGCCCAAGACCTCGCCATGCCCGTGTGGATGCTCCAGCAGTGTTTGAAACGCCTGGCCGTGCTTGTCGCGGCCCTGCTTGTGTGCGCCGCGCCTGCCCTGGCGGGCGATGTCCAGGAGGGGCGGGCCGGGCAGAAGCGCACGCCGGCCGCCGCCACCTTCATCCTCACCGAGGAGAACGACTTCTTCGCCGGCACGGACGAGCACTACACCAACGGCATCAAGCTCTCCTGGGTTTCCGGCGACCTCCTGCGCTACGCCGAGGACGAGCGCCTGCCCGAGTTCGTGCTGCCGTACCTGCGGGCCCTGCCCTTCGTGAACGAGCCCGGCCGCCAGTACAACGTGGCGCTCTCCGCGGGGCAGAACATGTACACCCCGCGCGACACCGGCGCCACAGCCTACCAGCCGGGCGACCGGCCCTATGCCGGCTGGACCTACGCGTCGCTGGCCCTGCACGCCAAGACCGCGAGCCAACTCGACAGCTTCGAGACGACGCTGGGCATTGTGGGCCCCTCGGCGCGCGCCGGCGAGACGCAGAACAACTACCATGTGCTCATGGGCTTCGCCCGGGCCAACGGCTGGAAGAACCAGATCCACGACGAGCCGGGGGTCATGCTGGCCTGGCAGCGCACGCTGCGCGCTGCGCGCGCGGACCTGGGGCGCGACGTGGCCTGGGACTTCCTGCCGCGCTTCGGGGCCACCGTGGGCAACGTGCTCACCCAGGCGTCCGCCGGCTTCGAGACGCGCCTGGGCCTGGGCCTGCCCTGGGACTTCGGCACCTCGCTGATCCAGCCCGGCGGCGGCGTCAGCGCCCCGGCCGACCCGGACGACCCGCGCCTGAGGCGGGAGACGGCGTGGGGTATGCACGTCTTCGCCGGGGCCGAGGGCCGGGCCGTGGCCCGCAACATCTTCCTCGACGGCAACACCTGGGAGAGGAGCCCCAGCGTGACGAAGAGAAACGCCGTGGCCGACCTGTACGCGGGCGTGGGGCTGCTCCTGGGGCCGGCCAAGCTGACCTACACCCAGGTGTACCGCACGGAGGAGTACGACGGGCAAAAAGGCCCGCAGATGTTCGGATCCGTCAGCCTGTCGCTGACGTTCTAGGGGGCGCCGCGGGCCGCCGCGGCGGCCAGGCCTTTAGGCCACGGGGGCCTGGGGCTCTCCGGGCTCCTGCGCGGGCGAGTCCTGACCTTCGGCGGGCTCTTCCCCCGCCGGGCGCGAGGCGTTTTCCTGGCGGCGGCGCAGTTTCTCTTCCTTCTTCTTCTTCTTGGCCAGTTCCTTGGCGCGCTTTTCGTATTGGTAGTTCGGCTTGGCCACGGGCCTTCCTTTGCAAAAGGGTTGGGGAGCGCGTTTGTGCGCCCTGGTACGCGATCTTATGCTTTCCCGGGCGGCGTGGCAACGGCTTTGAACGCCGCGCGCCCAGGCCTGTCAACACGGGATTTTCGTCTTTTTTCCGGGCAAAGCGCGGGGCGTTTTGTCGGCTGGCAAAAGGCCGTGCTATGCTTGTGCGCGAAAAAACGGGCCCCGGGAAGTCCCGGAACCCGTTGGAAGGCCTTGCGGCGGATCAGGACCGGACCCGGGGGGCCAGGCCCTGGAAATCTTCGGTGCTATTCGGCCTTCTTCTCGGCGGGGGCTTCCTTCTTGGCTTCCTTCTTGGCGGCCTTCTTGGGAGCCTTCTTGGCGACCTTCTTGACGGCCTTCTTCTCGGCCTTGGCGGGGGCGACGGCCTCGGCGGCGGCGGGCTTCTCGGCCGGGGCGGCGGCGTCAGCGGCGAAGGAAACGCCAGCAAAGGCAAGAACCGTGAACATGGCGATCAGAATCTTTTTCATGGCGACATCTCCTTGGGGTGCATGCACAGAGGGTTGCGGAAAAGCCCATCCTTTCCGCCTCGGTCAAGCTTGTACCACCGCGTCAGCGGAGTGCAAGCAAAATATAGTTTTTGATTCCGGGATGTTGTCAGGCCTTTCAAGACATTTTCTCAACTCTTTCAGCAGGGTACGCTTCCAGGCCCTGCACCGGGAGCGGCATGAACGCACGCAAGAAACGCCTGTTTTGGGAAACCTTCACCGCCACCGGCAGCCTCGCCGCCTCGGCCCGGGCCGCCGGCGTGACCCTGGCCGAGGCCCGGCGGCTGAAACGTGACGCGGCGGCTCCGCCCGCGGACGGTCCGCCTTCCGCGGGCGTCGGCGGCCCCCCGGAGGACGCCGCCGCCCTGGAGAGCGCCATCGCGGCCCTGGAGTCCGAGGCCGTGCGCCGCGCGCTTGAAGGCGTGGAGATCCCGGTGTTCCACCAGGGCCGCGAGTGCGGCAGCACGGTGAAGCACTCGGACACGCTGCTCATGTTCCTGCTCAAGACCCTGCGGCCCGAGCGCTACGCCGGGGGCCGGGAGGCCGGCGCGCAGGCCCGGCCCGTGGTGCTGGACATCGACCTCTCGGCCGGGGAGGAGGGCGGGGAATAGGCGGGGGTGGGCGGTTTGCCCTCGGCCCCGCCAGAGGGGGGCTGCGCGCGCCCCTCTGGACACCCCCGCGCTCCTTTCGGGAGTTTCAGTGTCCTGTGACGCGCTTTCTGGCAGTGCTTCAGGCATGCAGGCCAGGGAAAAGCCGCTGCCCCAGGAAATGGGAGTCCAGAGGGCGGAGCCCTTTGGCCGCCGGAGGCATGAACCCAGACCGCCCCCCTTGGGCCGCCGGAGGCGGAAGCAGCGCCACAACGTCGCCGCTGCCGTTCATGCTCCGCGGGCCGGGGGGCCCCTTCGGGGTTCACCCCCCGGGCCCTGCGGAAGTGGGTGGCCTATTTGGCCGGCGCGTAGACCAGCTTCTCGTCCAGGTCCGTGGTCCAGGGCAGCTTGGAGTTGCGCCAGCCGTCCTGCAGGCGCTTGCCGACGTTCGGGCTGGCCTTGTCCGCGATCTTGTCGCCCTCAAAGCCGTCCACCATGCTGTAGACGTTGGTGAAGCCGGCCTCGGCCAGCTTGTTCGCGGCCGCGGCGCTGCGGTGTCCGGAGCGGCACATGAGCACCAGGGTGTCGCCGGGCTTGTAGTGCTGCTTCATGAGCGCGACGAACTGGGGGTTCTCGGCCAGGGGAAAGGCCTTCTTCTTGGCGTCGAACACGCCTGTCCAGAGCATGGACGGGATGTTCGGGGCCATGTCCGGGTGGCCCAGGAAGTCGTATTCCTCGGGCGTGCGGATGTCCACGATGAACACGGCGCCGGGCGTGGCCCGCACCATGGCGTAGGCCTCGACGGCGGTGGCGTATTTGCCGAGCTTGGTGTGCTTGCGCTGGTCTTGCGGGGCGTCTGCGGCCTGGGCCGCGGCGGCCAAGCCGAGACTGAGCAGTAGAAGCAGGGAGGCGAGAATGCGTGCACGCATGGGGGAATCCTCCTGTTGAGTGTCTGCGGCGACGTCGAATGACGCGCCGGCTTGTGCTTTTGGTTACCTTGCGTTGCGTTGGAAGGCAACAGGCGGACCGATTCGGGAGGATTAGCCGGGGGCCGAGGCCCGCAGGGCGCGGCGCACGCGGCCCGAGGGGTCGGCGGCGGCCAGCTGCGCGGCGAAGGCCGCCGCCTCGCCCTGGCCCGCGGCCAGCCGTTCGGCGCAGGCCAGCTCGGCCAGGCCCTCGCCGGGCCGGAACAGGCGCAGGTCGCACAGGCCCAGCTCAAGACCCGGCCGCCAGTCCGCGCGTGCGCGCAGGCCCAGCTCCGAGAGCACGCCCAGGCGCAGGGCCTCGGCACCGTCGCGGCCCAGCCGCTCGGCCAGGCCGCGCAGGAGCGTCAGGTCGTCCGGCGCCAGCGCCCGGGCCCAGAACAGGCACTCCGTGGCCGAGCCGGGCAGGCAGCGGTCGGGGTCAAAGGGAAAACCGCCGCGCGAGGCCATGCCGGCCGCGTCCAGGCGGCTGGCCCAGGCCGGGAGCAGGTGCGCGGGCTGGCAGGGGGTGTGCGGCGGCGTCACCCCGGCGCGGCGGGCGAAATCGCCGGCCAGGGCCAGGGCCGCGCCCTCGCCGGAATCCACCGCCAGGCGCAGGGCCAGCATGGAGCCGGCCAACAGCGGCGCAAGGGCCGCGGGCCCGGCCTCCGCGAGCGCCGCATCCGTGCGCAGGCGTTCCAAAAGCAGCGTGGCCTCGGCGGCATCCTCGCGCGCATGGGCCGTGCGCAGCCGCGCGGCCAGCACCGCGCCGTCCTGTTCCGGCAGGGCGGCCAGGTCGCGGGCCACGCCGGCGTGCTCGGCCAGCGGCAGGCGGCCGGCCTCGAGCAGCGCGGCCCGGGTCAGCGCGAGCCAGCGCGGGGCGTCGGAGCGGGCCGCGGCGCGCGGCGCGGCGGTCATGGCCGCGAGGACGCTCTCGGCGCGGCGGCTCGGCTGGTGGTCGCGCCGGGCGCGTTCCCAGGCGGCCCGGCCCATGGCCTCGGCCAGCCGGGGCCGGCCCAGGAGCAGGCGAACGTTCTCGGCCAGCTCCAGGCTGTCGGCGCAGACGAGGATCTCGCGGCCGGGTTCGAAGAGTTCGGCCTGGTCCGCCCCGAGGGGACCGAGATCCTGGGCCAGGACCACGCAGCCGCAGCCCGCGGCCTCGAAGAGCCGGAAGTTGACCTCGCCGGTGATGGACTCGTTGGGCGCGAGCCGCGTGGCCTGGCTGAAGTCCAGCATGGCCTCGAAGGAGAGGTCGTCGCGGGCCTCGAAGCGGCCGGGCAAGAGCCGCGTCATGAATTCCACCAGCCAGGCGCGCGCCGGCCGCGTGGGGCCCAGCCGGCCCACGAATCCGGCGTCGCGGCTGCGCGCGGCAAAGGGCCTGAACGGCCTGTCCGGCGCGTACCAGGGCAGGTGCGCGGACGGCCCCGCCCCGCAGGCGCGCAGCTCGCGCGTCCAGCGGCGCTGGGTGGAGAAGAGCAGGTCGAAGAGCCGGGCGTAGGGCGCCTGCCAGAAGGCGTTGAGGTGCGGGTCGATGGCCCAGAAGGCGCGCACCGCCGGCACGGCCTCCAGGCCGTGCACGAGCACGCGCGGGCCGAGCAGCTCCTGCTGGAGCACGAGGTCCGGGCGGAAGCCGCGGGCGTCGAGCTCCGCCGGCAGATCCAGGGTCGCGCCGGGCTCGGGCCAGAGGCCGAGCACCTCGCAGCCCGAGGCGCGGAAGGCGTCCAGCAGCCGTTCCTGCACATGGATGGCGCACAGACGATGAGCCATGGCCGCCATGTACACGACATTTTTACAAAAGACCACGGGGGGTGAATTCTGCGCCCGACCCTCTAATACAAGGCCGGGGCGCGACCGATAAGATGCCAGCGGCGGAACCGACCGACCGGTTCCGCTGCCGCCGGGTCCAGGATCAGGGCCGGGGATTCGCCGGGCGAAAGGGACTTCGCCGCACACCGGGCCGGGACGGAAGGTCCCCCGTGGCGGCCTTCCGCCCCCGCCCGACACGAGACGCGCAGGAGCACCGGCGACCGACCGCCGCCCGCGCAGGAAGAGCCATTGAGGGAGAGGAGACGCCATGAGCCGAAATATATCGTGCGCACAACCGCCGGTGCCCGATCCGCCGCCGCATGAGGCCTCGCACCAGGCCGGGGAAGATGCCGACCGGCTGGCCCTGCTCGACGGGCTGAAGACGCAGATCCGCAAAGGGGTGTACCGGCCGGACGTCCGCGATCTGGCGCGCTCGCTGGCGAGCATGATGGTGCGGGATCTGTAGGGCGTCAGGCGGCTTTCGTCCGGAAGATTTCACTTGCCAAGAGGCCCGCACTTCGGGTAGTTCACCCTTCTCACGCCTGCCGAGGTAGCTCAGTTGGTAGAGCAGGGGACTGAAAATCCCCGTGTGGGGAGTTCAATTCTCTCCCTCGGCACCAGAGAAATCAAGCCCTTACGATGAAAGTCGTGAGGGCTTTTTCTTTGCGGGCCGAATTTCCCACCACTTTCCCACCACTTTTGGGGCTGTACCCTGGATCATCGGTCCACCTTGCGAGGGTTCCATGCTGCCGACCGTCAACAGCCCAAAATCTTGGCACCCTTCCGGATCCAAGCCAATCCCCACAGGGAACCCCGCCCCCCCCTAATTTCTGCGCTTTTCGGGTACATGCGCCCTGGGGCTTGGCCTGTCTGGACTCTGGCTAATTCCAATCTACCCTTATCGGGGTATAACTCACAACGGCTTGGCTCCAAAAACACAGCCCACAAGGATTTACAGCGTCCTTGCACTTTCCTCGCACTCTCTGCTATCGTTACGTATAAGAAATCCCCACCCCATGTGGAGGCTTGTCCGTGCGTTTATCCCAAGTAGCCTTGCCCCTCGCCCTGTTCTTCGCCCTAGTCATCCTGTGCGCCCCGGCCCAGGCAGAACGCCGAACAGCCCTGGTCATTGGCAACGGAGCATACAAGAATGCCCCACTCAAGAATCCCGTCAACGATGCCCGTGATATGGCCGCCGCTCTCAAGAGCCTGGGATTTGATGTAACCATGATCACCGACGCAACGCAGCAGCAAATGGAGAATGCTGTCCGCGACTTTGGGACGAAGCTGCGCCAGGGCGGCGTCGGGCTGTTCTATTACGCCGGCCATGGGGTGCAAGTGGCGGGAGAGAATTTTCTCATCCCGGTTAACGCGGCAATTCATTCCGAAGGCGACGTGAAGTATGGCAGCGTCAATGCCGGTCTGGTGCTTGCGAAGATGGAGGACGCTGGCAACGGGTTGAACCTCGTATTCCTTGACGCCTGCCGAAGCAACCCTTACGCCCGCAGCTTTCGCACTGCCAACGAAGGGCTAGCCAAGATGGACGCGCCCACGGGATCGCTTATCTCCTACGCTACGGCTCCCGGCTCTATCGCCTCAGACGGCAGCGGCAGAAACGGCGTATTCACCAGGCACTTACTGGAGAACATGAAAACTCCAGGCCTGCCAATCTCCGAAGTGCTTATGCGTGTGCGTCAAGGCGTGGTCAGGGAAACAGCCAAAAAACAGGTCCCCTGGGAGGCATCAAGCCTCATCGGCCAGTTTTCTTTTGCAGGTGGAGCGCAGACAGCCTCGTTGGGGCAATCCGTAGCCGTTGGCAAGTCGGTTGACCTAGCAGCTGAGAGGAAGCGCTTGACTGAGGAGTCCGAACGCCTGAAGCAAGAGCAGCAAGAACTGCTGCAACTCCAAGCCCTGAAGGTAGAAAAAAGTCGTCTTGAAATCGAGCGGCAGAAGGTGGAGCAGGCCAAGCAGTTGGCCCAAGCCCCTGTACCTAAACTGAAGCCGGGGGGCTCCG
>Ga0209467_1001202_pt1 | contig 24123 bp, 25 predicted proteins | sample Higcelwee11metaG_FD_187175 | JGI IMG/M metagenome (GOLD analysis project Ga0209467, IMG submission 187175) | Freshwater pond sediment microbial communities from the University of Edinburgh, under environmental carbon perturbations - High... | ecosystem: Environmental > Aquatic > Freshwater >... | reverse complement strand
CCGGCTTGGGGTAGAGGTAGACTCTTTCGACCTTGGCGTCGGGACGCATCATGGCGACTGGCTCCAGAAAATAACGGGAGCACAGCATCGTCGGGTCTCTACCTCATTTGAAGGTGGGGTTCATGGATCACATACGATCAACGCCATCAACGAGTTCGAGAACTGGCCAAGACCGGGCACGATATACCGATCTCCACCCCGTTGCTCGACTGATCCATCTCGTCCACAGGGATAGTTGGAGTCGTATCTGTCTCCCTCCCAATGGTAGGAATAATAATAGGAGCTGAAAATGCCCCGTTTCTGCGCCAACCTGTCCATGCTGTTCACCGAAGTGGACTTTATGGAGCGTTTTGCCGCTGCTGCCTTCGCCGGCTTCCGTGGCGTCGAGTACCTCTTCCCCTACGATTTCCCGGCCGAGCAAATCCGTGCCCACCTAGACGCCTACAAGCTGGAGCAGGTGCTGTTCAACCTGCCGGCCGGCGACTGGAGCAAGGGCGAGCGTGGTATCGCCTGCCATCCCCACCGAGTGGAGGAGTTTCGTGCCGGCGTGGACCAGGCCATCGCCTATGCCAAGGTCCTGGGTAACGACCAGGTCAACTGCCTGGCCGGCATCCGCCCGCAAGGCTATGACAGCGCCACCATCGAGCAAACCTTCGTCGACAACCTCAAGTTTGCCGCCGAGAAACTCAGGAGCGCCGGCATCAAGCTGGCGATGGAGGCTGTCAACACCCGCGACATCCCCGGCTTCTACCTGAACAACACCAGACAAGCCCTGGCTATCCGCGAGAAAGTCGACAGCTCCAACCTGTTTCTGCAGTACGACATCTACCACATGCAGATCATGGAAGGTGACCTGGTGCGCACCCTGGAAGCCAATCTCGCCGCGATCAACCATGTGCAGATCGCCGACAACCCGGGCCGCAACGAGCCGGGCACCGGCGAGATCAACTATCACTTTCTCTTCACCCATCTGGACCGCATCGACTACCAGGGCTGGGTCGGCTGTGAATATAAGCCGGCTACCACCACTGTTGCTGGCCTTGGCTGGCTGATCACCCATAACGACCAATAAAAAAGCTGAAGGAGATTTTTATATGGCCAAGATTGGATTCATCGGTACCGGGATCATGGGCAAGCCAATGGCTCTCAACCTGCAGAAGGCGGGTCACAGCCTGTTTCTCTCCGAGCACCACAGTGCAGCCCCTGCCGAGTTAGTGGAAACTGGCGCTGTCGCACTGGCCACCCCGAGAGAGGTAGCCCAGGAAGCCGAGTTCACCATCGTCATGGTTCCGGACACCCCTCAGGTCGAAGATGTGCTGTTCCGCAAGGACGGCATTGCCGAAGGCGTTGGCACCGGCAAGGTGGTGATCGACATGAGCTCCATCTCCCCCACTGCCACCAAGGCCTTCGCCGAGAAGATCAAGGCCATCGGTGCCGCCTACCTGGACGCTCCGGTATCCGGCGGTGAAGTGGGTGCCAAGGCCGCGACCCTGAGCATCATGGTGGGAGGCTGCCTGGACGCCTTCGAGCGCGCCCTGCCACTGTTCCAGGCCATGGGCAAGAACATCACCCACGTGGGCTCAAACGGTGACGGCCAGACCGCCAAGGTGGCCAACCAGATCATCGTTGCCCTGAACGTTCAGGCTGTTGCCGAAGCCCTACTTTTCGCCGCCAGGAACGGCGCCGACCCGGCCAAGGTACGCGAGGCCCTGATGGGCGGTTTCGCCGGCTCGAAGAGCCTCGAAGTCCACGGAGAGCGCATGATCAAGGGCACCTTCGATCCGGGCTTTCGCATCAACCTGCACCAGAAGGACCTGAACCTGGCACTGTCCGGTGCCCGCGAACTGGGCCTGAACCTGCCGAATACCGCCAGCGCCCAGCAAGTGTTCAGCACCTGCGTGGCCCTCGGCGGTGGTAACTGGGACCACTCAGCGCTGATCAAGGGCCTGGAGCACATGGGCAACTTCTCTATCCGCGAGGAGTGATGCTCTAGCCACTGCAAGGTTGAACCAGACCTCGACGTAGATTGGTGCTGAACGAAGTGAAGCTCAATGGAGCCGACAGCTCCGAGGGCGGGCAGCGCGCACTCCAACGCTCGTGGCTAGGCTGGCGTTGTCCGCATTAACAGGCAGCCCTGATCGGGAGGGCAAGACGATGTGAGAGGCGGCTCTGGGCTCTGGCGCGGTTCGAGAAGCAGGCACCGGCCAACGTCATGGCACGTCTGGCACTGGAGCGGGCGATGCCGGCCGCTTGGGGCGAACGTGTTCGCAGCCGACAACGCCAGTATCCACGCGAGCGGCTGTTTTCCACGGTGCTCGAGCCGATGTCGCCGGTTTCCCTGGGGTTGCATCCTTCGCTGCATGCCGCTGCGCGCTGGATGGACAACCTGTCCCTGTCCCATCCAGCTCAAAGCGTCGACCCCCCTTAGCATGGCGGCAAGGGCGGCTGTCCAGATCGGCCAGCCGGTTTTCGGTGGCTGTCGCCGGGAAAGCGCCCTTCCGGAGCCACCCCGCTCCACGTCATCCAGCAGACGGCCTGCGAAGCCAAGAACAAGGCAGTTACCCCCAAAAAGCCCGACGATGACTTCACTATAACGACAATTTTCCGGCGAAAGCTCGCTGAAAGCTTGGCTGCGTAGCATCTCCCTCCAAAGCCGGCCTCCGACCGGTTCGCTCGACAAGAACAATTAGTGGAGATTGCCATGCACCCCGTTCCCCGTTCGTCCGCCGCCCAGCCCTCCCCCAGCCCGTCGACCTCCCTGCGCTGACCGCCCGGCCACGCAGCACGTCCCCCCACGTCCGGAGTACTCGCCATGCTGACTTTCCTCGGCTTCGCCATGGTCATCACCTTCATGGTCCTGATCATGACCCAGCGCCTCTCGGCGCTGATCGCCCTCATCGTCATCCCCGTCGTGTTCGCCCTGTTCGGCGGTTTCGCCGGCGACATCGGCCCGATGATGCTGCAGGGCATCACCAAGCTCGCCCCGACCGGGGTGATGCTGATGTTCGCCATCCTCTACTTCGCCCTGATGATCGACTCGGGGCTGTTCGACCCGCCGGTGCGCTTCATCCTGCGCATGGTCAAGGGCGACCCGCTGAAGGTCGCGGTGGGCACCGCCGCACTGGCGCTGATCGTCTCCATGGACGGCGACGGCGCCACCAGCTACATGATCTGCGTCGCCGCCATGCTGCCGTTGTACAGCCGCATCGGCATGAACCCGCGGATCATGGCCGGGCTGATCATCCTCGCCGGCGGGATCATGAACATGACCCCCTGGGGCGGCCCCACCGCCCGCGCCGCCAGCGCCCTGCACGTCGACCCGTCGCACGTCTTCGTGCCGATGATCCCGGCGATGGCGGTCGGCGTGCTCGGCCTGCTGGCCATGGCCTACTTCTACGGCAAGCGCGAACGCGCACGCCTCGGCGTGCTGCACCTGGCCGACGGCCCGGAGGATCATTCCGACGTCACCGTCTCCCAGTATCCCGAGGCGCGCCGGCCGAAGCTTTTGTTGATCAACGCCATGCTGACCCTCGGGCTGATGGGCACGCTGATCGCCGGCGTGCTGCCGCTGCCGGTGCTGTTCATGATCGCCTTCAGCATCGCCATGATCATCAACTACCCCTGCCTCAAGGCCCAGAAGGAGCGCGTCGCCGCCCACGCCGGCAACGTGCTGGCGGTGGTCGGGCTGATCTTCGCCGCCGGCATCTTCACCGGCATCCTCTCCGGCACCGGGATGGTCGACGCCATGTCGAAGAGCCTGCTGGCGCTGATCCCCGACGCCATGGGCCCCTATCTGGCCGTGGTGACCGCGCTGGTCAGCATGCCGTTCACCTTCTTCATGTCCAACGACGCCTTCTACTACGGCGTGCTGCCGGTGCTCACCGAGGCCGCCAGCCACTACGGCATCAGCCCGGTGGAGATGGCGCGCGCCTCGATCGTCGGCCAGCCGGTACACCTGCTCAGTCCGCTGGTACCCTCCACCTACCTGCTGGTCGGCCTGGCGAAGATCGAGTTCGGCGACCTGCAACGCTTCGCCCTGAAGCTGGCCACGCTGCTCTGTCTGGCGATAATGTTCGCCGCCCTGCTGATGGGAGTCTTCCCGCTGGCCGGCAACTGAACGGCGCGTTAACGAAATTTTCATACAGTCGCGTACAGACTCCCCCGGTCGGCGGCCAGAAACCGCCGACCGCACAACCGACGATTTAGAGGACCCTTTATGGACTGGCTGACCAACCCGGAAATCTGGGTTGCCTTCTTTACCCTGACCGCGCTGGAGATCGTGCTCGGTATCGACAACATCATCATGATCTCCATCCTCGTTGGCCGTATGCCGAAAGAGATGCAGCCACGCACCCGCCTGTTCGGCCTGGCGCTGGCGATGGTCACGCGGATTCTCCTGCTGCTGTCGATCTCCTGGGTGATGGGCCTGACCGTCGACCTGTTCCGGGTCTTCGGCCAGGGCATCTCCGGACGCGACCTGATCCTGTTCTTCGGCGGCCTGTTCCTGCTGTGGAAGAGCAGCACCGAGATCTACCACGGCCTGGAAGGCGACGACGAAACCGGCGACACCCCCAAGGGCGGCGGCCAGTTCATCGGCACCATCGTCCAGATCGCGATCATCGACATCGTGTTCTCCCTGGACTCGGTGATCACCGCGGTCGGCATGGTTTCCCACGTGCCGGTGATGGTCGCCGCGATCGTCGTCGCCGTGCTGGTGATGATGGCCGCCTCCGGCACCATCAGCGAGTTCATCGACAAGCACCCGAGCCTCAAGCTGCTCGCCCTGTCGTTCCTGATCGTGGTCGGCACCGTGCTGATCGCCGAGAGCTTCGAGGTGCACGTGCCCAAGGGCTACGTCTACTTCGCCATGGCCTTCTCGCTAGCGGTGGAAGCGCTGAACATCCGCATGCGCAGCGCGCGGGCGGAACCGGTGCACCTGCGCAAGGACATTCCCGGGCAGTAAGCCGCATCCGCAGCACAGAAAACGGGGCCCGCGCGGCCCCGTTTTCGTTGCTGCCTCCCCTCGGCCAGCCAATCGCCATGCCGCTCGTCGTCCGACCGAAAGCGCAGCGGCCTCTCCACTAAACTTCGAGCAGCCTCGCCAAGCCACGCCAGGACGGGCATTCCGGGCAGTAGCGGGCATTCCGAGCAACAACCCCCTTGCAATCAGCGACTTCGCCGAGGCAGGAAGCCTGCTGCCGGGCATCCGCCGGCCCGAGGGCCGGCCGTGCGACGACAGCGGACGACACCACACCAGCAGGGACCATCGCACATGACTTGCATCAAGCCGGGGCGCCTGTTCGCCCTTTCCTCGACGCTTGCCCTCGTTTTCACCCAGCAGACCGCATCCGCCGCCTCGGCGATACCGGACGCGCGCATCGTCCGCGAACCGCCGCTCGCCGTGCTGCGCGGCGCGCCCCCGCAGCCGGGCGTGCTCGGGCAGATCCTGGCCGCCGGCCGTCAGCGAACGTCGGGGGGCCGTTCGGAGGTCTTCTACGACCTGGCGGTCCGCTACGTCGACGGCAAGATCTACAACCCCGACACGACGCAGCAGGACGCCGTGCGCCTGCGCGCCTACCAGGGCGAGGTGACCAATCCGCAGGTTCCCTATGTCGCCCCCCGGGTGGACATCTGGCCGGGCGAGGCCTTCCGCCTGAACCTGCGCAACGATCTGCCGGCCGACGATCCGAGCTGTCCGGCGTCGCCCGATCACGACCACAACATCCCGCACTGTTTCAACACCACGAACATCCACACCCACGGCCTTTGGGTGAGCCCGGCCGGCAACTCCGACAACGTGCTGCTGAAGATCGCCCCGCAGACCACCTTCCAGTACGAGTTCAACATTCCGGCCGACCATCCGGCCGGCACCTTCTGGTACCACTCGCACGTGCACGGCACCACCGCGCTGCAGGTTTCCTCGGGCATGGCCGGCCCGCTGATCATCCGCGGCGACCGCCTGCCGCAGGCCAAGAGCAACGGCAGCCTGACCCCCGGCGACATCGACACCCTGCTGGTCGCGCCGAACGGCCAGCCCCTCCGAGAGCGCACCCTGCTCCTCCAGCAGATCGCCTATGCCTGCCGCGATCAGGACGGCAACATCAAGCGGGATGCCAACGGCAAGTGGCTCTGCACCGCGGGCGACGTCGGCGAGATCGAAGGCTACGACCAGTTCGGCATCACCGTGAACGGCGGCGTCCTCGCCACCCAGTGGAACGCCTCCGGCCGGCGCACCGCGATCAACGGCTTGGTCGAGCCCTACGTGGTCGATGCCATGGCCGGCACCGTCGAACGCTGGCGGCTGATCCACGCCGGGGTGCGCGACACCATCCGCCTGAGTTTCCGCAAGCTCGACCCGGTGCAGGCCACCGCCCTCCCCCTCAAGGGCCTGCTGGCACGCCAGCGCTTCATCGAGAAGGCCTGCACCGGCAAGCCCCTGGCGCAGTTCGCCATCGCCGGCGACGGCCTGACCCGCAGCGCGATTTCCCAGCGCGACACGACGCTGCTCCAGCCCGCCTACCGCGAGGACCTGCTGATGGTCTTCCCCGAACCCGGCACCTACTGCATCGTCGACGAAACCCTGCGACCCGAGCAGAGCGTCAACAACGAGAGCTTCCCGCGCGAGCTGCTCGGCTACGTGGAGGTGAACGGCGCGGCTGCCGGCCTGTCTCCCGCGACGGTGCTGCGCCAGACGCTGGAAACCGCCGCCAGGGTACGCATGCCCGCGGGCAAGGTGCGCAACCAGGTACTGGCCGATCTGGCCAACGGCCTCAAGCTGAGCGCCTTCGTGCCCCATGGCGACATCGCCGACCACGAACTGACCGGCAACCGCACCCTCGGCTTCCAGATCGTGCTGCCGCCCGGCCAGGCGCCCCGCTTCGAGATCGGCAAGATCGACTTCAGCAGCGGCACCCCCGCCCCCCTCGACAGCGCGCCCTACAAGCAGGAAGAGGTGCAGCGCCAGCTCGCCCTGGAGGCCGTCGAGGAGTGGAAGCTGACCTCCTTCTCCTTCGGCCATCCCTTCCATATCCACGTCAACCCCTTCCAGATCGTTTCGGTGAAGGACCCCCAGGGCAACGAGGTGAGCGGCGCACCGGTGCCGGATGCCAACGGCATCCCCAGCCAGTACGCCAACATGAAGGGCAGTTGGCGCGACACCCTGTTCGTCGAGCAGGGCCACATGATCACCATCCGCTCGCGCTACCGGCGCTACACCGGCGACTTCGTGCTGCACTGCCACATCCTCGACCACGAGGACCAGGGCATGATGCAGAACGTGCGCGTCTCCCAGACGGGCAGCGGAGAAGACGGCGGATCGGGACACCAGCACTGAAACGCGACGGGGCCGGACGCCGCCGGCAAGTGGGTCTGCGACAAGGGCGACGTCGGCGGCATCGAGAGCTACAAAGGCCAGTTCGGCATCACCCCGGCCGGCGCACCGCGATCAACGGCCTGGTCGAGCCCTACGTGGTCGGCGCCAGGGCCAGCAACGTCGAGCGCTGGCGCAGTTCGCCGTCGCCAGCGACGGCCTGACCCGCGGCGCGGTCTCCCGGCGCGACTCCACGGTGTTCCAGCCCGGCTATCGCGAGGACCTGCTGATGGTCTTCCCCGAGCCCGGCACCTACTGCATCGTCGACGAAACCCTGCGCCCCGAGCAGAGCGTCAACAACGAAAGCCACCCGCGCGAGCTGCTCGGCTACGTGACGGTGGACGGCTCGGCCGCCGGCAAGGCGCCCGAGGCGGTCCTCGCCCAGGCGCTGGAAACCGCCGCCAAGGCGCGCATGCCCCAGGGCACCGTGCGCGACAAGGTGCTCGCCGACCTGGCCGACGGCCTCAAGCTGAGCGCCTTCGCTCCCCACGCCGACATCGCCGCCCAGGAGGTGACCGGCCAGCACAGCCTCGGCTTCCAGATCGTCCTGCCGCCCGACCAGCCGCCGGTGTTCGAGGTCGGCGAGATCGGCACCGGCGACGACGGTAAGCCCGTGCCGGTCAACAGCTCCCCCTACGAGCCGGGTCGCCTCGACCGCCTGCTCGAACTGGGCGCCGTCGACGAGTGGAAGCTGACCGCCTTCGCCTTCGGCCATCCCTTCCACATCCACGTCAACCCCTTCCAGATCGTTTCGGTGAAGGACCCCGACGGCAACGAGGTGAGCGGTGCGCCGGTCCCGGACGCCAGCGGCATCCCCAGCCAGTACACCAACCTGCAGGGCACCTGGCGCAACACCCTGCTCCTCCAGCAGGGCTACACCGCCATCGTGCGCTCGCGCTATCGCCGCTACATCGGCGACTTCGTGCTGCACTGCCACATCCTCGACCACGACCACGAGGACGAGGACGAGGACGAGGACGAGGGCATGATGCAGAACGTGCGCATCGCCCTGCCCGGCACCGAGAACTCCGGCCTGCCGATGGCTCACCACTGAAAAAGACCGGGCGGCGCCAGTGGCGCCGCCCGGTTCCGAGCACAGCCGCTGCGCTTGCCGGGTTGTGCAAGCTCGCCGCTAATGCTTAAATATGGCCTCTTTGCTTCAGGGGCACCGGTCGCCCGACCGAATCACCGCTCCCGAAACACCCCCTTAACGCGCTCGTAGCTCAGCTGGATAGAGTACTGCCCTCCGAAGGCAGGGGTCGTGGGTTCGAATCCCGCCGAGCGCGCCAAATACCTGTTTATAGCTGTCTCTAACAGTCTACAAACACCCCTGAAAAGCCCGCCCTGTGCGGGTTTTCTTGTATCTGGCTGTCTCTCGCTATCTACCCCTATAACTTCCCGCCGTGTATGCCCCCTTGTATGCTTCCGAAAAGCTAGAACTAGAGGCATACACGCAATGAAGCGCAGCGAGATCAAGCGCCGCCCGCTGGCGGATACCACCCTGGCCAGCCTGGAGCCGGAAGGCAGCACATACAGGGAGCAGGATGGCCAGGGCCTGTATTTCCGGGTGAAGCCGAACGGCAGCAAGTCCTGGGAGCTGCGCTACAAGAAGCCGGACGGCAAGTGGTCATGGATTGGCCTGGGAAGCTACCCGGAGGTAAGTGGGGCCGCCGCCAGGCAGAAGGCATCCGAGCTTCGCGCAGACGCCGCCGAGGGGAAGAACCCCCTGGCTGCCAAGCATGCCCGCAAGGCTACCGATCTGGAGACATCCAATAGCACCTTCGAATCCCTGGCACGGGAGTGGATAGAAATCCGCCTCACCGGCTGGGCTCCCAGCACGGCGAAGCGCAATATCGGCGCCCTTGAGCTGCATGTCTTCCCAGTATTCGGCAAGCGTCCGTATACCAATATCCTGCCCATCGAATGGATGGAGTTCCTGCGTGGCATGGAGCAGAAGGGAATCATCGAGCAGATGGGGAGGGTGCGCCGCTCCTGCAAGGAGATATACGACCTTGCCAGAGTTACGGGCCGGGCTGTGCATAACCCTCTGGATGGGTTGAGCCGCTTCCTCCAGTCGAGGCCAGCAGAGAACTATGCCCATGTGACGGCGAAGGAACTTCCAGCCCTACTGCGAGCGATCAATGCTTACCCCCACGCGCATGATCTGCGGCTGGGGCTGCACCTGCTGATGCTGACGGGGGTACGTCCCAGCGAGCTGAGAGAGGCCCGCTGGGAAGAGTTCGACCTGGCTGCCGGCCTGTGGGCGATCCCTGCCGAGCGTATGAAGAAGCGCCGCCCCCATATCGTGCCTCTCTCCCGCCAGGCACTCGAAGCCCTGGAGCAACTGCGCCGGATGAGCGGAGCCTATCAGTTGCTGTTCCCTGGACGTAACGACCGCACCAAGCCGCGCAGCAACATGGCCTTCAACATGGCCCTTCGCCGTATGGGGTACGCAGGCCGGCAGACCGGGCACGGCTTCCGTCATATCGCCTCGACCACCCTTCGGGAGAATGGCTTTCCGAAGGATCATGTCGAGGCACAGCTATCCCACGCTGAAGACGGGGTGGCCGGCGTCTACAACAAGGCGATCTACCTGGAGCAGCGCCGCACCATGATGCAATGGTATGCCGATCATCTAGACGAACTGGAGAAGGGCAACGTGGTGCAAGGACAGTTCGGGAAAGCGGTTTGAGCATGCATATCCATACCCCTCAAAAATCCGGTGTTCTTGGTGTTCTTGGTGTTCCTGAATCGCTGAAAGCCAGTAATAGCGCGGATTCCAGCGATAGAACACCAACGCACGCAAGCTGGAACACGTGGTGTTCTGAACACCAATGGTGTTCCGCCTGTCACGTCCTCGACAGGCATCAAACGGACTGCCCCGGCAGATGCTGGTTGGTAGGGGGAGGGTCGAAAGTCCCAAGGTGGCCACACAGGAAACCGCCCTGTCCCTCACGTGCGGAAAATTTCCTCTTTAACGAGTTTGGTTAAGCCATGACGTTAACTGAACAAACACACAGTCAACCTACGCATGGTTGCCTGTCAGAAAACCGGCAGCAAAGTACCCGCTCCCGCCTGCCGGCCCTTGGCTCCGAGCGCTGTCTAGCGATGGATGGCGCTGTCAGCACTCGCAGTGCAGGGGCGTGGGGGCATTTATGAGTAGGCGGGACGAAATACGGGCACGAGACCTTCTGATATGTATTGACGTGCTGAGGGATGTTGCTGACGGTGATTCAACTGCAACCGTTCAAGCCATTGAGGCTGCTGCAGATAGATGGTGTGTTTCATTTTCGACGGCGCGACGTGCTTACTACTCTATGAGGGATGATCCGCTGACTCGTAAACTGGTTATTTACCGCGGCCCTCGTAAAGTCGATTAACAAGGTTGCGCAGTTTTTTGGAATGATTGGTTACGCGGGTGTTGCGTAGCTTTCTGGCTTGTCTACAACAGGCTCAGGAAAGCTCTATGAAACCCCAGGCTCACCGTGCAAACGAAGCGTTGCCCCTCTCCCCTTCCGATCTGCTGACCCCGGATCAGGTCGCCGCAGCCCTCGGACTGTCTCACCGCACCCTCGCCGCCTGGCGCAGCTCCCGCCGCAGTGAGCTGCCCTGGCTGAAAGTGGGCTCCCGCATTCGCTACCGCCGCCAGGACGTGGCCGCCTGGCTGGAAAGCCGCCGGCACACCAGTAGCGCCGAAGCATGAGGGGGCCGACCGTGACCAAGATCAACCAACCTGCAGTCCCTGCCGGCTCGCTCCCCCTCGATCCGGCCACAACCCTGATTCGCATGAAGGAAGTTGAGGCCATCGTGGGCCTCGCCAGGCCGACCATCTACAAGCTGATGAAGCAGCCGGAGAGCGGCTTTCCCCTGCCGGTGAAGCTGACCGATAGCACGGCCCGTGGCGCCCCGGTGGCCTGGGTGCTGGGGGAAATTCAGGAGTTCGTGCGGGCGCGGATCGCCGCCCGAGGGAGGGCCGCCGCATGATGCCGGTATTCCTTCCCCACACCGTCCTCGATGTTACTGGCGCCCTCTGCGATGGCCTGCTGCCGGAGGAGGCCAAGGGCCGGGACAACCTGCGCTGGCTGCGCGACCGCGCCATGGCCGAAGGCGCGCACGTGCTGTTCCTGGTCTGGCCGGCGCTGGAGTGGGTAATGCTGGCCGTCGAAGTGCCGCCCGGCGTGGTGATCGAAGATGCCCAGCAGCTTATCCCCAACCTGCTGGCCAACCCCGAAGCCTTGGAGAAGATGCAGCGCAGCGCCCGCGATGGCCAGCACCTGCAATGGCTGCAGCTCCTGCGACCCGCCAGCACCCTGCACTGAAAAGCAAAACGCCCACGGCTGGAACCGTAGGCGTTTCAAGAAAACCGCAGCCCGCGACCAACGAACTGCAAGGAAAGTCTATGCCCAACGGCTACCACCAGCAAGGCCGGCAGCGTGCCGCGCTTGCACTGCACAGGCCCCCGCGCTACTCTCCCGCCGTCGCTGCCAATTCAGCGACCGGGTGTGGAAGCCCGATCAACTCTAGGCGCACAAGCGCCACCGTACCGACAGCAGGCGCTTTTTTTGTGCCCGTTGTTTCGTTTTATGGTGGCTGTGCGTGGGGCGCTTTCGAGCGCGCCGGGTTCCTAGAGTCCCGGTCTTCCACACCTGCGCACAGCCGCCACCCATCATGTGGAAGTGATGTTGGCGGTTCCTCAACTCTAGGAGCCGTACCCATGAAGCACCCGCACGCCCTCAATCCGTCCGCACTCCAGCAACGCGCCGCCGCGCACCGCGCCATGGCCCTGTCTGCCCTGCGTGCTGACTCTTCACTGTCCGTTCGCCTCTCCCGCTACGACGACCATATGGCCAAGGCCCGCGCTCTGGAAGCAAAGGAGGTGCGGCATGGCCAGCACTAAGCCAGAGATCGTCGGAATTGTCGGTGGCGAACTGGTCAAGGATGCCGTTCTCACAGATATGGAGATGAGCTACCAGAACTTCGCCCGCTCGGAGTTCGACAACCTGGAGCGCCTGGTGCGCCAGTTCATTGGCCAAGCCCTTGGCAGCGATCAGAACCCGGTAGCCGATGACATCTACCGCCACCTTGAGCAGGTACGCATCTTCTCTGGCAATTTCTGCTGGCGGTATCGCTACATCGGCGCCTCCCACGATGCCAAGGAGGTGCGCCATGCGTAACCTCGGCGACCTCGCCTCTGCTCCCCGCGCCTCGGCAACCGAGGCGAGCACAAAGCCGACCCGCGATCCCCGCGCCGCGCTGGCCTGGCTCCAGTCCGGAAAGTCCGTACATATCGACGCCCTGAACCTGCCCGACCACCTGCGCCACGTCCGCGCCCTCGCCGCGCTGGAAGCCCAAGGGGGTGTGCAATGAGCCACCGCCCAATGTCCCCCGTCGAGATCATCGAGGCTGCCCACCGCCGCGTGAGCGAAGCCAAGTCACGCAACTCCATCGACTACGCGCAGGATACCGGGCGCGGTGCCTTGGGCGCCCTGCTCGACCTATGCCTGATTGATCGGGACAACTATCGAGAGGCGGTCTTTGCCCTCGATGCATTGGCCGCCAGCCGGCGCCAGCAGATGGCGGGAGGTGCTCAATGAATCGCCCCGCCCTTCCCCTGTTGGCCCGCCTGGGCAGCGACCTGCCCGAGTTGTGCGCCGGCCTGCAAACCATCGTCAGCATGGCCAGCGACCGCGACCCGGCCACCGGCCTGTTCCGCTCCGTCGATCCCTACGCACTGCGCTTCCTGGCGTCCGGCCTGCTGCACACCGCCAGCGCCAGCCGTGACCGGGTAGCCGCCGCTGCCGACCGCCTGGAGCCACACGGCGAGGAGCTGGAGCAGTTGCACGCCGCCCTGCCGCATGCCGACAGCCTGGGCGCCAGCTACCTGGGCGCCGTGTCCGTCCACCTGCTGCTCGATCTGCTGGGGGAGTAACCCATGACCCATTTTCAACGCTGCCAACCGGCGGCGAAGGCCGTGCGTCCGAAGGCACCCCGCGCCAAACCGGCGCCCAACTGGCTGGGCGAGATGCCGGCCGCATCTGCGAGGGCCGGGCAATGACCGACCGCAAGCCCAAGCACCCGAGCTTCGCCGAAGTCAAAGCTGCTTCCCTGCAGGCCGTCGAGCGGGTGCTCGCGCACTGGCTGCCCGGCGGCAAGCGGGTGGACGGCGGCAAGGAATACACCGCACCCAACCCCACCCGTGCCGACAAGCACGCCGGATCGCTCAAGGTGAACCTGGCCAAGGGCACCTGGTCCGACTTCGCTACCGGCGACAAAGGCGGCGACCTGATTGACCTGGTGCGCTACCTGGAGCACTGCAGCGACGTGGATGCTTGCAACCGGCTGGCGGCCTTCCTGGGCGTGACCGCTGCCGACAGCACTGCACCAGCCAGCAAGAACAAGGCGCCCGACTGGGAGCCGGTGCTGCCGATTCCTGACGGGGCCATGGCCAAGGTCCACAAGGCTCACCGCCAGCACGGCACGCCGTCCAAGGTGTGGATCTACCGGGATGCCGAAAGCCGCTCCCTGTTCGTGCTGTACCGTTTCGACAAGGCCACGGACGCCGAGGGCAAGCGGGAAAAGGTGTTCGCTCCGCTGACCTGGTGCCGGAACGCCAGCGGCGCCACGCAATGGCGCTGGGCGGGCCTGCCCGAGCCGCGCCCCCTGCTGCGCCTCGACGAGCTGGCCAAGCGCCCGGACGCGCCGGTTGTCGTCTGCGAGGGCGAGAAGTCCGCGGATGCCGCCGCCGAGCTGCTGCCCGATCACGTCGCCACCTGCTGGCCCAATGGCGCGCAGTCTTGGCACAAGGCCGACTTTTCCCCGCTGGCCGGACGCGAGGTGTTGCTGTGGCCCGATAACGACAATGGTGGGCTGGCCTGCATGGCCTCGATTGCCGAGCACCTGCACCAGTTGGGCGCCGCATCCGTTCGCACCGTAGCGCTCGACGTGTTCACCAAGCGCGGCGAGTGGGTGGAGGGTGACGACGCCGCTGATGCACTAGCCAAGGGGTGGGCGCCTGAGCACCTGGCTGCACTGGCGAAAAGTGGCGAGCTGTTCGCTGCCGATCCGGCTGCCGACACCGACAAAGAGCCCGCCAAGGACAAGCCGGCCAGCAGCCGCAAGAGCCCGCGCAAGTCCAAGAAGGACACGCTACCAAGCGGCTTCCGCGTGACGGCTGATGGAGTGTTCTACACCGGTGAGGATGGCGAGGCCCGCCCGGTCTGCTCCCGTCTGGAGATCAAGGCGCGCACCCGCGACGAAAAGGGTCACAGCTGGGGCCTGATGGTGGAGTTAGACGACCCGGACGGCGCCAAGAAGCGCTGGAACATACCGGCCCGCGCCATGGCCGGCGACTTCGGCAAGGAAGTGCTGGGGCCGCTGGTGGATATGGGCTTGCGCTTGGCCGGCAGCCGCTCGGGTCGCAATGCCCGCAACGATCTGCAGGGGTACCTGCAGGGCTACGACAGCAGCGAGCGTGCCCTTCTGGTCACTCGGCTGGGCTGGCACGGCGATGCCTACCTGCTGCCCGACCGGCAGATAGGCACCAGTCCCGAACACCTGCACTTCTACGAAGCCGGCGCCCAACTCCCACCCATCGAGCAGGCCGGCACCCTGGAGCAGTGGCAACGGCAGATCGCCGCGCTGTGCGTGGGCAATCACCGGATGGCCTTCGCGGTGTGCGTAGCCTTTGCCGGCCCCCTGTTGCATCTGCTCGGGCAGGAGTCCGGCGGCTTCCATTTCTACGGGGTCAGCTCGACCGGCAAGAGCACCACGGGCCGCGTGGCCTGCTCCGTATACGGGCCGCCGGCCTTCGAACGCTCCTGGCGCTCCACCGACAACGCCCTGGAGTCAATCGCCGCGGCCCATTCGGACGGGCTCCTGGTGCTGGACGAAATCAGCCAGTGCGACCCGCGCATCGTCGGCGAAACCGTCTACATGCTCGGCAACGGCACAGGCAAGGCCCGCGCCAATGACCGAGGCCAGGCCGGCAGGCCGGTGCAGGAGTGGCGTCTGCTGTTCCTGTCGAGCGGGGAGTTCACCCTGGCGCAGCACATGGCCGAAGCGCACAAGGAGCTGAAAGCCGGCATGGAAGTCCGCATGCTGGCCATCCCGGCCGATGCCGGCAAAGGCCACGGGCTATTCGATACGCTGCACGGGTTCACCAGCGGCGCCGCTCTTGCCGAAGCGCTCAAGGCCCGCGTAGGCCAGTACTACGGAACGCCCCTGGTCGCCTTCCTGTCGGCCCTCTGCGAGCCGGGCCGGCTGGTCGCCTACCGGGCGATCCTGCGCAGCACCCTGGATCGCTTCGTCTCCGAGGCGCTGCCCGCCTCTGCCAGCGGGCAAGCCCAGCGCGCTGCCGCCCGTTTCGGCCTGGCTGCCGCCGCTGGCGAGCTGGCCACTGCCCTGGGCGTCACGGGCTGGCCGGAGGGCACGGCCACGGCAGCGGCCCGCGTCTGCCTCGCCGCTTGGCTGGCCGAGCGAGGCGGCGCCGGGAACCTGGAAGGCGAAGCCATCGTGGCCCGCCTGCGCCTGATCGTCGAGCGCTACGGGGAAAGCCGTTTCACCCGCTGGAATTCCATCGCCGTCAAGACAGACGACCAAGCGCCACGCACCGGGGACCGCCTGGGATTCCGCCGAACCATGGAGCATGGGGTGGGCGATCTGCTGTACACGACGGTGACTTACTACTTCCTGCCGACCGCCTGGCGTGACGAGGTGTTCAAGGGCATGAACCTGCGCAACGTTAACCGGGAATTGATAGCACGTGGAATTCTGGATCCAGGCGGCGATGGCAAGGCGGCGCAATCGGTCGCCCTGCCAGGCATGCCAAAGGGCCGAGCTTACGTTGTGAGCGGCAACGCTCTGTTTAGCGATGAGGTCAGACTGGCAGCCGCCGCATAAAATGTTTACATAAGATCAAATTAGGCTTAATTTGATCTTATTAAACCAAATGGAGAAGCCCATGACCGTCAAAACCAGAGGCCGACAAGCCAAACCGACCAAGGCGGAAGTAGCCGATGCCTGGGAGCGAATCCGTGTGGCTGCCGAAGCCGGCAACCTGCAAGCCTGCGCGCTGTTGATAGCGCTCGCAGAAAACAAACCCCTCATGCACACCGATGGAGGCATCATCAACCTGCCAGGACATGGCGGATGGCGTGGCGACGAGAACGACCCGCGTGACGCCATCCTGGCGAAGATCCGCGAGAACGAACCGCACTCCAAGCAACTGCCGGAAAACCAGTAATGAGCAGCCCACGAGAAGCCATCAAGACCGTGCGCGACTATGAGAGGTTTTTGCGCTCGCGTGGCTTTTCCATCCGCGAGGCCAAGCAGCTCGCGAGGGCCTACCGAGAACTTGAATCGACCGGAACGGGGGATCAGAGACGGGCGCTAGGGTAGTCCGGAGGCCACTGGCTGGCCCCATTCCGGGCTCCGATTCTGGCCAGCAGCACACCCGAGGGAATGACGACAGCTCGAGTCGCCCGAGTGCAGTACATCGAGCAGGGCATGGGGGCGGCGCTGGGATGGCGCTGCCGGCCCCCTTCGACGAAGGAGGCGCGGCGAGAGGCCGCGAGCCACCTGGACAAGCAGTCGGCGAGAGGCCAGGCGCTGCCGGGAAGTCGCTCAACCAGACCCCAACCTATGCAGGAAAACATCCCAATGACTACCGAAGTCAAACAAGTGGTCGACCAGCTCGGCCAGGCATTCGACCAGTTCAAGCAGAGGCACGATGAGCGTATCGACGCCATCGAGGAGGAAATCGTGCAACTGGCCAAGCTCAAGCGCCCCGGCGTAGCGTCGAACACCAAGACCGGCAGCGCCAACCAGCAGAAGGAAGCCCTGCGCTCCTTCATCACCAAGGGTGACGACTCCAAGCTACTCGAACTGGAAGGCAAAGCCATGTCTATCGGCTCCGATCCGGACGGCGGCTACGCCGTGCCGGAATACCTGGAGCGCGAAGTCGAGAGCCTGGAGAAAGATGCTTCCGCCGTGGTTCGTCTGGCTCGCACTGTCGAGACCACCGGCCCGCACTTCAAGAAGCTGATCAACCTGCGCGGCACCGCATCCGGCTGGGTAGGCGAGACCGACGCCCGCCCGGAAACTGGTACGCCGCAAATGGCCGCTATCACCATCGAGGTAGGCGAGGTGTATGCAAACCCGAAGCTGACCCAGGCCATGCTCGACGATGCCATGTTCGATGCTGAGCTGTTCATCGGCGAGGAGATCACCAGCGAGTTTGCCGACCAGCTCGGCGCGGCGCTGATCCACGGCGATGGCATCAACAAGCCGAAAGGCATCCTCACCAAGCCCGTGACCACCGAGAAGGACGGCGTGCGCGCTTTCGGCAACCTGCAAGCGGTGGAGACTGCTGCGGCTGGCGTGGTGAGCTTCGACGACCTCAAGGAGCTGAAGGCATCGCTGCGCGCCAAGTATCGTCCTGGCGCGGCCTGGATCATGAACGATGCGGCCGCCAACACCCTGTCCAAGCTGAAGGATGCCAACGGCGACTACATCTGGAACGACGCGGTAGCAGCCGGCGAACCGAACACCCTGTTCGGCTACCCGGTCGAGATCGACGAGAACATGCCGGATATCAGCGCGGGTGCTTACCCGGTGCTATTCGGCAACTTCCAGCGCGGCTACTACGTTGTCCGCCGCACCGGTATCCGCCTGCTGCGAGACCCGTTCACCAGCAAGCCCTACGTCAACTTCTACGCCACTGAGCGCGTGGGCGGCGACGTAGTGAACTCTGAATGCCTCAAGCTGCTGAAGATCAAGGCGGCTTAACAGCTACAACCATCCGACTTAAAGCACGGCAAGGCCGTGCTTTTTTGTGCCTGCCCGGAACACCATTGGTGTTCAGAACACCACGTGTTCCGGCTTGCGCGAGTTGGTGTTCTATCGCTGGATGCCGCGCCATTACTGGCTTCCAGCGATTCTGGAACACCAAGAACACCAAGAACACCGGATTTTTGAGGGGTACAGGTTTGCAATCCCCTGCACCCCAAATTGGGATGAAGCCATCAGCGATGGAAATCTATGCGCCGCTCCGATAGCGACCACTGACAAGCCGAGAAGGCAGGGGGGGTGAAAAACTTCAACCTTGCTCTGTTCTAGACCGCTCCCGTCCCTTCGTTCGCAACGCCGGGAAAAATGGGAGGTGGGGCCTTTCCTCCGGCAGCCAAGCCAGCAGACGGAACGGTGTATGCCAGCCTGTATGCCAGCAAAGACGCAACAACAAAAAACCTTTTATATCAGTAACATATAGAACAAGTTAGAAGCCCGCCGAGCGCCAGACACGACAAAGCCCTAGGAGAAATCCTGGGGCTTTTGTTTTTGGCTTGTGTAATTTTTGTGCAATGGGATGAACTCGAGTCAATCCCAAGGACCTTCTGAACGTACAGATTGAGGCTCCATGCCATGAGGCACAACGAGCCATCGCCGCCGTACTTTCCACTGCCGACCGCGAAATCGTAACCCTGCAAAAGCAGCTCGACAGCCTGAAGCAGGAAAAGAAGGCCCTGATGCAGCAGCTGCCACCGGCAAGCGCTGGGTGACGATCAAAGAAGCCTGAAAGGAGTCGCCATGCTGACGGCCATTCATATCAAGGGATTCAAGAGCTATCGGGATCAGCGGCTGCAGCTGTCGCCATTGACCCTGATGATCGGGGCCAACGCCTCGGGCAAGAGCAATGCGCTGGAAGCCTTCCGCTTCCTGTGCTGGCTCGGCCAGGGCCAGAAGCTGTCGGTACTCCGCCACAGGGTCGACGATTCGGAGCAGATCCTGCGCGGGCAGGTCAGGGACCTTCCCTACCTGCAGAGCCAGTCGTTCACTCTGGGTTGCGAAACCGACGATGAGGAGTGGAACAGCCTCAGCGTCGAGATCGTCCTGCGCGACGACGAGCTGCATATCGTTCAGGAAAGCATTGGCTCGTCCCGGCAGAAATTCCCGCTTTACCGCATCGAGCAGCCCTCCAGCGGCCTGAGTACCGACGTGCGCGTCGCCTATAACAACTTTGCGCGGGGTGGGCAGAAACCACAGATCACCTGCACCGACCAGATCGCCATCCTGAACCAGTTGGCCAGTTCGGCCATGTTCGACTCCGGACACAAAAAGGCGCAGAAGGTCATCCCGGAAACCACCGGCCACTTTCAGCGTCTGCTGGCCAATACCCTGTTTCTCGACCCCGTCCCCGCCCTGATGCGTGGCGACAGCCCCCCGGACAAGACGCTGCGTGGCGACTGCGCGAACCTGTCCGGCGTGCTCTACACGCTCTGGCAGGACCAGGCGGTCCGGCCGGCCATCATCGCGTTCATCAAGAGCCTGCCCGAGCAGGACGTCAAGGATGTCCGCTTCTTCGAGGATCGCCGCGGGCGCGTGTCTCTGGAGCTGGTCGAGAGCTTCGGCGAAGTCGAGCGCAACTGGTCGGTGGAACTGCTCTCCGACGGCACGCTCAGGGTGCTGGCGATCGCCGCCGCCCTGCTGTCTGCGCCGATGGAGTCGACCCTGGTGATCGAGGAAGTCGATAACGGCGTGCATCCTTCGCGCGCCCGGCAATTGCTTAACACCATGCGCGAACAAGCCGAACAGCGCGGGGTGCGCCTGCTGCTGACCACCCATAATCCGGCGCTGATGGATGCGTTGCCCGACAGCGCGCTGGGCGACGTGGTGTTCTGCTACCGCGACCCTGCACAGGGGGATAGCCGCCTGGTACGCCTTTCGGACCTGCAGGACTACGCCGGGCTGGTTTCCCAGGGACCACTGGGCGAGCTGGTTACCAACGGCATTGTCGATCGCTTCGTCAAATCGCCGGTCACGCCAGAGCAGAAACGGCGGAACGCATTGGCCTGGCTGCAGAGAATGCAGGGGAAGATCGAATGAGTGCGGTCTGCCTGATCGATACCAGCGTGTTTCTCAACCTGCTGAATGTGCCGGGATGTAATCAGGATGCAGCAGGCGTGGGAGCCGATTTTGTCGAATATGTCGGCAACGACTGCACCTTTATCCTGCCGATGGCGACCATTCTGGAAACCGGCAACCATATCGCCCAGAACGGCAATGGCACGCTTCGCCGGCAGACGGCGCAACGATTCTGTGCAGAGATTAGGGGCGCCTTTACCGGCGAAGCTCCCTACCGCCCCAGTGAGTTTCCCAATACCCAGGAAATCCTCGGCTGGCTGGACGAGTTTCCGAACAAGGCCGGCCACAACAAATCGCCCACCCGAACCGGTGAAGGGACCAGCTTCAGCGATCTCAGCATCATCAAGGAGTACAAGAAGTGCGTAGCGCGCTTCCCGATGAGCGAGGTTTTCATCTGGTCCCTGGATGAAGACCTGGCTACCTTCCACTACGTCCCGGCCCGCCGTTGATGCAGGGCAATGAGGGGCGCTACGGAACCTGTGGTACGGCGGCCAAATTCTGACCGGCCTGGCCGCGAGGAGGCGGGCGAACCAAGCCTGCCGACCACCACGCCTTTCACTCTCTTCTTCGTCCGTCGAAGCCAGCCGAAATGAAAAAGGCGGATGCCGGTTTCATCCGACATCCGCCCCATGACCAATCCCCGGCTGCGTCGGGGAGGCTGCGCCAGGCGCAGCCCTCGCTCAACGAGCCCTGTTCGCTACGCCCTCCATATTCGTCATATTCGTCGCCGAGCCGGACGAGGGACGCATCCAGCGTCCCAGACACAGGCCAGCCACGAACAGGATGAAGCATGCGAACACGATGGAAAGAACAAGAGAGATCAGCATGTGGTTGCCCTCCTTGGCGGGCGTGGTGACGGGATCGAATCTAGCAAGCGATCCCGCTTGTCAACATTGATCTAGCTCATGATCATGCGGCATTTCGACTCGGATCTGACCATTGATCGCCCACCGGCAAATCTCCGGCGGTTGGAAAGCGCTCCAGACGATGTCACCCTGCTGTAACAAACAGCGCCTCCGTCGGCTGTCTGCGGGCAGCGGGACGCAGGGCGGTGCCTCCTTCAACCTCTGCCTGCGAGTATCGAAGTGTCCGACGCGATTTCCTCCGAGTCCGGCTCCAGCATCTACCGCTACCCCGGCTTCCTGCCCTTCCTGATCGGCCGCCTGGCGGCCGTCTGTGCCCTGCAGATCCAGGCCGTGGTGGTCGCCTGGCAGGTCTACGACGCGACCCGCGACCCACTCTCCCTGGCCTGTGTCGGCCTGGCCCAGTTCATCCCCATGCTGCTGCTGCTGCTGCCAGCCGGCGACCTGATCGACCGCTACGACCGCAAGCGCATCCTCGCCGTCAGCTGGGCGGTGGAGGCCCTGTGCGGCGGCCTGCTGCTCTGGCTGTCGCTGGGCGACACGCTGAACACCGCGGCGATCTATGCCGTGCTGGCGCTGTTCGGCTGCGCGCGGGCCTTCACCGGGCCGACCCTGCAGAGCCTGCTGCCGCAGGTCGTGCCGCGCGAGCGGCTGGCCGCGGCGATTGCCGCCAACAGCATGATCATGCGCGGCGCCACCATCGCCGGACCGCTGTTCGGCGGCGGACTCTACGCCCTCGGCGGCGGCCCGCTGAGCTATGCGTTCTGCATGGCCGCCTTCCTGCTCGGGCTGGCGCTGCTGCGCTGGGTGCCGGTGCGCTTCGCCGAGCCCTCGAAGACCCTCGAGGCGACCGCCTGGCAGCGCTTCACCGCCGGCATCGTCTTCATCCGCTCGCGGCCGATCGTCCTCGGCACCATCTCCCTGGATCTCTTCGCGGTGCTGCTCGGCGGCGTGGTGGCGCTGCTGCCGATCTACGCCCAGGAAGTCCTGCAGGTCGGCCCGGAAGGACTCGGCGCGCTGCGCAGCGCCATGGCGATCGGCGAGGTGCTGGTCGGTCTCTACCTGAGCGTGCGGCCCTTCGACCGCCACGTCGGCCTGACCATGTTCGCCGCGGTCGCGCTGTTCGGCCTGGCCAACCTGGTCTTCGCCCTGTCCAGCCTGTTCTGGCTGTCCTTCCTGGCCCTGCTGGTGGCCGGCGGCGCGGACATGGTCAGCATGTACATCCGCTCCTCGCTGATCCAGTTCTCCACCCCGGATGCCATGCGCGGGCGGGTCAACGCGGTGAACATGCTGTTCATCGGCTCCTCCAACGAGCTGGGCGAGTTCCGTGCCGGCAGCAGCGCCGCCTGGTTCGGCACGGTGCCAGCGGCGGTGCTGGGCGCGCTGTGCACGCTGACGGTGACGGGCGGCTGGATGTGGGGCTTCAAGTCGCTGCGCCGGGTCGACCGCTTCGAGGACGCCTCGCCCGCTGCCGTCCCCGAGGCCCCGGCCATCCCGCAGCGCGAGGGCGCCGCGGCCGTATAGCCGTTCGGCGGGCCGAGGGCGGCGTTGCCGTCGCGATGCCGAAAGCTCCGCCCCCTACAGGTGGGGCTTCATGATGCCGATCAGCAGGCTGATGGTGAAGGAGGACATCGGCGTGGTGAACAGCAGGGCGACGGCACAGCGGCCCTCGACGCCGAAGCGCTGGCCGAAGATCGGGTAGACTCTCAGCATCGGCGCGCTGGTGAACAGCACGCCGGCCACCATCAGCACCGGGTCCACGTCCGGCAGCAGCGAGAAGAGCAGGAAGACCGCCAGTGGGTGCAGGAGCAGCTTGCCCACGGCGATCATCCGCAGCTCGGCGAACAGGCCATGCAGCTTCAGGCCGTAGAGCGAACCGCCGATCACGAACAGCGCCACCGGTGCCGAAGCCGAGGCCAGCATGTCCACCACCTTGCCCGGAATCGCCGGCAGGCGCGCCTCCAGCAGGGAGAGCAGCAGGCCGACGAGCATGGCGATGATCAGCGGGGTCCTGGCCAGGCGCCTGGCCGTCTCGCGCAGCACCTTGCCCGTGGAGCCCTGCTGCCGGCCGGCCTCGGCGAGGGTCAGGCTGAGGGGGATGATCAACAGGTGCTCCACCAGCATGTTCAGCGCCAGGCCGATGGCCGCCGCCGGGCCGAGCAGCATGGCGACGATCGGGTAGCCGACGAAGCCGCTGTTGGAGACGGCCATGCCCAGCGCGGAGATGGCGCCGGTGTCCAGGGGCTCGCGGCGCACTCTGAGGGCGAACAGCAGGCCGAGCAGGTACACGATCAGGGAGCCCGCGCAATAGGCCAGCAGATATTGCCAGTTCATCACCTCCTGGAAGGGGCTGTCCGACACGGCCTTGAGCACCAGCGCCGGCAGCGCGAAGGTGATGACGAAGCTGCCCAGGCCGCGGATCTGCTCGCGGCTGATCACCTCGAAGCGGACGGCGAAGAAACCCAGCCCGATCAGGATGAAGATGGGCGCGGTGATGGAGAGGATCTGCAGCACGACGGACTACCTTGGTGGGATGGGCCGGAAGGGAAAGCGTGGAGGACATTCGCAGACGGTATTGCGCGGCGCGATCTGCCGTGCCGGGCGCAACGCGCTCAAGGCACGGGGGCGAAGACCCGGGACTCCCCGAAGCGTCGAGGCTTTGGCCGATCCGGCGGGACCGACGGGCCGCCCGGCCAGGGAAGAGCCCGTCGTGCACCACTATATCCCCACGCGTACGGCGGCTAGAGCATTTTTTGAAAACACGAATTCGACACGCCGGGGTTGCTCTTCCTGGTCATTTCGGTTCTTCTCTCCTGCTCGGACAAGGAGACCAGAATGGCTCGGGCGTACAGTACGGACCTTCGCCGGCGCGTCGTCGACGCGGCCATGGGCGGGCTGTCGGCTCGGCAGGCCGCCGAGCGATTCGACGTCGGGACGGCGACGGCGATCGTCTGGGTGCGGCGCTTCCGGGAA
>Ga0209467_1001200_pt1 | contig 24202 bp, 21 predicted proteins | sample Higcelwee11metaG_FD_187175 | JGI IMG/M metagenome (GOLD analysis project Ga0209467, IMG submission 187175) | Freshwater pond sediment microbial communities from the University of Edinburgh, under environmental carbon perturbations - High... | ecosystem: Environmental > Aquatic > Freshwater >... | reverse complement strand
AAAGACAGGGAAATACGCCTATTGTTGTAAGACAAAAAGCAAAGAATCATGAAATAAGACTTACGATAAGCCTTTTTAAATAATTTCCCTCTTTATGAGGGATATTTTTTTAAAGCTTAAATTTAGCCGTTGCAGTATAAAGGAGGTTTTTGGATGCTTGGAGAAATTGATATAACTAAGCTTCCTGAACATATAGCTATAATAATGGATGGTAATGGACGCTGGGCACAGAAAAAGGGCTTACCAAGGGTCATGGGCCATAAAGCAGGCATGGAGGCTATAAAGGAAACAGTTAAGGCATGTAGTGATCTGGGTATAAAGATATTAACCGTATATGCCTTTTCTACAGAGAATTGGAAACGTCCAAAAGACGAAGTGAATTATCTTATGAACCTGATGGTAGAGTATATGCGAAAAGAAATAAAGGCACTAAATGATAACCATGTTAAGATAAAAGTATTAGGTGATATTGAAATGCTTCCAGGTCAGACAAGAAAAGAAATTCAGGAAGCAGTAGAACTTACACATAGCAATCAGGGATTACAGTTTAACATAGCATTGAACTATGGAGGCAGAGCCGAAATACTTAATGCCTGCAAAGCTCTTATATGTGGTGTAAGTGATGGAAGTATAGATATGGACTCTATTAATGAAACAGTATTTGCCAATTATCTGTATACAGGCAATGATCGTGATCCGGATTTGATGATAAGAACAAGCGGAGAACAGAGGATAAGCAATTTTCTGCTTTGGCAGGGAGCATACAGTGAATTAATGTTCGTTGATTGCTTGTGGCCGGATTTTGATAAAAAGGTGCTTTATTCCGCAATATTAGAATATCAGAGCAGGGACAGACGTTTTGGTGCATTGAAGTAGTGGAGGTAGAAATGTTAAAGATAAGGATACTAAGTGCGGTACTTGGGATACCGCTTATATTATTTGTTTTATATTTTAGAGGGTTGTATCTTTACTTTTTTGTGGCAGCGATATCTTTAATAGGTCTTTATGAGTATTATAAGGCTATGATGAACATAAGTATAAATACAAACAAAATATTCGGTTATTTTATAGTAATTGCATATTATATAATGTTTTTGCTGCCCGTAACCTTTGATAGGCCTGGGTTTCTTATTGCGTTTTCTATTATGATATTATTTATATATGAAATAATCACACAGAAACACAATATCTCAGAAATATCAATAACATTTCTGGGAATTGCATATATACCATTTCTGTTCAGCCATCTGCTTTTCATAGAAAAGCTGAAATACGGAAATATAATAATATGGCTGCCTTTTCTTACAGCATGGTATACTGATACTTTTGCATATTTCGTAGGAATATATATGGGGAAAGTAAAGCTATGCCCGAGAATCAGTCCCAAAAAGACTGTGGAAGGAGCTATTGGGGGTATTGCAGGTTCCATAGTACTTACTACCGTTTCAGGTTTTATCATTAATAATCTTGGTGTAAACATAGAAATTATACATTTTGTTATTCTGGGGTTTCTATGCAGTATTGCATCAGAGCTTGGAGACCTTGCAGCCTCATACATTAAGAGGTACACAGGCATAAAAGATTTTGGAAATATAATTCCAGGCCACGGGGGAATGATGGATAGGTTTGATAGTATTCTGTTTACTGCACCAATAGTTTATTATTACTTCACGCTAATAGGAGATTTGATATGAAAGCTTTATCAATCTTAGGATCAACTGGCTCCATAGGTACACAGACCTTAGAAATAGTAAGGGAAAAAAAGCAGGAATTACAAGTTGCGGCTTTAGCTGCTAATTCAAATATAGATCTTCTAGAAGCGCAGATAAGAGAGTTCAGACCAAAGATTACAGCAATAGGAGACGAATCGAAATATAAAGAGCTAAAGTTTCGGGTAGGCGGTTTGACGGAAATAACTGCAGGCATAAAAGGCGTAGTTGAAGCAGCAACTTTTATAGGCTGCGACACTGTAGTATCTGCAATTGTCGGTATAGCAGGGCTCATTCCGACATATAATGCCATAAAATCAGGAAAGAACATAGCGCTTGCAAATAAGGAAACTCTCGTTACAGCCGGCAGAATTATAACCGAAGAAGTAAAAAAGAATAAGGTTCAGCTGCTTCCGGTTGACAGTGAGCATTCTGCTATTTTTCAAAGCTTAGGCAGCAGCAAACATGGGGAAGTATCGAAAATTATTCTGACAGCTTCCGGAGGGCCTTTCAGAACAAAGAGTTTGGAGGAACTTAAGTCGGTTACGGTGGAGGACGCCTTGAAGCACCCAAATTGGTCAATGGGAAGAAAGATAACAGTGGATTCTGCTACTCTGATGAACAAAGGGCTTGAAGTAATAGAAGCAAGGTGGCTGTTTGATATAATGCCTGAAGCTATAGAAGTATGCGTGCATCCTCAGAGTATAATTCATTCTGCCGTGGAATTTGTTGACGGTGCAGTTATAGCGCAGTTAGGGCTGCCGGATATGAAGCTGCCTATACAATACGCCCTTACATATCCTGAAAGGCTTCCTATGGGAGGAGAAAAACTCAGCCTGGCTTCAATCGGCAGTCTGACCTTCTATAAGCCGGATACTGATAAGTTCAAATGCCTGGGGTTGGCAATGAGAGCTCTTTCCAGGGGAGATAGTGCCTGTGTGGTTCTGAATGGAGCTAATGAAGAGGCAGTCAGGTTATTTCTGGAAGGAAAAATAAGTTTTCTTGACATAGGGAACCTTATAGAAAGGACTTTAGATATGCATAAGGTAATAAAAAATATTGAAATAAATGATGTGATAGCTCTTGATAAATGGTCCAGAGAGGCATTAATTAATTTGTATGAAGCTGGGGGGTATAAAGGTTATGGAATTTGCACTTGGAATGGGGTCAAAAATTATTGTTAAAAAATATTTTTGGGTAGGTTGAAATATGAGCAGAAATACAAGAAAAGTCAGGATCGGTGATAGATACATAGGCGGCGGCGAGCCCATTCTTATACAATCTATGACTAATACAAAAACACAGGATGTAGAAGGAACCGTAGAGCAAATTAAAAGGCTAGAGGAAGCTGGCTGCGACATTATAAGAGTTGCAGTACCTGACATGGAAGCAGCAGAAGCGGTATCGCGTATAAAGCGTGAAATATCGATACCGCTGATCGCAGATATACACTTTGATTATCGGCTTGCGATACAATCAATTATAAATGGAGCAGACAAGATAAGAATAAATCCAGGAAATATTGGAGATAGTGTTAGAGTAAGGCAAGTCGTTGAAGCTGCCAAAGAGAGAGGAGTGCCGGTAAGAATCGGTATAAATTCCGGCTCCTTGGAAAAAGAGGTACTTAAAAAGTATGGGCATCCTACAGCTGATGCATTGGTGGAAAGCACTTTAAACAATATAAGACTAGTAGAAGCTATGAATTTTAATGACATAGTAATATCTATAAAATCCTCCGATGTAATGCTTTCAGTAGAAAGCTACATTAAGGCCTCAAAGCTTACGGACTATCCAATGCATTTAGGTATTACGGAAGCTGGAACAGTTCTCTCAGGATCAATAAAATCTTCCGTTGGCCTTGGAATTATGCTGTATAACAATATCGGGGATACCATAAGGGTATCACTTACAGGTGATCCGGTAGAAGAAATATATGCAGCAAGGGAAATTTTAAAGAGTTTGAAGCTCTTAAAAAGCGGTATAGAGATAGTCTCCTGCCCAACCTGTGGAAGGACTAATGTGGATCTTATTAAAGTCGCAAAAGAGGTGGAAGCAAGAGTAAGAAGCATTAAAGCAAGGAAACCAATGAAGCTGGCTGTTATGGGCTGCGCAGTTAACGGTCCGGGAGAAGCAAAGGAAGCAGATATAGGCATTGCTGGCGGCAGGGGAGAATTTCTTTTATTTAAAAAAGGAATAATAGAAAGAAAAATACCTCAGGAAAATGTGATAGAAGAATTAATAAAGGAAATAAATGCTTACCAATCTGAATGATTTATAGGTTATGCAGTCATAATACTATGATAACAAGTCCTAAGAGGAGGAAACAGCAATGAAGGTAACAGCAATAATTCCAGCATATAATGAAGAACAAACAATAGCAGGCGTAGTAAATTGTGTAAATAAGGTTGATAAGATACAGAAGATAATAGTAGTCAGCGATGGCTCAACCGACAGGACTGCATCCATTGCCAGAGAATGCGGTGCTCAAGTTATTGAACTATCTGAGAATGTCGGCAAAGGCGGTGCAATAAAAGCCGGTATTAATGAATGCGGAACTGAAATCATACTATTTTTAGATGCTGACCTTATTGGTCTTACACAGAAGCATGTATTGGATATTATAGGCCCCGTTATAAGTAATGAGGCAGATATGACCATTGGAATATTTAAAAACGGGAGAAGGGTGACGGATCTGGCACAGAAGGTAACTCCATACCTTTCGGGTCAGAGGGCTATAAAGAAATCATTTATAGCCAAGATACCCAATATAGATATAACAAGATATGGTGTTGAGGTGGCACTGACAAAATACCTGGAAAAGTTTTCTGCAAGAGTTCAAGAAGTTGAGCTTCCAGACATGACCCATGTAACCAAAGAAGAAAAACTTGGAATTATAAGGGGTATGCAAGCACGTCTTAAAATGTATTGGGACATTGTTAAGATTTTAAGCAACTATAATATAAAAAAAGAATCGAAGTGATTAACTTGCAAAGCAGTATTAAGCTGGGTTCAGATTTTTTTCTGAAATATAAGGACAAGTTCGAATTAAAAAAAATCAGGATATTGAAAAAAACCAGAGAATGGGAGTTAATGATAAGCATAAAGGAGCTTATTTCAATATCCGAGCTGAACAAAATAGAAACGCAGATAGCAGAATACTTCAGCCTGAACAAGGCACGAATAGTTATAGATGAGTCATCTGTAACAATGAGTGCAGACGAATTTGTTAATTCACACTGGGAAGATTTAAAAAAATTAATTATTGCCCAAAACCCGTCTTTTACGGGTTTTCTTATGGATACATTAATTTGCTGTGAAAACAACACAATAAAGCTTACAGTAACATCCAAAGAAGCAGCAAACTATTTAATATCAAAGAAATGCCACAGCATTATATCTCAATACATAAAGGATTACTTCAACTTTAATGCACAAGTGGTAATATGCTTTAATGAGGAAGAAAAGTGCAGCGATGATGAGTATTTGAAGTGCTATGTTGAGGAAGAGAATAAGATAGTGGCCGAAGCTCTGAAGCCAAAGAAAGGTGAGAATGGTAAGTCAAAGGAAAGAAAAGATGCTGTCATAATGGGCAGGGCGTTTAGTGACATACCTGTAAGCATTGCTTCCATTACTGAGGATTCAGGAAGGGTAGCGATACAAGGAAGTATTTTCAATACTGAGGTAAAGACGCTTAATAACGGCAAGACCATTATAATATTTAATATAACGGATAATACAAATTCGATTACGGCAAAAATATTCATTAAGGAAGAAAATGATACAGCTAAGCTGGTTGAAAATATAACTAACGGCAGATATGTAAAGGTAAAAGGAGATATACAATATGACCAGTATATTAAAGAACTGGTTATATTTCCTCAAAATATCGTGGAAGCTTTGAAGGTTGTACGGCTGGATACTTCAGAGGAAAAGAGAATTGAGCTTCATGCCCATACAGGTATGAGTTCTATGGATGGAATCTGTTCTGCTTCCGATTTAATTAAAAGGGCTAAAGAATGGGGACATAAAGCTATTGCCATAACAGATCATGGGGTGGTACAGGCATATCCCGAAGCTTATGAGGCTTCGAAAAAGCATGGGATAAAGGTCATATATGGAATTGAAGGCTATTTTGTAAACGATGGAGCAGCGATAGTATATAACGCTGAGAGCAGAAGCTTTGATGATGAGTTCATAGTAGTCGACATAGAAACAACAGGTCTTTCTGCAGCAAAGGACAGTATAACTGAGATAGGTGCAGTTAAAATAAGACAGGGAAAGTTGGTAGAAAGGTTCTCAGAGCTTATAAACCCAGAGGTTCCCATACCGGATAATATCATAAAACTCACAGGTATTACAAATGCTATGGTTAAAAATAAAGAAACTATTAAGGAAATCCTTCCGAGATTTCTTAAGTTCGTGGGTGATTCCCCATTAATTGCTCATAATGCAAGCTTTGACTATGGTTTTATAAGAGTAAAGGCAAGGGATCTGGGACTTACCGTCAATAATATAGTGATTGATACTCTGCAGCTATCCAGAATACTTCTTCCTGACCTAAAGAGATATAAACTTAATCTCGTTTGCGAATATCTCGGAATAAGCCTGGAAAACCATCATAGAGCGGCAGATGATGCAGAAGCAACTGCAGAGATGATGCTTAAATTTATTGGAATAATGATGGACAAGGGTATAAATGATATCATTGATATAAACAAGCTGTCTGTGGCAGGAGGAAACTACAAAACTCTTGAATCCTATCATATTGTATTGCTGGTTAAGAATATGGTAGGCTTGAGAAACTTGTATCAGCTAATATCAAAGGCTCATCTGGACTATTTCTATAAAAAGCCAAGAATACCAAAGAGCTTGCTTATGCAGTACAGGGAAGGGTTGATTATAGGCTCAGCTTGTGAAGCGGGAGAATTATTCAGGAATATAATGAACAATGCAGATGATAATACTATCATAGACATTGCAAGATTCTATGACTATTTGGAAATACAACCTAATGGTAATAATGAATTCCTATTAAGAAGCGGAAAGCTTGCAAATAAAGGAGAACTTGAAGCAATAAACAGGAAGATTGTTGAGCTTGGCAAAAAACTGAATAAATTAGTGGTTGCTACAGGCGATGTGCATTTTTTAGAGCCGGAAGATGAGGTATACAGGCGCATTATAATGGCTGGGCAGGGTTACTCGGATGCTGATTTGCAAGCCCCTTTGTATTTTAAATCTACAGATGAAATGCTTGAGGAATTCAAATATTTAGGTAACGAAACCGCTCATGCACTGGTAGTGGAGAATCCAAACAGAATATTAGATCAGATCGAGGATATCATACCAATACCTCTGGATACATACCCGCCGAAGATTGAAGGTGCTGAAGAGCAGATAAAGGATATGACAATGAAGAAGGCATACAGGCTTTATGGAGAGAAGCTTCCTGAGGTTGTAGTAAAAAGGCTTGATAAGGAACTTAATTCAATCATAAACCACGGGTATGCTGTGTTGTACCTTATAGCGCAAAAGCTGGTTGCGAAGTCTCTCTCTGATGGCTATCTTGTAGGCTCCAGAGGTTCTGTAGGTTCATCTTTTGTTGCAACTATGTGCGACATAACAGAGGTTAATCCGCTTCCGCCACATTATCTCTGCCCTAAGTGCAAATACGTTCACTTCTTTCTAGATGGCTCTGTAAATTCGGGAGTAGACCTTGATGATCAAAATTGTCCCGAATGCGGAACTGCACTGATAAAAGAAGGACATGACATTCCTTTTGAGATGTTCTTGGGCTTTGAAGGAGACAAAGAACCTGATATTGACTTGAATTTCGCTGGAGAATACCAGCCGGAGGCTCATAAATATACCGAAGTGCTTTTTGGTAAAGGCTATGTTTTCAGAGCCGGTACTATAGGTACAATAGCAGAAAAGACAGCTTATGGTTTTATTAAGAAATATTATGAGGGAAAGGGCATAAAGATAAATAATGCTGAAATGAACAGACTGGTGCTGGGCTGCACTGGAATAAAGAGAACTACCGGACAGCATCCGGGCGGAGTTATGATAGTGCCTAACTATACTGATATATATAATTTTACACCTATACAAAGACCTGCTGACGATACAAGCTCCAGCATTATAACAACACACTTTGATTACCATTCCATAAGCGGAAGGCTTCTGAAGCTTGATATACTGGGCCATGATGTACCGTCAATAATAAGAATGCTGGAGGATATAACAGGCTTAGGCGTAAACGATATACCTTTGGATGACAAGGAGACAATGAGTCTTTTCACATCAGCAGAAGCTTTAAAAATCAACCTGGATGAAATAGACTGTACGGTCGGAAGCTTAGGTATACCCGAATTCGGCACCAAGTTCGTAAGACAGATGCTTATTGATACACAGCCCAGGACCTTTGCAGAGCTTGTCAGGATTTCCGGTCTGTCGCATGGTACGGACGTGTGGCTCAATAACGCACAGGATATTATAAAAAATGGAACTGCAACTCTTAAGGAGGTTATCTCTACAAGAGATGATATAATGCTTTTCCTTATATACAAGGGAGTACCAAACAAGACATCCTTTAAGATAGCAGAGGATGTAAGAAAAGGCAAGGGCTTGACCCCAGAGTATGAAGAAGCCATGAGGTTGCAGAATATTCCCGAATGGTATATACAGTCCTGTAAGACAGTAAAATATCTATTTCCAAAAGCTCATGCTACTGCATATGTAATGATGTCTTTCAGGGTAGCCTATTATAAGGTGTATCATCCGGAAGCCTTCTATGCCACTTATTATACTGTGAAGCTTGACGATTTTGATGCGGACCTCATGACAAACGGGAAAGATTCCGTGATGTCAAAATGGATAGAAATCGATAGAATAGGGAATAATGCAACTACAAAGGAAAAAAATCTGATGACCCTGCTTGAGGTAGTAATTGAAATGTACCTCAGGGGTATCAAGCTTTTACCGGTAGACCTTTATAAATCCGATGCGAAAAAATTTGTGGTTACAGATGAAGGGATATTGCCTCCATTAGGTTCACTACAGGGTGTAGGAGTTAATGCTGCGCAGAATATAGTAAACACAAGACATGAATCCAGTTTTATATCAATGGATGATCTCCGGGAAAGAGCCAAGATTTCTAAAACGGTAGTAGAGACACTAAAAAATCATGGCTGTTTGAAAGGGCTTCCAGAAAACAACCAGTTAAGTTTGTTTTCTGCAGGAGGCGCCTTAGATATGTAGCTGGGGTCAATTGAAAAGGTAACTTCCACCCCTATGGAGTACTGTAATTTGCATATATTTACCCAGAAGTGATGCCTGCTACATGCTATAAATTTAGTTCCATTGGGAATCCCGAAAATATATCAAAACTTCAGTTAAATGATTTGGTTGATTTTCATAAGAACTTTTATACACCATCTAATTGCTTGATATTTCTTTATGGGCATATGAAATTAAAGAAATGGGACTCTATAATAGAGTCCCATTAACTTTAATCATCAAAAACCTCTTTTAATAATTTCACAAACTAGTGCTTTTTAACACAACTGATTTCTAGTATTTTGGTGTTAAAAATGCACTTCATCTGTTTAGTGCCTCTAATGCCCTAGAAGTAAATTACGTTATGAGGCACTAGAACGGGGTTAATCTGATTATATCATTAACTATCGTATAAACACCTAATGCTATGAGGACTAAAAACCCTACCATTGAAATATAAGCTTCCTTCTCTGGTGAAACTTCTCTGCCGCGTATCATGCCAAAAACTATTGTCACCAACCTTCCCCCATCAAGTGCAGGAAAAGGAATAAGGTTGGTTGCACCAACAGCTATGCTGATATAAGCACACACACTAAGAAGGTTTATTATTATGGTAGCAATCGTAGGACTTTGTTGTACAACATCGCTTATTGTATTCACAATTCCAACGGGCCCCGTTAATTGCCCAACCGACAGTTTACCTGTGAACAACCACGATAAAGTTAAAACTATGTTCCTAACATTTGAATAAGTATAAATAAAGGATTGTTTAACAGCAGCTATTGGAGTTCCTTTTTCCCATTTCGATTCAATACCAATACTGTATTGTTCCTGTGCGGAACTTTCCTTTTTGGGTACTATATTTGGTAGTATTTTTGTATCTTCGTTTCTTACAACTGTGACATCAACAGCTTTTCCGCCATTCTTAGTTAGAATTCTGTTAATATCTTCCCGTACGATTACTGGTGTCCCGTCTAATTTAACTATTCTATCACCAGTCTGAAGACCTACAGCTTCGGCTGAAGATCCCTTTATAACCGATGCAACAACATTTGAGTTCTGACCGTAGGATTCTTCAGGAATAAAGCCAAGTAGATACCTGTCTTTAGGGATTACATCAGGAACAATAGTTTGCTTTATTCTCTGATTTTGACGTTGCAGTTCTATTTCCGTCGGCTTGCCTTTAGCAACATATAAGAATGTTATTAAATCCGACATTTGGTACACACGTTTATTATCATATTTTAATATTTTGTCCCCTTCGCGGATTCCCGCATTGTACGCAGGTGAACCCTTCTGAATTTCAGATATTACATTTGTATTAAATCCGGAAAAGGAAAAAACTATCGTTATAAAAACCAAAGCAGTTAAAAAATTCATAAAGGGTCCTGCTGCAATAACAGCACCTCTTACCCACAAAGGCTTATTGTTGAAAGCTCTGCTGCTTTCTGAAGATTTCTCTTCCCCCTCCATCAGCACAAACGCCCCTACGGGTATTATCCCTAATGAAAATTTAGTTTCACCGCGCTGAATACTCAGAATTTTTGGCCCGAAAAAGAGGGAAAACTGGTTAACTTTAATTCCATGCATTTTTGCAACCCAATAATGTCCAAGCTCATGTATTATTATAATAAAATTCAGTGCCAAAATACTAATTACTATATTCATTTATTAACCTCCATAACTTGATTAAATGTTTAACCGTAAACCATTAAAGCAAATAGTCACTCCAATACTTATTTGTTGTTGGAGTTCATCAAAACTGAACCCATTTGAAGCCCTTTACCACCGCAAAATAGTCAGATACTTATTCAACGCCAGTCATCAGATCATCTGTTATGAGCAGACTATCCAAGTATATTTTGACATAATTGGAGGTAAGTTTCAAGTTTTATTAATAAGTTTCAGTTATATGCTTCGCACTAAACATTTTACATTGAATTTATATAGCACAACGAGTTAAATTAATTTATTTGTAAATACCTCTGCAATAAATTATAATATGTTACAAACCGGAGATTTATTATGAACATAAATGTAAAATTTCTAGGCAAGCCGGAAATATATATTAATGATGAAATTGACACCGAAGCTCCTTTTGGTAAAATGGATAGAAATCGATAGAATGGGGAATAATGCAACTACAAAGAAAAAAATCTGATGACCCTGCTTGAGGTTGTAATTGAAATGTACCTCAGGGGTATCAAGCTTTTACCGGTAGACCTTTATAAATCCGATGCAAAACATTAGGAGGCGCCTTAGATATATAAAAAGATTAGCGAAACATAAAACTTGCAAGTAGTATTAAAGAGTGTTATAATTTTTAGTTGTATAGGAAGAAAATGCTTTCTGTATTACTGAAATAGACGAGACTGCGTTATACAGTACTTATCAGATGACTTTTTTAATTAGAGTGGGCAATCCCACTCTTTCGTATTAATATGGAAGTAAATAGAATGTCACATAAAAGGAGAATCATATATGGCGAAAAGAAAGGTTGAAGATATTGTCTATGAATTGGCAAAGCCTATAATTGACAGGAACAACTTTGAACTTGTGGAAATAGAGTATAAGAAGGAAGGCCCGGACTGGTACCTAAGGGTATACATAGACAAGGAAGGTGGAATAACAATAGATGACTGCCAATCTGTCAGTGAAGAATTGAGTGACTTGCTTGATGAGGCGGATCCTATAGAACAGTCATATATATTTGAGGTTTCTTCACCTGGAATCGAAAGACCCTTAAAGACAGATAGGGATTATGAAAGGAACAATGGCAAGCTGATTGAGATAAAACTTTTTTCACCCTTGGATGGTAAAAAGGCTTTTGAGGGTATTCTGAAAGGGCACACCGCAGATAAAGTTGAAATTGACGATCATGGTAAAATAATGCAAGTAGAAAAGAGCTCTATTGCCTTAATAAGGCCTTTAATAAACTTTTAAAATTAACATGACGGGAGGGGAAAAAAATGAATGGAGAGTTTCTCCAGGCGTTGGATCAGATAGCCAAAGAAAAGGGGATTTCTAAAGAATTACTTATTGACGCAATTGATGTTGCACTGGTTTCAGCCTTCAAGAAAAACTTTGGAACTTCGCAGAATGTAAAAGTAACAATAAACAGGGAAACAGGTGAAGTTGATGTTTATGCACTCAAAACAGTAGCTGAAGAAGCTGATAGTGACCTTCTTCAGATAAGCCTCGAAGAGGCCAAGGCTTTGAAAAAGAATTATGAAATAGGTGATGTAGTTGAAATAAAGGTAACTCCCAAAAATTTCGGGAGAATTGCAGCTCAGACCGCAAAGCAGGTGGTTGTTCAAAGGATTCGTGAGGCAGAAAGAGGCATTATATTTGATGAATACATAAGCAGAGAAAATGAAATAGTAACCGGACTTGTGCAGAGGAAGGAAAAGAACAACGTATTTATAGATTTAGGTAAGACAGAAGCTGTTTTAGGTCCAGGGGAGCAGACTCCCAATGAAGCATATAATGTCGGAGACAGGATAAAAACCTTTATTGTAGAAGTAAAGAAAACTACTAAAGGTCCTCAGATAGTACTTTCAAGGACTCATCCAGGTTTGGTAAAGCGGCTGTTTGAGCTTGAGGTTCCCGAAATTCAAAGCGGCATTGTTGAAATTAAGAGTATTGCCAGAGAAGCCGGTTCAAGAACAAAAATAGCTGTTTACTCTCATGATGAAAATATTGATCCGGTAGGAGCTTGTGTAGGGCAGAGAGGACAAAGGGTTCAAGTTATAGTAGATGAGCTTAAGGGAGAGAAAATTGACATTATTGAGTGGAATGAAGATCCTAAGATATTTGTTGGAAGTTCATTAAGTCCTGCAAAGGCAATAGAAGTAATGTTAGATAAAGAAGCGAATGCTGCAAGAGTTGTAGTAGGTGATTTTCAGCTTTCTCTTGCTATAGGCAAGGAAGGGCAGAATGCAAGACTGGCAGCAAAGCTTACAGGATGGAAAATTGATATAAAGAGTCAATCACAGGTATCGATATAAATCGCTGCGATTTATAACATCAATGAGTACTTAAAGGAGGTAGGTTCTATGCTCAAAAAAAGGAAAGTGCCTCTCAGGAAATGTCTTGGCTGTAATGAGATGAAACCTAAAAAGGAGCTCATAAGAGTAGTAAGAAGCCCTGAAGGAAAGGTAGACATAGACAAGGCAGGGAAGGCGCCCGGCAGAGGCTGCTATATATGCCCAAAGTTGCAATGTCTTGAAGCTGCTATAAAGGCAAAAAGAGTGGAAAAAGCACTGGAAGCAGCGGTAGATGCTGAGGTATTCAATAAATTGAGAGAGCAGCTTGCTGATGAATAAAATATATTCAATGATAAGCCTTGCCAACAAGGCCGGTAAGTTGGTTACAGGTGAAGATGCGGTAAGAAATTCAATCAGAAGCAGCAAGGTAAAGCTTACAATAGTAGCGGAGGATGCCTCTTTTAATACTAAGAAACGTTTCCAAAATTCAGCGGCATTTTATAACGTATCATTAATAATATGGGGTTTTAAGGATGAATTAGGAAGCTGTATAGGTAAGAGTGAAAGGTCAGTACTAGGAATAACTGACGAGAATTTTAGCAGAAATATAAAGGAAAGGCTTATAGCTGCAGGGATAATAAATGAAAAACCTGGGGGTGAATTACTTGAATAAAATCAGAATTTACGAATTAGCAAAGGAATTAGGAATTCCGAGCAAGGAGATTGTTATAATAGCTCAAGGGCTTAAAATAGACGTGAACAACCACATGAGCACTCTGGAAGATGGGGATATTTCGGCTATTAAAGGGTATATAGCAAATAAGAATGTAAAGATAGACGCTGTACCCCAAAAAGTTGAAGCGCCAAAACTGGAAAAAAAGGCACAACAGCCACAACAACCACAACAACCACAGCAAAGACCAATGCAGCAGGGTCAGCAGCAAAGGCCACAGCAACAGGGTCAGCAGCAAAGACCACAGCAGCAGGGTCAGCAGCAAAGACCACAGCAACAGGGTCAGCAGCAAAGACCACAGCAGCAGGGTCAGCAGCAAAGACCACAGCAGGGTCAGCAGTCACAGCAAAATAAACAGAAACCGCAACAGCATCCTGCAAATGACATGAAGGCTGCAGGCGTTAATGGAAAACCGTCTGATGCACAGGCAAAAGCTGCTTTACCGGAAGAAATAGATGAGGAGACTGCACAGATTAATTCTCAAAAGGACTTCAAAAAGGTTGAGAGGATAGGAAAGAAACCTCAAGTCAAGAATCAGCCGGGCAAGCCGCCTTTTAAACATCAGCAGGGAAGACCATTCAACAGGAATTTCAGAGCAAAAGGGAATGAAGCACCAAAAAAAGAAGAAATCCACACACCAAAGAAGCCGATAAAGATTGGCGATTCAGTTTCTGTAAAGGAGCTAAGCGAAAAACTTGGCAAGCAGGCAACAGAGATTATAAAGAAACTTTTATTATTAGGCGTTATGGCTAATATAAATCAGGTACTTGATTTTGAGACAGCACAACTAATATGCGAAGAGTTCGGTGCAAGTGTTGAGAAGCTTATAGATAAAGGCAGTGAAGAGGTACTTTTAAAAACCGAAGAGGATAGACCCGAAGATCTACTGCCAAGACCACCGGTTGTAACCATTATGGGACACGTTGACCATGGAAAGACCTCGCTTTTGGATGCAATAAGGCAGACAAATGTAATAGCTACGGAGGCTGGCGGGATAACACAGCATATAGGTGCATACACAGTAACAATAAAAGACAAAAAAATAGCTTTCTTAGATACACCAGGACATGAAGCCTTCACAGCAATGAGGGCAAGAGGGGCTGAAGTAACTGATATAGCTATATTGGTAGTTGCAGCAGACGATGGTGTTATGCCTCAGACTGTAGAAGCAATCAATCATGCAAAAGCAGCGGGTGTAGCAATAATTGTAGCTATTAATAAAATAGATAAACCAGGAGCTAACCCTGACAGAGTGAAGCAGGAGCTTACAGAGTATGGACTTCTTGCAGAGGATTGGGGCGGAGATATAGTAATGGTTCCTGTTTCTGCAAAGAAAAAGGATGGTATCTCAAACCTTCTAGAAATGATATTGCTTGTTGCTGAAATGCTGGAGCTCAAGGCTAACCCCAACAAAAAGGGGAGTGGCACAGTAATAGAGGCAGAACTTGATAAAGGCAAAGGTCCTGTAGCTACAGTACTGATACAGGAAGGCTCAGTAAGTTTGGGCGACTTCTTTATTGCAGGCAATACTTACGGAAAATTGAGAGGCATGATAGACGATAAAGGGAAGAGACTCAAAAAGGCAGGCCCTTCAATGCCTGTGGAGATACAAGGACTTGATGAGGTTCCTGATGCAGGAGATACTTTCATGGTTGTCGATGATGAAAAGGTTGCAAAAACCATTTCAGAAAAAAGGAAAGACAAACAACGGCTTTCACAGATTCAGAGCAAGCAGACTGTTTCTCTTGAGGAACTCTTCAATCAGATACAGGAAGGCAAGGTTAAGGATCTTAACATAATTTTAAAAGCTGACGTACAGGGTTCTGTAGAAGCAGTGAAACAGTCACTCGCAAGACTTAGCAATGCAGAGGTAAAGGTAAATACAATACATGGCGGTGTAGGTGCCATAACTGAATCTGACGTAATGCTGGCCTCGGCCTCAAATGCTATTATAATAGGCTTCAATGTAAGGCCGCAGCCTTCGGCAATTATACTTGCAGAAAAGGATAAAGTAGATATAAGGCTTTACAGAGTCATATACAATGCTATTGAGGATGTAGAAGCTGCTATGAAAGGTATGCTGGAGCCGGAATACAAGGAAGTACTGCTGGGACACGCAGAAGTCCGTGCTACCTTTAAGGCATCGGCTGTTGGAACTATTGCCGGCTGTTATGTAACTGACGGTAAAATTAACAGAAACAATGATGTCAGGATAATCAGAGACGGTATAGTAATACATGAAGGAAAGCTTGCATCATTAAAGCGTTTCAAAGATGATGCAAAAGAAGTAAATTCAGGTTACGAATGCGGATTGAACATAGAAAGGTTCAATGACATAAAAGAAGGAGACATAATAGAAGCCTACACCATAGAAGCAGTACCAAGAAAGTAAATATATATGTGGGATATAGGGGTGATTCACGAATTGCCCGTAAAGGTTTTTCTAAAACGCTTGAAATTCAAGTCTAAATAACAGGCAGGTGCATAATAATGGCTAAGCATAGAATTGATAGAATATCTGAAGAAGTGAAAAAAGTTGTAAGCGACATTATAAGAAACGATCTTAACGATCCCAGAATATCAAAACTCTGCAGCGTAGTGTCTGCTGAAGTAACTCCTGATCTAAGATATGCCAAAGTATTCGTAAGCATACTTGGAAATGACGAAGATATGAAGTCTACATTAAAGGGCCTGAATAGTGCAGCAGGGTTTGTAAGGCGTGAGCTGGGAAGAAATATTGAACTTCGTTATTCTCCCGAGGTGATATTTGAACTGGATAGGTCTATAGAGCATGGCGCTCATATTTCCAAACTTTTGAATGAGGTTATGCGGAAGGATGGAGGAGATAACCTTTGATTCATTCTGAAATAATAAACAAAATAAAAGATAGCAGAAAAATTGCAATAATGTCTCACATTATGCCCGATGGTGACAGCATCGGGTCTAGTCTTGCCCTTTACAATGCTCTGAAAAAATGCGGCAAGGATGTTCACTTTATTCTTGATGATGATATTCCAAAACTTTATAAGTTCTTAAAATACTCTGACAAGGCTAAGTGGCCGGGTCAGTATGAAAGCTTTGATGCAGTGATAGCCTTGGACTGTGGTGATGCCGGAAGACTTGGAAAATCAAAGCTATACATAAAAGATAATTTTATAATCAATATTGACCATCATATAAGCAATGACAAGTTTGGAAATCTTAATTTGGTCGATTCAAATGCATCTGCTGTTGGGGAAATAATATTTCAAATTATTAAGATGCTTGAAATTGAAATGGATCTGGAAATATCAGAATGTCTTTATACTGCGATTGTAACAGATACAGGACAGTTCCAGTACAGCAATACAACCTCCCTAACCCATCAAATTGCAGGAGAACTTATAGAAAACGGAGTCAATGTATCTCTGATGTTTGAGAGGATATACCAGAACACCTCAAAGGAAAAGGTAATGCTTTTAAAGACAGCGCTTGATACCTTAGAGTTTTATCATAATGACAGCATTTCCTGCGTGAGCCTTACATTAGAGCAGATTAAAGCGGCGAATGCAGCAGAAGATGACAGCGAAGGCATAATAAACCTTGCAAGAGATATAGAATGTGTAGAAGTGGCAATATTTCTGAAAGAACTTGAGCCGGGGAAAATAAAGGTTGGACTCAGATCTAAAAAAGCAGTTGATGTAGCTCATGTATCTCTTCAATTTGGCGGAGGAGGCCATGTGCGTGCCGCCGGATGTACTCTTTACGGCACAATTAATGAAGTAAAAGAAAAAATACTTGAAGCAATAATAAAAAAATTCAGGAGCATACAATGAATGGAATCATAAATGTCTTAAAGCCTCCGGGAATGACATCCTTTGATGTAGTGAGCTTCATACGAAAGGTTGCAAATATAAAAAAGGTAGGTCATACAGGAACCCTAGATCCTGAAGCAGCAGGGGTACTTCCTGTTTGCATAGGAAAGGCTACCAAGGTTGTCCAATATCTTACCGATAAGCAAAAACGTTACAGGGCGAATATTAAATTTGGTACTGTAACAGATACTTATGACAGCTACGGCAAAATCATTACAGAATCCGGACCGGTGAATATTCCGCAAAAGAGGCTTGAAGAGATTTTGAAAAGCTTCACAGGAACAATAATCCAGAAGCCTCCCATATATTCTGCATTGAAGGTAAATGGGAAAAAACTCTACGAATATGCCAGAGAAGGTAAAGAGGTGTCCATTGCAGAAAGACCCATAGAAATATATGAACTGAAGCTTGTAAGTATGGAAGCAGAAGATGAGGCAACAATTGATATATTATGCTCAAAAGGCACATATATTAGGACACTTTGTTATGATATAGGTAAAGCCTTAGGCTGTGGTGCATATATGTCACAGCTTATCAGGCTTGGTTCCTCTCCCTTCGCTATAGAGAGTTCCAATACCTTGGAGGAAATAAAGGCAGCAGCAGAAGAAAATCGGTTGGATGATATAATAGAGAGTGTAGAAATACTATTTAAGCACTATAAAGCTGTTATAGTAAAACCATCTGCACTAAGCTCTTTAATGAACGGTAATCCTCTATTTTCCCAGGGAGTGCTGCAAGGCTTTGAGGGACTTTCTGAAAATGAGGACGTAAGCATATACGGAGAAGATGTCTTCATAGGAATTGGCAATGTAAGATATGAAGCAGATAAACAAAGATTATATATTAAAGCAAAAAACATATTTATTTAAGAGAAAATGAATGGTGCAAAAAACTTACACCTATATAAGAATATAAGGGTGGTTATCTTGAAAATTATTGAGCAATATGAGGACACAATAAAATCCAAATCGTGGTGCATAGCTCTCGGAAGCTTTGATGGTGTCCACTTGGGGCACAGGAAGCTGATTGAGCTTTTGAAGGAAGAGTCCAAGCTATTTGGAACAGAAAGTATGGTATATACTTTTCATAAGCACCCAAGAAAAATATTAATGCCCGATAAACATATTTATATGATTACAGATAATAAAAAAAGAGCAGAAATAATGGAGAATATGGGAGTAGATATACTGTATCTTGAGGATTTCAATAAGGTTAAGGATATGAGTGCGGAAGCCTTTGTAAAAAATATACTGGTAGAGCGCTTCAGTGTAAAATCCGTTATCATAGGCTATAATTACAGGTTTGGAACAAAAGGTGAAGGTAATGCCGAAACTCTCAGACAGTATGGGAAAAAATACGGCTTCAAGGTAAATGTAGTGGAAGCTGTAGAAGTGAATAGTCATACTGTGTCCAGCAGTTTAATAAGGCATATTATAAGAAGCGGCAATGTGGATAAAGTGGCAGCTTATCTTGGCAGAGAATTTTCTGTACATGGCGAAGTTATTTATGGCAAGCAAAACGGAGAAATAATGGGAATCAAAACTGCCAATATTGATGTAAAAAAGGATATAACACTTCCAAAGAAGGGAGTTTATCATACATCTACAATAGTTTCCGGCTCCCTTTACAAGAGTATCTCAAATATTGGCTTCAATCCGACATTTAATGGTGAAAGCCTGAGTGTGGAAACGCATCTTATTAGTTTTTGCGATAACATTTATGGAGAAGAAATAGAAATATTCTTCCATAAACGAATACGGGACGAATCGAAGTTTGAATCCATGGAGGAGCTTGTAAAGCAAATAAAAAAGGATATAGAGTGCAGATTGGCGATATAAATAAATATTCTTTACATAAGGAAATATATGTGTTAAAATCATATCTGTTACATGATACCAATTGCTCGGTATACCGATTCACCAACGGTTGGCTTAGCTTTTGGAGATATGAGAAGGAGGTGGACAATATGACATTAGCAAAAGAGTTGAAGGGCGGCATCATTCAGAAATATCAGACAAAAGAAGGTGACACAGGCTCTCCTGAAGTACAGGTTGCATTACTTACAGAGAGAATCAATACCCTTAATAGTCATCTTCAGATAAATAAGAAGGATCATCACTCAAGAAGAGGGCTTCTCAAGATGGTTGGACAAAGAAGAGGACTTCTGAATTACCTCAAGGCCAAAGACATCGAGAGATACCGTGCTATTATTGAAAAATTAGGCTTAAGAAAGTAGTAGTTAAAGGGCGGGGATCAATCCCGTCCTTTTTTAAGTTTTATTTTATTTTAAGAAGGAAATACTAAAAACATTACAGAAAATAATCTTTTGAAACTGGTAAAATTATCTTACTATAGTTTCAGAAATATACTGTAAATATACAGATTCGAAAGGAGGAAAAAGTTTGGATATATTTGAACTAGAACTGGGTGGACGAAAATTAAGCATTGAGTCAGGAAGAATAGCTCAGTTGGCAGATGCAGCAGTCTTAGTAAGATATGGCGATACGGTTGTACTTGTAACAGCATGCGCTTCAGCAGTGCCAAAGCAGGGAATTGATTTCTTCCCGCTAAGTGTTGACTATGAAGAAAGACTGTACGCAGTAGGCAAAATCCCAGGAGGCTTTATAAAGAGGGAGGGCAGACCGACCGAAAAAGCCATATTATCAGCAAGACTGATAGACAGACCTATAAGACCTTTATTTCCACATGGCTATAGAAATGATGTTCAGGTAGTAGCTACAATATTATCTGTAGATCAGGATAATCTGCCGGAAATAGCAGCAATGATAGGTTCATCAGCAGCACTTTCCATTTCTTCAATTCCCTTCCAAGGTCCTACAGGTTCAGTTTTAGTCGGACGGGTTGATGGAAAGCTAATACTCAATCCCAACAATGAAGAAAGGGAAAAGAGTGACATGCACTTAGTTGTCTCAGGTACTAAGGATGCTGTAATGATGGTGGAGGCAGGAGCTAAGGAAGTTCCTGAGGATGTGATGCTTGAAGCAATCATGTTCGCACATGAGAATATCAGGAAGATTGTTGCATTCATCGAAGATATTGTTGCAAAAATAGGTAAGGAAAAGAAAGAATACACAGTTTTTAAAGCTGAAGAAGAAATTGAAAATGCCGTAAGAGAATATGCAACAGAAAAAACCCTTGATGCAATCAGAACTCCTGATAAACTGGAAAGACAGGAGAAAATAGATGCAGTAAAGGAAGAAGCTTTTGCTCATTTTGCAGAAATCTTCCCTGAAAAGGAAAAAGAAATTGATGAAGTGCTGTATGATATACTCAAGGAACAGGTAAGAAAGCTGATAACAGAAGAAGGCATAAGGCCCGATGACAGAAAGCTCGACGAGATAAGACCGATTAGCTGCGAAGTTGGAATTCTTCCAAGAGTACACGGCTCAGGACTTTTCACAAGAGGACAGACACAGGTTATGACAATTGCAACTCTGGGTGCTCTGGGTGATGTGCAGATACTTGACGGACTTACTGATGTAGAGACAAAGAGATACATGCATCACTACAATTTCCCGCCATACAGCGTAGGCGAGACAAGATTTATGAGAGGACCGGGAAGAAGAGAAATAGGTCACGGAGCTCTTGCAGAAAGGGCGTTGGAGCCTATGATACCTTCTGAAGAGGAATTCCCATACACAATCAGACTTGTTTCCGAAGTAGTAAGCTCCAACGGTTCAACTTCACAGGGCAGCGTTTGCGGCAGCACTTTAGCACTTATGGATGCCGGCGTACCGATTAAAGCACCTGTAGCAGGGGTTGCAATGGGACTTATGAAGGAAAAAGGCAATGTAGCCATACTTACTGACATACAGGGTATGGAAGATTTCCTGGGAGACATGGACTTTAAGGTTGCCGGAACAAGCAAAGGTATAACAGCAATACAGATGGACATAAAGATAGCCGGAATTGACAGGCCAATACTTGAAAGGGCTTTGGAGCAGGCAAGAGTAGGAAGACTTTTTATACTAGACAGGATGATCAGCGTTATTAGCACTCCGAGAAAAGAATTGTCACCATACGCTCCGAAGATTATAACCACCAGAATTGATCCTGACAAGATAAGAGACATAATAGGTCCAGGCGGAAAGACAATTAATAAGATAATTGCAGAAACAGGCGTAAAAATTGACATCGAAGATGATGGAAGAGTATTCATTGCTGCTACCAATCAGATAGCCGGTGATAAGGCTCTTAAGATAATCGAAAGCTTGGTAAAGGAAGTAAAAGAAGGCGAGATATATCTCGGCAAAGTAACGAGATTAATGACATTCGGTGCATTCGTTGAAATACTTCCCGGCAAGGAAGGTCTTGTACACATCTCCAAGCTTGATACCAAGAGAGTTGAAAAGGTTGAAGATGTAGTAAGCGTAGGCGATGAAATACTTGTAAAAGTAACTGAAATCGATAAGCAGGGAAGGATAAACCTTTCACGCAAACACGCAATGGCTGATGCAGCAAAAGAAGAAGAGAAAGCTGAAGATAAACAAGAAGAAAAAGCATAAACCCAAAGGTTTATGTTTTTTTTCGTTTATGGGCCTTTTGAAAGCATGGAGTTATCATGCTTTTTGTATTTATTGGGAGGTATTATGGTATAATGTGGAGAAATTATATATTTAATTTGCAGCTATATGGAAATATTAATGAAATAGATTGTTAATATAGTAATTATATGAAATAGCAGGAAAAGTACGGCGCATACATGCGCCTTCCGATAAACTACTCTAAATATAAATTATTAGAATAGCAGTAAGTGAATATATAATAAACTGTAAAACAAATAGGGGGATTTTTTAATGAGAAAAGCAAATATATTTCTGATGTTTTTCCTTTTTATATCTATTAATACCTTTCTAATTGGTTGTACTCCTGAATCAAATAAGTCGATAGATAAGGCAACTACCGAGCAAACAAGTAAATCTAAAAGTGTCACTAAATTAACTTTGGACGAAATTAAAGGGAGGTATTCTAATTCAGATGTTAAGATTAAAAACATCCAAAATATTGGCAAGGAATGGGTGCTTGTTCAATCACAAAAGGAAACATATGCTGACAGGTTTGATATCTACAATTTGGAAACAGGCGATATGGATACAATTCAAGAAGGATTTGAATATGTGACTTTGGAGAAAGTGGTAAATGAAAATTATTTTGTTTTTTTATCAAATGGCAAGAATAGCGAGAGCATATATGGTAATTTCCCGCATCTCATTAATAGTGTAAGAATGAAGACTGACTTAAATGCTGTAGATGATTTTATTTCATTTAACGAAGATAAGTATTTTGATTTAGATTATTCAGTGAAGTCAGGAAGTAAAGAGCATGATGTATTATCAGATATTATTGTAACCTTAGATGGGTTTGAAGTTTTATTTGAACCACTTAAAGAAAATGATATGGATTTTTATGTAGCTGCTACAGATATACCTCCAACAAGAACTTTTTTTGATAAGGATAGGAAGCAAATGACTTTTGAGCTTATGTCTAGTCAAATAGGTAGTAAACTTAAGAATAAGAAGAATATAAGTGTGGAAGATAATCAATTTATTTCATCACTTGAAATAAAACAGAAAGATAATAAGATATATCTTACAGTTAATATTAAGGATATTACTAAAGAATACAAGCTAAAAATGAATAGGTTACCAGATCAATTACCATATTTTTCAGTATCTTATCGAGAAGATCAACATTAAATACCAGAATGCCTGCTAGGGGAGCAGCCGTCCATGACTGCTAAGCGAGGATTAAATACATATACTGAATATCCAAGGTTAGCAAAGTACTGTGTAACAGGTTTATAGAAGTTGCTTGTTGTCTCTAAGACAACATCGGGTTTACTGCTAGTTTTGTTTTGTAGCTCCTTAAGATAGCACAGTCTAATCGACGGGATTGAAGTCCCAACAAAGCCCACGTTTTTCACCCAGAGTATTTAATTTAAGCATACAAGACAATAAAAAAGGTTCATACCTAGATAGGCTGGTTATGAAAATAGGTAATTTCTCAGATGGAGAAGTCCAGTATCTACTTACATATTTCAAGAGGTATAGCGATAAAGTGATATGTGCATCCCTAATAGACCTTGTGAGAATTGGGTTATGTACTCCCCTTAAAAAGGATCTACGTGGGGGCATTTTGTTGTCTATTGATGATGTAGTTGAAATTACTAACGAAAGTGTAATACTGAAGATTTCTTCTCATGAATCTGGTTTAGGTGCAGAGGGTTATATCTGCAAATTGATATACAAGGATGGTAAGTGGAAAGTCGATACACTAGAACTAAAAAATATGGCTTAAATAGGTGAGATAACATGCTGTTATTTTTTTAGTAAAGGTTTGCCGAACATCTTATAATAAAGCCCTCAAACTGTGGCACGTTGGGCTGGGGTAAGAAGCAGGCGTGCCTTGGGTTGCCAAATGCACTTCCACTGGAGCAAAATCAGGCAACCACACCCCTTTACCGGGAGCGAAGCTCCGCCAAGGGGAATAGCTCTGGGGTCAGGTTCAGTGGCTCCATGAGTGCGAAACGTTAGTGCGCCAAGCAAAGCTTGGTGCTTCTTGCAAGGTGAAAGTCCCTGCTGGGTAAGGTCTAGCCAACCACCCATATCGAGTGTTGCGTCGAAA
>Ga0209467_1001198_pt1 | contig 24220 bp, 16 predicted proteins | sample Higcelwee11metaG_FD_187175 | JGI IMG/M metagenome (GOLD analysis project Ga0209467, IMG submission 187175) | Freshwater pond sediment microbial communities from the University of Edinburgh, under environmental carbon perturbations - High... | ecosystem: Environmental > Aquatic > Freshwater >... | reverse complement strand
TGCTATGACATGGAAGAAATGTCTTTATTATTCATATAAGGACAGCAGAAGCTATGCTTCGGAGTGTTCTGAAATTGATTTGGAGGGACTGAGGTTTCAAATATATGTGATACGGCGGGAAACGGAAACTTTAGCTGCTGTTGCATATGCAGATGGAGATACTTGTGTGGAGATGAGGGTAGGCTGTGCAGCTTCGTTTGAAAGCCGTGATATTAAGCTGTACGGTGGAACTGCCGTGCAGGTATACGCATTTTTTAAGCCTGGGAGTACGGATGAAATAGTATTTGTTTCCTCCGGAATATATCAAATGACCTCAGCTACCGGGACGGATATAGAAAAGCTGATAGATGAGACTGGGGTTTTTTTAGGAGAAGGCTTTGGAAGATACTATAGGAAGGGTTACTTTGGAAAGACCTTAGAGCAAGGCGGGGACGGTAAAGCCGAAACTGCCTTTATCAGCCTTCTAGACAAAACTGCCTCATATTATGGGAGGGTAAGCAAGTATTCAATTATAAATCATATGGCGGATATTACGATTATTTATCAGCCTTGTATTGATGAAATGGCCCATGAGTTCACAGGCTTTGTTGACCCGGAATGCAGACTGTACAGCAGTGAATACTCAACAAAATATAGGGACTTTTATATAAAGGCATATGAGATGGCGGACCGGCATTTGGGAGCGGTGCTGGATTGTATGCCTGACGGCTGCACCGTCGTAGTGGCATCTGACCATGGAATGGGCACTGTATCTAATATGTTCAATATAAATGAATACTTTAAGCTTAACGGCTTATTGGATTTTGACCGGCAGGGAGGCATTGACCTTTCGAGAACCAAGGCTTTTTATCATCCGGCAGATAATGGGGCAATATTTATAAATACGGAAAACTATGCAGGAGGCATAGTACCTTTAGATGAAAAACCGTTGATTATCAGGGAGGTTGTAAAGCTTCTGGAAGACTGCAGAAATGAAGCTGCTGGGGGAGCTGTGCTCCGGAAAATTAACCGTATATGCGATGAGAATATGGAAAACAAGAATATTTACGGGGACATATTTGTAGAACCGTCCTATGGCTATAGTATAAAGCCTGGGCTGGCAAAAAAGGTGATCGAAGAAACAAATAAAAGCGGAAGCCACCACAGCAATGCTGAATTTAACTGTATGGATGCGATATTTTTTGCAGGAGGAGCCGGTGTTAAGGATAAAATCACCGGCCAGAGTATCTTTAATACAGATATATATTCCATAATATGCAAGCTTACAAGCTTACCATTACCGAAACATATAAACAGGTTGTAATTAAGTAAAGCCAAAGGATGTGGAATACCGGACCATGAATATTACAAGCATGAAATTTATAGACTCTGCTATTAATGTATATGTAGAGGAAGATTACTTATACCTGCTGGACGATGTTTTTGGATTGTTCTCTACACATTTTGAGTTTTGCAGTGAGCCAAGTAATGATTCTATTGTTGATTTTCGTGTATATCCTGTAGAGTATTTTCCAAAACGCGGTCTGAAGCTTAGCGGCAGAGAATCAGAGGATATCATAATGAGAACAAGCTCATCAGAAAAGTTTAGATTAAATGCAAAGCATTACAATATCGATGGGTTAGACATATATGATTGTAAAAACTCACAGACAATTATGGTTTTCGATAAGAAAAATAAAAACATAGATATATATGCAACAAAAGATTCTGATATACAGCTTATAGAGCTTATCAGAGACTTGATAATCAAGGATCAGGAAAACAAAGGAATGCTGATACTCCATGCCTCTGCGGCAGTGAAGGATGAAAAGGCCGTTGTTGTTGTGGGCTCAAAGGGTGCAGGCAAAAGCACTACTCTTATGGAGCTTTTATTGAGTAAAGGCTACAAAATGGTATCCGGTGATAAAGTATTTCTTAAAGTAGAAAACGACACAGTAATGATGAAGGGATGGCCGGATTATCCACATCTGGGATTGGGGACAATTAGGAGGCACGCCAAGCTGTATGACATGGTGAAAAAATACTATGACGATAATATCGACAATGAACCGGCAAACAAGAAGATATTGATAAATCCATCCTTGTTCGAAAGAGAGTCGGGTATAGAATTCGCCAAAGGCTCCTATCTGTTTGAAAAGGTTTTGTTTCCGCAGCTTAGCGAAAACGAGGAAAGTTATTTAGTACGGCTGGAAAATCCTCAAACAGATGAGATAACAGCAAATCTGGAGTTTAAGGGAGATTATGCACAGACCAGATGGAATAAGTATATTACTTTGAACTATGAAAACAGGGAAGAAAATATCATGAAGTTAAGAGAAGCTATTAAAAAATCAGCTTATTATATACTGGGAGGAAACCTGAAAATAACTGATTCTATGTTAAAGGAGCTGATGTTATGATAAAGATTGCAATTTATGGGTTATCCGGTGCAGGTAAAAGCACAACTACTAAGTTAATTCAGGATTATTTTAAAGAGAAGGGTATGAATGCTGCAGTAGTGAAGCTGGCCTATCCATTATATGAAATACAGAAGAAGTTCTATGACACTGCGGGAAAAGCTATAGACTTTTATGATCAGGATCAAGTTTTACTGGAAGTTATAGCTACCCATCTAAGAAGAATATCAGAGACCTCTTTAGCAGACAACTTTATGAGAAGGTTGAAAGAATGTACTTCAGAAGTAATACTGAATGATGACATCAGAGATTATAAAATTGATTACCCGGCTTTAAAGAAAGAGGGTTTTATATTCATCAGGATCACTTGCAACGAAGAGATCAGGGTAAAAAGATTACTATCAAGAAATGATCTTTCAGTTAATTTAAAATCTGCGACTACAAATGATCTTGACAAATTCGAAGCTGATTGGTTTATTGATACAAGCACATCAGATATTGATATTTTAAGGATAAGAGTCTATGAGATTTTAGAGCAAATAAGAATAAAGGAATGATAAGCCGTGATATTAACTGGTGCCAAGATAAAATCAGAAGTATTGGCAGATAGGATTCATATCAGCCCCTTTAATGAGGATTGCCTGGAGCCGAACTCTTATGGATTCAGCATATCTGATGAATTTATAGAATATGATAAGGATGAAATACTGGATACCAAGAAAAATCCCAAAAACCATTGCTTCAAAATAACTGAAGAGGGCTATGTGCTTCAACCCCAAAAAGTATACCTGGGCCGTACCTTAGAGACAATGGGCAGCAATTACTATGCCAAAACTCTTCATGCAAGGTTCTCAATATCTTCTATGGGAATGTGGATTCATTTCAGCGCTCCTTTGGGACATACAGGGGCAATAATACCTTGGACATTAGAGATACTGGTTGCTCAGCCTATAAGAATCTATCCATATATAAAGGTCGGAAAGATTGCTTTCTGGACCAATGAGGGAGAGCTCAACCTGTATGAGGGTAAGTATAGAGGATCCAAAACGGTTGTTGCATCTAGGAGCTATATTGATTATAACAAATAAGAGGTTAAATTAATTATATATTATAGTTTACATGCATAGCTTATTTTAAAATTTACAGCATGCTGTGCAAGATTGGAGTGCTTTTATGGAATATGCAGTTAATATAGAGAATCTGACACGTCAGTATTTTTCAAAAAAAGGGCTGTCAAGCAAGGTTACTGAAACTGTAACCGCTGTAGATAATGTATCTTTTCATATCAATAAGGGTCAGGCTATAGGGCTTCTTGGACCAAACGGCGCGGGAAAAACTACACTGATAAAAATGCTGACCACTGTACTGCTTCCTACAGATGGAAGAGCTACCATATTGGGAAAGGATATTGTAAAGGATGCAGATTATATCCGTCACAAAATAAATGTTGTGTATGGAGGAGACAAGGGGCTATATACAAGGCTTACAGCAAGAGACAACCTAAAGTATTTTTGTAATTTGTATCATGTTCCCATGCGTCAACAGGAAGCAAAGATGAAAAACCTATTAGAGCTTGTAGGGTTAAGCGATGTTGCAGACAGAAGAGTTGAGAATTTCTCCAGAGGTATGCGGCAGAGACTTCATATTGCAAGAGGGTTGATAAATGATCCTGAGATATTATTCCTGGACGAGCCTACAATAGGTTTGGATCCGGTTTCCGGCATAGCGGTCAGACAGCTTATGAAAAAGCTGAATGAGAGAGGGATGACGATTTTGCTGACCACTCACTATATGCAGGAAGTAGAAGAATTATGTGAGAGAGTGGTCATTATCAATAAAGGCAGGATGGTACTTTGGGACGATATCGAAAATGTAAAAAGTAAATACAGAAAGAACTATGAAATACAGATTAGGATATCAAAGCATATGGATGCAGACAAGAAGTTCCTGAATGCTATAGCCAATAAGTACAGCAATTGTGAGGTATCGGATAAGGGTAACGAATTTACAACAGTCAAGTTTACTGCGAACGATATAAATACAGCAGTCGGTGATATTCACAGTGTATTACACGAAAACGATATAATAGATTTAAATGTAAAAACAAATTCATTACAGGATGTATATGTTGATATAATTCAAAGCAGTTAATAAATCAAGCATAAGCCTTGACATCATCAGACTAAAATAGTTGAAACTTTAAAATTATTATTCGAGGAGTATGTGCATGAAAAAAATAATTCAAGAGATAACGGGTTCAATAGTCCTGAGTATTAAAGACAATTTATCGCACTCTGCTCTGCTGCTGAATCTTTCCTTGTCGCCATTTATTTATACAGTTGTATCCTTTTATTTGTATAAGGACCTGCATGATGCAAATTCGGTATTTTATATGCTGCTTGGAGCAGGTGCTATGGGTGTATGGGAGAGTACTTTATTAGGAGGCGCCTGGTCCTTGAGGGAAGAAAAAGAGCAGGGCATACTGGAATACTATTTATGTACGCCCTCAAGCCTGCTGAACATAATATTCGGTAAATGCATAGTGTCTGTTATTATTGGACTGATTGTACTCGTAGAAATATTTATATTGGTTTTCACTCAAATTGATATATCAGCTATAAGCATCGATTATTTTAAATTTGCGGCAGCTATAGTACTATTGCTGTTTAGCTTCTCAACAATAGGATATTTATTGAGCTTTTTATTTTTGCTGTTAAGATCTTTTACACAGCTTTCAAACATATTAACAGATAGCATAAAATTCTTTTGTGGGGTATTATTTCCTATTACGGTGCTGCCATATGGGTTTAAAGTTGTATCAGTGCTGCTGCCTCCGACCTGGGGTGTGGAAATAGTAAGGACTTCCCTGAACAACAGCAATTCTTACCTATCATTTAATAGTGCATTTATCAGGGTTCTTGTATCATGTTCCATTTATATAGTTATTGCTGTTTTATTATTTAAGAAAATAGAACACAAGGTTAGGGAGCTTGGAGAGCTGTCAAAAATATAGATATGTAAGCTGAAAGGAATAAAACTATGGCGTTTAAAAGATTTTTACAAAATATTATATTAAGCTATAAATCAATATATGGGTGGATGAGCTTGAGCAAGTATTTATCATTAGTGATACTTGTCCCATTCTTCCAAATAGCTTTGTTCTCATATCTGAACTATTTTATAAATGGAGTAGAAGGAATGAGGTATGCCGCTTTAGGCAATGCCCTGTACAATATATGTGTTTTTGTTGTGTTTACCATGGGATCTTCCATAACTTCAGAAAGAAGACTGGGAACATTACAGACAGTAATGATGACTCCGTCTAACAAGATCGTATTATTCATCACAAAATCCATAATACATATATTCGAGGGAATAGTAACCTGCGGATTCAGCCTGTTCTTCGGAAAGATTTTCTTAAAGCTGGATTTCAGCAGTATGAATTGGTTTCAAGGGATAATTGTAATTTTCACTACTACAATTATGATGATAGGTGTAGGACTTTTTGCAGGAATGATAGGGCTATTGTTCAGAAGAGCTACTCCCATACTCAATTTTATTAATATAAGTGTATTTCTGTTGTGTGGAGTCAATTTCCCAATTGAGAAGTTCCCTGTTTTTATGCAGGCCATCGCACATGCATTACCCCTGACTTACGGCATCAGGCTTTTGCGTTTGGCATACAGCGGAATGAGTATATATACTATGGACTTCGCATATTTGATTGCAACCGGTATTATATTCTTTATCGTAAGCATCAGGATATTTGCTGTGTCTGAAAAATATTCAAGGCAGAAAGGAATACTCGAATATTACTAACGAGTATAATTGAGAAGCAAAGTCTGTAATTTCAAGCGTTTGGGAGCTTGTCAAATGTATTATACCAGACTAACTTTATAGAGGTGATTTTATGCTGAAAAATAAATTATTGTTATTACGGGCGGGAAACCAAAAAGAATATGCCTATAGGACTCTGCTTAAAAAAGGTATAGAGCTTCTGATGATAGAGAGAGCTTATAAAAGGGAAATAGCCTTTGCGGATCATGCATACATAATTGATACAATATGGGATCCTCAGAAAATGTATGATATGGCGGTTGATATTTATAAAAAGCACAAGTTTGACGGTATTACCACTTATTCTGATTCAACTGCTATAACACTGGGAATGCTGAGTGACCATTTTGGCTTCGATTATTTTAGTGAGGATACTGCCAGAAAAATAGCCAATAAACTGGAAGCCAGAAAGCATATGCGTAAGCATGGTGTTGACAGCACACCATTTTATGAGATACATAGCTATGAAGAATTAGTCAAAGCATCAGAGGCGCTTAAGTATCCGTTTGTTTTGAAGCCGTCAGACAGGACAGCCAGCAAAGGTGTAGCAGTAATAAGTGACCCTGGGGAGTTAGAGGAAAGCTACCGGGAATCTCTTAAAATATCGAAGAACAAAATTCTTATTGCAGAGCGATATATTGACGGTAACGAATATTGCGTAGAAATTTTAGTATACAACCATGAGGTCTATATAGCTTCGATTACCAGGAAATTCATACACAAAGGCAAGCATTGTATAAAGCTCGCTGCTGTGACGCCGGCACCTATATCGGCCTCACTGAATAAAAAAGTTGAGGAATACCTGAAGGAAGCGGTAAAAGCATTTGAAGTCGCTAATTCATTACTTCATATTGAAATAAGGATAGATGATAAGGAGAATATCTCTATAATTGAGATAAACCCAAGAGCAGCAGGAGGCGGAATGATAGAAAATGTTTGCTTGCTCAAAGGGCTGAATCTTTATGAGTATGGCTGCGATATTGCTTTGAAAAAAGAGATTGATACAGACAGATTGACTGAGTTAATAAATAGACCCTTTATTGGGTATGCCCTGTATAATCCATTCATTTATCCTGAAAAAAGTGGAGTTATAAAGCAAATTCGAGGAATTGATATGATTTCTAAGGAATTTGTGAACGAACATGAAAAGATAATCCTGAATTATAAAGTCGGTGAGTTTATGCCTGTACCTAAGTCAAACGAAGACGTAAGAGGTTTCTTATATTTGAATGACTCAGATTATAACAGGCTATTCGAGCGGGCATCTAAAATAATAAGTATGCTTGAATACAGATTTGAAGAATAATTTTCTCAAAGAGGTAAAGATATGATATTGAAGTTGCATGAAGAAGATAGTCTCTACGGAATAGATAAGCTTATAAACAGTGACTACATAACTTACCCTGTCTATTCCCAGAATATAAAAAAGCTGACTGGTAAGTTTGGAATAGATAAGGAGAGCTTGAACTATTGTTTTGATAGTAATATTATAGCTGGGAATTATAAAGAAATATTTGCAAATCACCCTCTGACAGAGCAAATTGAGCTATATAACACGTATCAGATTGATTCGATGGACTGCATTTGTATGATAAATGGGGAATATGAGCACCAGGAGCTGATCTATGCATATATATATGCCATTTATACGGGCAAAAGGCTCCTGTTGGTTGACGCTTTTGAGAAGCTGATTGAATTGTCTCACCAAAGCACATTACGAAGCGTAATGCTTATAAGACCGGTTGACAAGGTGGAGCTGAAGGAGCATATCGAGATGTCCCGGTTACTTGAAAGCCTTCAGATATCATGTGTACCTTATAAGAATAAATTTGATTTGAATTATTTTATTGCAAAGCTGATAGTATATAGAAATGAAAAGGCTGATGGCAAACATATAGTAATAAACAGAGTAAGTGTAAAGGAGGATGTCGAAGAGAGGCGGAATAATGGGGATGAAGATTTTTATTATTTTCCAAAACCGTACTGTGTGTTTGATAACCTTAATGCTATCTTATTTAAAAGCGGACGTATTTCAGAGTTCAATTATTTATCTCATGGCAGGGAGTGTTTTCTATTTCTGAATGACTTTCTTCTGTGCGGTAGTGAATGCGGATATATTGATATTAAAAAGCTTGATAAGTACAAGCATATACCTTGCTGCTACTATGATAATAATGACTGTGTGGCAAGCAGAAAGAAGAAATACTATGTATCTGATGTTAATGCAGATATTGTGTTTTTAAATGGCTGCAAGCTGGGGGACCTGGACAGGAGCATAATACCTTATGATTATTCAATAGTATCAAATATGGTAAATAACAGTGCAATATCCATAATAGTAAGCCCTACAATAAAGGTGGGCAGTATAGCTGAAAATGTGCTGGCTCACGGCTTAACTATGAATGGCTATACAGAGGGTGAGAAGGTTAATCTGGTAAACCGGTTTTTACAGTATAGTGGAATAGAGGACAGCCTGTACTTCTTGATAGGAGACTGCTGTCTGAAATGGAAAGAGAAGAGTAACAGCCGGAAAGTATTGCAGATAAAAAAAGAAGGGTATGGCGGCACAAATACCATAGAGCTCAGTCAGTTGAAGGACTCTACATTTGCAGAAGTATCTCTGGAGGGCTTGGAAGAAGGAAAGGATATATTCGTTGAAGACGTTTTTATCAAACAAAAGCTTAGCGAACTGGATGCGCAGAGCATATTCTATTTTATAGATAGAAACAGCAAAAAACTGTTCATGTTTTCTATCAGGCCATTTCCATTTGACAGCATAAGATTTGCACTGTGCTACGAGAATAAAAAGCATCAAAGAGCTGAGAAGCTGAAGGACTATATTTGTAATATCGCTTTTTATAAAAACAATTTTGCATTGAGCAATGCTCTAAAGGGTCAAATCCAGGATATACAGAATAATTTTAAAACTATATATCCTTTGTACAAGGACTGCAACTATAAACTTAATTCTGTAGTAAAACTGAATTATACTATCGATAGGCTTTTGCATAAGGTCAGCAAAATTTATGATGATATTTTTAACTCTGTTTGGGAATATACGTCCAGCAAAAGAGACAATTATTATGAAATGATAAGTGAAAAAAGGTTACCTGTAATGAATGTCCCTAAGGGCGGCAGCCCTTGCATATGCTGCGGACGGGAAGCAAGGGTTTACCACTACATATTGCCAACCTTTGAAAGAGATTTTCACAGGACCGCAGGCAAATGCATGAGTTGCGGTACTATCACGGATTTTCCTGACAAGCTGCTGCTTATAGAGAGTAATGCAGAACCTAAATTTTCATTGGAAGATAGTGTCGGTGAGGTATTAAAGCTTGCTAATAAACATGATTATGATATAGAAGTAAACATAGCGCCGATTTGCCTGCACACGGGAGATATAGAGATAATTCCACAGAAAACAACTGTAAGAATGAAGCCTGAGGAAGAGCATACATTCAGCTTTATGTTTAAACCGGGAGAAGCTTTGAAGAAACAGTATTATCTGTTTGCGTTCTATATAATGGCAGACAGCAAATTCTACTTTTATTCAAAGATGATTAGTTATATATAGCCGGAATACTATGCCAACAGGAGAATGATTTATGAGAAGTTTATTTTCATCTGGCTTTTCTATTGAAAACTTCGGGGAATTGAAGGAAAAAACAGAACGGTATGTATATGAAAGGCTGAAAGAGCAGCATGAAATGGCTGCAGCCTCTTCGGAGAACTACAATAAGTTCAGATCCAGGATAACCGATTTGAACCAGTTGCCTTATTATATCGTACAGTCCCATAAGGATAAATTTGTCCACAGTCTGAATGTAGCTGAAAATTGTATAAAGCTTTGCAGCTATGAGAAGGATGTCTGTATCCAGACGATGGAGTTAGCCGGACTTCTTCACGATGTTTCTTACTTCAGCCGCAGCTATGAGGAGCATGGAAATAATTCAGCAGAAATGGCTGCGGCTTTTTTGGCGGAGGAAAGCGCTCTTAGCAAAGGTGATATCGAAAAGATCAAGAGGATAATTGCAAGGCATTATCAAAAAGTCAGGGATGCCAGTTACTATCATAGTGATGATATTTCTTTGGAGGAGATCATTTTGCTGGAGGCAGATTTTCTAGATAAAGTAAGCATAAAATCGGGATTATTATGCTTGATTGAGAATGGCTCCAAAATGAGCTCTATTGAAAAAATTATAGATAAGTATCAAAAGAAAATAATTGATATGGCGGAGGGCGTTATAAATCAGCCGGTAGAAAAAAGAGTCTGCCATTTTACAGATTCATACTTAATGCTTTTAAATGAGCAGCTGGAGGAGAATCGGAAGATAATAGAGCATCTGAAGAAATTTCAGCAAGAGTATTAATCAAGGCTGCTTTAATTGGTTTTACCAGAATATTTGCAGATGAACTTTGTAGAGAACATATAATAAGCATCACTTTCTTGGTTGTTTATCGGGTGCTTTATCACCTTTTACTAAGAATGTGATACTCATATAAATTCTAAATGCTATCTTGTTCATATTCGAAAGTGAAGGATTTTTCCAAATACTCGATTCTTTCTGTGACTTCTTGTGTATCTTTGCCTGATACTACAAAGGTGGCTAAGGCATCGGTGCTGAACCTGGCATTAGTTATTTTATCGCCTACATCTGAATGGAACTTAACATAAGAAACCCAGGGGTAGTTAAATGTTTCTACATTAGGCAGCTTTTTGATTATGCCATTCTTAGGGTGGAAAATTACCCATCCATAGTATTGCCCGCACTCATTAACTGGAGGTGATGAGTGCTCTAATTCAAGAGAGATGGCGGCTTCTAATAAATTAACGCCATAGGCTTGCTCGATTGTCTTAATAATTCCCGCACCACCTGCACGGGCAGCAATCTCGCAGAAAACGACATTACCTTCATTATCAACAAATACTTCGTGATGAGATACTCCATTTTTCAGGTCTAATGCGGCAATTACGGATGCGTTAAATGTAGAGATTTTGGATGTGATTATCGGATTATCATCTATAACGCTGCTTAGTGAATTACAAATTGAGTAGTCTAGTGTAGAATTCAGGTACTTACTTATACTGCACAGCTTTATATTTCCATTTTCTATAATCGAATCGCAGTGATACATAGTTCCTTCAATGAATTCTTCCATTTCATAGTTAGATTGTCTGCCTTCAATAAGAGAATAAATATTTCTGAGTCCGGTCAGAGATTTTATTATATAGGTCTCAGCGGAGCCCATTCCAAGCTTGGGCTTTATCACACACTTAGGATGTCTGGCTAAAAACTCAGAGCACGTATCTAAGCTAAGAGTATTTATAAAGTCAGGAACTCTTATACCATAGGTTTTGAGTCTTTCCTTCATTAAACATTTATCTCTGAAATATAAGGTGTGATTGTATGAAAGGCCGGGAATACCAAGCTCATCCCTTAGCTTGGCAGCTTGCAGGAGATTTCTTTCGCCGACACAAATCAAATGGTCGATTTTGTACCGCTCATTGACAAGCCTGGATATACTCAGAACATGTTCTTCATCGCTTATATCGCAGGAGTACAACTCCACATAGTCGGTATATGGTACTTTATGAGCACGTTCTTTACTGGTTATTATGAATAAATTATATTTATTTGAGTCTATTATAGGTATATTGTCTTTATAGTATTTTTTGTAGCTGATTCTATTTATCAGAAGTATGTTTTTCTTCATTATCAGACCTCACATTGTATATAAATTTGTTACAGAGTACTAGGTATATTATAGCAATAAAGGGGGAGAGTGTAAACTATTATGCTAAAGGAAGGAGTTAAAATGAGTTGCAGAAAAATAGCGGTTATATCGGATGTTCATGGTAATATATTGGCATTAGATGCTGTTCTGAAGGATATTGAGAAAAGAGGAATCAGTGAAATAATCAACTTGGGGGACTGTATAAGCGGCCCTCTTGAACCCACTAAAACAGCAGAACGATTGATAAAAGAAAATATTATTTGTATCAGGGGAAATAATGAAAGAGCATTGATTACCTATAAGGAGGAAAGTCAAAAATCAGCTACTTACAAATATGTAGAAAATATGCTGACTGATGAAATCACTGATTGGATAGGAAGAATGCCTGGGGAGCTGGTATATGACAGCGGGATATATGCGTGTCACGGTACTCCCGAATCCGATAAAATATATTTACTCGAACACCTTGGGCAGAATAAGGTATCGATAAAAGAGGAAGCACAAATCCGAACAATCATAGCCTCCGTAGCGCAGCCGGTAATCCTCTGCGGACACAGCCATTTGCCAGGCGCAGTACGCCTTTCAGATGGAAGACTCATAGTAAATCCCGGAAGCGTTGGACTACCGGCATATTCTGATGATCTGCCGGTCTATCACGAAATGATATCCGGATCGCCTCATGCAAAGTACGCAATAATAACGAAAAAGGATAATGTATGGGAGACAGAAAAAATATCGGTTGCTTACGACTGGGAAAGCGCGGCTGAAAAAGCAAGGGAAAATGGAAGGGAAGACTGGGCTGAGTGGTTGGTAACAGGTATGGTATAGGGTTTTTACGGGGGGAATCAATGAACGAATAAAATAAGGCTAATATTTATAAATATAGTACCTTCTGATAGTATAGTAACATGGGGTGCTTTTTTATATGGAGACAATAGCGTCTAAGGGAGGGGTAATATGAAAGGCTTTATAGAACAAAAGAGAATATTAGGGCAAGTGCGTAAGGCAGTTGAAGATTATGATATGATTTCGGAAAGAGACCGGATAGCTGTAGGAATATCCGGTAAGGATAGTATTGCATTATTGATAGCTTTAAGACAGCTGCAGAGATTTTTTGATAAGAAATTTTCTCTTCAAGCTATTACTTTAACTTTAGGAATTGGTGATTGTGATCTTACCTATACAAGGAATCTTTGTAATGAGATTGGGGTTAATTATACCATTGAAGAAACTATCATTGGTAAAATTATTTTTGGGGAAAGGCAGGAAGATAACCCCTGCTCCCTTTGCGCGAATATGAGGCGAGGTGCATTGCATAATGTGGCGAAAACTTTGGGATGCAATAAGGTGGCACTTGGACATCATAAGGATGATGCAATAGAAACCTTTATGCTTAGCACCCTATATGAGGGAAGATTTCATACCTTTTCACCAGTTACATATTTAGACAAAAAAGAATTGTATTTAATAAGACCTTTAATATATACGGAGGAAAAGGAAATAAAGGGTTTTGTAAATGCTAATAATATCATACCCATAAAGAATCCATGCCCGGTAAATGGAAAAACAAAACGTCAATATATTAAGGAACTTCTTTATAATATGACTAAAGAAAATATGGATGCTAAGGACAATATTTTTGGAGCAATAAAACGTTCAGGGATTGATGGTTGGCAGAGAATCATCTGATGGCTTTAAAGCCGGTTAACTCAACATTTTGGGTCATGCTTCCTCTCACATTATATCCGCCAATGCAATGGTACATGCAGCAGCGGTATTCCTTTACAGGATATATAACACGTATTAAAGTATTTTCGATAGTACAATGCAGTAAAAGAATAATAGCAATCAAAAGCAGATAGTGGTTACGTAGAAATACAAAAACCAGACTACCTGCTTTTTACGTTATGATTTTTACATCTCAAGGCACCTGGAGAATGCAGCATCAAATAATATGACGAAAAATAGAAAAATAAGAGGGATTAAGAGGATAAATGTAGAATTACAATTTCGATTAAGAATGATTATTTCGTTAAGAGTGATTGTTATAAGATAAGTGCCAGGGAAATCAATATTTTGGGGAGGTCGAAGAATGCTTAAGAGGATTCTGGTAAAAATTCTAGGTTTTGTAATGACAGTTGTACTTGCTTGCGGATTGGTTCCCGGGTTGAATTTTGAAGGTGGCAGGGTATTTGCAGCAGCGCCTGGGGGAACCGGTACGGAAACTGATCCCTACATAATTTCAACGCCTTCTGATTTAGTATGGGCTTCGGGTAGTATAGCAAATTATTCAAATTTATATTTCAAGCAGGTTGATGATATTGACATGAGTGGGATTGAATTTACTCCAATAGGAGCCACCTTTTCAAATCAGTTTAACGGATACTACGATGGCTGTGGGAGAAGCATATACAATTTAACCATAAACACCAATACTATTGCATATGTGGGACTGTTTGGATATGTTTCATCCTTTGGAACAGTTAAAAACATCAATCTAGTCGATGCATACATTAAAACAACCATATCTCCTGCAACTGTTTGCGCCGGTGGAATAGTCGGCTGGAGTGGCGGCATGATTCAAAACATCAGTGTTTCGGGAGCAATAGAAAGTATTACCGAGACCTCGTCAATAGGCGGCATTGTTGGACAAAACTACGGCAAGGTGGAAAACTGCTATAATACCGCTACAGTCACTGGTTATACCAGCGGCAGTATCGGAGGGATAGCGGGGTATACCGGCGATGCAAATGGGTATATTAAGTATTGTTATTCCACAGGTTCCTTTGGTGGTACTGTAACAACAAATAAGGGCGGAATTGTCGGTAATTATTATAATGGCACTGTATCAGACAATTACTTTCTGGATACTACCGCAACATACGGAATCGGCAGCAGCAGTTCCAGTTCAGGAGCTTTACCCTTAACGGCTGATTATATGTTGCTGACAGACAAATACCCAGGGTGGGGCGACAGCAATGCCTGGTACTTCAATGATACGGTTGCCCGACCGGTATTAAAAGCACCGGCACCCTATGCTTCCGACATTACTGTCAATAGAAACCCCGACGGTGTGAATGACACGATTACGGTAAGCTGGAGAGTGGCTGGAGAAACTGTTAATGTTTACAGTCTGGCGACTGGAGGAACTCTTCTTGGAAGCGGTACGGTGGCATCCGGGGAAACATCTGTTGAAATTGACATTGGCAAGCTTACTGGAGAAAGCGGCAGTGTTTATGTTGCTGCCAACACTACATTTAGAACACAGGAAGGCGCAAGGCAGGAAAAGTCATACATAATACCGGCTGCACCCACAGGGCTGACTTCTACGGCGGGATATAAGCAGGTTGTATTAAATTGGAATTCTGTTGCCGGTGCAACAAGTTATGAAGTATATCAAAGTACAGTAAGCGGAGATTACACATCAACCCCGGTTTGTACTGTAACAGCTCCGGCAACTACAGCGACTTTAACAGATCTCACGAATGATTCAACATATTATTATGTGGTCAAAGCCTTTTGCGGTAGTATTGGCAGCGCTGCTTCAAATGAAACCAGTGCAGTACCTTCATTTCCCAGCCCGACAAACCTTACAGCTGCGGTTGATAATAACACTGTAACACTTTATTGGACTGGTGTGGCCGGTATTGAAAACTATAATGTATACTATGGCACATCAAGCGGCGATTATGGCAGTCCGCTAAGTGTAAGCGATACTTATGCCAGTATAACAGGGCTATCAAACGGAACCACATATTATTTTGCAGTAAAATGCACTATTGACAGTGATGAGAGCGGATATTCGGAAGAAATATCAGCAGCTCCTGCACCTTTTGCTTTTTCAATTCCTATAACAGTTCCATTCATTGAAGGCAGCCTGCCTCAGGGGTGGGAAGCCAATAATCTTGACGCCTCTCCTCCAGCCACTCCTTTACAATGGTCTGTTGTTTCGATTGGGGCTGATGATCATACTCCTGGTTTATTACCGCATGGCGGAGGATACATGGCAAAGGTAAACTCATATGATGTTGAAACAGGACAAGCAAGACTCAGTATGTCATCATCTGTTTCCGTACCGGCAAACGGTTCATATGAATTTTCTTTCTATTTCTATATAGATCCGATAATTTGGTCAGTGGAAAATAAGATGACACCACAGGTTTCAATTGACAATGGAGCCGATTGGTCAGATCTGGGAGCGGCTATTGTTCCTGAATCAGCAACGGATGGCAATAAATGGACTGAATTTACATACAGTCTTGATGCTTATAAGGGAATGGATATCAGATTGGGGTTGTTAGCAGAGTCAGGTTATGGAAATAACATGTATATAGATGATATAAGTATTGCAAGGGTCCTGACAGTTCCTGCCGAGCCGGGTAATGTAACGGCTGTTGCAGGTAACAGCAATGCAACGGTGAGTTTTTCTGAACCTGCAGATAATGGCGGCAGTTCAATAACCAGCTATACAGTTGTTCCTTATATTGAAACAACTGCGCAATCCCTACTTGCTGCGTCAGGTGCATCGAGTCCGATAACAGTTACAGGCTTAACTAACGGAACCACATATACTTTTAAAGTTTATGCTACAAATACAATAGGGGACAGTAGTGAATCAGCAGCCTCAAATGGAGTATCACCTATAGCACTGATAGCACAGGAGGCTGTCAATTATGACAATATATCAAAAACATACGTCAATGCCAGCTTTTATCATACTGCAACAGGGGGAAGCGGCACAGGAGCATTCAGCTATACTTCAAGCGATACCGAAGTTGCAACCATAGATGCAGGCTCCGGCAATGTAACGATACTGAAGGCTGGTGCAACAACGCTTACGGCAACCAAAGCAGGTGATGAAAATTATGAAGCTGCAAGTGATACCTGTACACTGACTGTAAATCCGGCAACCCTGACAGCAACGGCAACTGCCGACAATAAGACCTATGACAGCGGTACAGCAGGGACAGGTACAATAAATCTCTCAGGCTTCATTGGAGGCGATTCCACACAGGTAACGGCAAGCGGGACCTTTACCTTTGAAAGTGCAGGTGCCGGCAATGAAAAAACGGTCAACGTGACTGGGATAACCCTTGGGGGAGTCAAGGCAGGGAACTATACCCCAGGCAATACGATGACAACTACAACTGCAGATATTGCTCCCAAGCCCCTTACAGCCACGGCAGCGGCAGATGACAAGACTTTTGACGGCAATACCGCCGCAAACGGAAGCATTAACCTGGACGCGGTTGAGGCAGCTGACGCCGGACAGGTCACAGCAAGCGGAACCTTTGCTTTTGAAGATCCTGCGGTTGGTGATGGCAAAACAGTCAATGCAACGGATATCTACCTTGCCGGGGCAAAATCGGGGAACTATACCCTCGGCAATACGACTGCGACAGCATCAGCAAACATTACCAAGGCAAATATAACCACCGTAAGCTATAACAATGAAACGGAAAACTATGACGGAAATGAGAAAACACTGCTACTCACCGGATCTCTGCCCGAAGGTGCAAGCGTTGTATACAGCGGAAATGCAGGAACAGATGCAGGTACATACGATGCAACTGCGCAGATAACGGGAGGAGCAAATTACAACAATAAAACATTGAATGCCATACTGACGATAAGCAAGGCAGCCTTGACAGCGACAGTGGGCAATTACACCAAGACATACGGGGAGGCTAATCCTGATTTTACGGTAGAAGTAACCGGTTTTTTAAACGATGAAACTACAGGGACTGCAGCAGGCTATATGGAGCCGACGGCAAGCTCTACGGCAACAGCTGCAACTGACTCAGGGACGGCATCCATAACCATAAGCGGCGGCAGCGCCGCCAACTATACTTTTGATACAACGGATACAGGAATATTGACAATATATCCCAAGCCGCTTACCGCCACTGCAACAGCTGACGACAAGATATATAACGGCAATACCTCAACTACCGGAACGGTAAACCTTTCGGTTATTGAAGCAGTTGACGCGGGACAGGTCACCGCAAGTGGAACCTTTGAATTTGAAAGCCCCGGTGCAGGAATAGGAAAGACTGTTAACGTAACAGGGATAACCCTTGGGGGAGCTAAAGCAGGGAACTATTCCCTCGGAAATACGACAACAGCAACAACTGAGGACATTGCCCCCAAGACCATCACTGCAACTGCAACAGCAGATGACAAGCCCTTTGACGGAAGCAACGCAGCGACAGGAACAATTTCTCTTGCTGGAGTCATTGACGGTGATGATGCAACTGCAGCGGGTATATTTGCATTTATAGATTCAGCTGTTGGTGACGGGAAAACCGTAAACGTAACGGATATCACTCTTGAAGGAGACGATGCAGGGAACTATACTCTCGACAATACGACTGCGGCAACGACGGCAAATATAACAAAACAGGTACTGAGCATAGAAGTAACAACCCTTCCGGGCCAAACGACCTATGAATACGGCGAAGAATTGGACCCGACCGGAGGAGAGATTACAATAACATACACTGATGCTTCCTCATCAACACTTTCACTGACATCCGAAATGTGTGACGCTGACGATACTCCGGCAATAGGTGTCAGAGAAGTAACCGTGACATATCTTGGACACACCGGTACCTTTGAAGTAACCTATATAAAAGCCGGTCAAACAGCTCCTGAAGCACCGGAGTGCAGTGTGACAAAAGAGGGGATAACCGTAACATCGCCTGTAGGAGCAGCATTCGAATACAGTATTGACGGAGGCACAAATTGGCAGGTAAGTGTCAATTTCACAGAACTTACTCATGGAACATCGTATACAATTAAAGCGCGTCTGAAGGAAACGTCCACCCATAATGCCTCGGATGCATCTCCGGGAACAGATGTGACATTTGTCGACAGTACAGCTCCTACCCTGACCCCGGTATTTGTAAACCGTACAAGTAATACGGAAGCTACGGTGAAATTCAATTCGGATGAAGCAGGAGAGTACTATTACGTAGTAGTCAACGAGGGAGATCCGGAGCCTGCTATAGACACCGGCGGAGCGGGTGAAGCTTGTGAGGCTGGGGATATAACATTAAACCCGACGCTGACCGCAGGAGCGAAGGATATTTATACCATAGTCAAGGATGAGGCGGGTAATGACAGCGAAGCACTTGAGGTCAATATTCCGGCTTATGTAATGACAGATGCCGAAAAAGCGGCAATAGACCTGGATGCTTTAATGTGGGAAGACATAAAAGGTGCAAACGGCTCACAGTACAATGTGACGGAAGACCTTGAGCTTACTGTTGCCGGGGCAGTATATGGCTCCAATATATCATGGGAATCCAGTGATATTGCTGTAGTGGGTATAACCGGAGAAGTAACAAGACCGGCCTTTTCGGAGGGAGATGCCGATATAACGCTGACAGCCGGCATATTCTACGACGTAACAAGTGCTGAAAAGGAATTTGCCATTAAAGTGCTGGCAGTAGATGCATCTTCAGATGCAGACTTGTCCGCACTATACATAAGCGGTGTCACTCTGTCCACTACATTCAGAAGTGATGTTACAAGCTACAGCGGTAGTGTGGGTTATGAAACAAGCAGCATTACAGTAACTCCAACGGCATCGGACAGCCAAGCCACGGTAACGGTAAATGGGAATCCGCTGGTTGGTGGAAGTAAAACTGTATCATTGAGCACCGGTGCCAATATCATAACCATTGAAGTTACGGCAGAGGATGGAAAAACAAAGACCTATACCGCTACAGTTACCAGGGCAAGTAGAGATAGAGACGAAGATGACAGGGATAATGAAGACCGCTCAGACATAGTCACTCCGCCCGCCCCTACCCCTACCCCTGCTCCTGGCACCGGTACAGGAGATGAAGACAGTGGTGAAATAATAGTCGATGATGAGGCTGGGATGGGTAAAACCGAAATAGTTTCAGAAGATGGGAAAACTACAACAACGGTTACCATTGACGATGAAAAGATCAATGAAAAACTGGAATCTTCCGGTAATGGTAGTACAGTAGTAATTCCTGTTGACAACGGATCAGACGTAGTAGTTGGTGAACTGAACGGACAGACTGTAAAGAACATGGAACAAAAAGAAGCAGTCCTTGAAATAAAGACGGAAAACGTAAGCTACACACTGCCGGCATCCGAAATCAACATAGACAATGTATCGGAGCAGATAGGGCAGCAGGTAGCTCTGAAGGACATCAAAATAAGCGTAACCATAGCAGAACCGCTGGCAGACACCGTAAAAATAGTAGAAGACACTGCAAACAAAAATAACTACCAGATAGTAGTAAAACCGATAGAGTTCGACATAACCTGCACCAGCGGTGATAAAACCGTAAATGTATCTAAATTCAACGGGTACGTAGAAAGAACAGTAGCAATACCTGAGGGCATAGACCCAAGTAAAATAACAACAGGAATCGTATTAAACAGTGACGGGACCTTCTCCCATGTACCGACAACCATAGTAATAATAGATGGCAAATACTATGCAAAGATAAACAGTTTAACAAATAGTACCTATACGGTAATCTGGAATCCTAAGACGTTCAAGGATGTTGAAAGCCACTGGGCGAAGGAAGCAATCAATGATATGGGTTCAAGACTTGTTATTGACGGTTTTGATGATGGTAAATTTGAGCCGGACAGGGATATCACAAGAGCAGAGTTTGCAGCAATTGTAGTCAGGGCACTTGGACTTATGAAACTTGGAACCGGAGAGGATACTTTCAAGGATGTAGCGAAAGATGCCTGGTATTACGATGCAGTATCTATTGCCTATGAATATGGAATCATATCCGGCTATGGGAATGGCAAGTTCGGGCCAATGGATAAAATCACCCGGGAACAGGCCATGAGCATGATCGCCAGGGCTATGACTATCACCAGATTAAAGATGGAAATCACGGCTGATGAATTGAACGGAATCCTGGCGGAATATGCCGGTGCCGGCAAGTCTTCCGATTGGGCGAAAACAGGCATAGCATCATGCCTTAAGGCGGGAATAGTGACGCAGCAGAACGGTACGATTCTTCCACTGAAGGAGAATATAACTAGAGCAGAGGTTGCAGTTATTGTAAGAAGGCTTCTTCAGAAATCAGGATTGATTTAGCCAAAGCGTGATATAGTTGGTTACTATATGTTTCGCACTAAACATTTTACATTGAATTAATATAGTGCGAAACATTTTCCTTGATTTATATGTCGTGAAAAGTACATATTCGATAATGCAAAATCAGAATTTGTTATGCGATATACCGAAAAAGCAAAATTTAATTATGAAGGTAGATACATACCCCAAAATGAGTATACCTGATATTAGGAATACCACGGCTATACCCATGATTCAAAAGGGCTTTTAGCTATGAGTAGAAAAGAATAACCTCCTTTGTTAGAATTATTGCAGGTTCGTCAACCGCAATAAAAACAAAGGAGGTATCCAATTGGACAGTCAAAGTTTAGCACATAGTAATTGGAATTTTAAATATCATATTGTATTTGCACCAAAGTATCATAGGCAAGTAATATATAGGTAAAATATTAAGAACACTATATGTTTCTTTAGCTGTGGCAGCCATGCTCATGTTCATGGCATGAGTCGCCAGAGTCAATAAGTGATCCGGCAAGCCATTTAAGAGCGGCTGTCTTTACATCGCCGGAACATCCACGCAATACTTCTATACCTGAATTGTTTAAAACACTCACAGCACCTTCACCCATATTGCCGGCAAGCATAATTTTAACTCCCATTTCTGAAAGTACCTGAGCAATATTTGATTTGCATCCGCAACCAGATGGGGATGCGATGGTTTCATGACCAACGATTTCTTTGCTATTGTCGTCAACTGTGAAAATAGTGAAATATTCACAATGGCCAAAATGATCGTCGATAATATTCTGGCGCGATGGTAATGCAATTTTCATATAATCATTCCTCCGATAACAATTTGTTAAAGCGGCATTATACATTGTGATATAATTGACATATGCCCTTTACGTATTATAATATATCTATAATTGGCATATGTCAATTATAGATATCAGAAGGTGTAAAAAAAAAAATAAAATTTAAACTGTAGTATATTGAACGCACTTAAGGTAGTAAATCGGGTATAGTGCGAATTCAATGAAAATCAAGGAAACATTTACGCGAAACTTGAATTAGTGATGCAAAATGTTTTTCGCGAAATATATAGTTTAAATGGTTTGTGTACTTAAAAAGTAATAGCTATTTAAAGGAGTGGAGAAAATGGTAAGCATAAGAAAATTGAGAAGCATTCAGGGAAAGATTATTTTATACTTCGTGATGGCAATTCTTATTATTAATTTAGTAACAGGTTTATTACAGTATAAAGAAAGAAGCGAAAAATTATTAGAAGATACTAGAGTGGAAGTTTCACATCTGGCAGCAGCGGCAGCACTATTAATTGATGGGGATAGCCATCAGAAATTAACAAAACCGGAGGATCAACTAAACGGCACATATAATGGCATTAGGGCTGAAATGCAGAAATTTCAAAAGGAAATCGGAGTAACTAATATTTATACTTTAGTAGAAAGTGGAGATAAAACCCAATTTGTTGTAGATGCAGCGGAGGAAAATGTAGCAGATTTAGGATATGAATATGACTATTTACCGGCTATGAAGAGTGCTTTTAATGGAACTGCTTATGCGAACGAAGAAATATATACAGATCAATGGGGAACTTTTCTTTCGGGGTATGCGCCAATTAGGAATAGTAATGGAGAAGTAGTCGCTATTATAGGGATTGATATTGATGCTAGTAATATTTTAAGTGAGAAAATAGAGTTAGTAAAAACTTTAATTGTAAACATTATTTTTAGTCTGGCTTTAACCCTGATATTATCAATCTTCTTATCTAAAAAAATTACAAAACCTATCAAGCTCCTTGTAGCACGCTTTAAAGAGCTCAGTTCAGCAGGAGGAGACCTGACTCAGAAGGTTGAAATTAAAACGGGAGACGAATTAGAACTATTGGGAGATGTTGTTACTGAGTTTATAGGGAATATTAGGGATATCGTTAAGCAAATAACCAATACGGCTGATAGTGTTGCCAGTTCAGCTGAAGGATTAAATATTACTATTGGTGAAAATCAGAGGGCAGTGGAAGAAGTTACTAATTCCATTCAGAATATTGCATCATGTACTTCAAAACAAGCTGGAAATGTTAATGATATTTCCTATAAAATACAAAATATTGCTGTTGATATTAATGAAAATGAGAAGAAGGTTAAGAGCATTACTAACTCGGTTGATGAAACTAGAAAGCTTATAAACAATGGGTTGGAAGCAGTAAACAATCAAAACATAAAAACTGAACAGAGTATGAGTGCTTTTAAAAAGGTTATCGATGGGGTTGAGAAGCTTGCTAAGGAATCACAAGAAGTTGGAAATATTCTTGCAACAATCACTAACATTTCGGAACAAACCAATTTGTTAGCACTTAATGCGGCCATTGAAGCTGCCAGAGCAGGAGAGCATGGAAGAGGCTTTTCTGTAGTAGCCGATGAGGTAAGAAAATTATCAGAAGGATCAACAGCAGCTGCAACAGAAATATCACAAATTCTCCAAAGAATAAATTCAAATGCTAAGGAAGCTATTGAGGGAATTAACAATGCAGATTTAATTACCAAGGAACAAAAAAAGGCAGTAGATAGTACGAGTGTAACTTTTAAAGACATAACTAATGAGATAGAGCACATGATTCAGAGCATCCACATAATAAGCAACTCATTCAAAGGTATTACTGAGAATACAAATAGTATAGCGGAAAAAATACAAGGAATTTCTTCAGCATCTCAAGAGAATGCGGCAACAGCTGAGGAGGTATCTGCCAGCAGCGAGGAACAGAATGCAGCTATGGAAGAGATAGGTGCAACTGTTGAGAATTTGAATAGCTTAAGCGGAAAGTTAAGAAATATTATATCCAAATTCCAAATATAGCTTGGCAATTTATGCATGCTGAATGTGAGATGTTAGTTATTCTGGGTAATGAACCGAACAAAATCTGGCTAATATTTATAAATATAGCACCTTCTGATAGTATATTAACAGGGGGTGCTTTTTTATGGGGAGACTATGGCACCAAAATGGGAGTGGTAATATGAAAGGGGTTCTTTCCAGAGTTAGTTGAATTCAGTTAAAAAATGTGGTATAATGAAATGGTCATCACAAAGGAAAAGAGGCTATTTTATGGATGAATTTATTAAGCTTTTGAATGAAAATCTGGATTATGTAG
>Ga0209467_1001197_pt1 | contig 24226 bp, 22 predicted proteins | sample Higcelwee11metaG_FD_187175 | JGI IMG/M metagenome (GOLD analysis project Ga0209467, IMG submission 187175) | Freshwater pond sediment microbial communities from the University of Edinburgh, under environmental carbon perturbations - High... | ecosystem: Environmental > Aquatic > Freshwater >... | reverse complement strand
ATGTCAAGTGTTTTAATAAAAATATATTGAATTTAATTCAGTTTTCTAAATATTGATTCGTTTAAGGTGCATATACCAATTACTGTAACGATAGCTTTATGACATTGCCCCGGATGGGGCGGCAATGCAGGGAATTCCATATATCGTCTTGATTCACGACTTTCCTGAACCGGACCCGCAGAGCTTTTCTTCTTAGGCGGCCTTTGGCCCGGTGAAGGAATGTGGCGAGCCATTCTTCATGTTCATGCTCCAGAGAACTTCTTCATGCTCTTTCTCACGAGCCCTTGTGTGAATCTGTTGTTAGATGTTGTAGGCTGCCCCGTAACTCAGAGGCGACCATGGACGGGAGCCCCTTTAATTCTTTGCTCGATACTAAAACCAATTTAATTTCTTAAATCTAATTAAGTGTTTTTTCACACAAAATCTCTGGAAGGCTAATTGCAGGAGACCACATTCCAGATGTTATCTTTAAATATGTTTGACATAAGGATACAATTTTTTCCTTATCTCCAAACCTTAACTTTTTTCTTTCAATTTCTGATAAACTTTGAAATGCATTATCACAATAGCCGAACGTCGATAAATATAATCCTGATTCTCTCTTCTCAGTGACTATCACATTTAGAAAATCTTTAACTGCTTGTTTGCCAACCTTTTGCCCTGAACGCCAATGTTTTATTTCAACTATATATGTATTCTTTTCCCCATTTATAGTACATTGTAAAATAATATCTTTACCACCATCTTTACTACTCGGGGTTAATTTCACATGAAATCCCATACCATCAAAGATTTCTGCAATCATTCTTTCAATATCTCTCCATTCAAGTTTATATAAATTCATTGGATCATCGGCAACCAATGAGGCAAACTTTTTACTTATTGCCTTTAGAATTTCTTGAATTTCGAGAGTATTTATATCACTTTCAGTTTCAATTTTTCCAATCCATCTTTTAAGTCCTTCTAAATCTAAAATTTCAATAGAAATAGGTTCGGTTTGTTGAATAATTTCTTGAACTTTTTTATTAACTTTCCTGTTGGTAACTATTAAAAGTTTATCAAAATTGTTCAACATAGACATTCCAAATGATGCATATATATCTCTTGCGCTAACATGTGAATTTTTACATTCTATCCCTAATTTTATAGTCTTATCCTGATCTATAAGTTTTCTTTCTGCAAGAATGTCTATGCCCATATCACCTGGACCGTGTGTAAAATTTGCTATGTACTCTTCATGTTTTAGAAGTGGTATAAGTATTTCGCTCAATTGCTTTTCAAACTGTATATTATCAGTTTTAGTAGCATCTTCTATCTCCATCATCTTTTTAATTAATGAATTCTTTTCATCTATTTTCACACCAGTCATCCTTTCAGTCAAGTTTTCTTTGTATCCCATTATACCTTTTCAAAACTGGTATTAATACATCATCAATCAATTTGTATATCTTACAATCTAAGTATAATAATATTTCTCCAAAGTACTGCCTGTGAAAACCCCGACACGATGTCGGGGCAATGCAGCCTATTTCATCTAACGTGTGTATCTGAGATGTCGATAAATCGGACCCTCGAAGCCTTTCTTCTTTGGCGGCACTTGTGCCCGATGAATCGATATGAGCAGGATGACCCGTAAGCATGCTCTTTACTCAGATACGTTGATATACGCTGTTCCCCTTAAAAATAAAACTCCAAAGTTCTTCTAAAAATAAAAGTTTTTAATCCAATAATGCAAATAATACTCCAGCAATTTTCTCTTTATATAGATGATTAATAAAACTTCCATCTTTGTTCGTCAATAAATGGCTTGATTTCTTTTTCAATTTCTTCATCGCTCCAACTAGAACCATAAAAACTAAAATAATTCCATGCTCCTATTGGTTTTATTTCATCTATTTTTAGAAAAAATGACTTTCTAAAATATCTCATAATATTGAACACCGAGTCATTATTTGATGCTTCTATCAAATATTTAACCATGTCTATTACTGACGTATTTCTTTCTGCTAAATCTCTTAATTTATGAATTATTTCATACCTTAATTGAGTTTCTTCGCTTTCCATTTTCGATCAATCCTTTTCAGAATAGCTAATTGGTAAAGTTCACTATATATGTTAGCCGAATTCAACAACCTTCAAAGACTCTAATTATTCAGAGGAATAGCGTATATCGTTTAGCATGGCTGACGCCGTTTGAGCCGGACCCATGAGAAAGACCCGTGAGAGCCGCTGTGCGGCCGGCGAAACGGTGTGGTGCGGCTTGCTTCATGCTCCTTCTCCAGAGGCTTTGCTTCATGATCTTCTAATCCGCATCTTTACAGCCATGCATTGATCTCCGACGTATCCTGACCCGTGATTCAGAAATTCCCACGGATGGGAATTCCTCAAATATACCTTATCTGTGTTTCTACTCAACTTGTTTATTACCGTTTTCAACACTACTCTGTCCAAATTTAACTTGCCCACTTTCCATTTGTCCAACTGTAGTTATAATTTTGGATTTTTTCCCGTTTTCCACATCTAAAAACTCCACACTACTAAGAATCTTAACTGTTTTTCTTTTAGTACCATAAGTAATGATAAAATTCCCATTTTGATAACCATACTTATTTGCTATATATCTAATAATGATATTAAAAACATCATCTCTGTCTTCACTATCTTCATTTTCAAAAGGATATTTTTCAACAACAAAGTTTCCTTTACTATTTTGGGTACAGACTAAGATTTTCTCACACTCTTTAAATCTACTAAAATTACAAATCAACAACTTAATATCATCAGCTGATTCCTTTTCTTTAATATCAATAATAGCACATGTATATTTTTTTAATACACTTATCTTAAATGTACATTTATAATAATCTAAAGTCATAATCCCTCCAAGTACACTAAACTTCAAAGTCTTACCCTAGCAAAATCCTGCCATGGATGGCAGCAAACAGGATATGTCGGAGATCGTCCCGCATGGAAGACGTTCCAGAGTCGGACCCGCAGAGCTTTTCTTCGAAGGCGGTGCTTGTCACCCGACGATGGAATGTGGTGCGGCATGCTCCGTGCTCCTTCTCCAGAGAATTTACTCCATGACCTTCTTGCCCGCACCTTTACTGCCATGCATTGTTATGTGGAGGATGGTGCCCCGCAGAGCCCTTCTTAAAAGGAACCCCACTCAAATTGATATTCAAAGCCGGACCAATCAGTTGTAAGGATCAAAGATTCTCTCTCGTCCAACTTCCCCAACTGCACCCATGATCAAATTGTCCATTTCTTCACTATTTACCGTAATCTCACCAACAACACCTTCAATGTCGAAATTATATTCCTTTTGCTGAATCCAAAAATAAGCAGTTTTACTTGTCTTATCTCCGAAATAAATATTTATTTTGTATTCTCCTGGTAATCTATCTAGAAATAAATTTTCATTTACATTACTCTTCTTCAATATATCAATAAACTTTTTAATAACCTTGCTATCGTCAATTATTTTCTCTTCCTTTTCTTCATACTTTTTTGTTGCCTTGTTACTATGAACCGATACAATACCAATTTTTACAATTTTGTCGAAGTTAACATCTGTTAGCTTGATTGAAACTGAGCTTTGCTGCGTTGTCTGAATTTGGTGACTATCTGTTTCACTTTTATTGTTTTCTTTCTGCACATTACAGCTTATAAGCACTAATCCTAATAAAGCCAGCCCAACTAATCCAAATCTTTTCATCTTGTTCAAAACCCTCCCTCATTAATCTACAAATATTAAAGATATAAATATCTTACAATAATTAGGAAAACATTTCCGAATTGCGAATGCACCATCTTTCACATAACGTCGGCATGGCTGACGCCGTTCGAGCCGGACCCTTAAGAAAGACCCGTGAGCGGCACTACGTGCCCGGCGAGACGGTGTGGTGCGGCACACTTCATGCTCCTTCTCCAGAGGCTTTACTCCGTGATCTTACTGTTCCGCACCTTTACAGCCATGCATTGATCTCCGTCGTATCCTGACCCGTAATTCAGAAATTTCCACGGACGGAAATTCCTCACTAAAAGCCTAAAATAGTTTCTTATTAAAGTTTTAGGCTAAACGTGTATTTAAAACACTTTTCCTAAACAAAACTTCCGTTATAAAATAATGTATAAATCCTATTGTAAGTCCAATAAATGAAATAATACCATTTATATAAAAACCAAAATCCATTAATAATATCGAATGTATAAAAGCAACTAATAATATTATAGTACTTATTATCACATCAATCCTCTGCTTTTTTATAAAAATGCTTTTCAAGTGTATTACCAACCATAGTATTGAAAAGTATGCAGGTAAAAAAACAATCATTGTAATATCTGTAAACAACGTAAACTCATTATCTTTGTAATTTGGATAAAACTTAACAACTAAATAAGTTAAAAATATTACCGATACCAAAACCCAACATATGTGAATTGCTGTCATCCCTTTTTTCAAGTATACCAACTCCTAAATTTAGTTAATCTCCAAAGCCTTTCCCTATCAAAACTCCGCCATGGATGGCGGAAAAAACAGGATATGTCGGAGATCGTTTAGTATGGCTGACGCCGTTTGAGCCGGACCTATGAGAATGACCCGTGAGAGCCACTGTGTGGCCGGCGAAACGGTGTGGTGCGGCTTGCTACATGCTCCTTCTCCAGAGGCTTTGCTTCATGATTTTCTAATCCGAACCTTTACAGCCATGCATTGATCTCCGACGTATCCTGACCCGTGATTCAGAAATTCCCACGGACGGGAATTTCCCTCATATAACTTGGCTTAGTCAACTACTTAATTTATTTAGCTTTAAAGCAAGTTCTTTTGCATTATTTAATGCGTCATCATCCTTATTTGCTTGAACCTCATTTGTCTTTAAAGATAACACAATTCCAATCTGTTGTGCATTTATATGTCTAAAAATAATATTCGCTCTTTCTATTGCTGGCTTAATGCTTCCATCTCCACCACCAGTTAATATAAGGATACTATTTTTTCTCTTCAATCTGAAGTTACTATCTTTTCTAATATATCTTGATGAATAAAAATATTGAAGCCTACTGGCAAAGCTTAATAGTTTTCCTGTTAGTTCAGAGAAATAAATTGGTGAAGCTATTATTACATTGTCAACTTCATCAAAAAGTTTATATACTTCTTGCATTTCATCATTTATTGAACACCCATTATTTTCCCAACAATATCTGCAATCTGTACAAGGACTAATATCATCATAATATGTATTTATAATTTTAACCTCACCTTTGAGGTATTTTATCATTTCTTTTGTTAAAGTCGCACAATTCCCATTTTCCCTTGGAGATCCGTTAATAATTAGTGTTTTCAGTATATTCACCACCATTCTTCAAAGCCTTACCCTAGCAAAACCCCGCCATGGATGGCGGGCAAAACAGGATATGTCGGAGATCGTCCTATACCCGACACACCTATCATATACACAATCAATTCGTCGACATACACGACACTAGTGTCGTGTATGTAACCTATTCCTGCATAATTCTATCTAATGGACTTTGTATTCTCGAAAAATCTTTCTCACTTACATGAGTATAAATTTCTGTTGTTTTTGAGCTTGAATGCTCAAGTAATTCCTGAATATACCTCAAATCAATCCCACTTTCCAGCAAATGAGTTGCAAAAGAATGCCTTAATGTATGTACTGATACATCTTTCTTTATTTCTGCTTTAACCGCAGCATTTTCAAATGCTCTCTGTATTGATCGTTCAGTAATATGGTCATCCTTGTCTTGTCCTTCAAACAACCAGTTTGTTGGTTTATATACTGAAAGGTATTGTGTGCTAATTTCCAAAGCAGCCTTTGATAAAATTGTATATCTATCTTTTTTGCCTTTTGCACCATTTACAAATATCAGGTTCCTATTACTGTCTATATCTTGTATTCTTATCTTAGCTGCTTCACTTACCCTTAAACCAGCTGAATAGATAAGCATCACCATCGTTTTGTGTTTTAAATTATCAATGGATTGAATGATTCTGAAAACTTCATCTTTGCTTAATACGCTTGGCAGTTTTCGCTCTCTTTTAGGACGCTTAATATCAAATTCAAAATCGCTATTTACGCCTAATTCTCCAAACAATAACCTCAATGCACTAATAGATTGGTCTATATAGTTTGTTGATTTCTTTTCCTCAACATATTTTAAAAGGAATTTCTTTACATCTTCTTTTTCTATTTCTTCAAATTTCTTATCACAAAATTCAAAAAATCTCTTAATATGTCCAAGGTAATTCTTTTCGGTCTGAAAACTGTAATTTCTTAACCTTATCTCATTTTTTGCAATTTTCAAAATATCATTATCTCTATCATCCACAAGACTGTTTGAGAATATGATATTGTCTTTTTCAAAAAGCTTTTTAATACTGTCAATTGATTTCTTATCATTTGGTATACACCATATTTTATCAGATTGAACCCATTTTCGTCCATTAATTGTCCTAATCTTTTTAACATTTTCTAGCGAATACGGTAATTTTACAGATAATAACCCATCTGAATAATCACAAACAAATACTGACATAAACTTCACCTACACACCAATAATAATTTCACGAACATATGTTCATATAATTATTATATACATATCTGATAAAAATATCAACTATAATACGAATTTGGAATGTATGTCTTACCCAAATTAATATATTAATAAGTGGGAATCTATCACTTTCCATGAAATCTTCCCATTTTTTACACTATAACTAAGCAACATATTCCCTTCTATGTGCCCATCCTCGAATTCTGCAAAAACCCATTTATCCGAAAGAACACTTATACCTTTTTCGGAATAGAAACCCATCTTTCCTCCTAAAACACCTTTATTCGGAATTAATTCATTATGCTTCATGAGATCTTTTTTAATATCCTGCACATTAACATCAAATCCTTGACGTTTCAAAGCAAAATTAATACTCTCATCTTTTGATGAAATTTCGTTTATAATCAGAGAGCACTCCTCAGATTCGTCTGTGAGCTTTGCAACTTTCATATTCAAAGTTTCTTCTTTCTTCGACCAGGTTGTCTGCTCAGCTTTTAATTCCGAGAATTTTTGATTAAGCGTATTAAATTTTGTCTGCTCTGCTTTTAATTCTAAGGCTTTTTGATTAAACATATTCAATGTTGTCTGATATTTATTAACAACAAATATGGTGGTCACTACCATGGCAATAACTATTAAAATCCAAATAATTCTTTCTTTTTTGCCTAAAATGCTTGTCATAATGCCTTCTCCTCGTATAATAGTTTTTGTTAAGGTTTTATATAAGAATTTCCAGTTAAACACTTACGTGTTCACCTTAAACTCACTGAAAATTCACTTCAAAGACATCTTCAAAGATTTCTTCGAAGGCTCTCTAAAAAACATACATAAGGTATATGCTTAATACTTAGTATTAAGCGGCCTTGCGGCCACTGTACATTGAAAAATTAATCTTTTTTGCTATTGAACTTAACTAATGCTCGTGAAACAATATAATTAAGCTATTGAGGACGGTTCTGCTTTCTCCTGTTGAACCTTTTATGGTTGCTTCTTTCAAAGTCAGTTCCCCTGTCCTGATGTTAGCTTTAAACCGCTGGGTGTTTTTCTCTCAAAGCACTCTCCTGTATGGCAGTTCAAGGAGTCGTGCATAGTGCTTTAAGAGGTGTATTCTAATTGCGAGGATGTTGATGCATCAGGTAGCACGGGCATTAGTTAAGTTCAATAGCTTTAATTTAATAATAAATCAAAGAAGGAGGTGATTTCATTGTCAAATTCATTATTGGTAGGTATTGATGTTAGTCTTAAAGACAACAAAGTTCGTATCCTCCATCCTGATGGAACCAGCCTTTCAAAATTTACTGTTTTAAACTCTGTTACTGGTGCAAAAGCTTTTACTCAAAGAGTTGCAGCAGTTGCAGAAAAACATAATTTTGATTCAATTGTAATAGGTCTTGAATCTACTTCAGTCTACGGCGATCCACTTGTTTACTTCTTAAAGCAAGACGCCGCAATTAATAGATTCAATACTAAAATCCATGTACTTAACCCCACACAGGTCAATAAGTTTAAGCAAATGTACCCTGACCTTCCCAAAACCGATGATATAGACGCTTGGATCATAGCTGAACATCTACGCTTCGGTCGTATCAATAAGGAGGTCTACATGGATGATAAGTATAAGGCTCTTCAAAAGCTTACAAGAGCCAGATACCATACAGTTCAAAGCCTTACAAAAGAAAAGAACTGGTTCCTTAACAATCTATTCTTGAAATTTTCTTCACTTGCTCAAGAGAAGATTTTTTCAGATAGATTTGGAGCTACATCCAGCAGCATCATTGAAGATTTCTTTTCTGTAGATGAAATTTCTTATATGCCAATCGAAGAATTGGTAGAGTTCATCAACAAAAAAGGTAAAGGACATTTTGAGAACCCTGTTGAAGTTGCTGCCGCTGTTCAAAAAGCAGCAAGAAGTTCATATCGTCTCCCCAAGACGGTTACGGACTCTGTTAATCAGGTTCTCTCTGTATCTTTTTTAGCTATAAAAGCCTACAAAGAACAGCTTAAGATCTTTGATAAGGCAATCGAGGAACAGATCAAGCTAATTCCTAATACTTTGACCTCAATCAAAGGAATTGGTCCTGTTTACTCTGCTGGAATAATAGCAGAAATTGGTGATATTCATCGTTTCAATGATCAAGCTGCATTGGCAAAATTTGCGGGCATTGCCTGGACAAAACACCAGTCAGGCAATTTTACGGCTGCATATACCAAATTAATTAAATCTGGTAATAGATATTTGCGTTATTACCTCATGGAAGCCACTAACAAAGTGAGATTGCACGATCACGAGTTAAAACGCTTCTATGATAAAAAATACAGCCAAACCCCAAAAACTGCACATAAGAGAGCACTTGTACTAACTGCCAGAAAATTTGTCCGACTTGTTTATGCTCTGCTGCATAGCAATCGGCTTTATGTTCCACCAAAAGGAAATTAATTTTCTTTTGGTTGTACCATATCCTACCATATTTAACATTTGATTTTGGTAGGTTTATTAGGGTGATGTTCTTTTGCGTCTTTTTTACAAAAACTATACGTTTTCAGCCTTTATTTTTTCCATTTATCTCTTGACATTTTACCGCTGGACTTTAAAAAAATTCTATCTGTACCTTAGGTGATTCCTAAAAAATAACTGGTCAACTGGCGATTTCAAAAATATTGATTTTAGTACTTTTCACCATTAAAAATTGACCAAGGAAATTTTTGAAATCGCCTTATATAAATGATAAATTATTGATATTTTCAAAACAATATCGCTTTGTAACAACTTTAAGGAAAAGAGGCATTACAAATGTAATATATTTTGCCCTTACACGGTAAGATATTTTTCAACATTCCTTAATTTCTGATATAATGATATTGATTATATTAATCGTATTTAATATAGATTAAATACAATTAATCTTTTACATTTATCTATTGCAAAATGTAAGATTAATAATGTATTTAATATAGAATGTTGTGGAAATTAATGGTATTGTAGTGAAAGGTGAGATAAAGATAATGATTAAGGTACTGGTAGTTGATGATGTAGCTATCCTTAGAAACAGTTTGAAATTTATGCTTGAGGTGGACAAAGATATAAATGTAATTGGCACAGCATCGAACGGAAGAGAAGCCTACGAAATATGCCATACACTTATGCCTGATATAGTTATTATGGATTTAAGGATGCCTGACTGTGACGGTGTTCAAGGTACAGAACTTATAAAAAGCAGTTTTCCTGAGATAAAGGTTATTGTTTTAACTACATTTAAAGAGGAAGAAGATATCCAAGAAGCTATTGGTAGCGGTGCAGATGGATACATCCTTAAAGATATCGAGCCTGATGAGCTTATTGCTGCTATTAAAAATACATATAAAGGGTTTTACACTGTACAAAAAAGCGTTTACGAATCTATGGCAAAAAATGCACAAAAAAGACAGAGTGAGCCCAATACGGAAACAAAGACCGATTCGCCTAGTGAATTATATGATAAAAATGGAAAGCCAATTCTATCTCCTCAGGATATAGAAATTATTAGATACATTGTAAATGGAAAAAATTCTAAAGAGATTTCAAAATTATTATTTTTATCTGAAGGACATGTCAGAAATCAGATTTCAAGAATAATAAGAAAACTCGATCTTACGGATAGAATGCAACTTTCTCTTTTTGCAGTGAAAAATAACCTTTTATAATACATATGAGTGTAAAAGATTAGTTGTATTTAATATAGGATATAAAGGAAGATTTTTACTATGATGCCTCCAACATCAATGCTGAGAATGAACTATATATTTATGATAATTACATTTGTTTATTCCTGTGCAATATTTTGTGACATCTACTTTAAAGCAAAAATAAGAAAAGATAAATCTAATTTGTTGATTCTGCCAACAGCTGTTATCATTGTATCAATAGGATTTATACTTGAGGTACCACAATCAGGATTTTTTTACTGTACGATAGTTTCGTCATTCTTGATATTTACAGGTCTTTGTTTGTTAGGCTATTCATGGATTGTGCTTTCTTTATATCTCGCATCAAAAAACAATTTAATTAATATGGTTTTGAAAACAATTGCTGCATTTCCCGTGATTTTTATATTGTTAGTTGTTTACTTAAACCCTATTCACCATTTACTGAATATCATGCCCCACGACTTTAATATGACGTATAGCATGCTGTATTATAGCATCTTAAAGCTTAATGCTTTGTATATAATAATAGCTACTATTATTTTAAAATATAATTTTATAAAAAACAAAAAGCTTCCTATAGGGCGTAAATTAATAATTTTATCAGTTTTATTATATGTAAATGTTTACATTTTAATAAGGATTTTATTTAAAAATTCTCTTGAGTTAATGCCACTTTTCAGCGTAATATGCTTCCATATTATGATTTATTCTATCTCCGTAAGATACAAGCTATTTGATATTATACCTAGCTCTATTAGTTCTCTGGTTCAAAATATGGATCAATCCATCCTTATAGTTGATACAAAACAAAATATTGTGAGCTATAATAATTCTTTCAAAGTAGCATTTGGTGAAAAAATGGATATTAAAGACTCAGATACTCTTGGATTATTTGTCAATAAATTGAGAGAGCTAACCTGCGACGATGAAGATAGTCAGAGCATCTTAAGAAAAATGCTCCTTAAAAATAATATGAAGGATTCTGGAAAAATTCATGTAAAGCTAAGTAAGGACAGTTGGTATATGGTATTTATACAATATGTGTATAACGATAGAGGTAAAATAATCGGAAAGCTTATTTCATTTAATGACATCACAACTATTCATAACTTAAATGTAAAGCTTAATGAAAAAATGGAAGAACTTGAAAAGGTTCATTTAAGCTTGAAGAATGCAAATTCAAAAATTTTAAAGCACGCATTGACAGTAGAAGAGCTTGCAGTTACGAGGGAAAGAAACCGCATCTTAAGTGAACTCCATGACTCAATCGGACAGGCATATACAAGTAACCTTGCTTTGGCAAGATGTACTGAGACACTTTTGTTATCAGGTAGAATGGAAGAAGTTTGTGACACCCTTGATGAGATGTCTTCGGTTACTAAGACGTTGTTATCTACTATTACAAACTGTGTAAATAGTAAGGATGCGATTATTTCCAAACAACCTTTAAAAGATCTTCTTGACAAACTTTTTTACTATTATCGCAAGTCAGGACTAAGAATTGATTGCCAAATTAATATAGATATAAGTGATTTAGAATATAAGACGGTTCATAATTTATATAGAATATGCCAGGAGTCTATCAATAATGCACTGAAACATGGGTTTGCAAAGTATATCAATATTTCATTCGAAGAAAAAGACAGTAATTTGATCATGGAAATCCTTGATGATGGATTGGGTTGTGATTCGGTTTATAAAGGTGTAGGTCTAAAAGGAATGGAATATAGAGCGGCAGAACTTGGAGGTTTTGTTTTGTTTAATTCAGAAAATCAAAAATCAGGTTTTTCCATTCTTGTTGAGATTCCTTTCAGGAAGGAGACTACACTATGATTTTTTATAATTTTGAATCTACAAAACAATTGATACGTATATTTACAGTGTTTATCGGTTTTTTTCTTATAGCCTACATTTATCAAAGTGCCAAAAAGGACCATGTCCTTAAGAGCTACATATTTATGAACTTATCAGCGATCGTCTGGACAATTGGATTGATTTTTGAAAATTTATCCTGGGCTGATTCATATATGCTTCGTTTCGGTCCTATAATGGTTTCGTATCTTGGGATATGTTCCTTTGGATTTGGGTGGCTTGTATTTTGCATGTACTTGTCAAACAGCAGATTGGTTGAGAAAAGTAGAAATATAGTATTATTATCAATTTTGCCATGCTTTTTTTATATATTGCTTTTGACAAATAAGATTCATCAGTTTGTATATATTGTACCTGAGACTGGCAGGAGAAGCTTTGGATGGGGTTATTATGCTTTAGTAGTTACAACAGTAGCATATATTTGTGCGGGTATTATTTTGCTTATATATAATAGATTTCAAGACAAGTATCGAACACGCTACAAGACATACTTCTTATTGTTGCTTCTGGTTTTTATTATATTCAATTTAGCTTTGCAATTGGGGTTAAAATGGAAATTTGAAGTAACCCCTTTAACCTTTATATTATCATCGATACTATTTTTTTATGGATCTGTTAGATACAATTTTTTTAGTATAGTTCCAGTTTCATATTATTCTTTTATACAATCTATGGATGCTGGAGTGCTTGTGTTGGATTACGATTCTAGTATTGTAAGTTTTAACGATGGTATGAATAGAGTTGTAACAAATGAGAAAATGCTTAGTATAAATGAACCTTCAAGCTATCTTGTCGAATATATTAAGAAAGAATTGCCTCAAACTTCTGAAAGTAAGCTTTTTTTAGATGCAATACTTCACTCAAATAATAAACTTGAAAACTCCATAATTCAGTTTAACAATCTTACCACTAGGTTTTATAATGTTCAGATACAACCTGTTATGAATTGGAGAAAACAGCTTTTGGCAAGGATAATAATCTTTTCTGACATTACAGAGTATATTAATTTGAATACAGAGCTTGAAAGTAGGAACAATGAAATTATTCTGCTCAATAAAGATCTCACGGATGTAAATGAAGAGCTTTTACGACAATCCCTGATGATGGAGGAAATTGCATCAACTGATGAAAGAAATAGGATTCTAAAAGAGCTTTATCATTCCATTGAAGAAACATTCAGATGTATACTTCTAATGGTTGACGCATGTAAAAACTCAGTAAAAAAGAATGATGCCATGATGGGACGCAAGTTGAATGAAATGATTCAAGTTACGAAAGAGGGATTGAATGAGATTAGAAGCTCAATATATTCTCAAAGGAACAAAGTCCTTGAAACGCATAGTTACATTAGCACTCTTGAAAAGCTTTTTTGCGGTAAGTATAATACAACTGTGGAGTTTTATTTTCAAGGTTCTACAAAGGAAATACCTTATCACATTCGGTATGCTATTTATATTACCTGCCAAGAGGCGCTAGAAAATGCAGATTATCACGGACAGGCTAAACTTGTTTATATAATCCTCCAATTCAAAGAGACCAGCCTTGATACTATTATTACGGATAATGGTAATGGTTGTGCATGTTGTGCTCCTGGAGTAGGCTTGAGCAAAATAGAGAAACTCTGTCATGAATTAGGAGGGGTCCTCAATTACGGCTCAGCAGATGATAATCAAGGGTTTTCCCTTCGAGTGACATTGCCTATTAATTGACACAAGAAGATCCTCTGACAATTCAATATAATTTTAGAACAATTCGGTGTAAAATTGTCGTTTGAAGTCATAGGTGTGATAAAATAATAGTAATTAAATTTATTACTTGGGAGGAATTATATATGAAGAGGTTTTCAGTCATTTTATTAGTTAGTATACTGCTTTTAAGCAACATAAGCAATGCTTCCACAAATGAGGGTCCATCAATATCGATTTTGCAAGATAGGTATTCCATTTCAGGGAAAGTAGGTGTAGGCTCACTAGATGTACCTGGAATTTGCTCAGGTTTTAAAATTCAGCTATTTAATGGTGATGAAGTATCTAGTGCTGTAACAGGAGCTGACGGTTCATTTAAGCTAAATGATATACCCAAGAACCCAAATTCCTATATACTAAGAGTGACAAAAGATGGTTTTTTGGATAGGGAACTTACAATATATGATTTCAATAAGGATATAGATTTATCAGGAGCCGTTTTTAATATGATGGCAGGTGATATTCCAGTAGATGGAGTCAAGGATGGTATAATAAATATGATTGATGTCTTCCAGATTGCCAAATGCTTTGATACAAAAAGCGGAGATTTGCTATATAATAAAAGTGCAGATTTCAATTGTGATAATACTATCAACATGAATGATTTGATAATTATAGCTTTGAATTTTAATGCTATTAAAGGAGATTATTTGCCGAACAAGGCAACAACTGGGTCTCTAGATTATTTTTATAGAGATGCAAATTCTTCAGCGAGACGTGAATCTAGTGCAGAAACTTCTTCTGTGACTGATGTAACAAGTAAATCAGCTGTTTTTAATGGCTCTGCAAATATTCACTATGGTTCTTGTATTGCTTATAGTGCATATTATGAGACTGAAAATCCATCGGTATTCTATATTGGAGATTCATTGATTATTTCAGATTCAATGGGTCATGATTGCCCTATTAAATTTTCGATGAAGATCAATGGCTTAAAGAAGAACACTAATTACACATGCATGTTCTTTATTGTTGGTAATGGTTGGCAAAGTTCTGATGGGTATAAGTCGATAGAAATTACTACTTTGGATAAATAATGATCTGTGGTTAAAGACTCCGTATGTTGATAATTTAAATAAAATGTATATAATAGATACATATTCTAGGTAGAGACTTTGAAAGGGGAAATACTCATGAAACGTCAACCCATAGGAGTAGATGATTTTAAACATATTATAGATAATGATCTGTTTTTTGTTGATAAATCATTGTTTATAAAAGAAATAATAGATGATAGCTCTCAGGTTGTATTGATTGCACGTCCAAGAAGATTTGGGAAGACTCTTAACATGTCTCTTTTGAGATATTTTTTTGAAATATCAACAGAAGATACAAGTTATATGTTCAATCAATATAAGATTTGGAGCCAGGGTAAGGCTTATATAAAAGAACATGGTAAATATCCTGTTATTAATATGACATTTAAAGGTGTTAAGACTAATGACTGGGAAACGAATTTTGATTTGATTACACTAAATATTAAGGCAGAATTCCAAAGGCATTTATATTTAATGGATTCAGACAAATTAGACTCTTCTCACAAGCGTGATATACACAATATTCTGATGGATGAAGCACGAATTGGGGACTATATAAAGAGTCTGGAATTTTTATCAAAAGTTCTTTACCTTCACCACAATCAAAAAGTTATTATTCTATTGGATGAATATGATACAATGCTCAATGAGGCATATATTCATGGGCATTGGGAAAATGCGATCAATTTTATGAAAGCCTTTATGAACGAAGGCTTTAAGAATAACCAATACTTATATAAAGGCATATTGACGGGGATTTTTCGAGTTGCTAAAGAAAGCATATTTAGCGATATGAATAATTTAAATGTAAGTACTATATTAAGTGATAATTATCGAGAAGCGTTTGGTTTTACACAGGAAGACGTTGAAGAGGTTTTAAAGTATTACAAAATTGAAGAGAATTTGGACACGGTAGCTCAATGGTATAATGGATATGTTTTTGGAAGAAGAAATCAAACTGTTATTTACAATCCTTGGTCAATTATTATGTATGCAAACAAAAGAAATCTTGAACCTTACTGGGTTAATACCAGTGGCAATGAAATAATAAAAAAGCTGGCAACAGAGGGAAGTCGTGAAATGCAACTTAGCATACAGACTATTATTGAAGGTGGAATTGTAGACCAGGTTAAAATAGATGAAAACATAGTTTATAGCCAAATAACTGATTCAGAGAGTAGCATTTGGTCATTTATGATGATGAGTGGTTACCTTAAACCTGTTAAGACAGAATTAAGAGAAGATGGAATCTATTGTACCTTAAAATCACCAAACAAAGAAGTTTATTACTTTTACAGAAATATGATGGAAAAGTGGCTAAATGAAACTATAAAAGGTGGAAGTGTGGCAGAGATGCTAAAAGCACTTTTAGGTGGAGATATACGTACATTTTACAAAATTTTTGCCACTACTGTTGAAAGAAGTGTAAGTTATCACGATGTGAGTTGTGATAAGTCAGAAAGCTTTTATCATGCTTTTGTTCTTGGATTGCTAGTGTATCTAGACAAGGAGTATGATATAAGGTCAAATAGAGAATCTGGATACGGAAGATATGATGTGATGATAATTCCAAAAGATAAAAATAAAAAGGGTATTATCATGGAATTTAAAAAAGTAGACAAGTTTGAGAATGAGACTATGGAAACCGCGTTAAAGGCAGCTTTAAGGCAGATTGAAGATAAAAAATATGAAACTGAACTTATAGGATTAGGTATAAAAGATATTGTTAAAGTCGGTGTGGTGTTTAATGGAAAAGAAGTGAAAGTAGATACAATATAGATCATTTTAATGTCTAGGAAATTATGGTCCCCATAATTTCTAACGACAGGTTACAGCGGATACAAAAAGCGCTTCGCGTTTTTGTTTTTAAAAAGATTGTTAAAAAATTAATAAATTTGGCTAATAGCTATTGAAAAAAAAAGAAAAATAATATAGAATAACATTGGCAAAAAGTAAAGTATGCCTGCAAATAATATTTATGCTTATTAGGAATAATAAGAAATGGTTTTAAATGTTCTTATAATTCCTTTGCTACATAGTAGCGCAATAGTGGTTAAACACTATTATAATCGATTTACTAATAAAACATATAGGAGGATGAATTTAATGGCAGTTAAAGTAGGTATTAATGGTTTTGGACGTATTGGACGTCTTGTTTTCAGAGCAGCAGTTGCTAATCCAAACGTAGTGGTGACAGGTATTAACGACCCATTTATCGATTTAGAGTATATGACATACATGTTGAGGTATGACACTGTTCATGGACAGTTCAAAGGCGAAATTTCAATAGACGGAGACAAGTTGGTTGTTAACGGAAACAAAATCAGCGTATTTGCATGCAAAGATCCAGCAGAAATCAACTGGGCAAGCTGTGGAGCAGAATACGTTGTTGAGTCAACTGGTGTATTCACTACAACTGATAAAGCAGCAGCTCACTTCAAAGGTGGAGCTAAGAAAGTAGTTATCAGTGCTCCATCAGCAGACGCTCCAATGTTCGTTATGGGAGTTAACAATGACAAGTATACTAAGGATATGAACGTTGTTTCAAACGCTTCATGTACTACAAACTGCTTGGCTCCTTTAGCTAAAGTTATCAATGACAACTTCGGTATAGTTGAAGGCTTAATGACAACAGTTCACTCTGTAACAGCTACTCAGAAAACTGTTGATGGACCTTCAAACAAAGACTGGAGAGGTGGCCGTGGTGCTGGATTCAACATTATTCCTTCATCAACAGGTGCTGCTAAAGCAGTTGGAAAAGTTATTCCTGAGTTGAACGGAAAATTAACAGGTATGGCATTCAGAGTTCCAACAGCAGACGTTTCAGTTGTTGACTTAACTGTTAGACTTGAAAAAGCAGCTAATTATGATCAAATCAAAGCTGCTATCAAAAAAGCATCAGAAAATGAATTAAAAGGTATCCTCGGATACACTGAAGATGAAGTTGTATCATCAGACTTTATTTCAGATTCACGTACTTCAATATTCGATGCTAAAGCTGGTATCGCATTAAACGATAACTTCGTTAAATTAGTTTCATGGTATGACAATGAGTGGGGTTATTCAAACAAGGTTGTTGACCTCATCGTTCACATGTCAAAAGTTGACGCTTAATTGATTGATTTTATATATAAAAAGTATTACAAATTGTAAATTTGGATTATTGCTTTTTATATGAAAGCTTAATAAGTCCATCCTTCAACCACCCTGTAATAGGTGAGGTTTTGTTTGGATGGACTTTTAAATATTTTATAGTGAGAGGATGAAGTTTAATGGGCATGATGAATAAAAAATCAATTGAAGATATTGATGTAAAGGGTAAAAAAGTTATTGTCAGAGTAGATTTCAATGTTCCATTGGATGCAGACAAAAAAATTACCGATGATAAAAGAATAGTAGGAGCACTTCCAACTATAAAGTATCTTGTAGATAACGGTGCAAAAGTAGTTCTTGTTTCTCACCTGGGAAGACCAAAGAATGGATTCGAAGACAAATTCAGCATGAAGCCTACAGCAGTTAGACTTGCAGAGCTTCTTGGAAAGCCAGTTGCTATGGCTTCTGATGTTATTGGAGAAGATGCAAAGGCAAAAGCTGCTGCATTGAAAGACGGAGAAGTTTTAATGCTCGAAAACGTTAGATTCCATAAAGAAGAAGAAAAGAACGATCCTGCATTTGCAAAAGAACTTTCAACTATAGCTGAGATATATGTTAATGATGCTTTCGGTACTGCACATAGAGCGCATGCTTCAACAGCAGGTCTTGCTGATTATCTTCCAGCAGTTTGTGGTAAGCTTATTCAGAAAGAGCTTGATTTTATGGGAAAAGCATTAGCTAACCCAGCTAGACCATTTGTTGCAATATTAGGTGGAGCGAAGGTTTCAGACAAAATCGCTGTTATCGAAAATCTCATTGATAAGGTTGATACTCTTATCATTGGTGGTGGTATGGCGTATACTTTCATAAAGGCTCAGGGACATAGTGTTGGAAATTCAATCTGTGAAGTGGACAAGCTCGATCTTGCAAAGAGTCTTTTGGAAAAAGCTGAAAAGAAAGGCGTTAAGATCTTGCTTCCTATAGACAACAAAGTTGGTAAGGAATTCAACAATGATACTGAAGCTAAGTTTGTTTGCTCATCAGAAATTCCTGATGACTTTATGGGACTTGATATTGGACCAAAATCTGTAGAGCTTTTCTCAGATATATTGAAGAACGCAAAAACAGTTGTATGGAACGGACCTATGGGCGTGTTTGAGTTCTCAAACTTTGCAGTAGGTACTAAAGAAATCGCAAAAGCAGTAGCTGAGTCAGGTGCTATCTCAATCGTTGGTGGTGGTGACTCGGCAGCAGCAGTTGAGCAACTTGGATATGCAGATAAGATCACACACATCTCAACAGGTGGAGGAGCTTCTTTAGAATTCCTCGAAGGAAAGGTTTTGCCTGGAATAGATGTATTATTGGATAAATAAGGAGAGATTAAAATGGCTAGAGTTAAAATGGCAGCAGGAAACTGGAAAATGAACAAGACTCCAAAGGAAGCTGTGGAGTTCGTAAACGAATTAAAAGCAAAAGTTGAAGGATCATACTCAGAAGTAGTAGTAGGTGTTCCTTTCGTAGCATTATCAGACGTTAAAAAGGCAGTTGCAGGATCAAACATTAAAGTTGCTGCTCAGAATATGCACTGGGAAGAAAAGGGTGCATTTACTGGAGAAGTATCAGGTCCTATGCTAAAAGAAATGGGATTAGAGTATGTTATCCTCGGTCACTCAGAAAGAAGACAATACTTCGCTGAAACAGACGAAACAGTTAACAAAAAGGTTCATGCAGTATTCAAATACGGTATGACTCCAATCATGTGCTGTGGAGAAACATTGACACAGAGAGAGCAGGGAGTTACTGCTGATTTGATTAGATACCAGGTTAAGATTGGTCTTTTGGGACTTACTCCTGATCAGGTTAAGCAAATCGTTATTGCATATGAGCCAATCTGGGCAATTGGAACTGGTAAAACAGCTTCAAATGAACAGGCTGAAGAAGTTTGCGCTATCGTTAGAGATTGCGTAAAAGAGCTCTATGGAAGTGATGTTGCAGAAGCTACAAGAGTACTCTACGGTGGAAGCGTTACAGCAGCTAGTGCTCATGACCTTTTCAATATGCCTAACATTGACGGTGGTCTTGTTGGTGGAGCAAGTCTTAAGAGTGATGATTTCGAAAAGATTGCTAAATACAACGGCTAATTTGGATTATTAATAGAGATTTTAAAAAGTATGGAACAGTATTTCTTGTTTAGAAGTACTGTGTCCATGCTTTTTTATGTCTAAGAAATAAAAATATTTTTTTAGTATATTCAAATATTAAAAATTATGATATAAATAAATTTGGTTGTTTAAATCAATTTAGTATAACGAAGGTTATATATAAAATAACATGTGATATAGAATGGAGTGTGTAGAAATGAAGGATAAATTGGTGGCATTGATTATATTGGATGGTTTTGGAGTAAATTCAAGAGAAGATGGGAATGCTATAAAAGCAGCAAATAAGCCCAATATTGATAGGTATTTTGCTCAGTATCCGAATACTTTGATAAAATGCAGCGGGATGGATGTTGGATTACCTGAAGGACAAATGGGAAACTCAGAAGTTGGACATACTAACATCGGTGCTGGTCGAATAGTATACCAGGAGCTTACAAGGATTACAAAATCAATTCAAGATGGGGATTTCTTTGATAAGAAGGAGTTTCTTGATGCGATTGAAAACTGTAAAAAGAACAACACAAAGCTTCACTTGTATGGTCTTCTTTCAGATGGCGGAGTTCACAGTCACAATACTCATCTTTATGCTCTTGTTGAGCTTGCAAAGAGACAGGGCTTAAAGGATGTTTTTGTACATTGTCTGTTTGATGGAAGAGATGTTCCGCCAGATAGTGCAAAGGGTTATGTTGAAGAGCTTGAAGCTAAGCTTGCTGAAATAGGCGTTGGTAAAATTGCTTCAGTTATGGGACGTTATTATGCGATGGATAGAGACAATAGATGGGAAAGAGTTAAGCTTGCTTATGAAGTAATGACATCGGGTAAAGGTTTGACAGCAGCAAGTGCTAGCGAGGCTGTTGCGGCTTCATATTCAAGAGAAGAATTCGATGAGTTTGTTAAGCCTACAGCAATTGTTGAAGATGGTAAGCCAATTGCTACAATAAGTAAAAATGATTCAGTAATATTCTTTAATTTCAGACCTGACAGGGCTAGAGAGATAACTAGAACACTTACTGATGTTGATTTTAAAGGATTTGAAAGAGAAAACGGATATTTCCCAGTATTTTATGTATGCATGACCCAGTATGACAAAACTATCGAAAATACTGTAGTGGCATTCAAGCCAGAAAGCTTGAAGAATACATTTGGAGAATATATTAGTAATTTAGGATACAGACAGCTAAGAATAGCTGAGACAGAAAAGTATGCACATGTAACATTCTTCTTTAATGGAGGGGTTGAGGCTGAATATCCTGGTGAGGATAGAGCACTTATTGATTCACCAAAGGTGGCTACATATGATCTCAAGCCTGAAATGAGCGCATATGAAGTAGCTGATGAAGCTGTCCAAAGGATCAATTCAAAGGAATACGATGTTATCATTCTAAACTTTGCAAATCCTGATATGGTTGGACATACAGGTGTATTCAGTGCGGCAAAAGCGGCAGTTGAAGCTGTAGATGAGTGTCTTGGAAAGGTTGTTTCAGCGATAGAGGCACAGGGTGGTGTTGCTCTTATTACCGCGGATCATGGTAACTCAGAGCAGATGGTTGATTATGAAACAGGCGGACCATTCACAGCGCATACTACCAATGTAGTTCCTTTGATAGGTATAGGTCTTGGTGATGGCAAACTAAAAGAAGGAAGACTTTCAGATCTTACTCCTACAATGCTTGATATTATGGGGCTCCAAAAACCTGAAGGAATGACAGGAAATACATTAATTGAGCGCTAAATGTAAGAGAGGTTAAAAAATTAACAATCATTTTGACAAAATATATTTACAATTTTAAATACTTAAGTTATTCTATTAATGGTATATTTTACGAAGGGAAGGAGATTTTAAAATGAAACAGTATTTAGAAATCGAAAGCGTATTTGCTAGAGAAATATTAGACTCAAGAGGAAATCCTACAGTTGAGGTAGAAGTAATAGCAGAAGGTGGTTTTGTTGGTAGAGCAGCAGTTCCATCTGGAGCTTCAACAGGTGCGTTTGAAGCTATTGAATTAAGAGATGGTGATAAGGACAGATACCTTGGTAAAGGTGTTCAGAAGGCTGTTGACAACGTTAACAACATTATCGCTCCTGAAGTAGAAGGTATGAATGTTTTTGATCAGGTTGCAATTGATAGTGTTATGATCGCATTAGATGGAACTCACAACAAAGAAAAACTAGGTGCAAATGCTATTCTTGGTGTTTCAATGGCTGCTGCGAAAGCTGCTGCAGAATCACTCGGATTGAGCTTGTATCAGTACATCGGTGGCGTTAATGCAAAAGTAATGCCTGTTCCTATGATGAACATAATCAATGGTGGCAAGCATGCTGACAACAGTGTAAACATTCAGGAATTCATGATTATGCCTGTTGGTGCTAAAACTTTCAAACATGCTCTTCAAATGTGTGCTGAAGTATTCCACAACTTAAAGAAAGTATTAAGTGCAAAAGGATATAGTACAGCTGTAGGTGACGAAGGTGGCTTCGCTCCTAACTTAAAGGCTGATGAAGAAGCAATTCAGGTTATAGTTGAAGCAATTGAAAAAGCTGGTTACAAGCCAGGTGCTGACTTCAGAATTGCTATAGATGCTGCTGCAACAGAAATGTATGAAGAAGCTAAAGCAAAGGGTCAAGAAGGTAGTTACTACTTCTGGAAGTCTGATATAATGAAGACTAAACAAGAAATGGTTGACTTCTGGGCAGATTTAGCAAACAAATATCCAATTATCTCCCTCGAAGACGGTGTATCCGAAGAAGACTGGGAAGGTTGGAAAATGTTAACTGACAAAATTGGATCAAAGATCCAGTTAGTTGGAGATGACCTCTTTGTTACAAACACTGAAAGATTAAAAAGAGGAATCGATATGGGCGTAAGTAACTCTATATTGATAAAAGTTAATCAGATCGGTACATTGACTGAGACTTTAGATGCTATCGAAATGGCAAATAGAGCTGGATTTACAGCAGTTGTTTCACACAGATCAGGTGAAACTGAAGACGCTACAATCGCTGATATCGCTGTAGCAACAAACGCTGGTCAGATCAAGACTGGTGCTCCTTCAAGAACTGACCGTGTTGCAAAATACAACCAACTCTTAAGAATTGAAGAAGAGCTTGGCGAAGTTAGCCAATATCCAGGATTGGATGCATGGTTCAACCTCAAAAATAAATAATTTGAACTGATTGATGTTTGAATTGTTTTAATATTCTAACCACAGGTTACAGATGACACAAAAAGCGCTTAAGCGTTTTTGTTCAGAAAAAAGATTGTGCTTCTTAGCGCAATCTTTTTTTGTAAGAAGCTTGTATTTTCTGTATTCATGTGATAAAATTATATTTGTTAATTTCCTAGGAGGTGTTTTTGTTGGATTTAGTTGTGAATATATTACACATTTTATTCGCAGTGTCTATTATAGTGATAGTTTTACTGCAGTCAGGAAAACAAGCAGGTTTGTCTGGTTCGATTGCAGGTGGAGCCGAAACATTTTTTGGCAAAAACAAAGGTAGAACCATTGATGCTTTATTAAGTAAATATACTACAGTTGCTGCGGTTGCATTCTTGATTACTTCAGTTGCATTACAGCTTTTGATCGGTAAGTAGGATATTTATTTAAGAATGATTGAAAAAGGAGACAACTATCTTAGATGCTAGGTAGTTGTTTTTTTAATGTCTTGGATTTTAATAATGATATAGAACAATAGTGATATAAAAGAATAAATAATGGGGTAAAATATTAAAAAAACGGAAGGAAAGAGTTAATAATTTATGGATAAATTAAGGGATGATAGAAAAGACCGTATTTTATCGTTTATGAAGGATGATGCATATAAACCTCTTCTTTTTAAAGAGCTTTGTGCTGTTTTAGATGTTCCAGAAGAAGATGTTGCTGAGTTCGAAAGTATCATAACTGAACTTGAGGAAGAAGGTAAAATATATAAAACTAGAAAAGACAGGTATGGCACTCCTGCAAGAATGAGCCTTATCACAGGCCGTTTACAAGGTAGTGATAAAGGATATGGATTTGTTATACCTGATGATAAGGATATGAATGATATCTTTGTC